>ERZ1645187.1149-NODE-1149-length-24731-cov-9.107068_pt1 | contig 24731 bp, 20 predicted proteins | sample MGYA00575352_ERZ1645187 | MGnify/ENA primary metagenome ERZ1645187 (study PRJEB40837, sample SAMN11349314) | freshwater sediment metagenome | isolation source: river sediment | host: Sediment | place: India: Wazaribad , New Delhi | collected 2017-02-21 ...
GACCGGCTCTTCGACGACCGGCTCTTCAAGCAAGACCACTTCCTCGACCAGCGGCAGGCTCGCTGCTGGTTCTTCGGCGATTTCAGCCACTTCAGCCACTTCAGCCACGGCGGCTACACCCGGCAGTTCGACCGCCATCGCTTGCGGCTGCTCACCCGCTGCCAGCGCGCGGCCCTGGCCGACGCCGGCAAGGATCGCATCCTGGTACTGCAGGATCTGCGCGAACAGCGCACTGTCGGCCGGGCCGACAAAGTGCTCCAGCTGTGTCTCGAGGTCGTGCGCCAGCGATCCGAGGCCAGTCAGGCCCGCCATGCGCGCTCCGCCTTTCAGCGTGTGCAGGTTGCGGCGCAGTGCGTCGGCAAAGCTGTTGTCTTCCGGCGCTTGCTGCCAGTCGGCCACCAGCTGCTCCAGCTCCTCGACCAGGTCGTTCGCTTCCTCGAGGAAAATCTCGAGCAGTTCGGGCTCGATGTCGTCGCTGTACTCCAGGATGCCACCGGCTGGCGCGAGGCCCTGTTCCGCGACTTCTTCGGCCATCTCCCCGGCCAACGGGTCTTCGAGCAGAGCCACTTCCTCGACCAGCGGCACCTCCTCGAGCAGCGGCACTTCCTCAAGCAGCGGCACTTGTTCTGCTGCATCGGCAAATTCGCTCGCGCAGTAGGCCGCGAGACGCTCTTCCATCGCCGCATCCTGGACGAGATCCTCGCTCGCCGCGAGCCGGTCCATGAAATCGATCAGGTTGTTGTGCGCTTCAATCGCCAGCGGCTCCCACGCAGCAAAGGCGCTGCGGCCGCTGCGTGCATGGGCATAGCACGGCGCAATCGCCCGGCACAGCGAAGCAATCGGCGGCAGGCCAGCCTCATCAGCACCGGCAGCCATTTCCTCCAGCTCGAACACGATGCGGTCGAGACCGCTGCCGTCGCCCGCTTCCTGCCACTGTGCCAGGCAAGGCGACACATCCATCAACGCATCCATCGTGTTGACGAGGAAGTCGTTGAAGCGTGTCGGATCCACCGTCGCCAGCACTGGAGCTTCCGCCTTCGTGGTGGCCTCGACCTCACCACCACCGGTGAGGCTCATGCGCAACGCGGCTGTGCGTTCGAGCAAGTCTGCGGAATGCGGCAACACGACGCGCTTGTGACGCTCGATGAGGCTGATGCCGTAGCGGATTTCCTGCACCACTTCCGCCAGCAGGTTGGTGAACTCGTCGCCGACCTTGATCTGGTAGGCGCGCAATTCCTTGACGAATTTCTCGAATGGCGTGGCCAGGTCAGCAATCGGCGTGACTTCAGCCATATGCGCGCTGCCCTTCAGCGTGTGCAAGGCGCGCTGCAATGGATCGGTGGTTTCCACCGCAATCGGCGATTGCTCCCGCGCATAGGCGATCCACTCGTCAGCCACTTCGAGCAGGCTTTCAGCTTCGCTGGCAAAGATTTCCCACAAGGTGGCATCGAAATCTTCATCCATTTCTTCCGGTTCGGCCGGCTCCGCCAGCGCGGGCGCTTCCTCAATGGCCTCCAGCACCGGCGGCTCGGCCATGGCGACTTCCTCTTCGGCCAGCACCGGCGCTTCCAGCGATGGCAGCGGCTGGCCGGCAGCGACAGCAAACGCAGCATCGTAGAGGCGCTGCGACAGGGCCGGCTGCGGGTCTACCTTGCGCTGGCTGAACGCCTGGATCATCGACGGGATCTTTTCGACCACCCGGTCAATGATGAGACAGACATCCGCATTCGGCTCGATGGTACCGTCAATGATGCGGTTCAGCATGTTCTCGACTGACCAGGCCAGCTCACCGACCTCAAGCGCTTTCGCCATACGGCCACTACCCTTCAGGGTGTGGAAACCGCGGCGGAATTCAGTGAGCGCATTCTTGTCGGCAAAGTTCTCGCGCCATTGCGGGTAGTACTCGCGGATGGCCTCCAGGACTTCCTCGGCCTCCTCGATAAAGATTTCAGCGATTTCGTCATCGAGGTCCTCGACCTCAAGCGGCGCATCGATGTTTTCCGGCTTGGCAACCAAAGCCACTGCCTCAACCGGTTTCGCAACCGGTGGCGCTGCAATCGGCGCCACCACAAGTTCTTCTTGCTGTTCTTCCTCTTCCGCAAGTGCCATGCCGAAATCATGTACACCATCGATCTGCAACGGTGCAGACGGCGCGCCCTCCAGCTCGGCCAACTCTTCGTCGCTGAGCAGCGGGCCATCGTGAAAAGCCGGCGCCACCACTGTCTCGACACGGGTTTCTGCTGGCAGCACTTCTTCCTCTGCCACAGGCTCCGGTGCAACCGGCTGTTCGTCGAGTACCGGTATGACCGATTCATCGAGATGCTCGATCTCCGGCGCTTCTTCCAGGTACGCTGGCTGGACGCGGCGAATCACCGCAACGGCATAACCGAGGGAGGCGACGCTCGCCTCGGCCACGGCGAGCGTCTTGTCCTGGTCCTCAACCACATCTTCATCAAGGCATTCAAGGTAGTACTCAACGCTGGCAATGGCATCGGCCAGCGTATCCATGGACTTGAAGTCCGGCCTCACGTGGCCATCAATCAATTGCTCCTTGATGTAGCGGCCGCAGGCGCCGAGTATGCGCGCTGCGCGGCGCTGGTTGACGATCTCGAGGCCACCGCGCACGGCCTGCAACAGGTCCGGCAAGCTCTGCAGATGGGTGCTGTCCCATTGCGAGCCGATGTACTCGACGATAGCATCCTTCGCCTGCTCCAGGCCGTTATGGCACTCATGCAGCACGGTTTCCTGCGCGGTCAGCATCGCATGCGTCATGCTGCGCGGCGCTTCATCGTCATCCTGTTGTGACTCGCGGTTATAGCGTGCATTGAGATTGGCTTCGATCTCGATCAGGCCTGCCGCAGCCTCCATCAGCGTATCGGCGGAAGCCAGCACACCACTGCCGATCTGCGTGCGCAAGTCAGCCGCCATGTGCTCCATTTTCTTGCGCATGTCCGCGAGGCCCAGCACTGCCAGCGTATCGCTGGCCTGCTTGAACACAGCCACAGCCGGCACCAGTGCCTCGTTACTGGCTTCGCGCCCGTTAACATAGCTGTCGAAGATTTCCTTGACGCGCCGGAATTCCTCGGTGAGGGCAATCACCACCGACCGCATCGCTTCCGGGTCAGGTGCACCCAATGTCATCTCGTCATCACTGGCGCGCATGCCCGGCAGCGCCCGGTCAAGCTTGTACAGCTCACGCATGGCAACAATCTGCGGCGAATCTGCCTGGCTGCGCGCAATGTAGTAGAGCAGGTTCTTGATCAGCTCATCCGGCGTGAACTCGTCAAGGCTGGCCACGCCCAGCGTCGACATGTGGCGGATTTCCTTGTCGACGTGCCGCAACAGGTTGTTGATCGCAACACTGCCCGGGATACTGTCATTCTCGATACCTTCCACAACAGCCAGGCCGATATCCCACAGCGGCGCGCGCGCGGTACCCTGGCACACCTTGCGGAAGTTCTCGAATACCTTCTTCAGAGCCGGCAGGTGCTCATCAAAATTGCGGCTGCGCATGACACCAACCATCACGGTTTCGTACATATGGCGCAGCTTTTTCAATACATCGTGGAATTTTTCCTCATCGAAGCGCACACGCGGCCCCTGCACCTGCCGCGCAGCACGCATGTCCGGGGCAAACAGCTGGGTTTCGGTGAAAAGGTGCTCGCCGCGCACGGCGCGCAGGTCATTCAACAGCCCCATCAGCGAGGCCGGGTCATCACAACGGGCAGCCTTGACGCGCTCAAGGTAGACAGGCAGCTGCAGGATGGCGCGCATCAGCACTTCATTCGCATCGGCCGTGTTGACCACGGTGCGGTCGATCAGCGCCTGCGCCAGTTTTTCCATTTCTTCTGCCAGCAGCGCACCGCCATGCAGCTCTACCATCTGCAGGATGTTGAACACCTGATGGATGTGGTTGAGACAGAAGCGGATACGGGTGCTGTCTTCCGGATTGTTGACATACGCTTCCAGCGATTCGCTCGCCTGCTTCAGCGTTTCACCGATCTCCCCGGCAACCCAGTCGAGTGCGGTAAAATTGCGTTTCTCGGCCATAGCCAACTCCCGTCATCAATGCCGGCCGGTTTCCCGGCGCAGCGCAAAAACCGATTGTTATTTCACACAGACATAGGCCTGCACGGAATCATCGGCCACCGGTTCCAGCAGCGGATGTTCCCAATCCACGATTTCACCCAGGCCGATCACAAGGATGCCGCCTTTCTTCATGCGTTCGGCCAGGCTGTTCAGAATCTTGCGCCTGCGCCAACGCCGGAAATAGATCAGCATGTTGTTGCAGGAAATAATGTCCATTTTCACCAATGGCATCTTTTTCAGTTCGATCACATTGCCATTGGTGAAGCAAACGCGCTCACGCATCGCCGGCACGATCTGGCTGCGCAGCTGGTCATGGTCGCGAAAATAGCGTTCCCGGAACGGTGGCGGCACCAGGTCGAGCTTGCGCCGCGAATAGATGCCCTGCCGTGCAAAGTTGAGGGCGGGCATCGAGATATCCATGCCTGTCACACCCCAGTAGCTGTCCAGTGCCGCTGTCTCGAAACATTCATTGACGATCATCGCCAGTGTGTAGGGCTCCTCACCGGTGGCACAACCCACACTCCAGACATCAAAGGAATCAGCCAGGCTACCGGCGGCAATGCGCTGGTTGATATAGTCGCGGATGAAATCGAACGTCGGCATGTGGCGGAAGAAGCTGGTTTCCTTCACTACCAGCCTATCTACCAGCGTCGACCATTCCACGACGCTGGCGAGACCCTCGTGCAAGCTGTCGTAGTACTGGCCGAAACTGATATTGCCGAGCTCGCGCGTGCGTATGGTCAGCTGCGACTGCAGGAAAGCCTTTTGCTGCGGCACCAGGTGGATACCGGTGCGCTCTTCGAGCAGGCGGCGCCAGAGCGTGAATTCTTCCTCACCCAGTTCCGGCAAGGCCTGCATGCTCCAGCCTGCCGCACGGGGCTTGTCGCGTGAGGCATCCGGCGCTGGCGGAACGGGCGGGCGGGCTGTCATGGGCTCATGAACCGGAAAAGCGGATGCCGCAGCACAACATGGCCACGGCATCCCGGGTCATCAACTGAAGGACAGCCGCTCGTCCTCGGCTTCCAGCATGCCTGTATCACCGGCACTGCGCGCCTCTTCCGGCAGCTTGAAGCCCTGTACGGAATCGCGCAGGTCGACGGCCATCTCGGCGAGGTGCCCGATAGCGCGGGCGGTAGCGTTGGTACCGGCAGAGGTCTGCGAGGTGATTTCCTGGATGACGTTCATCGTGTTGGAAATATGGCCGGCAGAAGATGCCTGTTGGCGTGCAGCATTCGAGATGTTCTGGATCAACTCGGCGAGCGTGGTCGATACGTTCTCGATTTCTTCCAGTGCCACACCGGCGTCCTGCGCCAGGCGCGCACCGCGTACCACCTCGGCAGTGGTCTGCTCCATCGAGGCCACCGCTTCGTTGGTATCCGTCTGGATGGTTTTTACCAGCGCCTCGATCTGTTTCGTGGCCGCTGAAGAACGTTCTGCAAGGCGCTGTACCTCGTCCGCTACCACCGCGAAGCCGCGGCCTGCATCACCGGCCATAGAGGCCTGGATTGCGGCGTTAAGTGCGAGGATGTTGGTCTGGTCGGCGATGTCGTTGATGAGCGATACGATGTCACCGATTTCCTGGGAAGATTCACCGAGACGCTTGATACGCTTCGAGGTTTCCTGGATCTGTTCGCGGATGTTATCCATGCCCTGGATCGTGTTCTGTACGACTTCGGCGCCCTTGTTCGCAATGGATACCGAGCGTTCTGCTACCGCAGCCGATTCGGCGGCGTTGGCAGATACCTGGTCGATCGTCACAGCCATTTCATTGACCGCCGCAGAGGCGCCGGCAATTTCCTGCGCTTGGTGTTCGGAAGCTTCAGCGAGGTGCAAGGCAGTGCTCTGCGTTTCCTGGGCGGCAGACGATACGCGCACAGCCGTATCGTTGATTCGCGACACGAGTACGCGCAGCTGGTCGATCGTGAAGTTGATAGAGTCGGCAATCGCGCCGGTGAAGTCCTCGGTTACCGTGGCGGTAGTTGTCAGGTCACCATCAGCCAGGTCGGCCAGTTCGTCGAGCAGTCGCAGGATAGCTGTCTGGTTGCGCTCGTTTTCGGATTCCTGCAGGTGCAGGCGGCTGCCGCCGGCGCGGATCTGGATGACGGCAATCGCAATCATGACAAACAGCGAGATACCCGATGCACTCAGGAACACAATGTTCCACTTCCTGGCATCCGGCAGCTCACTGGCATCCGCGCTCAGGGTAGACAACTCGAGGAACAGCGCTGATGCATCATTGAGCATAACGCTCTCGGCCGCCTGGCGCGTCGCTGCAAACGATTCCTTGGACACTGCAATGGTATTGACAGACTCGGTCACAAACTTGAACAGGCTCGCCACCTCGTTCAGTGACTGCACTACCTCGGGTACGAACACGCGGTCGATGTTCAGGTCCTTGTCGCCTTGTTGCATCGCCTTCAGCACGCGACCGAACATCAGGGCATCTTCACGGAACTGCTCGGCAGCTTCCTGGGCATCATCACCACCCGCCACCAGCTTCTCGATATTGCGGGCAATGCGTTCGGCACGCCAGGACTGGGCACGCGCTTCAGCCACCTGGCTGGCAGGGGCTGCGTTCTGGATAAGCCCCTCGACCACCGCATCATATTCTTCCTGGAGCTGCGGGATCGTCTGGCCGAGGCGGGAGGCCACGTCGCTGACGAGCAGGATCGTTTCACGGTTCTTGTAGACAGTCTCGGTATTGAGCTTCAACCTTTCCCACACTTCGCGCACAGTGGCAATCTGTTCAGGCAAGGCTTTCAACACAGCCTGGTTTTCCTCGCCAGACAGTTCCAACCACAGCTGGTTCATGTCTGTGAGGGTTTCATTCATTTCCTCAAAGCTGAGTTCGGTGCCGCCCACAGCGGAGCGGGTCGAATCCACCAGTCGGTTACTGGTGGAGCGCATGTCGTCACTCTGTTTCAGCAGGCGTTGTATGTCGGCATTGTTCTGCTGGATCTTGATCGCCGCCAGCACAACCACCACCAGCGACACCGCCAGGATACCGATCAGCAGCGCCAGCGTCGGATTTGACCTCAGGCTGGCTATCACACTTGTTTTTTTGCTCATACTGAAACTCCAACCCCTGTTTTGAAATGCCCTGTTTTGTTGAAAAAAAAACCAACCCTGCTCCTGTCTGGCCTACCCTGCCAGTGCGGCCTGGTAGAACCGCTCATCCTGGATCAATGACCACGGGCTGAATACGATCCAGTCTCGCCCGTTTTCCTCGCGAAAACTGCCCTGCAGGAAAGGCACCATCGCGTCGTATTCAATCCCGGCCATTTCCGGGGCATAGCTGTCAACCGGGAAGTGCTGCATGCCGAGGACGCCATCAACGATCAAACCGCTGTAGATATCGCCCTTCTCCACCACCAGCACACGGCGGTTGCGGCGCGCGGCTTCCAGGCGACCACCGAGATAGGCAGCCAGGTCTGTCAAAGGCAGCAACCGGCCGCGCACATTCGCGAGACCCGGTATCCAGCTGTGCACACCGGGCAGGGGCGTGTAATGCGGCAAATCCAGCATCTCCACCACTTCGCCCATCGGCGCCACGAAACGGCGACCGAACAGCACAAAACCGATACCACTCCAGTGCGGCTTGATGTCTATCTGGGCAGGCAATCCCTTGGCGGTGTTGCGCGCCGTGGCGGCCACATCCTGCAAGGTCTTGAATGCTCTGGAGGATTCACTCATGGGTCGTTACTCGTCGCGGCTCAGAAAAGAATCGCGCCTTGCATGACCTGGTTGACCGAGTCGACCAGCTTCTTCTCGTCAACCGGTTTGACCAGGTAACCCTTGGCGCCCTGGCGCTTGCCCCACAGCTTGTCGGTCTGCTGGTCCTTGGTCGTGACGATGATCACCGGGATATGCGCGGTTTCCTTCGCCTGCGTGAGCTGGCGGGTGGCCTGGAAGCCGTTGAGGCCCGGCATCACCACGTCCATCAACACCAGGTCGGGCAGGTGTTTCTTGGCGGTGGCCACACCATCCACACCGTTATCCGCCTTGAGCACCTCGAAGCCGTTCTTCTTCAGGGCCGTTTCCATCTTGTAGGTTTCTGTCGGCGAATCATCAACTATCAATACGGTTGCCATGCTGTTCCTCGAAATCTCGGACTAAGCTTTGCTGGAAAATCGACAGACTGCCGCGTCAGTCGCCGGTCGGGGCGCTGACGTGGGTGTGTTGCTCGATCGCCGCGAGCAATTCGTTCTTGCTGAAAGGCTTGGTCAGGTACTGGTCGGAGCCGACGATCCGTCCTTTCGCCTTGTCGAACAGGCCGTCCTTGGAAGACAGCATGATGACTGGCGTGTTCTTGAACTCGCTGTTGTTCTTGATCAGGGCACAGGTCTGGTAGCCGTCCAGGCGGGGCATCATGATGTCGACGAAGATGAGGTCAGGGCGGGTATCGGCAATCTTGGCCAGCGCATCGAAACCATCCGTTGCCGTCACCACCTTGCAGCCTGCCTTTTCCAGCAAAGTCTCCGCCGTGCGGCGGATCGTCTTGCTATCGTCAATGATCATGATGGTCAGGTCTTCGAACTTGTCAGCCATGCTTTAGCCCTTTTTGCTGCCGGTCGCGATACCAGGACTGCTGCGCGCCGGCTTGTTGATTCTTGTCATTGGATGCCTTCCGGGAAAACCCCGTCCGGATTGTCCCGACAGTGCTTCCGGCCCTTGGATAACAGGCCACGGCAACTTTTAACACAGATTTCAGGACTAATCCACAAGCACCGGAAATCACGGAAGATTTGCCTCGTGAAACTGTGCGCCCGGTCTTGCTTTGCCTCTGGCGAGTCCGTAAGTTATCGGCCAGCCCCGCCGCAGGCACCGCAAACAGGCACCTTTTCCCATGCACGCAACCCCCACGCGCAAGCTGGCCGTGGTCATGGATCCCATCCATGCCATCCACTACAAGAAAGACACGACACTGGCCATGCTGTGGGCGGCACAGGAGGCCGGCTTCGCCCTGTTCTACATGGAGCTGCCCCACCTGTTGTTGCGCGGCGGCGAGGTGCACGGCCTGTTGCACCCGCTGCAGGTGTTCCGCGACCCGGCGCGCTGGTTTGCCCTGGGCGAACCCGTCGAGACGCCGCTGGCGGAGCTGGACGTGATCCTGATGCGCAAGGATCCCCCGTTCGACATGGACTACATCTATGCCACCTACCTCCTGGAGATGGCCGAAGCAGCCGGCGCGCTGGTGGCCAACCGCCCGGCCAGCCTGCGCGACTGCAACGAGAAACTGTTCGCCGCCCGTTTCCCGCAGTGCTCGCCAGAGTTGCTGGTCAGCAGCGATGCGGCCACGTTGCGCGCCTTCCAGCGCGCCCACGATGACATCGTGCTGAAACCGCTCGACGGCATGGGCGGACGCTCCGTGTTCCGCGTGCGGCCCGGCGATGACAATATCGGGGTCATCATCGAGACGCTGACCGGCCACGGCCGCCACCCGATCATGGCCCAGCGCTACCTGCCGGCCATCGCCGACGGCGACAAGCGCATCCTGCTGATCGACGGTGTGCCGGTGTCCCACTGCCTGGCCCGCATCCCGATGAGCGGCGAGAACCGTGGCAACCTCGCCGCCGGCGGCCGCGGCGAGGTGCGCCCGCTGACCGACAGCGACCGCTGGATCGCAGCCCAGGTCGGCCCCGAACTGCGCCGGCGCGGGCTCTATTTCGTCGGCCTGGACGTGATCGGCGACAAGCTCACCGAAATCAATGTGACCAGCCCCACCTGCCTGCGCGAGATCGAAGCGGCCACCGGCGAGCCGATCGCCGACCGCTTCATCGCCTGCCTGCAACAAAAGCTCGACGAACGGCAGCAGGGCGCGCCGCTGTGAGCAAACGCAAGGGCAAGCGCAACAAGCCGGAGCTGGGCAGCCTGGACGTCAATACCAGCGGCAGCACGGCGGTGGATACGCGCGACCGGCTCGGTTTCACCGCATTTGTCGCCTTGCTCGTGCACGCCGTGGTCATCCTCGGCGTGACGTTCTCGGCCTATAGCCGGCACAAGGCTCCATCGACCATCGAAGTCACCCTTGCCCAGTCCGCCGAACCGACACCGCCCGAGCAGGCCGACTACCTCGCCCAGCACAACCAGCAGGCCAGCGGTACCCTCGAGAAGAAGGCAGAGCTGACCACGGACAAGCGCGCGGACTTTGCCGACACCACCATCCGCGAAGTGAACCCGGAATTGCAGAAACGCAAGGTCGTCAACGAGGTGGTGGAAAACGAGCAGGTGGTGACGACCAGCAAGCAGACCGCCCAGCGCGTAGCCCAGGACAAACCCACCAAGGAGCAGCAAAAGCGGCGCGAGAAAGGTGGCAAGGATGAAGAGGACACGGTCCCGAATAACGAGATTGCCAGCCTCAAGGCCAAGCTGGCGCAGCAGCGTCAGGCCTATGCCAAGCGGCCACGCATCAAGACCATCACCTCGGTAGCTACACGTGCCAGCGTCGATGCCGAATACCTGAACCTGTGGCAGGAGCGCATCGAGCTGATCGGCAACCTGAACTACCCCGAGGAAGCGCGCCGGCAGAAACTGTACGGCCAGTTGCGGCTGATGGTGTCACTGCTGCCGGACGGCACAGTGCACAAGATCGAGATCCTGCACTCCTCCGGCCAGCGCATTCTCGACGACGCCGCGATCCGCATCGTGCGGCTGTCGGCGCCGTTCGCCCCCTTCCCGCCGGAATTGCGCAAGGATGTGGACCAGCTGGAAATCATCCGCACCTGGAAATTCGAGAAAGGCAATCGCCTGACCAGCGAATGAGTGGACACCGCATGACGACCGACAACGCCAGCGAGAGCCTGCGCCACCAGTTGCTGATTGCCATGCCCGGCATGGACGACAGCCGCTTTGCCCACACCGTGACCTATATCTGCGACCACAGTGCCGACGGGGCGATGGGGCTGGTCATCAACCAGCCGCTGGATACCGAGCTCGACGACCTGCTGGAACAGCTGGGTTTCGCACTGGAGCCGTCGCGGCGCGACTACCCCGTGCTGAGCGGCGGCCCGGTGCAGCCGGAACGCGGTTTCGTGCTGCACCGCCGCGGCCCGCGCTGGTCGCACACCATCGACCTGGGCGGCGACATTGCGCTCACTGCGTCGCGCGACGTGCTGGAAGCCATGGCAGCGGGGCAAGGGCCGACGGAAGGGCTGGTGCTGCTCGGCTATGCCGGCTGGGGCCCCGGCCAGCTGGAGCGAGAACTGGCCGACAACGCCTGGCTCACCGTGCCGGCCTCGTCGGCCATCCTGTTCGATATCCCCTTCGAAGAACGCGCGCGCGCAGCGGCCTCCCAGCTCGGCATCGACCTCAACCTGCTGCCCACCGGCGCCGGTCACGCCTGATGGCCTCAGCGCGCCCGCAAACCCTGCTCGCTTTCGACTACGGACTGCGCCACATCGGCGCTGCCGTCGGCCATCAGCTGGTCAGCAGCAGTAACCCGGCCGGCGTTATCCGGGCACGGGACGGTGTGCCGGACTGGCCTGCGGTGGAGAAACTGGTGAAGGAATGGCAACCGGACCGGCTGGTGGTCGGCCTGCCGCTGAACATGGACGGCACGGACAGCCCGATGTCGGAACGTGCCCGCCGCTTTGCCCGACAACTGGCGGGGCGATTCAGGCTGCCCGTGAGTATGGTGGATGAGCGACTGACGAGTTTTGCCGCCAAACAGCAACGGCGCGAGAGCGGGCAGTCGACAGACTTCGGGCGCGACACGGTGGATGCGGAAGCCGCCTGCATCCTGCTGCAGGATTACTTCCGCTCCGGCGCCTCACTGGAACTGTGAGCGGCTGTAGCTCTTTTCCGGCACCATCCACTGGTTCAGCTTGAGCAGGTTGTCTTCGGTCAGCGTGCCAGCAGTCTGTAGCAGGCGCAGCATGTCGATGATGTAGCGGTGGCGCGCCAGCGCATGGGCCAGCTTGGCCCGGTACAGGCGCTGCTCGGCATCCAGCACATCGACGATGTTGCGCGTACCGACTTCATAGCCTGCCTGCGTGGCATCCAGCGCGCTCTGCGCAGACACGATCGCCTGCTGCTGGGCCGCCACGCGCTCGATATCGGTGGTCACCGCGAGGTGATAGGAGCGGGCCTGCTGCACGGCGTTGCGGGTGTTGTTGGTGTGGAACTCCTCAGCCGCCATCTGCTGCTGGTAGGCCTGCCGGCGCAGCGCGCTGGTGCCGCCGCCACTGAACAGCGGCACACGCAGGTTGATCGACACCACGTCACCGTTCTGGTCATCGATGATGTTGCCCGGGTGGTAGTGCGTGGTCGAATCCGAGTCCTCGTGCTGGTAGGCACCATAGATGGTCGGCAAGTGTGCGGCCTTGCGCGCCTTGGCATTCTCGCGCGCCGCATCCACTGACAGGGCGGACACCGCCAGGTCGGGATTGTTCTCCAGCGCCATCCGCTCCCATTCCGCCTGGCTGACCGGCTCCGGCATTTTCACTGGCAGGTCATCGGCCAGTGGCGCGATGGTCTCCAGCGGCTGGCCCGTCAACACCTGCACAGCCTCGAAGGCAATGCCGATCAGGCCGAGTGCATTCAGCGTCTCGACGCGGGCACTGTCATAGGCGGCCTGCGATTCCTGTACATCGGTGATGGCGATCAGGCCGACATCGAAGCGCTGGCGGGTCTGCTCGAGCTGTCGCTCGATCGCCTTTTCCTGCGCCAGCGATGTCTGGTAGGTATCAATGGCCGCGAGTACTCGGATATAGGCTTCGGTGACGCGCACCAGCAGCTCAAGCTCATCGGCGCGATACTGTGCATCCGCCTGTTCGGTCAGTTTCTTGCCGCGCTGGAAGTCATACCAGGCTTCCATGTTGAAGATGTTCTGCGAAACCATGATGCCACCGCTTTCCACGTCGGTGTTGACGTTGTCGCAATGGTTGGTGAGCTTCACACAGCGCGCGCCGCGCGTGTCCTGCTCACTCTCCACCCGGCTGCCTTCCAGGCTGGCCTGGGGCAGCAGTGCAGCACGGTAAATGTTGGCGCTCTCGCGGCCAGCCGCGGCCTGGGCTGCCTGGGCTTTCAGCAATGCATCATTCTCGCGCGCCAGGCGGTAGACCTGCTCGAGTGTCTCGGACGCCGCCGGCATCGCCATGACAGCGCATATGCCTGCCACCACACCCGCTTTCTTGAACCACACCATAATTGCTCCGGTAAAGTGCCAGCCCTGTTTATCTTTCCAGTCTAGCAAATTGGCTCCCACACAGCGTAGGGAATAACCGCGAGCGGCGTGTGGCTGTAGCAAAACCCACAATCTGTGCGTGGTGGACACCACCGGCACCGGCACCTACACTGCCTGCATTGCTCGGGGTGCCGCAGGTTACCTGCTTGCCAGGCTGCAGCTGAGAGATACCCGCCCACCTGATCCGGATAATGCCGGCGTAGGAAAGCAGACTGCCATGGTTTCATCATCCCCCTTTTCCTCCGTGCCACCCCGTGTACTGACCATCGCCGGTTCCGACACCAGCGGCGGGGCCGGCATCCAGGCCGACCTGAAAACGCTCAGTGCCTGTGGCACCTATGCGCTGACCGCCATCACCGCGCTCACTGCGCAGGACCCTGGCGGCGTACAAGGCATGTGGCAGGTGTCGCCGGAGCAGTTGCGGATCCAGATCGACGCCGCCCTGGCCTACCAACCGGTTGCCATCAAGGTCGGCATGCTGGCGACTGCTGCGCTGGTCGATGTCGTCGCGGATACGCTGGCCAGTTGCCCGGGCGTACCGCTGGTGCTGGACACCATTGTCAGCGCCAGCAGCGGTGCACGGTTGCTGGATGACGATGGCATCGTCGCCCTGCGCGAACGGCTGCTGCCACGCGCCACCCTCGTGACACCGAACCGCCAGGAAGCGCGCATCATCGCGGGCAGCGACAACGAGGCGGCACTGCAGCGCTGGGCGCGCGAACACGGCGTCAGCGTGCTGCTGACCGGCGGCGACAGCAGCGGACTCACCAGCGCCGGCGAAGCGCGTTTCTGCACCGATGTGCTCATCATGCATGACAGCATCGAACACCTGACCCTGCCGCGCGTCGAGACGCCGAACAGCCATGGCACCGGCTGCACGCTGACCGCCGCCATCGCCGCTTTCCTCGCCCACGGTTTCCCGTTGCCGGAAGCCGTGCAACACGGCCGCCAGTTCGTGCACCGCGCACTGCAAGCCGCCGCGCCACAGGCCTGGCCCGGCTGCGGACCACTCAACCATTTCTTTGCCTTTGGCAGCAACACTGCCCAGGAGAATGCACCATGACACCACCCGCCAACGCCGAAAAAATGCTGTCTGACACCGCGCAGGTCGATTCCGCCTCCGTTGCGCCGCTGCCGGGCTCGCGCAAGATCTACATCGAAGGCAGCCGCCCGGACATCCGCGTGCCGATGCGCGAGATCACGCTGACCGACACCCCGCTGGCCAACGGCGTGGAGAAGAATGTACCGATCCGCGTCTATGACACTTCCGGCCCCTACACCGACCCGACCGTGACGATCGACGTGCGCAAGGGCCTCCCTGACGTGCGCAGCACCTGGATCCTCGAACGCAACGACACCGAACTGTTGCAAGGTTCCAGCTCCACGTACACCAACGAGCGCCTGAACGACAGCAACCTGGCCCACTTGCGTTTCCGCCACCTGCGTGTACCGCGCCGCGCCAAGGCCGGCCACAACGTGTCGCAGATGCATTACGCGCGCAAGGGCATCATCACGCCGGAGATGGAATACATCGCCATCCGCGAGAACATGAAGCGCGCGCAACTGGCCGAAGCCGGCCTGCTCGACTACCAGCACCCCGGCCAATCGTTCGGCGCCGCGATCCCGAAAGAAATCACACCGGAATTCGTGCGCGATGAAGTCGCGCGCGGGCGGGCGATCATCCCGGCCAACATCAACCACGTCGAACTCGAACCGATGATCATCGGCCGCAACTTCCTCGTGAAGATCAACGGCAACATCGGCAACTCCGCGCTCGGCTCGTCGATCGAGGAAGAAGTGGCGAAGCTGACCTGGGGTATCCGCTGGGGCGCCGACACAATGATGGATCTCTCCACCGGCAAGAATATCCACGAAACGCGCGAATGGATCATCCGCAATTCGCCGGTGCCGGTGGGCACTGTGCCGATCTACCAGGCCCTGGAAAAAGTCGACGGCATCGCCGAGAACCTGACCTGGGAAATTTTCCGCGACACATTGATCGAACAGGCCGAGCAAGGCATCGACTACTTCACGATCCACGCCGGTGTGCTCTTGCGCTATGTGCCACTCACCGCCAACCGCGTCACCGGCATTGTCTCGCGCGGCGGCTCGATCATGGCCAAGTGGTGCCTGGCCCACCACAAGGAAAATTTCCTCTATACACACTTCGAGGAAATCTGCGAGATCATGAAGGCTTACGACGTGAGTTTCTCGCTCGGCGATGGCCTGCGCCCGGGTTCGGTGGCCGATGCCAACGATGCTGCGCAGTTCGGCGAACTGGAAACACTCGGCGAGCTGACGCAAATTGCGTGGAAACACGACGTGCAGGTCATGATCGAGGGTCCTGGCCATGTGCCGATGCACATGGTGAAGGAAAACATGGACAAGCAGCTCAAGCATTGCGACGAGGCACCGTTCTATACACTGGGTCCGCTGGTCACCGACATCGCGCCGGGCTATGACCACATCACCTCCGGTATCGGCGCGGCGATGATCGGCTGGTTCGGCTGCGCGATGCTGTGTTATGTCACGCCGAAGGAACACCTCGGCCTGCCGAACAAGGAAGACGTGAAGACCGGCATCATCACCTACAAGATCGCCGCCCATGCCGCCGACCTCGCCAAGGGCCATCCCGGCGCGCAGCTGCGTGACAACGCACTGTCCAAGGCGCGCTTCGAGTTCCGCTGGGAAGACCAGTTCAACCTCGGGCTGGATCCCGACACCGCACGCAGTTTCCACGACGAGACGCTGCCGAAAGAGTCGGCGAAAGTTGCGCATTTCTGCTCGATGTGCGGGCCGAAATTCTGCTCGATGAAAATCACCCAGGATGTGCGCGACTATGCGGCTTCACAGGGTATTGATGTGAAAGGGGCTGACACCGTGCGCATGATCGATGTGGAACTCGAGATGGCCGAAAAATCGCGCGAGTTCCTCGACAGCGGCAGCTCCATCTACCACCGCATCTGAGGGAGCGTTGCCATGAGCGAAGGCATGCTGGTCGGCAGGAATGCCGCGTGCGAATGCCGGTTGTTGCCAGCACTGGCCAACCGCCACGGCCTGATCACCGGCGCCACCGGCACGGGCAAGACCATTACCTTGCAGGCGACGGCCGAACAGTTCAGCCGCATTGGCGTGCCAGTGTTCCTCGCTGATGTCAAAGGCGACCTCACCGGCATCAGCCAACCCGCCAGCGTCAGCGACAAACTGGCCACCGTGTTGCAGGAACGCGGCATCGCGCTGCCCACACCTTGCGCCTGCCCGACCACACTGTGGGATGTGTTCGGCGAACAGGGCCATCCGGTACGCGCCACTGTCAGCGACATGGGGCCGCTGTTGCTGGCACGCATGCTGGGCCTCAACGATACACAGGAAGGTGTACTGCAACTGGTATTCCGCATTGCTGACGACAACGGCATGCTGCTGCTCGACCTGAAAGACCTGCGGGCGATGCTGCAACACGTGGGCGACAATGCGAAAAACTACACCACCGCATACGGCAACATCAGTGCTGCGAGTGTTGGCGCCATCCAGCGCGGACTGCTGCAGATCGAGGAGCAGGGCGGTGACCGTTTTTTCGGCGAGCCGATGCTCGACATCGCCGACTTCATGCAAGCCATCAATGGCCAGGGCGTGATCAACATCCTCGCTGCTGACAAGCTGATGCACAGCCCGCGCCTGTATGCGACGTTCCTGCTGTGGTTGCTGTCGGAACTGTTCGAGCAGCTGCCGGAAATCGGCGACCCGGACAAACCGGTACTGGTGTTCTTTTTTGATGAGGCCCACCTGCTGTTCCGTGAAGCACCGCCGGCGCTGCTGGAGCGCATCGAGCTGGTGGTGCGTCTCGTGCGCAGCAAGGGCGTCGGCGTTTATTTTGTCACGCAGAACCCGCTGGACATCCCCGACCGCGTGCTCGGCCAGCTCGGCAACCGCGTGCAGCATGCCTTGCGCGCCTTCACCCCGCGCGACCAGAAAGCCGTGCAGGCAGCAGCCGACACCATGCGCGCCAACCCGGCCCTCGACATCGCCACAGCGATCAGCGAACTCGCGGTCGGCGAGGCACTGGTCAGTTTCCTCGACGAGAAAGCGCGGCCCTGCGTCACCGAAAGGGCCTACATCGTGCCGCCCGCCAGCCGGATCGGGCCGGTCACTGCAGCAGAGCGGGCGGCCTTGCTGCAGCAGTCACTGGTGGCTGGCGTCTATGACAAAGCCGAAGACCGCGAGTCGGCCTACGAAATGCTGAAGGAACGTGCAGCGACTGCCGCCGACACCAGCAAACCGGCCGCACCCGATGATGGTGTGGCTGGCGATATCAGGGACGCGCTGTTCGGCAGTGTGGGCCCGCGCGGTGGCGTGCGCGATGGGCTGGTGCAATCGGCAGCGAGATCTGCCGTACGCAGCATCGGCTCTGCGCTAGGCCGTGAAATCGTGCGCGGCGTGCTGGGTGGGCTGCTCGGTGGCGGCAGCCGGCGCAAGAGGCGCTGAGGCATGCAGAACCCGTTCTCGGCCGACGACATCGTCATAGACAGCCGCGACACCGTCTTCGCCGGATTCTTCCGCATCCTGCGCTACCGCTTGCGACACCGCCTGTTCGACGGCAGCTGGAGCAAGCCATTGGTGCGCGAACTGTTCGCGCGCGGCGACTCGGTCGGCGTGCTGCTGTATGACCCGCTGCGCGACTCAGTGGCACTGGCGCAGCAGTTCCGTATCGGCTGCCTGGACAATGAGCACGGCGCCTGGGTGTGGGAAGTGGTGGCGGGCATGGTGAAGCCGGGCGAGGATTGCGCGGATGTCGCTGTGCGCGAAGTGGCCGAGGAAACCGGCTTGCAGATCCACGCCGGGCAACTGCTGCCGATAGCCCGTTACTACAGCAGCCCCGGCGGCACGGATGAACGCCTGCAGCTGTATTGCGCCCTCTGTGACTTGCCCCCTGCCGTTGAGGGGGTGTTCGGCCTGGCCGAGGAAGGCGAGGATATCCGTATCCGCACCTTTGCTACGGACGAAGCGTTTGGTGCTATGCTGGCCGGGACAATAAACAACGCCGCGACCCTCATTGCCCTGCAGTGGTTGCAATTGAACCGGGGCAAACTGCGGCAGAACCAGGCGGTAAGTGCGAGCCCTTAACCATGGTGTCAACGACAGCGGTACCTGACAACGCAGTACGCAGGCAGCGTTATGTGGTTGACCTGCAGGCCCTGCATGCCGAATGCGACACCAACTACCTGCGCCTGCTCAAGCTGTTGCCATCCCTCGCCCATGAGGATCGCCGCTTCCTCGCCCTGCAGACCGGCGACGGGCGCGAACGCCAGTTCCAGTTTTCCGTGACCGAGCGGGCGCGCTACACGGCCACTGTCGAGATCGCCGAGTTCGGCCAGCGACCGCAGTGGGGCCTCAGCGCCACGTTCACGGTACGCCTGTACCACGATGCCCGCATGGCGGAGGTGCTGGCCTTCCAGCGCGAACGCCAGGCCGGACTGTGCTGCGATTACCCGAATCCGCGCATGTTGCAGCCTGACGAGAAAACCCAATGGAATTTCCTGCTCGGCGAATGGCTGACCCACTGCCTCGCCCATGGCTACTGCCTGGAACCGGTGTTCCGGCAAGACGCTGCCGGGGGTGAAGCATGATCTACCACTTCGACAAGAGCGCGTCGGTCAGCCTGGTACAGATTACAGACTGCCACGTACACAACGAACGCGAGCAACTGCTGTCCGGCGTCAATACCCATGACAGCCTCGGGCAGGTCATTGACGGCATCCGCGCAGCCGGCCCGGCGCCAGACATGGTGCTGGTGACAGGCGACCTGACCCATGAAGGCGACGAACGCGCCTATCGCCTGTTGCTGTCGCAACTCGAACGCCTGCCTGCACCGTATTTCTGGTTGCCCGGCAACCACGACCACCTTGCGCCGATGGCCAGTATCGGCAGCGAGCAGCGCTTGCGCACCAAGCAGATCATCCTGCCGCACTGGCAGATCCTGCTGGTGGATAGCCATGTGGAAGACGAAGTGGCCGGACTGGTCGCACAAAGTGAACTGACCTGGCTGGCCACCGCATTGCGCGAACAACCGGACAAGTACGCCGCCATTTTTGTGCACCACCCCCTGCTGCCGGTCGGCTGCGACTGGCTAGACCCACAACGCATCGCCAACGCTGAACAATTGCTGACGCTGTTCGACAACACGCCGCAATTGCGCCTCGTCTGTAACGGCCATGTGCACCAGGAGTGGCAGCAGGAACGCCAGCACTACTGGCTGCTATCGACTCCATCCACCTGCATCCAGTTCAAGAGCAACAGCGTCGACTACGCCGAGGACGATTTCCCGCCAGGGTACCGCCGCTTCACACTGCACACTGATGGCAGTTTTGATACCGAGGTGATGCGAGTGGGCGAACTGGTGCGCGTCGCCGGTGCGCCGCGCGGCTATGGCGGCGACTACAACTGAGTTTCCCGCAACATGGCTTTCTCGATCATCTACATCCACGGCTTCAACAGCTCACCGCAATCGCACAAGGCGCAGCAGTTCCGCCAGTGGATCGCAGAACACCATCCCGACATCACCTTGCACATCCCGGCGCTGGAACCGTTCCCGCTGGAGGCCGTCGCCCAGCTGGAAGCGCTAGCAGCCCTCGACCCGGCCAACACGGCCTGCATCGGCAGCTCACTCGGCGGTTTCTATGCCGTGTGGCTGGCGGAAAAATTCGGCTGCCGCGCAGCGTTGATCAATCCGGCGGTACGCCCCTACGAAACCTTGGGACGCCACCTAGGGGAAAACGAGAACTACCATACGGGTGAGCGCTACACATTCACGCAACAGCATGTGGATGACCTGCGCTCGCTGTACGTAGCCAAACCTTCACACGCGGAGCGGTTGCTGTTGCTGGTGCAAACTGCAGATGAAACGCTGGACTTCCGTGAGGCGACCGCGCACTTCCATGCCAGCCCGTCTATCATCGAATACGGTGGTGACCACGCTTTCCAGCAAGCCGAGCGCCATTTCCCGCACATGCTGGGCTTTCTCCGCCAGCGCTAGACCACCGCATACTGCGCATAGTAACGCGCGAGATATTCTTCAAAGGTTTCTGTCTGCGGCGCCGCTTCCAGCGCACGCTGGCTGGTGAGCGATGCCTGTGCAGCCTCGTTGAAATACGCTTCGCGCCCGACGTCCAGTGGATGGCCAGCAAAGTGTTGTGCGTGCTGTTGCGACAAGTCAGAAGCCAAGCGGAAAAAGGATTTCTGTTGCTCGCGCATGGCGCGCAACAGCGCAGCTGACGGTGTCAGCTCGCCGTCCTGCAACCTGCTGCGCTGCAGGGCCACACTGGCCACATAATGGCCGCCGCCATAGGCGCAATCGAGCAATTGTGCACATGCTGAAATGCGCCCGAAAAACGCATCGGCCCACTCTGGCAGAGCACGATCGCCATCAGCGGTTTCCAGACGCAGTGCAGGGTCGCGGCCGCGTTCGACAGCCGCTGTCTGGTTGCGCGCCTGACGGCCATACTCCGCCTCATCCGTTGCCGGGCTGTCGTCCAACAGGCACCACAACAGGAACGCCTCGACAAAATGCGCGGTCTCGCTGTCTATCCCGCAAGGCAGGAACGGGTTGAGGTCAAGGCAGCGCACCTCGATATATTCGACGCCCCGGGTATGCAAGGCGTGGATCGGTGTCTCGCCGGGCCCGGTGATGCGTTTCGGCCGGATCGTGCTGTAGAACTCGTTCTCGATCTGCAACAGGCTGGTGCTGAGCTGGCGATAATGACCATTCGCATCGCGCACACCGATTTTCTCGTACGCGGGATACGGAGTGGTGAGCCCCTGCTTCAGGGTGGCGATATAACTGCGCAAACTGTTGTAGCACACTACTAAAGCCGACTGGGCATTGCTCTGGTAGCCGAGGTCACCCATGCGCAGTGACGTGGCGAATGGCAGGTAGAGACTGCGCGCCTTGTCATCGAATGGCTGCAAGTTATGCGCACGGCCCTGCACGAACGTCGGGCACAGCGCTGGCGAGGCTCCGAACAGGTACAACAACAGCCAGAGATGGCGGCGGAAATTACGGATCAGGTCGAAATAGCGCTGCGTCTTGTACGCCTGCAGCGGCATGTCCACACCATCATCGTCTCGCAACACCTGCCACAGCGCATCGGGAAAAGATACATTGTAATGAATGCCGGCAATGGTCTGCATCAGGCGGCCATAGCGATGGCCGAGCCCTTCGCGATAGGCAGTCTTCATGCGTGCCGCGTGTGTGCTGCCGTATTGTGCGAGCGGGATGCTGTCGTCGCTGCCCAGCGCGCACGGCATGCTGGCCACCCACATTTTTTCGCCCTGTTGTGCCAGCACACCACTGGTAAACGCGTGGATGTTGTCGAGCCACGACAAGGCCTCACCAATGTTGTCGCAAACAGGGGTGATGAATTCGAGCAATGCCTCGGAAAAATCGGTGGTGATATTCGGGTGCTTCAGCGCCGAACCCAGCGCGGCCGGGTGCGGCGTCTGCGCCAGATGCCCCTCCTGCGTGACGCGCAGGCTCTCTTTCTCGATGCCGCGACGAATACCGCGCAGTGTCGCTGTGAAGGCTTCCGCTTGCAGCACCTGCAGTCGCCTGGCAAAAACATCCATTGCTATCATTCTCCGCTACTCTGGCTGACAGCTTAACCGACATCCCCCGCAGTGGCACCGGTATTTTCCGCCACCACTTCTGTCTCAGGCAGCACAATATCGTCATCACCCGCTTCCGGGCCTGCGCCTTCCGCTTCCGGCTCGTCGTACGTGACCGGCGCCATCTTGCGCGGCTCATGGACATCACCGAGCAGGGGAATATCCTTGTCGTTGAGCGGGCATTGCAGCAACACCAGTCGCTGCTCGATGTCGCGCGCATTGCATTCAATCAGGTGGTTAAGCGCTACATCGCGATGCGGTGAGCGCCAGGCGGCCGCAGGCTCGCTCTCATCAAGCCACTGCCCCTGCTTGCCGAGAAACTGTTGGTGCTGGTTGCGGATGACAAACACGTCTTTCATGCAATGGATCCGTTCTTGTTCAGGGAAATGCCACATTACCCAATAGCTGCGCACTATGGCCAACTCGCCACCAGTACACGTGGTATTGTGAAGGCGGCAACTGATTTTTCAATACCAGCACTGGATAGTAGCGGCCGGCCTGTTCGTCAACCTGCTCACGACCAAGGAATACACGGAATGCACCAGCCTCACCACAGAACAGTAATACAACTGTTTCCGGCTGAGCCGCAATATCCACTTGCAACTCGACAGCCAGTGCGCGCGCCTTCTTGCTCCAGGCGCTCACCCGTTCAGCTACAGGGGCTTCACTGGCAACAGCGGCACATTCACTGGCCGGCACCGGTTGCACTGACTGTGGTTTGTGCCGCGCATCGATGGCTTCATACGCACTGTAGTAACCGCGCTGGAAAGCATGGAACAGGCGCCAGTCCTGGTTATGTGGGTAGAACGGCATCTGCGAGCGCGCCAGGCCGCCATCAATCAGCCAGTAGTAATGCGACTGGCGCACGCGCTGTTTTTCCTGCGCGATATCATCCAGCACCTGCCAGGACATGGCCTGCACAAGCACCCCGCCCAGCAGTACGGCGGCGAGCACGCGTCGACCCGTGCAGGATTGCAACACACCGCCCACTGCCAGCACCAGCAGCAGGAAACCGTACAGGCGATAGCGCGACAACAAACCGGCCTCAGCACCAAAACCGATACCGCGACCGATAGCGATCAGCAACACCGATGCTGTGGCGAAGGCGAGGGCGACAAGCCAGAACCGGTCCATCCTTGCCGACAGCAGTTGCTGCGCCAGCAATGCCAGTACGGCGCCTCCCAACAGCATCGCCGGCCACAATTGCGCTTCACCAAACACGGTGGCGCCGGCAACCGCCAACAAGGTCGGCAAAACCAGCACCACGCGCTGCCACGCGAACTCGCCGCCCTCCTGCGCTGAATGCGCCAGGTACTCTGGCAGCAAGTGCGGTTCGGTGTAGTTCACATAGCGCCACAAATGATCCGCGGCAAACGGGCTTTCGTAGCTGAAATAGACCGCAACCAGCCCGGCGAATGCCGCACACCACGCCAGTAGCTGGCGCCCGTGCTGCGGCAGCGATTGCTGCCAGGCGGCGACCACGCTGGCTACCACTAGCGCCGGCAGCACCAGCAAACCGTTGAACTGCGTGGCTGCGGCACAAACCGACCAGCACAGCGGCGCCACAATTGCCTGTGGCTGGCGATCGTGAGCACGCGCAGCCAGCAAGGCGAAAAGGATTACGGCCTGGTTGGACAGTGCCGTGATCGCCCACAAGCTCGCATGCCAGTAGAACAGGTTCACATACAACAGCACGGCCATCGCCAGCGCATACCACCAACCGATACGCGCCCTCAACCAGTCGGCCAGCAGCAGCGCACTCAACAGCAATACGGCATGGCCGAGCAGGATGTGGTGAGTGAAATTTACCTCACCAGTGAGTGCATAAGCGGCGAGATAGAGCAGGTGGTTAAACACGGTGACATGTTCGTGGTTCGGCAACGCCAGCGCGGCCAACTGGTCCAGCCAGTGCTCGCGACTGAGGAAAATCTCGAAAAACCACAACACATCGACAAAATCATCGCCCTGCCCCATGTTGTGGGCAAAGCGCAGCAACACAGACCAGTACCAGCCCAGCGCAGCCGATACCAGTATCAGGCAGAGCAGTTTGCCTGCCAGCGTAGTGGCAGGCGGATGGGGATGGTCAGGCTGCATCGCCATCATCTGCAGGCGCCTGCCGTTCGAGCAGCCGCGCAAAGAACACACCGACCTCGAACAGCAACCACATCGGTGTGGCCAGCATCACTTGCGACAGCGCATCCGGTGGCGTCAGCACAGCTGCAACAACAAAGCAGCCGACGATAATCCACGGCCGTTTCTCTGCCAGCGCCGAAGAAGAAGTTACCCCCATCAGTACCAGCAGGATCGTCGCGACCGGAATCTCGAACGTGAAGCCGAAAGCGACAAACATACCGAGCACGATGTCCAGGTAGCGCGAGATATCCGGCGCATAGGTGACGCCCGCCGGCAGGATGCTGCTCATGAAGCCGAACATCACCGGGAACACCAGGTAGTAGGCAAATGCGACACCGGCATAGAACAGCGCGACACTCGACACCAGCAGCGGCAGCGCAATGCGTTTCTCACGCGGGTACAGGCCCGGCGCGATGAAGCCCCACACGTGGTACAGCAACACCGGCACACTGAGGAAAATCGCGGCGACAAACGCCAGCTTGAACGGTGCCGTGAACGGCGAGATCACTTCGGTGGCCAGCATGCCGGTGCCAGCCGGCAAGTAGCGCAGCAGTGGTTGCGACAGGTACTCGAACAGCGGGTTGGCAAAGAAGGCCAGCCCGCAAAATAGCAGCAGGATGATGCCGGCGCACCACAGCAGGCGCGTGCGCAATTCCAGCAAGTGCGC
>ERZ1645187.1151-NODE-1151-length-24703-cov-11.338486_pt1 | contig 24703 bp, 22 predicted proteins | sample MGYA00575352_ERZ1645187 | MGnify/ENA primary metagenome ERZ1645187 (study PRJEB40837, sample SAMN11349314) | freshwater sediment metagenome | isolation source: river sediment | host: Sediment | place: India: Wazaribad , New Delhi | collected 2017-02-21 ...
CCTTATCGTGAGGGACAATATTGTGCCATCAATTACCTCAGCCGGGTAGCCAGCCGGTTGAATGCAGATGACCTGCCAGCGCTGAAAGACCTGGTTAGCTCTAAGCCCTGGTGGGACACGGTGGATTCCCTGTCCGGTATCATCGGTTCGCTGGTCCTGCGCGTTCAGCCTCTGAAGGCAGCCATGTTGGCTTGGAGCAGAGAGGATTTCCTCTGGGTGCGCCGCAGTGCAATTCTCCATCAACTGAGCTTTAAAAATCAAACTGATGTGCCGCTCCTTGAAGAAATCATCCTCAACAATCTCGGAACGCGGGAGTTTTTCATCAACAAGGCCATCGGTTGGAGCTTGCGCCAGTATGCCTATACGGACCCGCTCTGGGTCAGTCAGTTTCTTGAAAATCACCGCCAGCAGCTTTCGAACCTCTCCGTTCGGGAAGCCAGCAAGCATCTGAAGCGCTGAGAAGGCGCCGACCCGCGCACTGGAGTGCTGCCAGGCAATCTCCAGCTAACGGCTAAGCGGGGGGTCCAGCCGGGCCTGCGCCTGCTGCCAGATATCAGCAAACATGGCCTGGGTTAGCCGGCCGGTTTGGGTATTTTGCCGGCTGGGGTGGTACGAGCAGAGCAGCCAAGGCAGGGGGCTATCCAATGGATAAAATGCGCCATGGGCAAAGACAATATTCTTCTTAGGCAGCTTTGAAAAGCGGGGCAGCGCCAGCAGTCCGTTTAGCGCGATCTGGCCAAGCAGGACAATGCCCTGAATGTTGGGCAGAGCGTCCAATTCACTTTCCAGCCAAAAGCGGCAGCTGCGCAACTCTTCAGGCAAGGGTTTATTTTTGGGGGGTGCACAGTGGCAGACCGCGCTGATGTATAAATCCTTCAGCTTAAGGCCGTCATCCAAGCTTTGTGCATTTGGCTGGCTGGCAAAGCCAGCCGCATGCAAGGCCGGGTATAAAAAATCGCCGGAGGAATCTCCGGTAAACATGCGGCCAGTCCGGTTGGATCCGTGCGCACCAGGAGCCAGACCCAGCACCAAGACGCGCGCCTGTGGGTCGCCAAAACCGGGTACCGGTTTGCCCCAGTAATTCTGTCCACGGAAAGCCTTGCGCTGGACCCGGGCTGTTTCTTCACGCCAGGCTACCAGGCGTGGGCAGCGCCGGCACTCCGCCATTTCTGCTTGCACCTGGCCCAGCAGCCCGTTTTCAGAAAATTCAGCTTCCATCAGCGCAATTATAGCAGTCCGGCCAGGCAGCCAATAAAAAAAGGCAGCCTTTTGGCAGGCTGCCTCTCCAGTTACCTGGTCTATTTATTTGTTGAAAGCCAGTGCGGACCAGCCGGCATAGCTGCCGGTTTCTTCCAGCTCATATTCAATCCGCAGCAGCTGATTGTACTTGGCTACCCGGTCCGACCGGGCCGGCGCGCCGGTTTTGATCTGCCCCATATTCATTGCCACGGCCAGGTCGGCGATGGTGGTGTCTTCAGTTTCGCCTGAACGGTGCGAACAGACCGCCCGCCAGCCATTTTGCTGCACCATACTGACGGCATGCATGGTCTCGGTCAGGGAGCCGATCTGATTCAGCTTGACGAGCAGCGCATTACAGGCCTTTTCTTCGATGGCGCGGGCAATGCGTTCCGGATTGGTCACAAGCAGGTCATCGCCGACAATCTGCAGGCGGTGCCCCACCTGGGCAGTGAAATTCTTCCAACCTTCCCAATCATCCTGAGCGAAGCCATCTTCGAGTGAAACGATTGGGTATTGATCAATCCACTTGGTCCAAAATTCCACCATCTGATCGCTGGTCAGCTTTCGGCCTTCTTTGCGCAGGTTGTAAAGGTGGGTATCTTCCTCATACAGTTCAGAAGCAGCCGGATCCAGCGCGATGCAGACCTGCTCGCCGGGTTTATAACCGGCTTTGACAATCGCTTCCAAAATCAATTCGACCGCTTCATTATTGGCTTTGAGCGCCGGAGCAAAGCCACCTTCATCGCCTACCAAAGTGGCGTAGCCCTTGGCTTTCAATACGGTTTTAAGGGAATGATAAATTTCCGCACCCCAGCGCAGCCCTTCGGCAAAGCTTTCGGCTCCGAGCGGCATCACCATAAACTCCTGAGCGTCAGTGGACTGCCAGGAAGTGTGGGCGCCACCATTGAGGATGTTCATCATCGGTACGGGCAGGACATGAGCGTAGACCCCTCCCAAATAGCGGTAGAGCGGCAGCCCGACCGATTCGGCCGCAGCCTTGGCAACGGCCAGGCTGGTTCCGAGGATGGCATTGGCGCCATAGCGTGACTTGTTGGGGGTACCGTCCAACTCCAGCAGCACAGCGTCAATCGCGCGCTGATCGGTCGCATCCCAGCCGAGCAGCTCCTCGGCAATGTCTTCATTGACGTGGTCAACAGCCTCGAGCACGCCTTTGCCCAAAAAGCGGTCTTTATCGCCATCGCGCAGTTCCAAGGCTTCGTGTACACCGGTAGACGCACCGGATGGGACAGCGGCGCGGCCAAAGCTGCCATCGCCTAAAATGACTTCGACTTCAACCGTCGGGTTGCCGCGGGAATCTAAAATCTCCAGCGCGTTGATGTACTGAATTGTAGTGTCCATGCTCAATCCCTTTCTTTTCTGATGATCCTGTTGCTAATAATGGCTTTTAGGCTAAATCTGCTGGCGGAATTATATCACCCGCCAACCCCTTCAACTGACAGATGGAATGAATGAGCCCGGTAAAAAGCGGATGCGGCCGATTGGGGCGGGAGAGAAACTCAGGGTGAAATTGTGAGGCGATCATAAACGGATGATCCTTCAGCTCCATCATTTCCACCAGCAGGCCATCCGGCGAAACTCCCGAAAGCACCATTCCATGCTCTTCAAAAGCTTGACGGAAGCGATTATTAAATTCGTAACGGTGGCGGTGGCGTTCCGAGATCTGTGCCTGGCCGTAAAGCCGCGCAGCCAATGTGTCAGGCCGGATCTCACAGGGGAACAGGCCCAGGCGCATGGTTCCACCCAATTTTTCAAGGTAGCGCTGGTCGTCCATCAGGTCAATGACCGCTGCATCCGTGGCTTTGTCAAATTCAGACGAATTTGCTTTTACTTCCCCGAGTACATTTCGGGCAAATTCAATGGCCATCACCTGCATCCCCAGACAGAGGCCCAGGTAAGGCACCTGATGTTCGCGCGCGAAGCGGGCGGCCATAATTTTGCCCTCAACGCCGCGGCTGCCAAACCCACCCGGCACAACGATTCCATCCACCCCAGAAAGCCGCTCCAAACCAATACCTTTTTCAAGATCTGTGGCTGAAATCCAATCGATGTCCACATCCACACCGCAAAACAAGCCGGCATGAGTGAGCGCCTCGCGCACACTAATATAGGCATCATGAAGTTCAACGTACTTGCCCACCAGGCCAATTCGGACAGTCGGCTTGTGCCGATCAAGCTCATTCACGATCCAGCGCCAGCCATTCAAACGCGGTTCATGCAGCGGTTCCAGAGCAAGGCGTTTCATCAGCACATCGGCCACACCCAGCGATTCAAGCAGAAGCGGAATGCGGTAAAGCATGTCTGCGGTCACCAGCGGCACAACCGCCTCGAGGGGGACGTCACAAAACTGGGCGATCTTGGCACACAGCTCTTTTTCCACCGGGTAATCGCTGCGCGCGATGATCATGTCGGGAAAGATGCCGATCGAGCGCAGTTCCCGCACGGAATGTTGCGTGGGTTTCGTTTTGATCTCACTGGTAGCTTTAAGGTAAGGCAGCCAGGTGATGTGCACAAAAGCCGTGTTGGTGCGGCCGAGGTCATTGCGCATCTCGCGGATGGCTTCAAGGAAGGGCTGACTTTCGATGTCGCCCACGGTACCGCCCACTTCAATTAAGGCGATGTCAGCGTTAGTCGTCCGGCCGGCCAGATCGATACGCCGTTTAATTTCGTTGGTGATGTGCGGGATGACCTGAATCGTGCCGCCGAGATAGTCGCCACGCCGTTCGCGGTTGATGACTTCTTCATAAACCTGACCGGTGGTCACGGTGCTGGTCTTGGTTAGGCGCAGGTCGCAGAAGCGTTCGTAATGCCCCAGGTCTAAATCTGTTTCTGATCCATCATCCAAAACAAACACCTCACCATGCTGATATGGGCTCAGCGTTCCTGGGTCCACATTCAGGTAAGGGTCCAGCTTTTGAATGGTGATATTGAAACCGCGTGCCTTCAGCAGCCGTCCGATGGCTGAGGCAGTGACGCCCTTGCCTACGGATGAAAGCACACCTCCGGTGAAAAAAACGTATTTAGTAGCCATGGTTCTCCCGCGATGTCAGCTCGATGTTTCAGAGGTATTTAAAAGTTTCGGGGAGGGCTGATCATTCCAGCGCCTCCCCGGTTTATTATATCTGTCTATGCGCAGCGCTCTTCAGCGGCATGCCTAATCCTTGTCATTTTGTCGGGTCTGCATCGTGCGTTCGTAAATGTCTTCTGTGTCAGAGTGGTAAGACTTTGACTTCTTGACACGGTTGGTAATCTCTGGAAGGCGCTTTTCAGCTTTGTCCATGGCTTGGCGCAGCGCAATTTCCATAAAGGTCGGATCGGGAATGACCTCTTCAGTCGGCTCTTCTTCAGCAGCTTTTTTGCCTTTGCCCTTGCGCGCAGGCTTGCGCGCCTCAAGGGGCGCTTCTTCCGGAACTTCCTGCAGCGCTTTCATGCTGAGCTTAATCTGGCGCTTGCGCTTGTCGACTTCCAACACTTTGACGTCGACTTCCTCGCCCACCTTGACCACCTCTGATGGTACTTTCACGTAGCCATGCGAAAGTTCGCTTACGTGCACCAAACCCGGCCGTTCAGCGCCCAACTCGACGAAGGCGCCAAAATTCTCCAGGCGCACGACGGTGCCGTGCAGCACCATTCCCGGCACGATCTCACGCCATTCGAGCGCGAGCGGTTCTTTCATGGTCAGCTCGATGTGATCCTTAAGCACCCGCTTCACCCATACAGAAACATTGTCGCCGGGCTGCAAAACCTCTTCCACTGTTTTAATTTCAGCGTCGGGTTTGGCGGGGTTGATGACCTGGGAGATATGCAAAAAGGCTGGGACCGCGGATTGAATATCCACCAGCGCGCCCTGCAGCGATGTCTTTAATACTTTGCCCTCAAACTTTTGTTTTGGACTGATTTTACTTTCTTGATTTGATTGTTCGACCGGGCTTTCCATCATTCATTCTCCCAAGGGTTATTTTCACAACTTGTTAGTATAACGCAGCCGTTGGGAAGTGTCAAACGAAGCTGCAAAATCTGCCGCCCGCCAAATTCGACTCTGCTTGCGGTTGCCTTGAACCGCACTCCCCTGAACAGACTGCGGAAAAGCCGGCGGCGGAAGGGCAGCTGCAACTGTCTTAGCAGGTTATTCCCTGCCAGCCAACCCGAGCTCACGCAAAAAAGCCGGGTCGTTTTTCCAGTCCTTGCGCACTTTGACTGTCAGGTCCAGGTAGATGCGTTCTCCAGACATTTTTTCGATTTCTTCCCGGGCGAGCGATCCGATCTGCTTGATCTTTTCACCATTTTTACCGATCAGGATTGCTTTTTGTCCTTCGCGCTCGACAAAAAGCACCGCTTTGATGTAAATCAGCCCGTTTTCCCGGGTGGAATATTCATCCACCCGCGTCGCCAAACTGTATGGGATCTCATCTTCAGTTAGTGTCATCGCCGCCGCCCGGATGATCTCAGCGGCAATATCGCGTTCATACGCGTCAGTAATCTGATCTTCGGGGTAATACTGCGGACCCTCAGGCAGCAGGGCGGCCGTTGCAGCCACCAGCTGGTCAACACCGGCGCCGGTCAACCCTGAAACTGGCAGCACCTGACGTGCATTGAGTTGCTGGGCAAACGCAGTCCAGGTTTCCTTCAGCCGTGCTGCAGAAGGGACATCCTGTTTGTTCATCGCCAGCAGCACCGGCGCTTTAACCTCAGGTTGGCTGATGAGCTCCGCCAGCCGCTGGTCATTTTCATCTGGCTGGGCACTGCTATCCGCCAAAAAAATGATGACCTCCGCATCGCGCAGGGCAGCCTCAGCTTCATGATTGATAAACTGACTAAGCTTGTCCTTGGGCTCATGCAGGCCCGGGGTGTCCATAAAGATAATCTGATAATCGTGACTGGTCAGAATGGCCAGCTGACGCTTGCGTGTGGTTTGCGGCCGGGCAGAGACCCCAGCCACCGGCTGACCCAACAAGCGGTTTACCAGGGTACTCTTTCCCGAATTGGGTTTACCTACCAGTGCGGCAAATCCGGAATGGAAGGGTGAGGGCGTTTCTTCCGCCAAATCACTGGTCATGGCTCTGCTCCTGTTTCGTGCTGAAATTCCGCCGCTTAGTAATTCGAGATCATGTCAATGTTACCACGGTCGCGCGCCACTTTGTCGAACCAGCCATAGGTCAATAAAGCCAGGCCGCCGGTGAGCAGCGCGAAACCCGCCAGGATCAGCACCAGCTGGCCATCGCTCAACCCGGTAAACATGGGAAAGCTGCGTCCGATCTCCCCCAGTAAAGCCCGCCGCAGCAGTGTATACCAGTAAGCCAGTGGCAGGGCATAGCCCAGATAACGCAGCGCTGTCGGCAGCACACTCAGCGGGAAAATTGCGCCGGAAAAAAGAAACAAGCCGGTCCCGACTACCGTCCCCAGGTCGTAGGGGTTATTCTTGATCAGAAGTGTCCATCCTCCCAGGAAGATTCCCATAGCGGTGAAGCAGATCATCCCGAGCAGCAATGCGATCAGCAGCAAGCCCCAATTTACTGAAGCCAGACTGAGCGGAATGTGCAGAAATACCACGCCAAAGATGAGAATCAGGATGACAGAGATCATGGAAACGAGTACCGTTGCGACGCTGCGCCCGATAAGATAAACTGGGATGCGAATGGGTGCAATATAAAGATATTTCAGGGTGCGGTAGTGCTCACGGTCGTCCAGAATCCCATAAGAAACACCTTGAATGACTCCATTCGCCAGGTGGGAAAAAGCGTTTCCGATAAAAATATTGAGAAAATCAGGGTCGCTGAAGTTACCTCCGCGAATCACCATGTACATGACCACCAAAATGGCCGCCCCCGCCATGGGAACAATCAGGCTATAGATGGCGAACACAAAGGGATCGGTCCAGTTGGATTGAATCAGCCAGCCCAACCAGGCGGAAATCCGGAAGGTTTTTGTGTTTGTGGGATGTTTAAGATCAGTTTCTGTAGTCATTGAATTATGACAGCCTATCTGTGATTTTGCCCTGACGGATAGCCAGGCGCTCCATATAGCGCAGCATGAACAATGCCGCCGCAATGTAAAGCACGCTCAGGCCGGCCAAGATGGAAACTTCCAGCTCGACCGGCAAAAAACCGAAGTCAACATTGGCGGCAAAGAGCAGTTGGCGCATGGCGTCCATCCCCAACGTCAGCGGGATGATGGATGCCAACGCAGCTGGCCAAAAACCGAGTGCCTTCACCGGAAAATAAAACCCGGATAAGAAGTGAATGGGTTCCTGTAACATGGAAGACAGATGCCAGGCTTCACGGTTGAGCAAGAGAAAAAGAGACGCAAGCATAATGCCCATGCCGTAAAGGGCCAGCATGGTTAGAACAAACACGGCAAACAGCAGCCAAAAACTGGTGACCACATAACTCACCTGAAAAATCAGGCTTCCCAAGATCATCACAGCCAATGCTCGAACGGTAGTCGCAATTAACCCGCCAGCGGCCATGCCAAATAGAATGGACATCAGTGAAGTCGGGGCGATGATGTAGAGCGCCAGATTGCCGTTTTCTTTTTCCCAGTAAAGCTGGCTTGCCATCGACCAAAGGATGTTAGCCCAAAAAGACATCATCGCGCCGCCCAGTACAACGAAGCCGATATATTCTTCCGGCGCGTTCAACGCACGGTAGACATACACATATCCGATCGTCGCCATAAAAGGCATCAAGACGTCAAAAAACAAGAAATTAAGGTCGCGAACGCTGCCTACCGCGCGTGGATACGCCCGGCCAATTACGGAACGGACGAAAAGCCTCCAGCCAGTCTGTTTGCTGATTTCAGTCTGCATGGCCATTCTCCACCTCTTTCATGGAAAGACCGGTCAAACTGACGAACACATCCTCCAGCGTAGCCTCACGCTTGTGCAGTGATTGGATCAGGCTGCCCCGCTCGGCCAAAAATTGGATCAAACGAGTCAAGACACCGTCATCTTCAAATATTAATTGTAATTCTGCGCCTTCTTCCAACTGGCGCAGAGAAGCCCGACGGATCCCCGGAATAAGCCGGAGACGTTCCAGATCTTGCTCATCCAGGGCACTGACGGCGATCTCATAAACGGCTTCAGCGTTTAGCGCTGCCTTTAAGGCTTTCGGTGAGTCGCAGGCCAATACTTTACCCTGATTGATGATGGCGACCCGGTCGCAAAGCTCTTCGGCTTCAACCATGTAATGGGTGGTCAGGAGCAACGAGCGGTCCGGGTTATCATCCACCCACTTGCGAACAAAATGGCGCACATCGCGCGAAGCGCCCACATCCAGGCCGAGCGTCGGCTCATCCAAAAAGAGCACCCGTGGATCGGTCATAAAGCCCCGCACAATGTTCATCTTTTGCCGCAGGCCGGTAGAAAGGTTGGAACACTTGGTTTCCGCACGGTCTTCCATACCGACGATCTTCAGAAGTTCCTTGATTCGCTGATTGGCCTGCCGCGACGGGATGCCATAAAACTGTGAGAACATCCACAAGTTTTCTTGTACCGTTAACAGCCCATAGCCTGAGGTCTCGCCGCCGGAGACCATATTGATGTCTTTGCGCAGCTGGTCCGACTGGGTGACGACATCCCAACCGTTCACGCGTGCACTGCCGGAGCTTGGCCCAAGCAAGGTCGTAAGGATCTTAATCAGCGTGGTTTTGCCGGCGCCATTTGGGCCGAGCAGCCCAAACAGTTCGCCTTGGGCTACATTCAAGGTGACATTATCAAGGGCGATCAGTTGATGCCCCGCTGTTTTACGCGTCTTTTTTATGTTATAGGTTCGGCCCAGAGCCGAAGTTTCCACAGCCAGCATCATTCCTCAATTCGTAGGGTAATCGTAGGGTAAGTGTCAAGCACCTTTTTCACAGGGAGGATATCATAGGATCTGAAAGGGCGACTTTTCTTCTTCTTCTCCTCCTTAATGCTAGTGCCGGGGTCGGCGTCCTCGGCACTAGACGATTCTATAGCAGTAATGCACCAGCGACAAGGCTTTTCACATTAAAACCGGGCAAAGCATGCCCGGTCTTTTTGTTTTGTAATAAAATCCTGAAGCGCATCAGACCAAGGAGAAACAATGGAAGCCAAACCCACCACTTACCCGATTGACATCGCGGGCGTACACCGCGATTTGCGTCTTTTTGAAGTTAAACCCGGCCTGCGAATCGCCATTTTAAACATCCTGGGCGACGTAGAGCTGGTGGATGCTTGCGCAACGGCTCTCGCTGAAAAACTCAGCAGCAGCCCCTATGAGGTCATCCTCACGGCAGAAACCAAAAGCATTCCGATTGCCCACATGCTGGCAAAGCTCACTCAAAAACCTTACGTTATTCTGCGCAAAGAGTTCAAACCCTACATGGGCAGTGTGATCGAAGCTGAAACCCTCTCCATTACCACCGGCAAAAAGCAGCTCCTGCTGCTGGACGAGAAAGATATTCCGTTGATCCGCGGGCATCAGGTTCTCATTCTGGACGATGTCATCAGCACCGGGTCAACCCTGCAGGGGATGCGACTGATCGTCCAAAAAGCCGGCGGTCAGGTCGCAACAGAAGCTGCCATCCTGACGGAAGGGGACCGGGCGGAATGGCTGAAGATCGTCTCCCTGGGCCATCTGCCCATTTTCTTCGATTAGTCTGCCTGAGCGCTGATGTCTAAAGGCCCGATCCGGATTGGGTTGGAACACCAGCCTGGTCGCAGCGTGCGCGCCTGGGGGCTGGACTTTCCGGGCTGCCTGGCTGAGGCTGCTGACAACGCCGAAGCAGTGCTGCGCTTTGCCCAGGCCTTGCTGCGCCATAGTGCCTGGCTCGATCTGCATGCCGACTCTCCCTGGTACCAGCTAGACCAGCTGGATTTCCGCGTGGCCGAAGCGGCAACAGCACCGTCTGGCTTTCCTGCCACATTTCATGATGACTTGCGCCCGCTCTCCGAGCCTGATGCGGAGCGTGCCGTGCAGATTTTTACCTGGCAAAACGAGGAACTGCTGGCCGGCTTGGAAAGCTTCACCGCCTACAGTTCCAGCTCGGAGGGGACGGCTTTGAATCAGGCGATTACAGGCGCACTGCAGCAGATGGCTGAGCGGCAATATCAGCTTTTGGAGCGCTTGGGCTTACCCGGCGCGCAAGTCCCCCCTCTGCCCGGCGACCCACTGAACGCAATCCAATCCTCCGCACTGATCCTACAGCGCCTTCTGCTGCGGCCGGATGGAAGCACAACCGCCACGGGTAATGATGACCAAAATTGGACCGCCAGAAAAAGCGTGCGTTGCCTGTTGGGGGAAAACCGTTTGGAAGTTGACCGCATGCGCGATCTGATACTCGGGAAGAGAGCCGGGCTTTAGCCTCTGACCGAAATTAAACTAAAACAGCCGCCTCACCTGCGGCTGTTTTAGTTTAGATCAAAATGCTGTATTTTCACAACCTGATCCTTATTACGTAGTCTTGAAAGGAGAGAAACAACACTCACGTAATACAATTGATACTGTAACACCCCATTGTTAATGGCGCCTAAAGTCTTTGTTATGATCCGGTTAACGATTTCATCAATATTTTGCTCGTCAAAGCGCTGCAGGGCTGCCGAGGTTAGCACGTGAACCGTTTAGCTGATGGTTTTATGCTATCATTAAACCGGGTCGGCAAGATGAAATCCTGGAAAAATGTACTGCCTTATTTGCTTTTGAATGTTCTGATTTCGGCTGCAACCGTCTTAATTGTGCTCTACTTTTGGGATAACCGCCAACTGCAAGCGCACACTGCGCCGCACGACACCGCGGCAGTGCCCACTGCCAGGCCTTCGGCTGCGCAGACGCCTGAAACTGACGCTGAACCCTCGCTGGAAATTCAGGGGGTCTTTGGCGTGGGAGATTTGCAGGTGGAACATGTCTTGATCCGGAACGCCAGTAACGTCAGCCTGAACCTGGCGGGGTGGACCCTGACCGGTCCGGAAGCCAGCTACACCTTCCCCAACCTGACCCTCAACCCAAACGGCGCGGTACGGCTGTATACGCGTACGGGGACCGACAGCGTGATTGAATTGTATTGGAACGGCACTCAGGCCCAATGGCACAGCGCCGACATTCTGAACTTGGTAGATCAAAACGGCCGGCAGCGCGGCTCATTTACTGTGCCTTAGAAGGGATTTTCATGACACAAGCGCTTTACACAACCTGGCGCCCGGCAACCTGGGAAGGCGTCATCGGGCAGGATCACATCGTCCGAACGCTCCGAAACGCAATCAGCACTGATCGCGTTGGCCACGCTTACCTGTTCGCCGGGCCTAAAGGTACCGGCAAAACGACCAGCGCGCGGCTTTTGGCTAAAGCGGTCAACTGCCTGGACGACGATCCGTCCAATCGCCCTTGTAACCACTGTGCCAACTGCCTGGCCGTCAATGAGGGCCGTTTTTTGGACCTGATCGAAATTGACGCCGCGTCCAATACCAGTGTGGAAGACATCCGCGAATTGCGGGATCGGGTAGGGTTCTCTCCGAGCCAGGGGCGCTTTAAGGTTTACATCATTGACGAAGTTCACATGCTCTCCACTTCAGCCTTCAACGCGTTGCTGAAAACATTGGAAGAGCCCCCCTCCCATGTCATCTTCATCCTGGCAACCACTGAGATCCATAAAATCCCAGCTACCGTACTTTCCCGCTGCCAGAGGCATGAGTTCCGCAGAATCCCGCTGGCTGAAATCATCGCCAAATTAAAAGAAATTTGCGCTCGGGAAGCGATTCAAATCGATGAGGAATCGCTGAGCGTCATTGCCCGCCAAGCCACCGGTTCCATGCGCGATGCGATCTCGCTGCTGGACCAGCTTTCTTCTTTGACCCGCCAGATCGACCTGGCGATCACGCAAGAGGTTTTGGGCACAGCCACCAATCAGGCCGTGATCGACCTGGTCGAAAGCATTCGCAATCAATCCGCAGCGGAAGGCTTCCAAATCATTCAAAAGACGCTCGACGCTGGCGCTGACCCGCGCCAGTTTGCCCGCCAGACGGCCGACTACCTGCGAAACATGCTGGTGCTGAAGCTCGACGCCGGCAAAGATCTCGAACTGCTTCCGGAAGTGCGCGCGCGCCTGAGCGAACAGGTGCAAACGTTCTCCAGCGCCAGGCTGATTGACCTGATCAATGCCTTCAGCGATGCAGCCAACAGCCTCAAAGCCAGCTGGCAGCCCAGCCTCGGTCTGGAATTGGCTTACGCAGGGGCTCTTGTAGATGAAACGCACCCAGCACCCGTGGCCGCCCGACCCAGCGAACCGGCTTCCGTCGCGCCAGGGCGGCCAGCCGCCAGCCACTCCGCCGGCGGAGCTGCTCCCAAGAGCTCACAGCCGCCGGTCAACAAGCCAACGCCCGAGTTCAGCCTGCAGGGTGTGCGCCAGGAATGGGACGCACTGAAGCGCGCCCTGCGCACACAGAACACTCTCGCTGGGGCGTTGTTCAATTCGGCCCGCCTGGTTTCGGTCAATGGGGATACCGTTACCCTGAATACGGCCAGCCAACTGCTGCGCGACCGGCTGCTGGAAGAGAAGAACTTGAAGCTTCTGCAAAAAGTTTTTAATGACACGTTTGGCCGCGAAATTCAAATTGTGTGCACCTTTGGCCAAACCATTGATCAAAGCTCTGCTGAAAATGTAGAACCAGGCAGCCTGGCCGACCGCGCCATTCGTGAGCTGCATGGCGTTTTGCATGTACCCAACCCCAATGAAAAGGAAGAAGAATAACCATGGCAAAAGGATTTAATGCCCCTTCCGGCGGCCGCTCAGGCGGCAATATGATGGCCCAGCTGGCCAAACTCCAGGAGCAAATGGAAGCCGCTCAAGCTGAGCTGGCCATTGAAACCGTCAACGAAAGTGCGGGTGGCGGAGCGGTGCAGGTCACCATGACCGGTGACCAGAAGTGCAGCGCTGTCAAAATTGACGCCGACCTGCTCGCCTCTGGGGATGTAGAAATGGTGGAAGACCTGGTCTTGACCGCGGTCAACAAAGCCCTTGAAAGCTCCAAAGCGCTGTCGGAATCCAAGATGGCCCCCTTTACCAACCTGCTCTCAGGCATGGGGATGGGGCGTTAGCGGCGTATGCGTTCCCTTCCGGACCCTGTTCAAGCGCTGATCGATAATTTCGCACGCCTTCCCGGGATTGGCCCCAAAACAGCTTCGCGCCTGGCGTTCTTCCTGTTGAAAGCGCCCGACGAAGTCACGCTCGATCTCGCCGAGGCACTGGAAAACCTGAAGCGGCAAACTGGCCACTGCCGGCAGTGCTTCAATGTGACACTTACCGGCGAAGACTTATGCGAGATTTGTCGCTCCCCCAACCGCAGTGAAGCCCAACTGTGTGTGGTTGAAGAGCCTTTGGACGTTCAAGCGATCGAGCGTACCGGTGCCTTTCAGGGCAAATACCATGTGCTGATGGGAGTGCTCTCGCCGATTGAAGGCATCGGGCCTGACCAAATAAAAATTGCGCCATTACTTGAACGCCTGAAACAAGGCCTGGTGCACGAGGTAATCCTGGCGACAAACCCCAGCATGGAAGGAGACGCGACCGCCCTCTACCTGCAGCAGCGCATCGCCCCGCTGGGGATCAAAGTGAGCCGGCTGGCACGCGGGCTGCCGGTGGGCGGCGATATTGAGTATGCCGACCAGACCACCCTGCAGCGCGCCCTCTCAGAACGCCAGCCGATGGATTGAGCTTCTTTTTAAAGTATAATTTTTGGGCATTTTAAATCATCCCTTGGGAGTTGTTTTATGTATTTAACCGGAAACCAGGTCCGTCAATCTTTCCTCAACTTTTTCGCCGAACGCGGCCACACTATTGTCCCCAGCGCATCCCTGGTCCCCGGTGGAGATTCCACCCTGCTGTTCACCAATGCCGGCATGGTCCAATTTAAGGATGTGTTCCTCGGTACAGATACCCGGCCATACACCCGCGCCGCTGACTCGCAAAAATGCATGCGGGTTTCGGGCAAACACAACGACCTCGACACCGTCGGACGCGACAACACCCACCACACATTCTTCGAGATGCTGGGCAACTGGTCTTTTGGAGATTACTACAAGGATGAAGCCATCGGCTGGAGCTGGGAACTGCTCACGCGTGTTTGGGGGCTGGAACCAGGCCGCCTCTACGCCACCATTTTTGAAGATGACCAGGGTAGCCTTCCGCGCGACGACGAGGCAGCCCAAGCCTGGCTGCGGCAGCCCGGCTTTCAGCCCAGCCACCTGATTACCGGCGGGCGCAAGGACAACCTTTGGGAAATGGCCGAAACCGGCCCATGCGGGCCTTCCACCGAGATCCATTACGACTTTGGCCCCCAGGCCTGCGACCGGCAGGGCCAACCCGGCCACGTCTGTCAGGTGAATGGCGACTGCTCGCGAATCGTTGAAATTTGGAACAACGTTTTCATCCAATATAACCGCGTTTCAGCCGACGAATTTTTGCCCCTGCCCAGGCGGCATGTGGATACTGGCATGGGTTTTGAACGGATCGTTTCCATCATCCAAGGCGTAAGGGGTAATTACGAGACCGATCTGCTTAAGCCACTTTTGGATGAAACCCAGCGCATCGCCGGACAGACCGACCAACAGCGTCAGGCAAATCTGACGCCCTACCGGGTAATTGCAGATCATGTGCGCGCAGCCGCCTTCCTCATCGCCGATGGGGTCATCCCCGGCAATCTTGGCCGAAATTATGTCTGCCGCATGATCATCCGCCGGGCAGCGCGCTTCGCCCGCAAGTTGGACCTGACCGAGCCATTCATGGCCAGCGTGGCCCGCAAAGTGATCGAGGGCTACCAGGAAGCATACCCGGAACTGGCCCAAAACAGCGAACTGATCCAGGAAACGCTTACCCGTGAAGAAATTCGTTTCGGCGAGACTTTGGACGCAGGCTTCACCGAGCTGCGTGAGCAGATTGCTGCCCTGCGGGCACGCGCTGAGACCAGGCTTGACGGCCGGACAGCTTTCAATTTATATGCCACGCTGGGCTTCCCGCTTGAAATTACCCGCGACATTTTGGCTGAAGAAAACCTGGGGGTAGACGAGGCTGGTTTTTACGAAGCCATGGAAGAACACCGGATTGCCAGCGGTAAAGGCCAGGCCTTCGGTGAAGGTGCAGAGGTCTCCGGCGAAAGCTACCGGCAAACCCTGCAGGATCTGATCCAGACAGGCAGCCTGCCGGAGGGCGGCGTCAGCTACGACCCGTATGGCGAATTGACGGTGACCTCGCCGGTATTGGCTTTTTTCAAAGATGGCCAACGTGTTTCGGAAGTTCATCCGGGTGAATTCGTGGAAGTGTTGCTGGCCAAAACTGGTTTCTATATGGAATCGGGCGGCCAGGTGAGCGATACCGGCCGGATTGTCTCCGCCGGAGATGAAGCCTGGGAAATCCGTGTTGATGACCTCCGCCGGCCAGCAGCTGGCGTCATTGTACACTCCGGCCAGGTGCTGCGCGGCACACCTCAGGCTGGCGATCTGGCCAGCGCTGAGGTGAACGCTGATCGCAGGCGCGCCATTATGGGCAACCATACCGGTACGCACTTGCTGCACGCTGCCCTGCGCCAGGTCTTGGGCGACAAAGTGCATCAGGCTGGCTCAGCCGTGGACGCGGAACGAATGCGCTTTGATTTCAACTATCCGCAGATGGTTACGCGTGAACAGCTGCTGCACATCGAAGCTCTGGTAAACGCAGCCATCTCAAGGCACATTCCGGTGCGCAAGGTTACCATGCCGCTGGAAGAAGCCCGCCAGCAAGGTGCCATGGCGCTGTTTGGCGAGAAATACGGTGCTGAGGTGCGCACTGTGGAAGTAGTTGACGCGCTTGGGCGGGTATCTTTTGAGCTTTGCGGGGGCACACACGTCAACAACACTGCCGAAATTGGTTCGTTTTACATCGTGAGCGAATCGAGCCTGGCGGCTGGCATTCGCCGCATCGAAGCAGTTACCGGCCCGCGGGCTTATGAATTTGCCCGTGAACGGATCGACCTGCTTAACCAGCTGGCCGCTGGCCTTGAAGCCAGCCCGCAAGAAGCCCCGCTGCGCCTGGAAAAGCGATTGAGCGAGCTGCGCCAGCTCGAAAAAGAAAACGAACGCCTGCGCGCACAACTTGCACGCGAGGCTTTTACCCGTCAGCTTGCTGCCGTGCGCAAGGTTGCCGATGTGCCGCTGCTGACCGCCATCATCCCGGACGCTGACACAGAGGCGCTGCGCGCCCTGACGGATCAGTTCCGCCAGCAAAACCCGAGTGGAGTAATCCTCCTGGGCACGGTCAGCCACGATAAACCGCAGCTGATTGCAGCAGTCACACCTGACCTGATCGCCCGCGGACTGAAGGCCGGAGACCTGATCAAACGCGCAGCCGCTGTCATTGGCGGCGGCGGCGGCGGACGGCCCGAGCTGGCTCAGGCCGGAGGGAAAGACCCCGCGCGCCTGTCAGAAGCACTCGACCAGGCTGCCCCTTACATTCTGGAGACGCTCAAGTAGCCGAACATGCCGCAGGATATCACACCCCTCCGACAACAGTACCTGGATATCAAGAAACAATATCCAGACGCACTGTTGTTCTTTCGGCTGGGTGATTTTTATGAAACTTTTGATGAAGACGCACACAAAGCCGCCGAAGCGCTGGATATCGTCCTGACTTCACGGCCGGTGGCCAAGGGTGTACGCGTGCCGATGGCCGGAATTCCATTTCACGCGGTAGAAAATTACTTGGGCCGGCTGATCGAGAAGGGCTACCGGGTCGCCATTTGTGAACAGGTTGGCGACCAACCCGAGAAAGGACTGTTCTCGCGCGAAGTGGTGCGAGTGATCACCCCGGGCACCGTCGTCGAACCCAACCTGCTCAGCGCCGGCCGAAATAATTATCTGGCATCCGTGCTGTTTGAAAACGACCACATTGGCCTGGTTTATGTAGACATCACCACTGGCGAGTTTTGCGGCACTGAGATGGATGGCGAAGCTGCTGCCGCTCAGCTGCGGGCGGAGCTTTTACGGCTCAGCCCAGCCGAAATACTGCATCCCGAAGGGACGCCGCTGCCCAAGGAAATGAACGTTAAGGCCAGCGCCGTACCAGCCTGGTACTTTGAAAGCGGGCGGGCGCAGGAGATGATCCGCTCCAGTTTTGGTGTGGCCAGCCTGGAGGGGTTGGGTTTGCGTCAGATGCCGCTGACAACCCGCGCCGCTGGCGCGCTGCTCAAATACTTACGGGAAACTCAAAAAGCCGGGCTGCCAAATCTTAAAACCTTCAGCACGTACAACCTTTCCGACTTCATGACCCTGGACGCGGAAACCCGCCGTAATCTGGAGCTGACCGAAACCCTGCGGGATGGCCGCAGCGAAGGCACTCTGCTGGAAGCGCTCGACCAGACGCACACGCCGATGGGCAAGCGGTTGCTGCGCACATGGGTCAACAAGCCCCTGCTGCGGTTGGAAGAGATCAATCAGCGCCTGGATCTGGTGGCCTACTTCTTTGACCGCGGTGGCTTGCGGCAAGAGCTGACCGACTTGCTCAAATCGCTGCACGATCTGGAGCGCCTGGTCAATCGCGTCAGTGCAGGCGGCGCTCGCCCGGGCGACCTGGTAGCCCTGCGCGAAGACCTTACCGCGCTGCCGGAATTGCTTGCGCTCCTCCCCCAGCAGGACCAGGTTTTACAGCCACTGCTGCAGGCGCTGCAAACCTTCCCTGAGGCCGTGCAGCTGTTGCAAGAGGCCATCCCAGAGGATCCGCCAGCAACCACCAACACCATTGGCATCATCAAACCTGGCTTCTCAGCGGAATTGGATCAAATCTTGGAATCATCGCGGAACGCTCGCGAATGGATCAACAATCTGGAAGGGGCTGAGCGCCAGCGCACCGGCATCAAGACTTTGAAAGTCGGTTTTAACAAGGTCTTTGGCTACTACATCGAGATCAGCCGCGGGAATGCCGCCAATGCCCCAGAAAATTACATTCGCAAGCAAACATTGGTGAACAATGAGCGCTTCATCACCCCTGAATTAAAGGAATACGAATCCCTCGTGCTGAACGCCGAAACCCAGATTCACGAGGTGGAGCTGCGCGTTTATAAACAGGTTTGCGAGCGCATTCGCACCTTTGCCGCGGAAATGCTCGAAACAGCCGGCGGCATCGCCCGCTTGGACTGTGTGCTTTCGTTGGCCTCTGTTGCGGCAGCCAACAATTACGTCCGCCCGCTGCTCAAGACGGAAAAAGGCATCCATATTAGCGCAGGGAGGCACCCGGTGGTCGAACGGATACGCGGCGGCGAGCGTTACGTGCCTAACGACCTCATTTTCGAGCCTGGAGAGGTTGTCCGCATCATTACCGGCCCCAATATGAGCGGCAAATCCACCTTCTTACGCCAGGCAGCACTGATTATTTTAATGGCGCAGATTGGCAGCTTTGTGCCCGCCGACAGTGCTGAAATCGGCCTGGTGGACCGCGTGTTTACGCGCATCGGCGCTCAGGATGCCATCCATGCCGGGCAATCCACCTTTATGGTGGAAATGATCGAGACAGCCAACATCCTCAACAATGCCACTCCACGCAGCCTGGTGATCTTGGACGAGATCGGGCGCGGCACCAGCACCTATGATGGCCTGTCGATCGCCTGGGCCATCATCGAATACCTGCACAGCCATCCCCGGCTGAAGCCTTACACACTGTTTGCCACGCATTATCATGAGCTGACTGAGCTGGCAGAGCTCTTCCCGGGAGTGCGTAATTACAATGTGGCTGTCACCGAGGCGGACGGACGGGTGATTTTCCTGCATCAGATCGTGCCAGGCGGCGCCGATCGTTCCTATGGGATTCACGTCGCCCAGCTGGCGGGCCTGCCTGCAGCGGTCATCCAAAGGGCGAACGAAATTTTGAAGCAGCTCGAAGCCACTTCCGGCAAGACTTTACCGCAACAAGCCAATCAAGGCAGCCAGCTGCGCCTCTTCCCAGAAAACAATCCTCTCATCGAGTCCTTCAAGAAGTTGGACCTGGAATCGCTCACCCCCATCCAAGCGCTCAATTTGCTTTACGAGTGGCGCCGCACTTTCTTCCCGGAAGGATGACCGGGGGCGGTTACTCCAGCCAGCGCGTCTGGCCGCGCAAAAATTCTTCCCCTGGCAAGTTTCTCCTGCCTTCCATCTGCAGCTGATCCAGCACCAATAGCCCTTGGCCCGTCCCAATGGCGGGCTTGTTATTGACAACATAGCGGCTTCCGGGCTCAGATTCGAATGTGTCGTGGGTGTGGGCCTCATTCACCTTAACCTGATGACCGTCAAAGAAAAAGTAAGTGCCCGGCCAGGGTTGATAGGCAAAGACTTTCCGCGCCAGCACCTCCGCTGGCAGATTGAAATCCAACAATCCGTCTGTCTTTTTTAAGCGCGGAGCGTAAGTGCTTTGGCTTTCATCCTGAGGCAGCGGGGCAACCATCCCGCTAAGATAGGAGGGCAACACATCCATCAGCGCCTGCGCTCCCAGGTAGGAGAGCTGCAGTGACAGTTCTTCAGCGGTGGTCTGAGGGCGGAGTGGAATCTCGCGCTGGGTAATGATCGGGCCGGTATCCAGACCTGAGTCCATGCGCATGATCGTTACCCCCGTGCGCGTATCGCCAGCAGCGATTGCCGCTTGGATGGGCGCAGCACCCCGCCAGCGCGGCAGCAGCGAGGCATGCACATTCAGGCAGCCTTTGGTTGGGATGTCCAACACGGCTTGCGGCAAGATTTGGCCAAAGGCCGCTACAACGATCAAATCCGGCTCAAGGGCTGCCAGCGTTTGCTGAACGGGCACTTTTCGCAGCGACTCTGGTTGCAGCGTGGGCAGGCCCAGGCGCAGCGCGATCTGTCGCACAGCGCAGGGCTGTGGCAGACGTCCGCGTCCGGCCGGGCGATCGGGCTGGGTAATAACCATCACCACTTGTTCGTGCGCATGCAGCGCCTCAAGCGAGGGCACAGCAAAATCGGGGGAACCCATAAAAATGACACGCGCGCTCATGACAAAATTTTATCACAGGGCCCACTGGCCAGCGGGCCGGCCAAGTGAATTGGCGGGGCTGCTGGCCAGAGATATTGGGCCGTCTCTGCCAGCGCCAATGCTCATACGCGTTGATAAAGCCAGCACCGACCAAAGCGGAGCAGAAGGCGCTGGAGGGCTGCGGCTGCATGCCCATCACGTGAACCAAAAACAAAATCAAAGCTGCCAGTCTGCCGGGCCTACAAGGGAATTATCAAAGATTAGGCAAACGGTAATGCACCTATACAGCTGCCGGCGCCGGTTTGCTTGAAACGAAGTAACATGGGTACAATATACATTAGTCTAATTCAAAGAATGGAGAGCAATAAAATGACTGATTTCAATTCAAATTCCGAAACTCCTCCTCAGGAATATCATGACACCACCCCGCCAAACACGGGCAGCACGGGCCCGCAGCCCAGTGTCGTGGATCCAAATATCACCAGTGAAGATCGGCTGTGGGCCATGTTGGCCTATCTGTTGACCCCCATCGTGCCGGTGATCATTCTGCTGATCGAGGAAAAGCGGGAACGGCCGTTCCTCAAAGCGCATACCGTTCAGGCGCTGATCTGGGGCATTGTTGTCTGGCTCGCCAGCACCCTTCTCTCTGGTTTCTTCTTCATTGGCTGTGTCATCGGCATCGCTGCGCTTGTGCTTTCAGTGATGTGGGCACTGAAAGCCAACAAAGGGGAATACATTAACATCCCGGTGATTACCGACCTGGTAAAGAGTCAGGGTTGGAATTAATTACCAGCAAACTGCGTGAGCAAAGCCGGCTGCCTTTAAACGGGCAGCCGACTTTTTTTAAAGGCGAAACAATAGATTTTCTAGGGGATTGAAGCGCGGAATCTCGATTTTTGTGTTAAGCTTTAAAGCAGAAGAAATGAGGTCAAAATGACTGAGGAAAATATATCTGAAAGCCCCAAAAACCCTGAAATACCCGCTATCGTGCCAATGACTGAGGCGCAGGAACGCAACCTGGCCATGTGGGCGCATCTGAGCATCCTGCTCAATTTGTTTACCGGCTGGCTCGGGCTGATTCCCCCAATCATCATTTACTTGGAAGCTAAAAAGCGTTCACGCTACCTTGCGAACCAAAGCCTGCAGGCATTGGTCTTCCAACTGGTCTTTTTCTTTGGAGGCGGCCTGCTTGCCGGGGCGGTCTGGGTCATGACGGGCGTGCTCTCGCTGCTGCTGGTTGGACTGCTGTTGGTACCGTTGGCCTTGCTGGTTTCGCTCATCCCACTGGCAAGCTGCGCTTACGCCATCAAAGGTGCCATCGACAGCAACCACGGAGAAGATTTTCAATACTGGTTGGTAGGCGACTGGGTGCGCTCCAGCAAGAACTAAGCCCTTGAACTTAAATCTGGGGTGCCTGGCCGGCACCTCACAATGAAGAAGATTTTCAGTACTGGTTGGTAGGCGGCTGGGAAGACTCCGACAAGAAATAAGCGCTGGGCATTAAATCTGGGGTGTCAGTCGCGCACGCCATACAAAGGGTGATAAATTGAGAGTTTCAGGGCAAACCGATTCTTCTGACGAACCGAGCAAACCGATCCGGTTTTATGGTACGCAATGGTGCGGCGACTGCCGCCGGGCCAAGCGTGTCTTCGCCGAGATGGGTCTGCCCTATCTTTGGATTGATATTGACAGCAGCCCGGCCGGCGAGCGGTTCGTAAGGGAAGTCAACCATGGGAACCGCAGCGTGCCGACCCTTGTTTTTCCGGATGGCAGCACGCTGACGGAGCCGTCGGAGCAGGACCTAAGGAAAAAGCTGGAAAGTTTCCGGCCTGGGTTTTAGCCTTATTAAGACTGTTTTTTGTGTCTGAAGTGCAGCCAAAGCCCCAAGCCCGTAGCAACCAGCGCTGCAAATGCCGCTGTGAAGCCCACCACCAGCCAGGCGCCAACCGAGCGGCGATGCTGGTAGGCATCCGAGCGAAGCAAGTCGGCTTTGAGGGCTTCCCGGAAGGTTTTCCCGGGGCGGGCAGCCGATGCATTGGCGCGAATAAATCGCTCAAGCCGGGCAAAATCCGGCAGCGGTCTGGCATCAGGATTTGAATTCAAGGCGTCATTCATTGCAAAATACATAACCCCTCCCAGGTTCACTCGTTGCGATCCAACCCCTGCAGGCGCATACTTTCGCGCAGCTCGAGCAAGGTGCGATGATACAAACTCTTGATGGCGCTTTCAGAGCGATTTAAAATCGCGCCAATTTCCTGATTGGAAAGGTCATGAACCACCTTTAACAGCACCAGTTCACGCTTATCATCAGGCAGGTCTTGAACCAAACGCAGCAGGCAAGCTGCTTCCTGATCATGTAAAGCATTAATTTCTGGCATGGTCATTTTTTGAGAAAGCGCCGGCAGCTCCAATTGATCAATTGGGATTTCCGTGATGCGGGAATGGTCGCGGTGGAAGTTGGCAACCTGATTGTGTGCGATGCGATACAGCCAGGCTGAGAATGGCAGCCCCATGTGGCGATATCCGCCGATAGCGTTCAGGGCTTTCATAAAGACTTTGGCTGTCAAATCTTCTGCGTCTTCCACATTGCCCACGCGGAAATAGATGTAGTTATAAATACGCTCGACATAACGTTCGTAGAGCTGGCCAAAAGCCTCCGGATCGGTGCGGGCGCGATTGATCAAGTCAACTTCATTGTCATCAGGCAACATCGCATCCATGATAGCATAAAATTTCCATGTCCCTTCGCGATGCTTATGCCGGGCTGGTGCCGGCCACCTGGCCAGCTCACCGTACCCCCTCTGAAGTCAGGCTTAGGTAGCAAAACCTGCACAACCCTTCGCGCTTTGAGGTAAAATTCAATCAATGGAAAATCTCACCAGGAGCCACCCCCAGCGCTCACCCGTGTCGGCTGTCTGTTTTTTGAATCCCCTCCGGCCATGGTTTCCGGTTCGACTGTTTAATCCAAACTCAATTTCAAGCCGAAAAACTGCCGGTTCTTTCTTCCCATTTCATTTTTAAGGACGTTCCCATGACCGATTATCTGTTCACCAAAGACCTGAAAGATTATGACCCCGATTTGCAAGAGCTGGCAGATCTTGAAGCTGAGCGCCAGGCCCGCCGCCTGATTATGATCCCCAGTGAGAGCACAGCTCCGCTGGCGGTACGCAAGCTTTTGGGTTCGGCCTTCACCAATGTTTACGCCGAAGGCTATCCCCGACCCGAAACCCGCACCCAATCTGAGGAAGAAATTTTGGATTACGCCTATCAGCTCGGCCGCTACCGCCGTCATAGCGATCAGCGCTATTACAAAGGCGTGGAATATGTCGACATTGTGGAAGCATTGGCCAAGCGCCGCGCTGCTGAGCTGTTCGCTGCAAATGATCTTTGCGCAGACGACCTGTGGGTGAACGTGCAGCCGCTTTCTGGCGCACCGGCCAACTCGGCGGTCTATACCGCCTTGATTAAACCGGGCGATAACATCTTGGGAATGGATCTGCTGCATGGCGGCCACTTGACCCATGGCTCTCCCGTCAACCGTTCCGGTTTGTTTTACAATGCCTTCCATTACACGGTCGACCCGGTCACAGAACGCCTGGACTACGATCAAATCGCCCAGATTGCGCGGGAATGTTCCCCGAAAGTGATCGTAGCCGGTTACACTTCCTACCCGTGGGTGCCAGATTGGGCTGCTTTCCGCCGCATCGCCGATGAGGTTGGGGCTTACCTGCTGGCAGACATCTCCCACATTGCCGGTTTGGTTGCCGCCCAGGAATTGCCCTCTCCGATTGGGTTTGCAGACGTGGTTAGCTTCACGACTCACAAGACGCTCTGCGGCCCGCGTGGTGCGGTGCTGATCTCGCACGACCGAGAGATTGCAGAAAAAATTGATAAAGGCGTATTCCCAGGCGAGCAAGGCGGCCCGCATGTCAATACGATCGCCGCGATGGCACTCACCTTTAAGCTCGCAAAAACGGAATCATTCAAAGAAATGTCGCGTCAGACCCTGCGCAACGCCGCGGCCCTGGCGCAAGCATTTCAGCAGGAAGGCATCCGGGTGCCTTATGGCGGTACGGATACGCACATGTGTCTGATCGACTGCAAGTCGTTCAAAGGCCGTCAGGGGGCCGCATTGAATGGCGATTTGGCTGCCCGCATCCTGGATTTGACCGGGATTGTCGCCAACCGTAACACCATTCCGGGCGACCGGTCTGCGCTCTCTGCCTCGGGTGTGCGCTTCGGCGCCACCTGGCTGACCCAGCGCGGCTTTATGGAAGCTGATTTTGTCAGTATTGCCGGGCTGATTTCCGGCTTGTTCAAAGCAACCATCCCCTACCAGGTTTGCGGGCGGGTTGGCAAAAAGGTGCGCGCCAAGGTAGATTATCAGGTTTTGGCAACCACCAGCAGCAAGGTACGCGCCCTGGCAGATTCCAAAGTCAGCATGGATAAGAACGACAAACGCCATGGCTATCCGCATTATTTCTTCCTGGAAGACAGTGCCGAACCCGGCAAG
>ERZ1645187.1152-NODE-1152-length-24693-cov-48.421057_pt1 | contig 24693 bp, 19 predicted proteins | sample MGYA00575352_ERZ1645187 | MGnify/ENA primary metagenome ERZ1645187 (study PRJEB40837, sample SAMN11349314) | freshwater sediment metagenome | isolation source: river sediment | host: Sediment | place: India: Wazaribad , New Delhi | collected 2017-02-21 ...
GCCTTTCGCCTTTCGCCTTTCGCCTTTCGTCTTTCACGCCTCGTCATTGCCCCGGCCGTACACATCCTCGAACCGGACAATATCGTCCTCGCCCAGATAGCTACCCGATTGCACCTCGATGATCTCCAGCGGAATCTTGCCAGGATTGCTCAAGCGGTGCTGGACGCCAACCGGGATATAGGCCGACTGGTTTTCCGTCAGTAGAAACTCCTCATCGCCCCGGGTGACGCGGGCGGTGCCGCTGACCACCACCCAATGCTCAGCGCGGTGATGGTGCATTTGCAGGGAGATGCTGGCGCCGGGTCTGACCATGATGCGCTTGGCCTGAAAGCGCGCCTCGGCGTCAATGGCGTCGTAGAAACCCCAGGGGCGGTAAACCTTGCGGTGGACCCGGCTTTCCGGGCGCTGGCTGGCCTGAAGCTGGTTGACTACCGTCTTGACCTCTTGTACCTGGGCCTTGCTGGCGACCAGCACTGCATCGGCGGTTTCCACCACGACCAGATCCTCTACCCCAATCGTGGCGACCAGCCGGCTGGCAGCATGCACATAGGTATTGTGGGTATCCAAACTGATCACGTCGCCGCGCAGGATATTACTATCGGCATCGTGCCCACCGACCTCCCACAACGCCGACCACGAGCCGACATCGTTCCAACCCACCGCCAGCGGCATCACGACCGCCTGCCGGGTTTTCTCCATCACCGCGTAGTCAATGGAGTCCTTGGGACAGGCGGCGAACGCTTCACGGTCCAGCCACAGAAAGTCGGTATCGGCGTAACCAGCGGCGATGGCCTGTTGACTGGCGGTCAGCATCGCCGGCGCCAGCCGCTCCAGTTCCGCCAGGAAGGCCGAGGCCCGGAACATGAACATGCCGCTGTTCCACGAGTAGCCGCCAGTCTCCAGATAATTCCGGGCGGTAGCGAGATCGGGTTTTTCAACGAAGCGTTCAACCGCGCACACCCCCAATTCATCCAGCCGTGCGCCTGCTTCAATGTAGCCGTAACCGGTTTCCGGCGCGGTCGGAACGATGCCGAAGGTGATCAGCCGGCCCGCCTCGGCGTGAGGCGCAACCTGAAGCACGGCCGCCCGAAAGCCTTCGACATCGCTGATGACATGGTCAGCGGGCAGAATCAGCAGGATGGGATCAGCGCCCTGGTTCTGAGCGTGCAACGCCGCGACCGCCACCGCTGGCGCGGTGTTGCGGCCAACCGGCTCCAAAATCACCGCTGCCGGCTGGATACCCACTGCGCGCAGTTGTTCCGCCACCATGAAACGGTGTTCTTCGTTACAAACCACCAGCGGCGCGGTCACCCCGGCCAGCCCGGCGATCCGTAACGCGGTGCTTTGCAACAGGGTGTGCTGGTCCACCAGGGGCAGAAATTGTTTGGGATAGGTTTCGCGCGACAGCGGCCAGAGCCGGGAGCCGCTGCCGCCAGACAGAATCACGGGGATGATCATGGTTATTCGCCGCGGCCGATGGCGTAATAGACGAAGCCCAGTTGCCGCATGAAGTCGGGGTCGTAGAGATTGCGGCCATCGAAGATTACCGGCTGCCGCAGTTGCTGGCGAATGGTGTCGAAATCGGGGCTGCGGAACAGAATCCATTCGGTGATGATCACCAGCGCGTCAGCGCCCGTGCATACATCCATCGGAGTGCTGCATAACTGAAAATCGGGCCGCTCGCCGTAAAGGCGGCGGGCCTCGTTCATCGCCGCCGGATCATAGGCCCGGACGCTGCAACCGGATTCCCATAACGCTTCCAGCAGATTGCGGCTGGGCGCTTCGCGCATGTCGTCGGTGCCCGGTTTGAACGCCAGCCCCCACAGAGCGAAGGTGCGCCCGCGCAGATTGTCCTGGAAATGACGGCGGATTTTGGCGAACAGCACCGTTTTCTGGCGCTGGTTGACCGCCTCCACCGCCTGCAACAGGGCGGCCTCGTAGTCCACGGCGCGGGCGGTGTATTCCAGAGCCTTGACGTCCTTGGGAAAGCAGCTTCCCCCATATCCCGCGCCTGGATAGATGAAGTGATAACCGATGCGCGGGTCGGCGCCAATGCCGATCCGCACCTTTTCGATGTCCGCGCCCAGCCGCTCGGCCAGATTGGCCATCTCGTTCATGAAGCTGATCTTGGTGGCCAGCATGGCGTTGGCGGCGTATTTGGTCAGTTCCGCCGAACGCACGTCCATTTCGATCAGTCGGTCGCGGTTGCGGTTGAACGGGGCGTACAGCGTGCGCAAGTGCAGGGTGGCCCGCTCATCGTCGCTGCCGACGATGATGCGGTCGGGCCGCATGAAATCCTGCACCGCGACGCCTTCCTTGAGAAATTCCGGGTTGGAAACCACCGAGAACGGAATGTCCCGACCCCGTTCCGCCAGCACCGCCGCGATGGTGGCGCGCACCACGTCCGCGGTGCCGACCGGCACGGTGGATTTATTGACCACCACCCGGTAGTCGTCGAGATGCTGACCAATGGCGCGGGCCACGGCGCGAACATGCTGAAGGTCGGCGGAACCGTCCTCGTCGGGCGGCGTGCCGACCGCGATGAACTGGAACAGGCCATGGGCGACGCCTGCGGCCACCTCGGTAGTGAAGCGCAGCCGGCCACTGGCGCCGTTACGCCGAACCACATCGTCAAGCCCTGGCTCGTGGATGGGAATTTCGCCGCGCTGCAACATGGCCACCTTGCGCGGATCCACATCCACGCACAGCACATCGTTGCCGACTTCGGCGAAACAGGCGCCGGTGACCAGTCCAACATAACCGGAGCCGAAAATGGTGATTTTCATGTTCTGATAAAGCCCTGAATTTCAATAAGCCTCAAACTCGAACCGGGCGGCGCCAATCGTCAACACGTCGCCGGCCTCCAGCGCCAATACCTCGTTGGTTTCCAGACCATGACAGCCGACCCGAATCGAACCCGGCTCCGCCAGGTTCTGAATCCAGTACATCCCTTCCCGGAACAGCAGTTCAGCATGCAGCGCGGCGACGCCGTCGGCAGTAATCTGCAGGCCGGCTTCCGGGGAACTGCCCAGCGACAGCCACTTGGGGATGTAGTAGTGGATGACTTGACGGCCGGCGTCATCATCGCGCTCGAACCGCGCATACAACAAGGAGCCTGGATTGCCGATGCCGTTCAACTCAGCGATTCGGTCCTGAATCAGCATCAGATTGGTGTAGCGATTTCTGAGGTTGGCGCGCACCTGTTCGTCGCCGGCGTGCTGGTCGCGCTGATGTAAGATCTCGACCAGATCGAGCAGGTAATGACCGAATTTGTCGCGCGGCTCTTGAGGGTCCCAGTCCAGCGGTAACGGTTTTTCTCCATGACGGTCCCAGGCCAGGGTCAATTTGAGGTGGTAAAGATCACAGATGTCCAGGCTGTCATCGGTTTCCAGCATGCACCAGCGCCCCCGTTCCAGCCGCTGGCCATTTCGACAGGTGTAGGTTTGCTCCCCGTCGCTGGCCGGCATCAGTGCGAGTTGGTCGCCCAGTGCACAAATCACCGCATGCAGCCGGGAAATCCGTGTGTAGTCCGGTACGAACCCCAGGGCGAAATCGCCAAAACCGGCGCCCGTGGCGGGATTGTAACGACCCAGAATCATGAACGGACGCGACACCAGTTCAATCCGCGCCGGCGCCTGGGTCGCATCGGCGACCAGCAAGAGCGCCCGGGTCAGCGGGGCGCCACGGCTGAGCGCCTGGCTGGTCACAACGGCTGCGGCCCGCAGGCGGTCAGCGCGCTCATCATCGGCTACTAACTCGAGCGGCAGCGTGAAGGCCATGTGGGCGGCTGGCCCGGCAACAGCGGCGCGATCAGCGGGCAGCGCCGGGGAATCAGTCCAGAATCGTTCATAGCCCCATGCCGGTTCGGCATCGTCGCTGGCGCCCCACTGCGCTTCGCCCGCACGGGGCGCCAGGAGCCGGATTTCATGCTGGCCGCGGTACGCATGCCAGGTTCCCCGGTGGTCGAGCAGATCCAGCTCCAGTTGCAACGTGGCCGGTCCCGGTTCGGTGCGCTGCTGCCGGTATTCCAGATACACCGGCTGCGCATCGCGGCCATCGAGCAGGCGTAAGTAAACCGCCTGGCCGCCGTTGGCGAATTCCAGGTCAGTACTGTGCACCCGCGCCCGGATTTCCCGGTGCAACCACCAACGCGGGTTGATCAGCAGGACGCACAAAACGCCGCCGGACTCCGGCGCCGGGTGTGCAGTAACCGCCAGAGTCGCCAGTATCGGCTGCTGATTTCGGGTTAGCCACGTCATCCGCTGTTCATAGTCATTCAACCACTTGGGAGGACCACTGCGCGCCAGCCACTGATAGCGGCGGTGAAATTCACGAAAGATTTCGCGATCCTGCGCGTCCTTGTGGTCCTGTTTTGCAGCCACTTCGTCGAGCAGTTGCATAAATGAGCGCAGGGAGAGCGGGACGGCTGAAGCCGGCGGGGAAGTTGCCTCTGGCGCCGCCGGGGAGAGACCGTCCGCCGTATCCGCCGGCTGCGCGGCCATGAGAGGCTGGGCCGGCGCTGTCGCAGGGACGGATTCGGCTTTGACGGGGACAGCGACGCTGGGCGGTGAAGCGGTCGGCCACTCACTCGGAAAATCGAAGCCCATATTCAGATCCGGTCCCAGAAAATCAAATTCGTCAGAATCGGCAGGTGCGGCGGGCAGGGAAGCATCCACTGGCGCGGCGGATGGTTCGGCCTGATCACTCAGAAAACAGCTCCGGGCCGCTTCGTCCACCAGCGCCACGGTAATTTCATGTTCGGTTTGCAAACTGGCGAATAGCAGGACGGTATCACACAGCAGAGTGATCGCGCGCGGCACGCCCTGGCCGTACTCAACGAAGCGCTTGATGATCCCGGGCGATAAACGATTGCTATCGGCATGACCGGCGGCCCGAATCTGGTGCGCGAGGAACAGGGAGGTTTCCGATTCGGTCAACCGCTCGAGGCGATGACGGATATGCAGAGATTCCTGGAGCGGGCGCAATTCGGGTTGACGCAACTTGCCCTCGATCTCTGGCAACCCCGCCAACACCACCTGCAGCCGCTGGCCAGCGACGACCGAGCCGGTTTCGACGAAATCCCACAGGCGCCGCAAGACATCAACGCGCAGTTGATGGGCGTCATCAATCAGCAGGGCGACCGCCTGGCCACGGCTGGCGTAGGCCGCCAGTGCGTCCCACAAGAACGAGCTTTGTTGCTCGACATCCAATCGGGCGTCGGGCAACCCCAGGCTGATGCTCAGATGGTTGAGGATACTGGGAAAATCAAGCTGGGGATCATTGAGCAGGATGAAGTGAATATCATCCGCTTCCGCCGTGCAGCGGTGCAGCATCTGGGTTTTACCCAGACCAGCTTCGCCGATCAACAGCATCAATCCCTGCTGCGTCCGAATGCCGTTCAGGATCGCTGTGCAAGCGGCGTCAAGAGTGGCGTTGTGGTAAAACCGGGACGAATCTTTTGCCTGGAATGGTTGGTTATCAAACTTTTGATGATCAGTAGACATCACTCCCCTCCTTGCTGCTCGTCGCCGTTTGAGGATTCTACGCCGCCGGCTGCTCTTTGATGATTTTACGACCCACGGAAGAATCGCAACAGACCCACCTGTTAGCGGGTTGCTTCGTCCGGCCGGTGTTCGACGCTATCCCGAGCCATTACTGCATCCGTTCAATCGGTATCCTTTCGAGGTTGCTATACTGGTTTTAGTCCACGCGCTTCGCTCGCGTGATGATCCCCTGACCCATTTTAGAATAATAATCGCCAGTTATCCGCCGCATGGCCGAGGATTCGCACACGTCCCCCCAGTCCCCTGTCCCTGCGGCTCCACCCGCTGCGGCGCCGGCTTCAGGCGCTACTCCGGTTCCGCCCTTTCAACCGCTGGCCCGTTACCAGCGGCTGCTGCGGCGCTGGCTGCGGGTCAATGGGCAATGGTGCGGGCTGCTGGCCGGTGGACTGGTGGCCTATGCGCGCGCCCTGCCGCCAGAGCACCATCAGGGGTGGTTGATCCGGCGGGCGGCGACGCTGGCGGTGCGCTGGCTGGACCCGGCGTTGGCCGATCTGCCGTTCGCCGCCCAGTTGCGCCTCCGGCTGGAGCGGCTCGGTCCTACCTACATCAAGCTCGGCCAGATTATGGCCGTGCGCGAGGACATGTTGCCGCGCGTCATCACCGACGAGCTGAAAAATCTGTTCGATCAGGTTCCCGCTGCGCCCTTTGCAACGATCCGCACGCTGATCGAAACCGAACTGGGGCAACCGCTGGCGGCCTTGTTCGCCCAGGTCGAGGAGCGGCCGCTCGGTTCCGCCTCGCTGGCGCAGGTGCATCGCGCCACGACCCACACCGGCCAGGCAGTGGTGATCAAGGTGCTCAAGCCGGGCGTGCGCGAAACGGTGCTGGCCGATCTGGTGCTGCTGCGGCTGCTGGGCGGCATCCTCAGTCGGCTGGTTCCCCACTATCAGCCCGCCGCCATCATCGAAGAATTCCGCGTTTATACCGTCCGCGAGCTGGACCTGAATACCGAAGCGGATAACGGCGAAACTTTTGCCGCTCATTTTCACGACCTGCCGGCGGTCGTGTTTCCGCGCATGGTTCGGGAATTGAGCAGCGCCAGCGTGCTGACCATGGAATTTCTGGATGGCTTCAAGCCCGGCGAGCCAGCGACCTTTGACTTGGCAGAGGCGGTGCGGGCGCGCGTCGTGAACTTGGGTGCGCTGGCGATTTTGCGGATGTTGTACCGGGATGGTTTCTTTCACGCCGACCTGCACGCGGGCAATTTGCTGATCCTGCCGGGACCGGAGGTTCGCGTGGGATTCGTAGATTTGGGCATGGTGGGGCGATTCGAGGACGAAACCCGGCGGCGGTTGCTGTATTACTACCATGCGCTGGTCAACGGCGATGTCGAAAAAGCGGCCTGGCATCTGAGCGGCATTGCCGATCTCGGTCCGGGCGGCAACCCTGCTGAATTCCGGCGGGCGGTGGTGGAATTGTCGCGGCGTTTTCTGCTGCGCGCCCGGCATGGCGATTTCAGCATTGCCCGGCTGATTTTGGAGTCCATGCGGTTGGGCAGCCGCTACCGGATGTATTTCCGGGTTGATCTGGTGCTGATGGTCAAGGCGCTGGTCACGTTTGAAGGGGTTGGGCGGATGGTGGACCCCGATCTGGATGTGGTCGCATTGTCGCGGCTGTACATTGGCCGCATCTTTCGCGAGCAGTTCCAGGCGAAGCGCCTGACGCGGGAATTATGGCGCAACGGCCCGGAACTGCTCGACCTGGCCGGGCGACTGCCGGAACTGCTGGCCCGGTCCTCCCGTTCGCTCGACCACCCGGACCCCGCGCCGCCCGCCCGCCCGTTGGCGGGACTGCGTGGGGCCATCCTGGGCGCCGCCTGTATTCTCGGCGGGGCGCTGATCCTGGTGCAGTCAGACGCCTGGCTGCTGGGCGGCGGACTGGTGCTGGCGGGGTTCTGGTGCTACGGGCGCGGCGGGTAGGAACGAACGGTCAGGACGTTCATCGTTCGCCAGAAGCCGGTGTTCCTTAAGGGGCAGCGCCAACGCCGCTCAATAGGTCATGCAGGCGGCGTTGAGGATGCCAATGGCCAGCGCCAGCGCCCCCATGAACGCGCCGCTGGCGACGCGCCCGGCGGGGATGTCGCGGGCCAGGCCGGGCAGCAGCAGGCGTCCTGCGCCATAAACCAGCAGTTGAATGAGCAGGGCGATCAGCCCCCAGACCGCCATGTCGAGCAGGCTGACGCTGTGGGCGATGGCGCTGGCCAGCGGCAGCACGAAGCCGAGAATGGCGCCGCCCAGGCTGGCCGCCGCCGCTGGGTTGCCTTCGCGGATCAGGGTAATCTCGTGGTAGGGGGTGATCAGGATGTATACGGTTACAAAGAGCAGCAGCAGGCTGACAGCGGTGGCGAAATAGAACAGGAACGATGGTAAACCAGCCAGGGATTGGGTCAGCATGATCATGATTTCCTTGGGCGTTGAGTAAAAACAAGAATTTGATTTTTATGGCATTTGGCCCAACTTGCCACCGGCTTCAGCCGATTGGGCCGGTGCGGAACGGCAGAACGCGGAACAATACCGGATTACCCGGCTGGCTGTACGCTGCTGGCCAGCCAGCGTTCGAGCGTTTCCGCCAACTCCCCGCGCTGTACTGGCTTGGCGATATAGTCGTCCATGCCCGCTTCCAGACATTTTTCCCGGTCGCCTTTCATGGCATTGGCGGTCATGGCGACGATCGGTACGGTCGGGCGGAGTACGCCGGAGTCCGGGGCGCGAATTTGCCGGGTCGCCTCGTAGCCGTCCAGTTCCGGCATCTGACAATCCATCAGCACCAGGTCATAGGGAATATCCCGCAGCGCCATAATCGCTTCCAAACCATTCGCCACGGCGTCGGCCCGGTATCCCAGCTTTTTCAGCATGGCCAGCGCCACCCGCTGGTTGACCGCGTTATCCTCGGCCAGCAGGATGCGAACCCGTCGCCGGGCTGCTTCGCCGATCAGGTGCTGGGTGATTAACCGATCCGCCGCCAGTTCCCGGTCGCGCGCCACCCGGCCCCGAATCAGCGCCAGACAGGCGCGCAAATGGGATTGGCGCACCGGTTTGGTGAAATAGCCGGTGAAGCCTAGCTGCTGGAACCAGGCCGCATCACCACGGCGACCCATCGAAGTCATCATGACCAGCGGTATTTGACTGATTTCCGGACAATCCTTGATCCAGCGGCCCAGTTCGGCGCCATCCACTTCGGGCATTTGCATGTCGAGCAACGCGACCTGGAACGGATCGCCGGCCTGCGCAGCTTCCTGCAGCTTGGCCAGCGCCTCGGCGGCGCTGGCCGCTTCGGCGAAGCGACAGCGCCAGGAATTGAGCAGGGCGATGACCAGCAGGCGATTGGTGTCGTTGTCATCCACCACCATTACCTTCAAGCCTTCCAAATCCCCTGCTATGTCCTCTTCAATCGGCTCGGGGTTACTCTGTTTGCTCAGCATTACGGTAAACCAGAACGTGGAACCCTGGCCCATCACACTCTCCGCTCCGATCTGGCCCCCCATCAGTTGGACCAGGTTCCGGGAAATGGCCAGCCCGAGGCCGGTGCCGCCGTACTGGCGCGTGGTCGAACTGTCGGCCTGAACAAACGGAGCAAACAACGCCCCCAGCCGCTCCGGAGGAATGCCGATGCCGGTGTCACTGACTGTGAAGGAGAGGGTGGCGCGGTCGGTGTCTTCCTCCAGTCGCTTCACCCGGAGGATGATTTCGCCTTGCTGGGTAAATTTGATGGCGTTGCCGATCAGATTGACCAGAATCTGGCGCAACCGCCCCGGGTCGCCGCGCAGCAAACAGGGAACCGTCGGTTCGATCAGGCAGTTGAGTTCGAGATTTTTCTCCTGCGCCCGGATGGCCAGCATCTCGACCGTATCTTCCACCGAAACGCGCAGATCGAAATCCAGGGTCTCCAACTCCAGCTTGCCGGCCTCGATCTTGGAGAAGTCCAGAATCTCGTTGATGATCGCCAGCAGCGCCTCGCCGCTGGTTCGCACGATCTCGGCGTACTGGCGCTGTTCGACGGTCAATTCCGAATCCAGCAACAACCCCGTCATGCCAATCACCCCGTTCATCGGCGTGCGAATCTCGTGGCTCATATTGGCCAGGAACTCGCTCTTGGCGCGGTTGGCCGCTTCCGCCGCTTCTCGGGCCCGGTGCAAGGTGGCTTCGCTGTGTTTCTGTTCGGTAATATCGGTGGTGAATCCGTGCCAGAGAATGCTGCCATCCGGCTCGCGCTGGGGAATCGCATTGCCGTAACGCCATTCCACGGTCTTGTCGGCAAAGAGTACCCGGTATTCACACTTCCAAGGGCGCAAGGTTTGCGCGGATTCCGCCAGGGACTCCGCCACCCGCTCGTGATCGTCGGGGTGAATGAGGACAAACACCGGGCTGGCATCCTCTCGAACCGCATCGGGCGCCAGACGGAAAATCCAGCGTACTCCCTCGCTGATGTAGGGAAAGCAGATGCGCCCGTCCGGAAACTGCCTAAACTGATACAACACACCGGGGACCTGGGAAGCGATCTTACCGAGCCGCTGCTCCCGCTCCCGCAACGCCGCCAGGGTCGCACGGTCGCGGCGGCGCGCCAAAAACAGCGCCAGCAGCAGGGTGGTCAGCAACAGGGTGATCAGGATCGGCGCCAGACGGATCCGGGCGATCAGCTCCAGCCAGTGCCCGGCGGCGATATCCACTTCCATCACGGCGACTGGCTGCCCCGCTGGGTTCATCAGCGCCGCCAGCCCGCTCACCCAGGTTCCCCACTGGTCAGTCTTCGGACCCTCGATGGCGAAGCCGCCCCGGTCAAACACCTCGAGCAGCGGCGGGGTGACATCGTTATAGACCTGTCCGGGCGGCGACTCATCGGGCGAACCGGGCGGTTCGGAATCCACTAAAAAGATGACTTTTTCGTCCACCCGCCGCATCAGGGAGTAAAAGCGAACGTCCACGGCGGCGGCCCGCAACCGGGTCAACTGCTCTTTCAGGCGCTGGTAATCGGCGCTTTCCTGATCCGACTCCGCACCGGCCAGGGTTTCCACCTGGTGTTCGTTGATGGCGGCGACGCCGGTGCGGGCCAGGCTCAACAGATGCTCGGCCTGTTCCCGCCACATGGCGCGTCCCACCGCTTCGGTTGCTACCCAGCCGACGATCAGGATCAGGACCACCGCCGGCAGCGCCAGATCGTCATGCAGCCCGCGCCGCGGCCCGAGGGGCGCCCACCGTCGGTACCCGACTTCGCCGAAGCGCCAGAAGGCCAGCGCGATTATGGCCGCCAGCGCCCCGCGCACAGACTGGATGGGAACGCCGGTGAGTTCCAGAAACGCTTCCTGATTGAGTGCCGACGCCGGGAAAAACGGTGCTTTCGGCGTGATGAGACCGGTGGCAAGCGCATAGAGCGCCATGGCCACAGCGGCGACGGTCAGCGGTTGGCGGCCGAAACCCGGCTGGTCCCGATAACGCCACAGCGCCCAGGCCGCCCAGAGGCCGCTGGTCAATCCCAGAGCGTAGCGAATCCCGGCGTTCAGTCCCGGCGTCCCGACCAGTCCGCCCAGCAATGCCAACGCCAGCGCCAGCAGGGGTAGCGGCAGCAGCGGCAGCACCAACCAGCGTCCCGGATTCCACCCTCCCAGGCAAACCGTCGCACCCCGGCCAAATTCGAGCAGACACAGAAACGAGGTGGCCATCAGCGCCAGCCGGATCAGGACGAAGCGCGGATCATCTCCCAACGACAACGTCAGCAGCTCCAGCCATTCATTGACGCCGTGCAACAGGCTAAATCCGGCCAGCCACCGCCAGGGCACCGCGTCGCCGGCCTGATGGCCCAGGGCATGGACCATCGCCGCCAGCAGTAAAAAACTCAGTCCATAGAGAAAATAGATGTAGTCCAGTTGCTCGATCAGAAAGTGGGTCATCATCTACGTCGCCAACGTTAACGTCGCCAACGAACCGTTCCGTGGCGCATCACGATACCTTGAGCGGGGCTACCTGGATGCCAAAGACGGACTGCTCTCGCTGTCCCTCGGGGCCGTACAACTCTACCATCCCATCCTCGCGCACGATCCACACTTCGACCGCGCCGGCTTCCAGATAGAGCCGCGTCTTTGTGGCCAGCTCATCGGCCGTGTTGGAGGGCGATGCGACCTCAATACACAATTCAGGCGCTTTCGGATAAGGCGTCGTATCACCATAGCGTGCGAAGAATGCATCGGATGCCCAAATCACATCGGCGACCTTCACCCCCTTGCCGGTCAAAATCGAACATTCCGGCATCTGGATGCCGTTGGGCAGGCATCGCAGCAGCAATGCTTGCAACCTGCCCTGGAATAACGAATGCCGATTGGTCGCCGGACTCATCGCAAACTCCACCTTGCCCTCTTCATTCAGCTCCAGCTTGAACGGTAAATCCCGCAAATAGGGATTGTTGACTACTTGCCGCCACGTTTCTACCAGCGCCACCGCATCCATCACTCACCTCCATCAACCGTTCGCGCCGCGTTGCCGCCGCGCCTCGAACAGGAAAATCCCCGCCGCCACCGACACATTTAAGCTCTCCATCCCGCCCGCCATGGGAATCCGCGCCAGCCGGTCGCAGACCTCGCGGGTCAGCCGGCGCAGGCCTTTCTCCTCCGCGCCGAGCACAAGGGCAGTCGGCAGAGTGAAATCTACATCGTACAACGTGGCGTCCGCCTCACCCGCCGCGCCGACGATCCACACGCCCTGCTCCTGCAAGCCGCGCAGGGTCCGCGCCAGATTGGTGACGGCCACGAACGGGACGATATCCGCGCCCCCGCTGGCGACCTTGCGCACGGTCGCATTCAGGCCCGCCGCCCGGTCGGTGGGCGCGATGACCGCCTGGACGTCCGCCGCCGCCGCGCTGCGCAGGCAGGCGCCGAGGTTGTGCGGGTCCTGTACCCCGTCCAGCGCCAGCACCAGCGCCGGCCCATTCGGCGCTGCCAGCAGTTCCGGCAAATCCGCCTCGTCATAACTGCGCTGCCGAATCACCAGTCGCGCCACCACGCCCTGATGGCGCGCGCCGCCGCTCAGCCGGTCCAGTTCCGCCCGGTCGGCCCAGTGAACGGCCACGCCCTGCCCGGCGACCTGATCGAGCAGGGCTTGCATCCGTTTATCCCGGCGCTGGCGTTCCAGCCACAGCCCGCGCACCTGCTCCGGTTCGGAGTTCAGCGCCGCCATTACCGCGTGCAGTCCGTAGATCAAGGTCTCTCCCACGGGTCTCACTCCGTCCGCCGCCGGCGCAGATAGCGATTACGCTGGCCATGCTCGCGGCGCTCATTCTCGACCGGCTCGAAATCAATCTTGCGCTCGTCCAGATCCGCCCGCACGACCCGCACCGTCAGCCGGTCGCCCAGTCGGTAGACCTGCCCGGAGCGTTCGCCGTGCAGACGATGACCCACTGGATCAAACTGGTAATAATCATTCCGCAGGGAGGTGACGTGTACCAGGCCTTCCACGAACACGCCGCGCAATTCCACGAACAGGCCGAAGGCGGTAACGGCAGTGATGATACCCTCGAACACCTGCCCGACCTTGTCCAGCATGAATTCGCATTTGAGCCATTCCACTGCGTCGCGCACCGCCTCGTCCGCCCGCCGTTCGGTCATCGAGCAGTGCTCGCCCAACCCGACCAGTTCGGGGTGGGGGTGGAAAAACTCGGCCGGTTTGCCGCCGTTGATCGCGTGGCGGATGGCGCGATGGACCAGCAGATCGGGATAGCGGCGAATCGGCGAGGTAAAATGGGCGTAGGCGTCCAGCGCCAGCCCGAAATGGCCAACATTGCCGGGACTGTAGATCGCCTGGGCCAGCGAGCGCAGCATCACGGTCTGAATCAGATGGGCGTCGGGCCGGTCGCGGACCTGCTCCAGCAGCCGGGTATAGTCCAGCGGCGAAGGCTTGTCACCGCCACCCAGCCCCAGCCCCAGTTCGCCCAGAAAGGCCCGCAACTTGTTCAACCGGTCCTCGGTCGGTCCTTCGTGAATCCGGTACAGGCCCGGCATTTTCTGGCGTTGCAGGAACCGCGCCGCCGCGACGTTGGCGGCGATCATGCACTCCTCGATCAGGCGGTGGGCGTCGTTGCGCTCGGTCGGCAGGATGCGCTCGATCTTGCGCTCGGCGCTGTACTCGATCACCGTTTCCTGGGTGTCGAAATCCATCGCCCCGCGCTGCTCCCGCGTCGCCCGCAACACCTGATATAACTCGTGCAGCCGGTCCAGATGCGGAACCAGTGCAGCATATTCAGCCCGCATCCGGGGGTCACGGTCAGCAACGATGGCCGCCACCGTATCGTAGGTCAGCCGGGCATGGGAGCGCATCACCGCCTCGGCGAAACGGGAACGGATGATGCGACCCTCGGCGTTGAGCGTCATCTCGCAGACCAGACACAGCCGGTCCACCTCGGGATTGAGCGAACAGAGACCGTTGGACAGCGCCTCCGGCAGCATCGGAATGGCCCGATCCGGGAAATACACCGAATTGCCGCGCTTGCGCGCTTCCCGGTCCAGCACGGTGCCCGGCTGCACGTACCAGGACACGTCGGCAATCGCCACCAGCAGCCGCCAGTTGTTCCCGCGCCGTTCGCAGTAAACCGCATCGTCGAAATCGCGCGCCGTGATGCCGTCAATCGTCACCAGCGGCATGGCGCGCACATCCCAGCGGCCCTGTCTGGCGGCCTCCGGCACCGACTCGCCGTGCTGGCGGGCTTCCGCCAGGACCGTTTCCGGCCATTCCACCGGAATGCCGTGGCTGGCGATGGCGATGCGCACTTCCATCCCCGGCGCCATGTGCTCGCCCAGCACCTCCTTGACCCGGCCCAGCGGCCGGCTCTGGGCGCTGGGCTGTTCGATCAGCTCGACGATCACGATCTGGCCGGCTTGCGCCGCGCCACGTCCGTCGGGCGGCACCATAATGTCCTGGTTGATGCGCTTGTTGTCGGGAATGACGAAGCAGGCGCCACGCTCCTCGCAGAACCGGCCCACCACAGTTTCGGTGTTGCGCTCCAGCACTTCGACCACTGCGCCCTCGCGCCGGCCCCGGTAATCCACACCGATCACCCGCGCCACCACCCGGTCGCCGTGCAGCAGCTTGCGCATCTGCCGGGGCGAGAGGAACAGGCTGTCGCCGCCTTCGTCGGGAATCAGAAACCCGTGACCTTCCGGATGGCCAATCACCCGCCCGGTGACCAGATTCATCTTGGTGACCAGGCCATACCCCTCGCGGCGATTGCGGATCAACTGGCCGTCGCGTTCCATCGCTCGCAGGCGGCGGGCCAGGGCCTCGATTTCCTCCTCGCCCTCCAGCCGCCACTCGGCGCACAGTTCGGCTAAAGTGAGCGGCATACCCCGCTCTTCGAGAGAGTTCAGAATGAATTCGCGGCTGGGCGCGGCCTGGCCGTATTTCTTCTGTTCCCGGGCCACAAAGGGGTCAAGCTGACGCCAGGAGCCGTGTTTTTTATGGGTCATTGAATCACTTAGTAAGGTTGTAAAAACGTGAAAGAGAGCGGATTGACAGTCCGGCAGGCAATCCGTATAGTTCGCTTCCGTTGTCGCTGCACGCGGTGCGACAGCCACTTAGCCGAAGTGGCGGAATTGGTAGACGCGCTAGGTTCAGGTCTTAGTTGGGGTAACCCAGTGGAGGTTCAAGTCCTCTCTTCGGCACCAGATCGCAGGAAAAGCCCGGTCGAAAGCCGGGCTTTTTCGCGTTTTGGGGCTTCATTTTGCAGCGTTCCGGCTATCCTGTGGTTACCCTGCGGTCCTCGCCGCTGGTTTATACCACAGACAGCAATTCTCATTGGGCTGGCTTGCAAACATGGCATACAAAGGCATCATTCTCGCTGGCGGTTCCGGCACCCGGCTGCACCCGCTGACCGTTTCGGTCAGCAAGCAACTCATGCCGGTTTACGACAAGCCGATGATTTACTACCCGGTCGCCACGCTGCTGCTGGCGGCTATCCGGGACATCCTGATTATCACCACCCCCCGCGATCAGCAGGCGTACCAGACCCTGCTGGGCGATGGGAGTCAGTGGGGCGTCAACTTCCAGTACGCCGTCCAGCCCAGTCCCGATGGACTGGCGCAAGCTTTTCTGATCGGCGAGACGTTCATCGGGCGTGATCCCGCCTGCCTGATCCTCGGCGACAATATCTATTATGGTCAGGGCCTGTCGGCGTTGCTGCGCCGGGCGGCTTCCCGCCACCAGGGCGCTACCGTGTTCGGCTATTACGTGCGCGACCCGGAACGCTATGGCGTGGTCCGCTTCGACGCCAACGGCCGGGCGGTGGATATCGAGGAAAAGCCCAAAGCGCCCAAGTCCAACTATGCGGTGACGGGCTTGTACTTCTACGACAACGACGTGGTGGACATCGCTAAAAATATCCGCCCCTCGCCGCGCGGCGAGTTGGAAATTACCGATGTCAACAAGGTCTATCTGGAACGCGGCGCGTTGAACGTCGAGGTACTGGGGCGCGGCTACGCCTGGCTGGACACCGGCACCCACGAATCGCTGCTGGCGGCGGCCCATTTCGTGCAGGTGGTGGAGCAGCGGCAGGGTTTGAAAGTCGCTTGTCCCGAGGAAGTCGCCTGGCGGATGGGCTTGATTGACGACGCCCAGTTGACGCGCCTGGCCGGGCCGCTGGCCAAGAGCGGTTACGGTCAATATCTGTTGGAACTGCTGGATCGGAGAATCACATCGTGAAGGTGATCGAAACCGGCCTGCCCGGCGTATTACTGCTGGAGCCGAAGGTGTTCGGCGACGTCCGTGGGTTTTTCATGGAAACCTGGCAGGCAGCGCGCTATGGCGCGGCGGGGATGCCGGAACGCTTTGTTCAGGATAATCACTCGCGTTCGCGGCGCGGCGTGCTGCGCGGCCTGCACTATCAGTTGACGCAACCGCAGGGCAAACTGGTCTGGGTCACGCGCGGCGCCGTGTTCGACGTGGCGGTGGACATTCGCCGGGGTTCGCCGAGTTTCGGGCGCTGGTACGGTTGTGTGCTGGACGACGTAGATCACCGGCAATTGTATATTCCGCCGGGCTTTGCGCACGGTTTCTGCGTGGTGTCGGACGAGGCGGACTTTTTCTACAAATGCACCGACTACTACCACCCCCAGTCGGAGCAGGGCATCGCCTGGGATGATCCCGACATCGGCATTGACTGGCCGCTGCGGGAGGTTTCGTTGTCGGGCAAAGACCAGCAGAACCCCCGGCTGAATGCGCAATCCTCTGAAAAGTTGCCGGTTTACGAGGATTCCCCCTCACTCCAGCCTCTCTCCCGCCAGGGGCGAGGGGATTATTGAACGAGGGTTAAGCCATGCGAATTCTGGTAATCGGGGCCAGGGGCCAGGTGGGCTGGGAACTGACCCGGCGCGCACCGGCGCTTGGCCATGAGACGCTGGCCTGGGATGTGGCCGAACTGGATATCACGGATGCCGCCGCGGTGGATCGGGCGCTGGCTGCCAGCAACGCGGAGGTTGTCATCAATGCCGCCGCCTACACCGCCGTGGACAAGGCGGAGCAGGAGCCGGAACTCGCGTTTGCAGTCAACCGCGACGGCCCTGCTCATCTGGCTGCCGCCTGCGCCCGCCTGCAAATTCCATTGCTGCATATTTCCACCGATTATGTCTATGACGGCCGCAAGCCCGGCCCCTACGTCGAGGATGACGCCACCGCGCCGCTGGGTGTGTACGGCGCGAGCAAACTGGCGGGCGATGAGGCGGTGCGCCGGTTACTGCCCCGGCATGTGATTCTGCGGGTGAGTTGGGTGTTTGGCGTTCACGGCCACAACTTTGTCAAAACCATCCTGCGGCTGGCGCGGGAACGCGAAGAGTTACGAGTGGTCGCCGATCAGTACGGCGGCCCGACCTTCGCCGGCGACATCGCTGATACCCTGCTGGAACTGGCGGGGCGCACCACGGAGATGGATGCCAACGCTAACTGGGGGACTTATCACTATTGCGGTGAACCAGCCACCACTTGGCACGGTTTCGCCAGCGCGATTGTCGAACTGGCCCGCGCCCGCGAGTCGCTACGAGTCCAAACCGTCACCGCGATCACTACCGCCGACTACCCGACTCCCGCCGCCCGGCCCGCTAATTCGATGCTGGACTGCGCGCGGTTGGCCGCCCGGTTTGGCATCCGGCCGCGTTCATGGCAAACCGGGTTGGAAGCGTTGTTAGCGTCCGGCGCCTGACCCCTGACCCCTGACCCCTTCTATGTCCGTTGATCTAGGTGAACTGCTGGTCGAACGCCAGAAACTGGCCGAGGCTGATTTGCAACGCGCCCGACGGGTGCGGGAGGGCACTGGCGAAGGACTGGACACCCTGCTGGTCAAGCTGGGGCTGGTGTCGGAACGCGATCTGGCCGAGGCGCTGGCTGTGCACCTGAACCTGCCGCTGGTCCGGCCCGGCGACTATCCCGAAATACCGGCCACCAATGGCGGCGTATCGCCGCGCTTTCTCAAGGACTCGCGCGCTATTCCCCTGTTCGAGGACGAACAAGGGCTGACAGTGGCGATGTCCAACCCGACCGATGAATACGTGCTGACGGCGTTGCAGTTGGCGACCGGCAAGACCATCACTCCGCGCGTGGGCATTCCCTCGGAACTCGATTTGGCCTTCGAACGACTCTACGGCGGTGGCCGTTCGGCGATGGGCCAGATCGTGGACGCCATCGGCCTGGCCGACAATCTGACTGACGAGGAACAGATTCAGCATCTCAAGGACCTGGCCAGCGAAGCGCCAGTGATCCGCCTGGTCAACCTGATGATCGCCCGCGCGGTGGAGTCGCGGGCTTCGGATATTCACATTGAACCGTTTGAGAACCGGCTCAAGGTCCGCTACCGGGTGGACGGTGTGCTGCGCGAGGTGGAATCGCCGCCGTCGCGGTTGTCGGCGGCGGTGATCTCCCGCATCAAGATCATGGCCAAGCTGAACATCGCCGAACGGCGCCTGCCGCAGGACGGGCGGATTCAGTTGCGGGCGCAGGGCAAGGAGATTGATTTGCGCGTGTCTACCGTGCCGACCCTGTGGGGTGAAAGCGTGGTGATGCGCATCCTCGACAAGGCCAGCGTCGTGCTGGATTTCGAGGTGCTGGGATTCGGCCCGCGCACCCTCAAGCGGTTCCGCGAGGTGCTGGAGTTGCCCAATGGCATCCTCCTGGTTACCGGCCCGACCGGCAGCGGTAAAACCACCACGCTTTACACGGCGCTGCAAACGCTCAATACCCCGGAGCGGAAGATTCTCACCGTCGAAGACCCGGTGGAATACCAGTTGGAGGGTATTAACCAGATTCAGGTCAAGCCGCAGATCAACCTGAATTTCACCAACGCCCTGCGCGCCATCGTCCGCCAGGACCCGGACGTGATCATGATCGGCGAAATGCGCGATCTGGAAACCGCCAGCATCGCCGTGCAATCCGCGCTGACCGGCCATCTGGTGTTGTCCACTCTGCACACCAACGACGCTGCCGGCAGCATCACCCGCCTGCTCGACATGGGAGTGGAGGATTATCTGCTGACCTCGACCATCAGCGGCATCCTGGCGCAACGACTGGTGCGGCTGTTATGCACTCAGTGCCGCCAGCCGCATCCCGCCTTGCCGGAACTGGTCGAGGAAATGCGGTTGCAACGCTTTAGCAAGGCCCGCGAGATCATTTTGTACAAACCTGTCGGCTGCGAGCAGTGCGGCGGGACTGGCTATCGGGGGCGGGCGGCGATCATGGAATTTCTGGTGATGAGCGACCCGCTGCGGCGCATGGTGCTCAAGCACGCCGACGCCACCGAATTGCAGGCCGAGGCTCAGAAAGAAGGCATGGACACCATGTACGAGGACGGCCTGCGCAAGGCGGTCGCCGGCCTGACGACGATTGAGGAAGTGCTGCGGGTGACCACCCAGCAGGAACAGGAGGCGTAAAGTGCCGCGCTATCGCTATGAAGCGGTGGATGCCGCCGGCGAAACGCTGCACGACGAGCTGGATGCCGCGTCGCCAGAAGCCGCTATCGAACGCCTGCGCGATCAGGGTTTGCTGCCTTTGGCGGTTACTGAGGCCAGGGGCGGCTGGTTGCGCGGGGGCTTCAGTCAGCCGTTATTCAGCAAGCGCCGGTCACTATCGCAAAAATCCATCATGCTCCTGACCCAGCAACTGTCCAGCCTGCTCAACGCCGGTCTGCCGCTGGATCGGGCGCTGACTATTCTGTTGAGCGTCGGCCAGGATGAGCAGAATAAAGCTCTGCTGGAGCGGGTGCAGGAGAAGGTGCGCGGCGGTTCGTCGCTGGCTGATGCGCTGGAAGCGCAGGGCGTGTTCTCGCGCTTTTATTTGAACATGATCCGCGCCGGCGAGGCGGGCGGCGCGCTGGAAGCGGTGTTAAAACGCCTGACCGAGTTTCTGGAGCGGTCACGGGCGTTGCGGGAGTCGGTGACTTCGGCGTTGATCTACCCGATCATCCTGCTGACGGTGGCGGCGCTGTCGGTCATCATCCTGCTGACCTTCGTGGTGCCGCAGTTTGAGCGTCTGTTCGCCGATGCCGGCAAGACATTGCCGCTGGCGACGCAGATCGTGATCGCCATCGGCGACGGATTCCGGCATTACTGGTGGGTTGGAGCCATCGTGATGATGGTGCTGGCGGCGGCGATGCGCCAGCAGTTGAACGCACCGGCGAGCCGCGCCCGCTGGGATCGCTGGTTCCTGCATTTACCGCTGTTCGGCGATCTGATCGCCAAGGTGGAAACGGCGCGGCTGGCGCGCACGCTGGGAACCCTGCTCGGTAACGGCGTGTCCCTGTTGAGCGCCCTGACCATCGTCCGCGAGACTTTGAGCAACCAGGTGTTGGCGACGGCGCTGGGCGAGGTGGCCGAACACGTCAAAACCGGCCGGGGCCTGGCCGATCCGCTGCTCGAAGCCGGCGAGTTTCCCAGGCTGGCGGTGCAAATGATCCGGGTCGGCGAGGAAACCGGCCAGTTGCAGGAGATGTTGCTGCAAGTGGCCGATACTTACGATGGTGAGGTGCAAACCGCCATCAAGCGGATGCTGACGCTGCTGGAGCCGGCCCTGATTCTGGGACTGGGCGTGATCATCGCCGGCATCATCATGTCTATTCTGGTGGCCATCCTCAGCCTGAACGAGTTGGCGTTTTGAAGGGGATCAGGGATTAGGGACTACCCACTGCCCCCGCTGCTTTTTGTGAGAACGAGTTGATGAAACGAAATAACCTCCGCCGGGTGCGCGGTTTCACCCTGATTGAACTGCTGGTGGTGCTGGTGATTCTCGGCCTGCTGGCCGGTCTGGTCGGACCGCAGGTGATGAAGTATCTGGGCGGCGCCAACACCAAGACCGCCAAGCTGCAAATCGAAGACTTCAGCACCGCGCTGGACGCCTTCCGGCTCGACATGGGCCGCTACCCCACCAGCGCCGAAGGCTTGGCGGCGCTGGTTGTGCAACCTTCGGGCGCAACTCGGTGGAACGGCCCCTATCTGCGCAAGAACGTCATCCCCAAGGATCCCTGGGGCAACGAGTATCAGTACCGCGCGCCTGGCCAGCATGGTGCTTTTGATCTCTATTCACTGGGTGCCGACAACGCCGAGGGCGGCGACGGCGAGAATCAGGATGTGGTGGGCTGGCTGTAGCGCGAACGGGCGCACCAGTGGTGAAGCGGGTCCGGCAGCGGGGGTTTACCCTGCTGGAAATCCTGATGGTGCTGGTGATTGGCGTCCTGCTGGTGACGCTGGTTCCGCCGCTGCTGTCGGGTCTGAGCGGCGCCACTGAACTGCGTGGAGCGGCCCGGCAACTGGCCGCGGGCTTGCGCAGCGCCCGCAACGAGGCGATCACCCGCCAGCGCGAGGCGGTCTTGACACTGGATCTGGCCCAACATCGCTTCGGCGTGACCGGTGATCCACGAGTGATCAAGCTGCCGGACGGGTTGGCGCTCAAGCTCTACACCGCCCAAGCCGAGTTGATGGATGGCGCGACCGGCAACATCCGCTTCTTTCCCGATGGCAGTTCCACCGGGGGTCATATCACCGTCAGCGGCCCCAAGCTGGCCTATCAGGTGAATGTGGACTGGTTGACCGGCGCCATCGCCATTGTTGAACAGGAAGCGCGGCCGTGACCGCTCGAACCCGCCAGCATGGCTTTTCCCTGTTGGAGGTGCTGGTGGCGTTCGCCATTCTCAGCGTCTCGCTCGGCGTGTTGTTGCAAGCCTTCGCTACCGGTTTGCGCAATGCCGGTATGGCGGATGATTACACCCAAGCTACGTTGTACGCTGAATCCATTCTGGCCGCCTACGGCCGTGAACAGCCGCTCAGGGAAGGTGTGCGCGAAGGACCGATCAACGACCGGTTTGCCTGGCGCGGCGCGGTGAGCGCCTATGCCGAGAACATGCCGGACCCGGAAAAAACCCGGATGCGCGCCTGGCGCATCAGCGTTCAGGTGTTCTGGCGCGGCCTGGCGCAGACCCGCTCGGTGACGCTGGAAACCTTGCGACTGACGCCGCTCGAATCGCCGGAGGCGCGCTGATGACCGCCTGGCGCGACTCGCCTCGACCCCAGACCGGCTTCACCCTGCTGGAACTGGTCGTCGCCATCACCCTGATGGGTGTGGTGCTGGTGTTGCTGTACAGTGGTTTGCGCCTGGGGCTGAACGGCTGGGACGGCGGCGAGGCGCGCGCCGAGGCCACAAACCGGTTGCGCCTGGTGGAAGAATTCCTGCGGCGTCAGTTGGCGCAGTCCATGACTGTGTATCAAACCAACGACCGCCAGGCGAGCTGGCAGGAAAACCGGCAGGAGAACCCGCAGGAGAATGTCGTCGTGTTTACCGGCCAGACGGATCGCATCGAATTCGTAGCCCCGATGCTGGCCCAGTTGGGGCAGGGTGGACTGTACCGGGTGCGGATCGAGGTTGGCGATGGCCGGTTGTGGATCCGTTGGCGCCCGTATCTGCCTGCGGATCCGGATGCCGGCGAAGAACGGGAAACCGCCTTGCTGGAAAAGGTGTCCAGTGTCGAATGGGCCTATTTCGGCGCCGAGCGCGATGATGATCCCCAGCCGCAATGGCATTCCGCCTGGGCCCATGCGACGCGCCGCCCGAAGCTGGTGCGCCTGAATTTGACTGTACAGGGCACGCCTTGGCCGGATTTGGTGGTCGCCTTGAGTGAGGGGGCGCAATGATGGCGACCACCGGGATCGAGAGACCGCTGACCAGTCCGCAGCGTGGCATGGTGCTGGTCATTGTGCTGTGGATCGTTACCTTGTTGGCGGTGATGGCCGGCGGTTTCGCCTACTCGATGCGGGTCGAGACCCGGCTGGCGACTACCGCCGTCGAACGGGCGCAGGCCCGCGCCCTGGCCGAGGCCGGAATGGCGTATGCCCTGGCCTGGCAACTGGACCCGGAGTTGCAAAAACAATGGCCGCCCAACGGCGATCCGCACGACTGGACGTTTGGCGGGGGGCGATTGCGGATTCAAGTCACCGATGCCAGCGGCCTGGTGGACTTGAACAACGCCAGGCCAGAAGTGCTCAAGGCGCTGTTGGCGGGAGTAGGGGTGGCGGCTGATGATCAGGACCGCTTGGCGGACGCCATCCAGGATTGGCGGGATTTCGATGATCAGCCATTGACCCATGGCGCGGAAAAAAACGAGTATCGCGCGGCGGGTCGGCCGGGGCCGAAGGACGCCAATTTTGACAGCGTGGATGAACTGGGACAGGTTTTAGGCGTGACCCGGGAACTGCACGAGCGGTTGGCCGGCGTCACGACAGTGTTTTCTCTCAGCGCCACTGTGAGTCCGGAGCTGGCGCCGGCGGCGGTGTTGCAGGCGCTGGGGCTGGACGAACGCACCATCGCCGATTATGTCACAGCGCGCGCCCGCACCGCTGCCGATGGATCCGCCGCGCCGCCGGTATCATTAGACGATAGTTCAGCGCTTTTCTCGTCGGGCGGACGATCAGGCGTTTATCATATCAAGGTCGCCGCCGAAACCGAGGGTGGAACAGCGATTGTCCTGGAGGCGGTTTTTAAAGGGCCAGGGGGGATGGTCGGGTGGGGTGCTGTCGCCGAACAGAGTCCACGGCTGGTAAGCTGGCGCGAGGGATGGTAGCAACGCTCCAGTTGATGGTGGATTTCGCTGCGCGCATCCACCCTGCAATTTTTCGCTTAACCCGCCCTATACAGGGCTAACAGTTTTTTGATTGGGAGTATGACTCGCAGGTGTCATCGCTTTCGCAGGTTCTGAAAATCAACCCGCGCGTGAGTTGGAGCGCGTTCTGGCGCTGGTGGCGGGAAGGGCTGTTGGCCTGGTTGCCGGCGGGCGTTCGCCGTTGGCTCGCCGGTTCAGCGCGGCGACTGGTGCTGACGGTGGAGAACGGCGCATGGGTGTTGACGCGCGAGGAAAGCGGACCAGCCAAGGAACTGGAGCGAATGGATCGGTCGGCGCCCGATTGGAAGGCGCTGGCAGGATGGTTTCGCACCGAGAAACCCCACGAATGGGTAGTGCGCTTTCCCGCCGGCCAGGCGCTGACCCGCGTACTCACTCTGCCTCTGGCGGCCGAGAAGAACCTGCGCCGGGTGACCGGGTTTGAGATGGACCGGTTGACGCCATTTTCTGCGGCCCAGGTTTATTATGATGCCGCCGTGTTGGAGCGCCACCCGGAATCGCGCCGTCTGCGGGTTGAACTGACCGCCCTCCCGCGCAGCGCCGTGGAGCCGGTGCTGGCCGATTTACGGCAACAGGGGTTGCCGCCGGATGCGTTGGAAGTCGCGGGCGGTCACCGGCTCAATTTATTGCCGCCCGAGCAGCGCCCCCGCCGTGGACTCTGGGGCCAGCGGTTGCGGGCCGCCGTGATCATCGTCAGTTTGCTGCTGGTCGCAGCCGCCGTAGCGTTGCCGATTTGGCAGCAGCGCGCCTTGGCGATAGAAACCCTGGCCAAGGTTGACCAGACCCAGAAGGCGGCGCAACAGGCGCTGAACCTGCGCGATCAACTCGACAAAACCCTGGACGCCTCCCGCATGCTGGCTCGAAAGAAGCAGTCCATTCCCGCCCGGGTGGAGTTGTTGCGGGAACTGACTGCGATTCTCCCGGACGACACCTGGCTGGATCGCTTGCAAGTCAAGGGCGATAGCGTGCAGATCATTGGCCAGTCCAGCAAGGCGTCGGCGCTGATTGG
>ERZ1645187.1153-NODE-1153-length-24677-cov-285.215376_pt1 | contig 24677 bp, 20 predicted proteins | sample MGYA00575352_ERZ1645187 | MGnify/ENA primary metagenome ERZ1645187 (study PRJEB40837, sample SAMN11349314) | freshwater sediment metagenome | isolation source: river sediment | host: Sediment | place: India: Wazaribad , New Delhi | collected 2017-02-21 ...
AATTCGAGGTGATTCGCAAGCATAGCTACTTTGGCTTTGAAATCCTGCGCGATAGTCCCTCTCCCTATATTCAGCTCGGCGCCACCATAGCCTTGTCGCACCATGAGAAGTACGACGGCAGCGGCTATCCCAATGGTCTCCGTGGAGAGCAAATCCCCTTGCCGGCCCGGATCTCCGCCATCGCCGACGTCTTCGATGCCTTGACCTCGATCCGTCCCTACAAGGACAAGTGGTCCAGCGAGCGGGCGCGCGACCACATTCAGGGCCTCGCCGGCAGCCATTTCGATCCGGCCTGTGTCAATGCCTTTCTGCGGCAGTTTTCTGAAATCGAGCACATCCGCGAGACCCTCGACGACGCGCCGGAACGCCCCGCGGAGGGGGTTGCCGTGCAATGAGCGGGGGGTGGCGATTCCCGTTCGCGCCCCCTAGCCCCTCCCGGCTGCGCCAGCTCTGGCTGCAGGGCTTTCGCAAGGGGGATGAAGCCCTTGACGCGGAACGCGAGCAGGCCCTGATCCGCATCCAGGTTGGCGTTATCGCCGTCCTCTATCTGTTTTGGTCCGAGGCGAGCGCGGTTCGTCTGGGGAATACCCTGACGATCGGCGGTTTGGCGGTGGTGTTTCTCACCGCGGCCCTGGCGCTGTTAATTTTTCTGCTGCTGCACCCGGTACCATTTCCACCGCGACGTTACATGGGCATCCTGTTGGATCTGTCCATGACGTCCATCGCCCTTGCCGCCAGCGGCCCGGAAGGCGCCCCCTTGCTGTTCGTCTATCTCTGGGTCATCGTCGGCAACGGCTTCCGCTTTGGCCCCCACTACATGGCGGTGGCCACCCTCCTCAGCCTCGCCGGCTTCAGCGCGGTGATCTGGGCCTCGGCGTACTGGCAGACCCACCCCTATATCAGTGCCAGCTATCTGCTGGTGCTAGTCGTCATTCCGCTCTACATGGGGGCCCTGCTGGCAAAACTGCGCGTCGCCTTGCAGAAGGCGTACGACGCCAGCCAGGCCAAGAGTCAGTTTCTCGCCAAGATGAGCCACGAGTTGCGAACGCCACTGAACGGCATCATCGGCATGAGCGATCTCCTGATGGATGCGCGACTGGGTGAACAGGAGCGTAAGTTCGTCACCACCATCCATCATTCGGGCAAGACGCTCCTGGCGATCGTCAATGACATCCTGGATCTGTCGCGCATCGAGGCGGGGCGCCTCTCGCTCGTCGAGGTGGAATTCGACCTGCATCGTCTGGTCGCGGAAATCGTCGCCATGTTCTCCTCCCAGGCGGAGGGCAAGCAGCTCGCCCTGACCCATCGGTTCGATCCCCGCGTCCCGTTTCTCCTGCGGGGCGACGCGCAGCATTTGCGGCAGATCCTGATGAACATCGTCGGGAACGCGGTCAAGTACACCACTCGGGGCGCGGTGGAGATCCGGATCATGGCCGGTGACGTCATGGCGGCGGGAGAACCGCTCCGGGTGCGCTTCGAGGTCGAGGACACCGGGCCGGGTATCGCCCCCGAGGATCAGCCCCATATCTTTGAAAGCTTTCGCCAGGCGCGGGTGGGGCCCGACCGGCGCGCCGATGGCACCGGACTCGGCATGGCCATTGCCCACGAGCTTGCGCACCTCATGGGGGGCAGCATTGGCTTGAGCAGCACCTTGGGTAGCGGGTCGATCTTTTGGTTCGAACTGCCTTTCGCCGTCGTTCCCGAGGCCAGCGCATCCGCCGAGCCCTCCCTGGTTGGGACCCATGCCTTGCTGCTGGGTGCCAGCAAGGAATCCTGGGCCGTATTGGAGACGCTCACGGCGATTGGGGTGACAACCGCGCTGGTAGCCGATCCCGAGCGGGTGGCCAGCCGGTTGAAGGCGGCCAAGGAAAGCGGTCATTCCGTGGGCTTGATCCTGGTGCTGGAGCATGACTTGGGCGCGAAGGTCGTCTCACGCCTGGGAGGCATCGGCGACGCGGACGAACTGCCGCTGCGCTTTTTGTTGCGAGAGCACGGGGAAGGGACGGGTCGCATTGCCATTTGCCGGGGTTTTCATGGGGTGCTCGGTCTGCCGCTCCAACCGCGTGAACTGGAGGTCGCGGTGCATGCGGCCCGCAGCGCCCGGCTGTATCCAAAGAACGTGGTATCACTCGGCGAACGCTACAGTCGGCTGCCATCGTCCCCGGGCCGGCCCTTGCATATCCTTGTCGCCGAGGATAACGCGACCAATCGGCAGGTCACGCGCGCGGTCCTTGAACGGGCCGGCCACCGCCTGACCATGGTCGAGGATGGCGAGGCGGCGCTCGATATGCTGCGGGAGCGGGTCGCCGACTTCGATCTCTTGCTGCTCGACAAGAACATGCCTGGCCGTAGCGGGCTGGAAGTGTTTCAGGCCTTGCGCTTCATGTATCCCGGCATCGCGTTACCGACGATCATCTTGTCGGCCGACGCCACCCTCGACGCGATCGCGGAATCCCGCGCGGCGGGGGTCCACGCCTACCTCACCAAACCGATCGAGAGCCGGCGCCTCCTGGAGACCATCCAGGAAATCGGTCGCGGCAAGGAAGTGGCGGATGCGGGCAACCAGACTGACCAGCCCGCGCGGGGGCACCCGGCAGAGGAGGAGACCGCCTTGTTTGATGATGAAAAACTGGCTTCGCTTCTGAACCTCGATCAGGATGGCACCTTTTTCCCGGAGCTGGCCAAGGGCTTCCAGCGGGATACGGAGCGATCGGTAAATACCATCGCCATGGCGCTGGAGTCCGCGGACTATCCGGCGATGCGGGCCGCCGTGCATGCCCTGCAAGGCAGTTCGTCGGAATTGGGCGCCAACGGCCTGGCGGCCGCGGCGGTGCGCTTCCGGACGCTCAAGCCCGGTGAACTGCAATCCCCCCAAGCGGAAGGCTATCTGACGCTGTTATGGGAAGCGCATACCGCAACCCTGGCGTACATCGCCGCCCGTCAGCCGGCAAGCCAAGCGGAATCGACACCTTCCTCCTCCCTTCGCGCCTAGGCTGAGTTGGCGGAGGGCACGTCCCTGTGCCGGGCTGGCCCCGGCATGGCCGAGGCGGGGCCGTCGATCAGGCCGCCAGGGCGTGGCTATGTTCCTGGCGACCGATCAGACGTTCCATCATGCGCAGATCGCGCGCCTGAAGCCTGAGCGCGGTTTCCACCCAGATCTCCAGCACGCGCCAGAGCTCTTCGTAGCTGATGGGCCGCAGCAGGTCGCGCACCTGTCGCAGCGCCCTAAAGCCGTTTCGCGCGCGATTCTCGCGGCGGATGTAGTCATAAACAGCCGTTTCACCGCCCCCTTTCGGCGCCAGGATATCCACCAGGCCCATTTCGTGCAGTACCTCGGCCGTGTAGAGATGTCCCCCCAGAATGATCCGCTCGGCCCGCGCCGCGTCGAGCCGGCGCGAGAGCAGGTTGTAGGCCCCCATGCCCGGGAAGAGATTGAAGAGGACCTCGGGAAAGCCCAGGTGGGTCCCCTGCTCGGCGATGATGAGATCGCTGGATAGGGCGGTTTCAAAGCCGCCGCCGAGGGCATCCCCCTGCACCAGGGAGATGGTGGTAATCGGGCTGTTGAAGTGGCTGATATTGGCGAAAAGGGCGTCGAGACACTTTTTGCCATAGGTCAGGAGACCGCTTCTGTCCCGATTGAGGATACAGCCCCGGAACAGGGCCAGATCGCCCCCGAGGTTGTAGACGCCCGGTACCGCGGAGGCGGTCACGTGATAACGGATACCCATCTCGAGATACTGGGCGCGCACCTGGGCGCACCAGGTATTGAGGTTGTCCAGGAGCGCTTCCGTGAAACAGGGCCGTGAGGACCCATTCATGTAGCACCAGGCGACTTCATGCTCCTTGTCGATGGTAATGGCCAGTTCCGGGTAAGCGTTCAGGTTGCTGTGAAGGGTGCTGACGGACGACGAGGTAGTCATGGTTGTCTCCTGGCAAAGGTGATGGTTTACAGCCGGCCTTGCCAAGCCAACGAAATTCAGGGCGCGCGTTGGGAGAACGCGGGTCAGACTACCGCAGCGACGATGCCTCGAAATCTCGGGAGGTTGCGCTTCCTTGGGTGGCGATGCGGGGGATGTCCGCCGGGGTCAGGACGGCCGGACGTTGGCATCGGGGACGCTAGGGCATGGCGTTGCGCTGAATGTCACCAACTTGGCCATCCCTGTTACGAGTGGACTTAAGGCTGCGTGCGGGTATTCCGGAAGCCCATCACTAGTGTCCCAACCCACGCCACCGCCAGCAATAGGACCAGGCGCCAATCGCCAGAAAAAATTTCAGGCAGGAAAATCCCCCTGGGGGGGCGCCGGACTCGGTGACCAAGGCATCCAGGATCAACGCCGGAGTTACGGTCTTGATTGACAAGAAATACCCAAGTAGAAGCCCAAAAAACTATGCATAACAAATGGAATTGTTCTTCTGGAATTGGCCGGCACGCCTACGATGGAGAGATGCCCGCCCCGCATCCATCAAGTTTCGCCGGCCGGCATGACATCGATTAGGGATTGGGAGCATCGTATCAATGAGGCCGCCAGATATATGCTTGTTGGCCTCCTGTTTCGTACTATAGTGTCAGTGACACCCTCTGGTACAGGATCGACAAACTCCTGAAACTCGACTTCTGGTCGGAGTGAGCAAGGTGGGACCAAGATCGGTGCTGCCGCCGCCGGATACTGAGCGTGGCTATCTGGCATTGAGAGAAAAGATGATTGAAGGTCCCAAGAATTCCGTTGCTGCCGCAAATATCATCACGGTTGGACGTGTGCGCGCCGATGCCAACGAGCAGTTGCATGCGTGGAATAGCCGCGTCACCGCCGCCCTGGAATTAACGGAAGGCTACGCCGGACGCGAGGTTATTCCGCCGCGGCCGGGGGGGCTCGGCGAATGGACCTTCGTCACCCACTTCGATTCGATTCCGCACCTTGTCGCCTGGCGCAATGGCGAAGCCCGCGCCAGCCTTTATGATCAGGCAAAACCGTGGCTTGAGGATGGAGCCTTCACCGAAATCGCCGGCGAGGCGGCGGCGCGGTTCCATGTCGATAACAGTGTCACCGAAGTGTTCATCGAGCAGGTGAAGGAAGGCCGGGAAGACCAGTACCGGGCCTGGTCGAGGCGTATCCAGGAGGCACAAGCGAGGCACCCAGGCTATCAGGGTGGATATACGCAGCCGCCCCCCGCGGGCAGCCGTGACTGGGTGACGCTATTGCGCTTCGCGACCGTCGATGACTTGAACCGCTGGCTCGATTCCCCCGCGCGCGCGGCCCTGGTCAAGGAGGCCGAGGAACTGGTCGAGCGCGCCATTCAGCATCGGGTCAGGACGTCGTTCCCGGGATGGGCCCCGACCGATGCGGCCACTGGCCAGGCACCGCCAGACTGGAAGACGACGATGCTCGTGCTGCTGGGTCTCTATCCAATTGTCTGTATCGAGATCCTGTACCTGATGCGGTACCTGTCGGGCCTGCCAGTGGCGCTTGCCAATTTCATCGGCAATGCGATCAGCGTCGTTCTGGTCGCCTACGTCACGATGCCGCTGCTCGTTCGCGCCATGGACTGGTGGCTGTTTCCGAAGCCCGAGGCCTCGGCGAAGACCAACTTGATTGGCGCGGGGTTGATCGCCGCGCTCTTTGTCATCGAGATCGCCCTATTCTGGCGCCTGTTCTGAGCCGTCGCGAAGCGCCACAGGATCCATTTCCATCAACCCGGACCGGAGCACCCACATGCCCAAGAGCAGCAAGCCAGAACACGAGAAGTTCATTCGTCGCGCCATAGAGCTTTCGGCCCGCGCCGCGCTCGAGTATTCGACGGGTGGCGCCTTCGGCGCCGTCGTCGTCAAGGACGGTAAGATCATCGCGGAAGGGATGAACCGCGTCGTCGCTAGTCACGACCCGACGTGGCATGCCGAGATGGAGGCGATCCGGCTCGCGTGCATCACCTTGCAGACCTTCAAGCTCACCGGCTGCACGCTGTACACATCGGCCGAGCCCTGCCCGATGTGCATGTCCACCTGCTATTGGGCCGGGATCGAGGAGGTCTACTACGGGGCATCGGTCGACGACGCCTTCAAGTATGGCGACTTCGATGATCGGCCAATCTATGAGCAGCTTGCCCTGCCGAAGGAAAAACGCTCGATCAAGCTGACGCAGATGCTGCGTGACGAGGCCGTCGTCGTCTGGAAGAAATACCACAAAAAGCCTGACCGGGTGCCTTACTGATCGCGTTGCGGTCTTCGACCGCGACGACAACCCCGTTCCGCAGATGAGCCACATCAGCAGCACCGGAAACTGAACTGCAGATGCAACGAATCGGCGTTCACCCCTGAAGCGGGTGAATCAACCGAGATTTTTCATACAAAGGGGCGACGCCAGTAGGCCTCGGATGGCCGGCCCATCGGGGAGGTAGGCGATCTCGGAGGCATCGAGACCCGACAGGTGGCAAACCGGATGCTGATGATGGGCAGGGAAAAAAGTTCGAGAAGTCCGAGAAGTTCGGGGAGCGGGAGGTTGTGAAATAAGGCTGCCTCATCTTGATGAGGCAGCCTGTCCGTAAGGCGGAAGATCAGGCGAAGCTATCCGCCATCAAAGTCTTGAACCAGACCTGCATGTCTTCGTAGTTTTCCGTGGTGGCCTGGGCGGCGCTGATAGCTGTGCCATTGTTGTGCTGGCCCGGGATGATCATCTTGCCGGACACCGCATCGTATTGGTAAACCGCCGAGAGCCAGGTGGCGGTGGTCGACGTGATAGGCGTGTAACAGGCGGAATTGGTGACGGGGGCGCCATCCAGGGGCTTGTTTTGCAGCGAGCGCAGGATGGCATCGGCGCAGGTCTTCGCCTGCTGGTTGCCGATGTGTCCGGCCTTGGGCATGCTGGTGGCGCTGGCATCCCCGATGACATGGACCGAGGATTTCCGGGTCGATTCGTAGCTGAGGACGTTGACCGGAGCGGAGCGCTCCCCGGCGAGGGGATTGTAAAGCCCCGCATCCGCCAGCAGTTGCGGCGCCCGTTGGGGCGGGATCGGATTGAGGACCCCGGCGGTGACGAACTGCTTTGCTCCGTCGGCGTCCGTGTAGCTGACCGTCCGATTGGTCACGCTTTCGATGTAGAGGTCCTGGCAGCCAGAACGATAATCGACGAAGTAGCCATGGGCGCCACTGAAGGCGGCGGCGAAGTTGTCCCGTTCCACCAGGATGTCAGCGTTGGCGTCCAGCACGACCACTTGACTGGCGGGCTTGTTCTTGGCCAGCCAATCCGCCACGACGCAGGCGCGCTCATAGGGTCCCGGAGGGCAGCGGTAAGGGGCCTTGGGAATGGTGATGACCACATCAGCGCCATTGGCCATGCCGACGAGTTGATCGCGCAGGAGCTGTGTCTGGGGGCCGGCCTGCCAGGCATGGGGAATGAGTTGATCGTACTGCGACAGGCTGGACATCCCGGGCAGCAGATCGAACTCCAGGCCCGGCGCCAGAACCAGACGACCATAGCTGTAACTGGCACCCCCCGAGAGGGTCACCGTCTTGGCATCGGTGTCGATCCCGGTGACCGTGCCCTGCACCAACTGCACGCCATAGTGATTTTTCAGCGTGTCATAGACATAAGTCAGGTTGGCCAGGGTCATCTGCCCGGTCAGGACCTTGTTGCTCATGATGTTGGAGGTGTAGGACGGGGCCTTTTCGATCAAGGTCACCTTGACCCCCGTGCCACCCCAGAGGCGCAGGTACTTGGCGAGCGTGGCCCCCGCCATGCCGCCACCGACGATGACCACGTTGCCGGTGATACCGGTAGTGGTTGGCACCTTGAAGAGGGCCGATATCACGTCATTGTCATCATCGGCCAGCAGGGTGGTGGGTAGGGTCAGGAGGCCGGCGCCGCCCAGGGCGAGTGCTTCGAGAAAGTTACGACGATTCATGTATGCGGCTCTCGGTTTAGGGGTTAGCCAGGTACTTGGCGATGGCCCGCAGTTGGGCCTCGGTGTAGCCCTGCAGATGGGCGGCCATGATGTCGGTCGTGAAGTCGGGATCGGCCTGGTACTCCAGGAGTTCCTCGTAAATCTCCGCCTCGGACTCGCCCAGCAGTTGTTCAAAGCCGCCACTGCCGTAAGTACCGTGACACTGGAAGCAGTTGCTGGCCAGCAGCCGGCCTTCCGTCGTGCCGACGATATCGCCATCGTTCGTGGCGCTGACGGTCACCGGCACCTTGAGGGTCGTCTTGCTATCCTTGATGGTCAGGGTGGCACTACCCGCCGCCTTGCCGGTCACGGTGATCAGGGCGCCCTTGAGAGTGGCCGTTACCTTGCTCTTGTCGGAGGTGGACACGCTGACCCTGCCGTTGGGGTTGCTGAGCGTCAGGGTCGCGGTCTGATTGACCGCCAAGGACAACGAGGTCGGCGCCACCGTCATGGCGGGTTTGACCGTTACCTTGACGGTGACGGTGCCCTTGTTGTCCTTCACCGCGAGATTGGTGCTACCGGCCGCGATGCCTTTAACGGTGATTTGGGTGCCGGACAGGACGGCGGATGCCACCTGGGGGCTGGAGTTGGTGAGACTCAATGCGCCCGAGGCATTGCTGATCTTGACGGTGCTCTGTTGACCCTGGGTCAGGTTCAGTGAGCTGGGTGATACCTTGGCCGCCAGGGCTTCAAAAGCCACCAGAGGCAACAATAACAAGAGAAGGGCGAGCTTTTTGGGCATGCTCAACTGGGTTTCTCCAAATTTTCAGGCTGATGGAACCGCGGAGGCTGCATGACCCCAAAGAGGTGGCCAAAGACCGCAGGGTGAACGCTACAGGGTGGTGCCCGGTTTCCCTGGGCTGGGATCGAAGAGGATGATCCCCCCATTAGCTCCTCAGGAGGTGTTGGTTCACTGGCCGTCCTGGCCAAGCAACCATCGGGCAAAGCGCGAATGAGTTCACTGCTTTTATTTTTCATGCACTTGCGTGCCGAAAAAGGTCAGGCATCCCGCCCTAGGGTTGACGCTGTAATGCTTCAGCGCCTTCCCGATGATTCAGAGGATATTTAGTGAAGCTTAAGAGAATCTTAAGGCAGTGAATCTTAAAGGAATCTTAACGTAACCTTAATATAACCCTAACCGAATCGTAACAAAGCGCCGTCAACCCAGTCCCGTCGCATAAAAAAAGCCCGCCGAGGCGGGCTTTTCCGGTTTGGGCGCCACCTGGCCAGAAGCTGGCCTGTACTGGCGACGGGCTGGGCTTAGCCGAGCTCGTCGGCGCCAATCTTCTGCATCAGGCCGAAGCTCTTGACGAAGGGGTTGGCCATGCGCGGGTCCTTCATCATGGCCTTGTAGTCGCCGACCTTGAACTTGAGCTTGCCGGTGGTGAAGGCCATGCCCATGCCCATCATGCCGATGCCCTTCTCCACCCACTTGAGCCAGTCGCCAAGATCGGCGCGCATGTCCCAGTTGGCGGGCGGATCGGTGGGGCTCCAGGCGCCGGCGCGGACGCAGGTGCCGTTCTCGACGACGAAGACCCCGCGGGGGTTGTCCTCGCTCTTGAAGCCGCAATAGATCACGGAGTTGAAACCGATCTCGGCCAGCTTGTCCTTGACCTCCGGCTCGCCGTTCCAGGCGTCCATGAGCTGCTTCATCCAGGCGTCGGAAAAGAGTGCGGACATCGTGATGATCCTCCAGGAGTTGGTTTGGTAAGCCCTAGCCCTTGCGGCCAAGGCGGATGTGCTCTTCTGGCGCGGCGCCAAGGAGGAAGCGCCACTGGCCAGGATTCTAGCAGCTTGGGGGCGGTATCAGGCAAAATCTAGCGGAATGCCCGCGACCGCCAGGCGTTGGGCCTCCTCCTCCAATTCCAGCCGGGTCAGGGGGTGATCATCGAGCCAGCCGGGGGGGAAACGCAGGCTCAGCCGGTTTTCCTTGGCGGTCAGCAGGGGGTAGGGCTTGGCGGTGGGGGAGCGGCTGCGGTGCAAGAGGGCGGCCAGACGCAGCAGCACGCAGAGGCGGGGGGCGGCACGGCGCCAGGGGGCGGCCAGACTGGTGAATTCCTGCACCGGAAACTTGCGGCGGTGGCCCAGGACTAGGCTGGCCAGCAGTCCCTGTTCGGCGCGGCTGAAGCCGGACAGGTCGGCGTTGGCCACCAGATAGGCGCCATGCTTCTGATACTGGCTGTGGGCGACGGCGAGACCGATCTCGTGCAGGCGGGCGGCCCAGGTGAGGAAGGCGGGCATCAGGGGATCCGTCAACTCCCAGCCGCGGACCACCTGGCCAAAGAGGACCAGGGCGGTATCGCGAATACGTCCGGCGTGGGCCTCGTCGACCTCGAAGCGTTGGGCCAGGACCGTCACCGAGCGCTCCTGGACGTCCTGGTGGCGGGTCAGGCCCAGCATCTCGTAGAGCAGGCCCTCGCGCAGGGCCTCGTCCGAGACCTGCATCCGCTCGATGCCCAGGGCGGTGAAGACCGAGCGCAGGACCGTGACGCCACCGACGAAGACCTCCCGGCGCTCCTCGGCGAGGCCCTCAAGGTTGATATCGGCGAAACGGTGGAAGTCGAGCAGGGCCTCCCGCAGCCGCTGGAGGGCGTCCGCCGAGATGCCGTCCTGGGACCAGCCCTGGGCGGCGATCACGGTGGCGATGGCCCGGATGGTGCCGGAGCTGCCGACCACGTCGCGCCAGCCGGTCTGGCGGAATTGCTCGCGCACCGGGCGGATCTCGATGGCCCCGGCCAGCTCCGCCCGGTTCATCCGTTCCCGGGTGATGACGCCGTCGGGAAAGTGGCGCAGGGAGGCGCTGACGCAGCCCATGTGCAGGCTCTCGCGCAGGCGCGGGCTGAAGCCCTCGCCGATGATGATTTCGGTGCTGCCACCGCCGATGTCCACCACCAGCCGGCGCTGTTCGCTGGCGGCCAGGCCGTTGGCCACGCCGAGGTAGATGAGGCGCGCCTCCTCCCGCCCGGCGATGATCTCGATGGGGTGGCCCAGGGCCGCCTCCGCCTGGGCGAGGAAACCGCTCTCCGGGCGTAACTGGCGCAGGGTATTGGTACCCACCGCCCGCACGCTCCCGGGAGGCATGCCGCGCAGGCGCTGGCCGAAGCGCTCCAGGCAGGCCAGGGCACGGGCCGCCACCTCGGGCTTGAGGTCCTTGTCCGGGGTCAGCCCCTCCGCCAGCCGCACCATCTCCTTCAGCCGGTCGATGACCTGGAAGTCCCCCTCCAGGGGGCGGGCCACGATCATGTGAAAGCTGTTGGAGCCCAGGTCGATGGCGGCCAGGGTCTCTGGCGGGGCGCTGGTCGTCTCGTCAAGCGGGGGGTCGGTGGGCATGGATACTTCCTGAAGCTGAACCGCGGCGGATGGTAACAAAGCCGGGGCCTGTCCAGATTGCGAAATTGTTACCAAGTCGCGAGGATAAGTCGCCTAAACTCCCCCTGGGATGCCCTGGGTCTGGTGTCTCCCACCGTGGCTCCCTGCTGCTAAGCTTCTCCCACTCACTAAAGCAGCTCCGTTTTCGGTAACTCCCGGGAAGGCCGAAAAGGGATTTGCGATACCGATCAGTTCCGGAGCGTCATGAATCCGATCCCCTTTGATCAAGCCCGCTTCAACCGCCTGCGCTGGACCGTGTTCTGGATCCTGATCGGCTCCTACATCATGGTCTTCTTCCACCGGGTCGCCCCCGGCGTGGTGGCGGCGGACCTGATGCAGGCCTTTCACACCAGCGGGGCGGCCTTGGGCTCCCTGGCGGCGACCTACTTCTATATCTATACCGCCCTGCAGATCCCCTCGGGGGTGCTGGCGGATACCCTGGGGCCGCGCATCAGCGTCACCCTGGGCGGGTTGGTGGCGGGGGCCGGCTCCGTGCTGTTCGGCCTGGCGCCGGACTTCGCCACCGCCAGTTGGGGGCGCTTTCTGGTGGGCCTGGGGGTGTCGGTGATCTTCGTCGGCCTGATGAAGAGCAACGCCCTCTGGTTCCCCGACCGCCAGTATGGACGGATCAGCGGGCTCACCCTGCTGGTGGGCAACCTTGGCTCGATCCTGGCGGCGGGACCGCTGGCCCTGCTGCTGGCGGAGGTGTCCTGGCGACAGGTCTTCGTCGGCGCGGGGGTCGTCTCCGTCCTGCTGGCCCTGCTGACCCTGATCGGGGTGCGTAATCGCCCCGAGGATGCTGGCTTTCCCTCCCTCCGGGAGCAGGAGGGGCTACCACCCCATCCACCCCGGGACCAGCACTGGCTGCAGGACCTGCGGGAGGTCCTGACCAACCGCGCAGTGTGGCCGGGCTTCTGGGTCAACTTTGGCCTTACCGGCTGCTTCTTCGCCTTTGCTGGCCTGTGGGCGATCCCGCTGATGCGCGACCTGTTCGGCCTGGATCGCGCCGCTGCCTCCCTCTACGCCACCGTGACCCTGCTGGGCTTTGCCATCGGCGCCTACAAGGTCGGCTGGATCTCGGATCGCCTCGGCCGCCGGCGCCCGGTGATCGTCGCCGGGACCCTGCTCTTCTGCCTGGCCTGGCTGGGGATGATCCTCCTCCCCTGGGGGCCGGGCTGGAGCGGCCTGCTGATCTTCGCCTTGCTGGGCCTGACCGCCGGCGGCAACGTGGTGGTCTATGCCGCCGCCAAGGAGGTCCTGCCGGCGCGGGTGGCGGGCATGTCCGTCGCCCTGGTCAACACCGGCCTCTTCCTCGGCGCCGCCATCCTCCAGCCGGCCTTCGGCTGGGTGTTGGACCTGAGCTGGGACGGGACCCTGCGCGACGGCGTCCGGGTCTACGCGGCCGCCGATTATCAGCACGGCCTCTGGCTTTGCTTTGGTGCCGCCCTTCTCGCCCTCCTCGCCACCCCCCTGGTGCGGGAGACCCATTGCCGGCAGAATTGAGCGACCCCTGACCAGGGGAGGATCGGTGGCCCCCAAAGGCCCTGACGCGGGATTGCGGTTTACTGGTTTGGTTGCGGCACTTTTTTCAGAGGAGATCTCATGGCAAGGCCATCAAAGAAAACGGACAACGGCGGCGCGGAAGGTAAGTGCGGTGGCGACATCAGGCCCTGCCGAGATCCGCGCACACCACCACGTCCTTCTGGAGGATCTGAGTATGCTGCAAACCATCGAAGTCGAAATTGACACCAGTGGTCGAGTCCATCCGGTCGAGCCATTCGAGCACCTACCGTCCGGTCGTGCGATCCTGACATTCCTGACACGTGTCGAGCAGGTCGTTGAGACGGCGCTGCTTGCCGAACCCGCCTTGGCTGAGGATTGGCTCAAACCGGAGGAGGATGTGGCATGGGCACATTTGCAGCCGGACAGATAGTGATCCTGCCCTTTCCGTTTTCAGACCTGACGGCGCGCAAGTATCGGTCCGCGCTCTTGCTCGCGGCTGTCGGCAAGGGAGACTGGATCGTGTGTCAGATCACCAGCAATCAACTGTCCCGATCTGGGAAGCATTTGGAGATCTGATCGGCCCTATCTTCGACCGCATCAAGGCCGTTGGAGAGGAGTCCAACACCCTCGCCCAAACCCGCGACCTGCTGCTACCCGAGCTGATGTCTGGCGAGATTTGCTTTAGCGAGGCCGAGCGGCAGATCGCCACTGTCCACTGAGAGCATGGAACAATGCGGATCGTTGTCGATACCAATGCAGAACTCCTGACATTCCCCCTTCAACCATCTGAATTTGAGTTATAATCCCACTATTGGTCGATAAATAAATACGAGACTAATTGACTTGTATGCCCGGCACCGTTGAGCTTCCCATGCTGCCCAAAGAGGCGACGACCTTAGGCCCACGGTTGGCGGTCATGGCAACGCCCGAAGAGCTGATCTTCATGAATGCCTCCGGCCCGCTGATGAGCTGTGCCCGCCACGATGCGGCGGCCAAGCGTTTCATCGGCGCCGTTTTGATGAGGCAGGGCCTGGCCAAGGGCGAGGACTTGGCCGGTGTGTTGGGTGTTCACCGCTCGACCCTGTTTCGTAATCAGAAGCTTTATCGCGAAGGCGGGCTGGACGCCATCCGTGACGGGCGCGGTCAGGGTGCGCCGCGGCGGGCGCACAAGCTCACCGACGAGGTGCTGCCCCGCGCGCAGGCGTGTCTGGATCAAGGGGGCTCGCAGTCGGCGGCCGCTCGGACGGTGGGCGTGAGCGAAACGGCGATTCGCCATGCGCTCAAGACCGGTCGCCTGCGCCGTGGGGCGTCGCCGCGTCAATGCCGTGCCGCGCTCTCGCCCCGGGAGCGGGCCGAACGTGACGCCGCGCCGGCGGCGGGTGTCGGTACGGCGGTCAAACGCCTTGACGAGCGCCGGCTCGCCTGCCAGGGCGAGCTGACCGCGGCGGCGCCGCACTTCGCGCCTGTGGAAGGGGTGGCGAACGCGGGGGTATTGCTGGCCTTGCCGGCGCTGATCGGCGAGGGCCTGCTGAGCAGCGCCGAGCGCATCTACCAACCGCTGAAGGCCGGCTTCTACGGTCTGCACTCGATCCTGCTGTGCCTGGTCATGATGGCCTTATTGCGCATCAAAAACATCGAAGGCTTGAGCGCCCATCAGCCCGGCGAGCTGGGTATCCTGTTGGGGCTGGATCGCGTGCCGGAAGTGAAGACGTTGCGCCGCAAGCTCGCCGAGCTTGGCGCGCAACAACGGGCGGCGAAGCTCGCCGCGGCGTTGACCGAGCGCTGGGCACGGGGCGAGCCCGACGAACTGGGCGTGCTCTACATCGACGGTCACGTGACGACCTACACCGGGCGTAAGCATCGACTGCCCAAGACGTTCGTGCAGAAACGCCGTCAGTGTCAGCCCGCCGCGACGGACACCTGGGTCCACAACGGGGCCGCCGAGCCTTTGTTCTTTGTCACCAGCCCCATCAACCAGCATCTCCTGGCGCTGATCGAGCACGACGTCATCCCCGAAGCACGCCGGCAGATCGAGCCGCCACGCACACTCACCCTGGTCTTCGACCGCGAGGCGTGGAGCCCTGAATCCTTTCGCCGCTGGCACAGCCAAGGGGTCGAAGTCGTGACCTACCGCAAGGGCAAACAGACGCCGTGGGCGGCGCAGGACTTCCAAGCCGTCACCGGCGAGCGCAACGGCGCGTCCGTGACCGATTGGTTGGCCGAGCGCAGTGTGCCGGTCATCGCCGCCACCCGCCAGCGCCCGGCGTTTTGGATGCGCGAAATCCGCCGTCTGAGCCCGGACGGCCATCAGACCGCCATCCTGACGACCCGCCAGGATCTCCCGGCCGCCGTCATCGCCGAGCGCATGTTCGCCCGCTGGCGCCAGGAGAACTTCTTCAAATACATGCAGGCCGAATTCAATCTCGACCACCTGAGCACCTATGCCACCGAACCGGCTGATCCGCAGCGCCAGGTCCCCAATCCCGAGCGCACGCGGTTGGAGAAAGCACTCAAGGCCAAGAAGACCCAGCTCGGCCGCGCCCACGTCCGCCAGGCGACGCCATCACGCGACGGGGCGTCAGCAGCCAAGCACGCGCAGGAGGCGCAGACGATCGAACGGTTGGAAAAGGAATGCAATGCGCTCGGCGCGCGCATCCAGGCGCTGGACAAGCGTGTGCCGTTAAACAGCGTCCTGGCGGAAGACCAGATCGTCCAGCACGAAACCGAGCGCAAAACGATCACCCAGCTCATCAAAGTCGTCGCCTACCGCAGCGAGAGCTGTCTGGCGAGTCTCGTCGAACCCTTCTTCGCCCGTCACGACGACGAAGCGCGCGCCTTTCTCAAAACCGTGTTCCGCTTGCCGGGCGACATCCTCCCCGATCACGACCGTCACGAGCTACGGGTGCGCCTGTACGGATTAGCCAACAACCGCTCACAACAAGCGCTCATCGCGCTGTGCGACTGCCTCAACACCCAGCGGGCGATCTACCCCGGCACCGAGCTGCGCCTCGTGTTTGAGGCGATCCAGTCGCATTGAATTTGGCGCTAAGTCAGGAGTTCTGCAATGTCTTCCTTGCCGCGATTCTGAGCCGTGGTGCTGCCAACTCGGTGATTGCAGCTTGTCTGCTCGGTCAGGCGCTCCCCCTGATGGGGACGACACTGCTGGCGGAATACGAAGATGTCCTGGGGCGGGCAGCACTCTTTACGCAATGCCGGCTGAGCTCGGCCGAGCGAAGCGAACTCCTGGATATCTTCCTGGCGGTGTGCGAGTGGACGCCTGTCTATTTTGGTTGGCGCCCCAATCTCCCCGACGAAGGCGATAATCATCTGGTCGAACTTGCGGTTGCCGGTAGCGCCCGTTTCCTCGTCACCCGCAACCTCCGTGACCTCTCACGCATGAAGCTGCACTTTCCTGAACTGCGGGTGTGCAGTCCCGAAGACTTTATACGGGAGTTGAGATCATGACCTCCTTCACCCTGAGCTTGCCCGACGAAACCTATCACCGGATCGCTGAGATCGCACGGATTCGGGGCATCAGTATCGGTGACCTGTTTGATGGCATAGCCGCCGCGCTTGTGACCGAAGCGGATGCGGAGGCGCGCTTTCGCACGCGTGCTCAACGCGGACTGGGCAAAACGGAACGTGGGTTGGAGTTACTGCGCAAGGCCGCGAGTGCGGACGATGGCGGTGACCAGACAAGGATCTAGTGACAGACGGTGACTATCTAGGCGTCTTCAAGGATGCCGTTGGATGCGGCACGTATTTCCCCAAGGCGGAGCCATTGAAATATCAGGAAGCAGATGGAGTTGACCCATGACCACCCAATTCAGCGAAAGTCACGTCGAAGCGGCCGCACTCGCCTGGCTGCACGGCCTGGGCTACACGGTCCTGTACGGCCCGGACCTCTCCCCGGACGGCAAGGCCCCGGAGCGGGCCAGCTACGCCGAGGTGATCCTCCTCGACCGCTTCCGCGCGGCCCTGGCTAAGCTCAACCGGCATTTGCCCCCGGACTGCCTGGCGGAGGTGGTCAAGCAGGTCCGGCAGACCGCGACCCCCTCCCTCGTGGAGGAGAACCGCCGCCTGCACCGGCTGCTGGTCGAGGGCGTGGATGTCGAGGTCACCCGCGCCGACGGCAGCATCGGCGGGGACAAGGCCTGGCTGATCGACTTCGCCAACCCCAGGAACAACGACTGGCTGGCGGTCAACCAGTTCACGGTCATCGAGCACCAGAACAACCGGCGCGCCGACCTGGTGGTGTTCGTCAATGGCCTGCCCCTGGCCGTGGTGGAGCTGAAGAACCCCGGCGATGAGAACGCTACCCTGGACGGGGCCTTCAACCAGCTCCAGACCTACAAGGACCAGATCCCGGGGCTGTTTCGCACCAACGCCGTGCTGGCGATCTCCGACGGCCTCCAGGCCCGCTTCGGCTCGCTGACCGCCGACCGCGAGCGGTTCATGCCCTGGCGCACCGTGGACGGCCGGGTGATCGCCCCCAAGGGCGCGCCGGAACTGGGCACCCTGCTGGAGGGGGTCTTCGAGCACCGCCGCTTCCTGGCCCTGGTCCGCGACTTCACCGTCTTTGCCACCGCCAGCACCGGGCTGGTCAAGATCGTCGCCGGCTATCACCAGTTCCACGCCGTCCTGCACGCCGTCGCCCAGACCATACTCGCCGCCAGCCTGGGCGGCGACCGGCGCATCGGCGTCATCTGGCACACCCAGGGCTCGGGCAAGAGCCTGCTGATGGCCTTCTACACCGGCCGCATCATCGCCGATCCGGCGCTGGCCAATCCCACCGTGGTGGTCATCACCGATCGCAATGACCTCGACGACCAGCTTTTCGGCACCTTCAGCCTGTGCCTGGACCTGCTGCGCCAGACCCCGCAACAGGCCGACAGCCGCGAGGACCTGCAACGCCTGCTCAGCCGCCCGGCGGGCGGGGTGATCTTCACCACCATCCAGAAGTTCGCCCCCGCCAAGGGTGAGAGTGGCTACCCGGTGCTGACCGACCGGCGCAACGTCGTGGTCATCGCCGACGAGGCGCACCGCAGCCAGTACGGTTTCCGGGCCAAGGTGGAGCGCGCGACCGGCGAGATCGCCTACGGCTTCGCCAAGTACCTGCGCGATGCCCTGCCCAATGCCTCCTTCATCGGCTTCACCGGCACGCCCATTGAGAGCGACGACGTCAACACCCCGGCGGTCTTTGGCGAGTACATCGACATCTATGACATCAACCGCGCCGTCGAGGACGGGGCGACGGTGCCCATCTACTACGAGAGCCGCCTGGCGCGCATCGAGCTGGACGAGGACGAGAAGCCCAGGATCGACGACGAGATCGCCGAACTGACCGAGGACGAGGCCCTGGGCGAGCAGGAGCGCCTGAAGCGCAAATGGGCGAGCATCGAGGCCGTGGTCGGCGCCCCCAGCCGCCTGCGCCTGGTCGCCGCGGACCTGGTGCGGCACTACGAGGACCGGGTCCAGGCCCTGGACGGCAAGGCGCTGATCGTCTGCATGAGCCGCCGCATCTGCGTGGCCCTCTACGACGAGATCGTCAAGCTGCGCCCCGACTGGCACAGCACCGACGACGAGGGCGGCGCCCTCAAGATCGTGATGACCGGCTCGGCCGCCGATCCCCCGGCGTGGCAGCCACACTTGGGGAGTACGGGGGGCGGCAAGGCCCGCCGGGAGCTGCTCGCCAAGCGGGCGCGGGACCCCAAGGATCCCCTGCGGCTGGTGATCGTGCGTGACATGTGGCTGACCGGCTTCGACGCCCCCTGCCTGCACACCATGTACATCGACAAGCCCATGCAGGGCCACGGGCTGATGCAGGCCATCGCCCGGGTCAACCGGGTCTTTCGCGACAAGCCGGCCGGGCTGATCGTGGACTACATCGGCATCGCCCAGAACCTTAAGCGCGCCCTCAGCCAATATTCCGCCAGCGACCGCCGCCAGGCCGGGATCGACGCGGCCGAGGCCGTGGCCGTGCTGCTGGAAAAGTATGAGATCGTGCGGGACCTGTTCCATGGCTTCGACTACCGGGCCGGCCTGGCGGGGACGCCCCAGGAGCGCCTGGTGGTGCTGGCCGGGGCCATCGAGTGGGTGCTGGACCGGCAACAGCGGGACGCGGCGCGGGAAGAGACCGCGGAGGGCAAGAAGCGCGCCCATCGCCGCTTCGCCGACGCGGTGCTGGCCTTGTCGAAGGCCTTTGCCCTGGCGGCGGCGAGTGACGCGGCGCGGGCCCTCCGCGAGGAGGTCGGCTTCTTTCAGACCATCCGCGCCGCCCTGGTGAAGAGCGCGCCCGGAGCCGGCCAGACCGCCCAGGAGCGGGAGCTGGCCATCGCCCAGATCGTCAGCCGCGCCGTGGTGTCCACCGAGATCGTCGACATCCTGGCCGCCGCCGGGCTGCAAGCGCCGGATATCTCGATCCTGTCCGACGAGTTCCTGGCCGAGGTCCAGGGCATGCAGCAGAAGAATCTGGCCATGGAGGCCCTGCGCAAGCTCCTGAACGGGGAGATCCGCGCCCGCAGCAAGGCCAATGTGGTCCAGACCCGGGCCTTCTCAGAGCGGCTGGAAGCCGCCATCGCCCGCTATCACAACAACGCCATCACCACGGCCCAGGTGATCCAGGAGCTGATCGACCTGGCCAGGGACATCCGTGCCGCCCGCCAGCGGGGGGAGGAGCAGGGGCTGTCCGAGGATGAGATCGCCTTTTACGACGCCCTGGCCGAGAACGAGAGCGCGGTCGAGGTGATGGGCGACGCCGAGCTGCGCGTGATTGCCCATGAACTGCTGAGCAGTCTCAAGCAGAGCGTCAGCATCGATTGGGCGCAGCGGGAACCGGCCCGCGCCCGCATCCGGGTGCTGGTGAAGCGCATCCTGCGCAAGTATGGCTATCCGCCGGATCTACAGGACGCCGCGGTGCAGACGGTCCTGCAGCAGGCGGAGGTACTGTCCGAGCGGTGGGCGGCTTGATGCCGTCGCCACGTGACCAGACCGGTAAGTTCGCGTCGCATTTAATACCCGGCTCCCACCCCCGCCGCGAGCCGGTCATTCAGGCAGTCCTGGTATCGAGGTTTGAGTCAGAACCATGTGTGGTCGCTTTGCCATGGCCCGGACACCGGAGAGCCTGACGCGGGTCTTCGACCTGGCGACCTGCGTCGACCTGTCCCCCCGCTACAACATCGCCCCCTCAACGGAGATCCCGGTGGTCCGGCGCTCGCCGGAGGGAACCCGGGTGCTGCACCTGCTGCGCTGGGGCCTGGTACCCCACTGGAGCAAGGACCCGGCCAGGGGCGCGCCGCTTATCAATGCCCGCGCCGAGAGCGTTACGGCCAAGCCCGCCTTTCGCGGCGCCTTCCACCAGCGCCGCTGCCTGATCCCCGCCGATGGTTTCTATGAGTGGGATCGCCAGGGCGGGAACAAACGGCCTTACTACTTCAGCCATCCAGAGGGCGCGGTCCTGGCCTTTGGCGGACTGTGGGAATCCTGGCCAGCACCGGACGGCAGTCTGCTGCGCACCGCCTGCATCCTGACCACCGCGGCCAACGCCCAGGTGGCGCCGATCCATGACCGCATGCCGCTGCTTCTGGCCCCGGCGGACTTGGCGACCTGGCTGGAGGGGCCGGCGGCTAACGCCCAGGATCTGCTGCGGCCCGCTCCCGACACGGCCCTGCGGGCCTGGCCCGTCAGCCCGCGGGTCAACCGGGCCCAGGAAGAGGGTGAGGAACTGCACGCGCCCTGGCCGGATTGACCCGCGTTGCAGGGCCAAGGGACGTGCGGACCATGCGCCAGCCAGCTTTCAGGACCCCCCAAAAGGGCAAACTGCGAAACGAACCCATTTGGCCGGTCCGCCAAAAAGGGCATTTTGCGAAACGAACCCATTTGCTGGACCTACCGAAGAGGCCATTTAGCGGAACAAAGCCACCTTGCTGGACCCCTGAAAAAGGCAAATTGCGAAACAAAGCCATTTTTGCGGCGGGTGCCAGGGGGGGTTTCTATTTAAATACAGTAATATGGAAGTTGGTTCCACAACTGGCCACGTTTCAGCAGATCCGCGGCAGGGGCTCGCCGGTGAGCCAATCGACGACGCGCTCGCCGCCGAAGGCGGTCTCCATGCGCACGAACTGGTGGGGGTCGGTCACCACCTCGCCGACGATGGCGGCGTTGCGACCCTGGGGATGGGCGCGCATGGTGGCTAGCAGGGTCTCGGCCCGGTCCGGCGGGCAGATGGCGATGAGCTTGCCCTCGTTGGCGACGTAGAGGGGGTCCAGGCCGAGCAGTTCGCAGGCGGCGGCTACCTCCTCGCGGATCGGGATGGCGTGCTCGCGCACCCGCATGCCGACGCCGGACTGGCGGGCGAATTCGTTCAGGGTGGTGGCGAAGCCGCCGCGGGTGGGGTCGCGCAGGCAGTGGATGTCCGGCACGGCGGCGACCATGGCGGCCACCAGGTCGTGCAGGGCGGCGGTGTCGGAGCGGATCTCGGTGCCGAAGCCCAGGTTTTCGCGCTGGGACATGACCGCCACCCCGTGGTCGCCCAGGGTGCCGCTGAGCAGGATGACATCGCCGGGCTGGGCCCGGTCGCCGGAGATGTGGATGCCCTCCGGCACCACCCCCAGGCCGGTGGTGGTGATGAAGAGACCGTCCGCCTTGCCCCGCTCCACCACCTTGGTGTCGCCCGTCACCACCGGGACGCCGGCCTCGTTGGCCGCCCGCGCCATGCTCTCCACCACCCGGGCCAGGTCGGCCAGGGGGAAGCCTTCCTCCAGGATGAAGCCCGCCGCCAGGTAGAGGGGCCGGGCACCGGCCATGGCCACGTCGTTGATGGTGCCATGGACGGCCAGGCAGCCGATGTCGCCGCCGGGGAAGAAGAGGGGGGAGATGACGTGCCCGTCGGTGCTCATCACCAGGCGCCCCGCCGGGGGCTGGAACAGGGCCTGGTCGTTGCCCTGGCGGAGCAGATCATTGTCCAGGTGGCGCTGGAACAGCTCGGCGATGAGCTGGGCCATGGCGCGCCCGCCGCTGCCATGGCTCATGTCCACCGCCCCGCGTTTGATGTCGAGGCCTTGGGCGAATCGGCGTGGCTTGTCCGTCATGATGTTAGCTGTCGTACTGCAACGAGGGGTTGATTGGATTTTGCATTCGTCAGACCCCTCGCGCCCCAGGAGGGCTCCTGGAGCACAAATTCCTGATTCTCTAGCTCCCTTCCCCCTGGTGGGGGAGGGTTGGGGAGAGGGGGTCTGAATGGTGAAAGTGGATTTAGTGGCTTGGGTGGGTCGAGTGGGCTGGAATGGCTGGTCAGCTGGTCGGTTGGTCTGGTTGGTCCGGTTGGGGGTGGCGTCCTTCGGATGAGACTGGGCGCGAGGGAGTTCCGGGACCGCCTTCAGTATATCCGGGACTCCTTGCGGCATCAGGGCCGGGTGGCGTAACCGAGCCGGAAAGGTGCTGGGCCTTCGGTCCACGGACTCCACTTCAACGGGCACTGGATTCAACGGCCATCGGTTACCTCGCGTCTGGCCCACTGGCTGCTAGGCGGCAACCACTTTTCCCCAGCATCTGTGGATAACTCTGTCAGTAAACCCTGACGACTGGCCCGGAGGGCGCGTCATTATTGGGCTCGTGCGGTCCTGGTAACATTCTGACCATTAGTGATATTTCGATAATTAACATTAAGTTATAAATTCGGCATTATTCAGGCTTCCGATGCTTGACTTCCAGAGTCCCCTTTGATCCAGGCTGTGAGCAATCCAGCGGGGAATGACCCTATGCCAATCGTCGGCCACCATACAATGGCCGACGAGGGGGCTGTCGTAGCATCATTGATGGCGGTCAGGGATCCAGGACTCGCCCCTTTGGACGAAGAGCCCCACGTTCCTGGCGGCCGGCAAATTGGCAACCCAGTAACCCAGCAATCCGGGAGTTCGGCAACTCGGCAACCCAGCAGCCTGGGGATCTGACGATCCAGTAATCCGTTCAATCCGGCTTTCAAGGTGATCGCCAAGGTTGTTCGCCATTGGAAGACCGCCATGCCGGAGGGCCCCCCCCCCGCGACTCCTTTCTGGCGGTCAAGCAGGCTAGGATCATAACGAGAACCCGTCGCGGAAAAATTATTTCAACCCCAAATCGACTGCAAGAACATTCGCAACATCATGAATATTAATAGAATAACCCTTTCCTGTGGTCTGGTGGCCAGCCTGTTGGTGAGCGCCTGCGGTACGACCAGTGGTCCGACGAAACTGGACGCGGAGCGGTGGAAGATCGTCGATGAAAACTATCTGGAGGCCGCCAAGGAGGCAAACGCCCATTGCAAGTCCCTGGGCCAGAACACGCTCAAGGTGATCAGTCGCAAGGCCGGCGAGGATAGCGTCGAGGTCATCTACCAGTGCGCGAAGGAATGACCCCGCTGGCCGACGGTGATGGGCGGCAGGGATAGAGCGCGGTCCGTCGGGGTCAGCTATCCGGGCAAGGCGCAATTTCCCGGCCGACCGCCGGCGTTGGGTGGAACGTTCAGGCCGCGACCCGGAAGCGGCCGTAACTCCAATAGGCCGCGCAGGCGCCCTCGGAGGAGACCATGCAGGAGCCCATGGGGTTTTCCGGGGTGCAGACGGTGCCGAAGAGGCGGCAATCCGCCGGTTCCTTGACGCCGCGCAGGACGGCGGGGCACTCGCAGCCCTTGACCTCGCAGCTCGGGGGCACGGCGACCGGGAAGCGGCGCTCGGCGTCGAAGTCGGCGTAGGCCTCGTTCAGGCGCTGGGCACTGTCGGCCAGGAAACCCAGGCCGCGCCATTCGAAGGTGTCGCGCAGGGTCAGGACCTCGGCCATCAGGGCCTGGGCCTTGCGGTTGCCCTCGGGCGTCACCGCCCGCTGGTACTGGTTCTCCACCCGGGCCTGGCCGGCGTTGATCTGGCGGACCAGCATCAGGGTGGCCTGCATCACGTCCAGGGGCTCAAAGCCGGCGATCACCAGGGGGGTGCCGAACTCGGCGGCGACGAAGCCATAGGGCGCGGAGCCGATGACGGTGCTGACGTGGGAGGGCCCGAGGATGCCGTCGATGGCGAGGCCGGCGACCTGGTCCGTCGTTGCCAGGATGGCGCGCATGGCTGGCGGGGTGAGGACGTGGTTGCAGAAGACGCTGAAGTTGCTCAGGCCCTCGGCCCTGGCCTGCTGGAGGGCGACGGCGGTGGGCGGGGTGGTGGTCTCGAAGCCGATGGCGAAGAAGACCACTTGGCGCTTTGGGTTGGCGCGGGCGATGGCCAGGGCGTCCTGCGTCGAATAGACCATGCGGATGTCAGCACCGGCCGCCTTGGCCTTGAGCAGGCTGCGGCGGTTGGAGGCCGGGACCCGCATCAGGTCGGCATAGGTGCAGAGGATCAGGCCATGGCGCTCGGTCATGGCCATGGCCTGGTCGAGGCGGGCAGTGGGCAGGACGCATACCGGACAGCCGGGGCCATGGACGAAGCGCACGTTGGCCGGCATCAGGTCCTGGACGCCATAACGGAAGATGGCGTGGGTGTGGCCACCGCAGAACTCCATGAGGCGGTAGGCGCGGCCGGGGTCGGCCTCCCGGGCGATGGTCGTCGCCAGACCCCGGGCCAGTTCACGATCACGGAATTCGTCGATAAATTTCATGGCGGTCTCAATGCGGGCGGATGGTCCGCTTGCACTTCAGGCTTAGCGTGAAAGTCACGGGAAAGTCTTTCATAGTCTGGGGTGTGGCCTGCCGCCTCATGACCGTTAGCGCCAGCCGTTTCGGACCAAGCGCGCTGCGGAGCGGAGGGCGGCCAGCGTCTCTCACGCCACCTCGGCGCCACCGGCCGCGGCAATCAGGGCCAGGGTTCGTGCGGCCTCTTCGGGACTGATGCGTCCCAGGGCGTAGC
>ERZ1645187.1154-NODE-1154-length-24666-cov-33.392426_pt1 | contig 24666 bp, 30 predicted proteins | sample MGYA00575352_ERZ1645187 | MGnify/ENA primary metagenome ERZ1645187 (study PRJEB40837, sample SAMN11349314) | freshwater sediment metagenome | isolation source: river sediment | host: Sediment | place: India: Wazaribad , New Delhi | collected 2017-02-21 ...
TTATATACACTCCAACAGACCAGTCAACTACCCAGATAAAAAAAGGTCAAATAACCACAAAACAAAAAAGGCGGCCTAAAGCCGCCTCTTCTCAATAGAACGCTCGCCTATGCGGAGAACGAAGATCCACAACCACACGTTGACGTTGCATTCGGGTTACGAATAACGAACTGGGAACCTTCAAGTCCTTCCGTATAGTCAATCTCGGCGCCAACAAGATATTGATAGCTCATCGGGTCTATCAATAGGGTAACGCCATTCTTTTCCATGCTTGCGTCGTCTTCGTTGACCTCTTCATCGAACGTGAATCCGTACTGAAAACCGGAACAGCCACCACCCGTGACAAACACCCTCAGTTTGAGCGCCGGATTTCCTTCTTCTTCGATCAACTCTTTGACCTTGCTGGCAGCACTATCCGAAAACACGAGAGGCAAAACCGTTTCAGCAACAGCGTTCATTTGTGGCACTCCTGAAAAAATCGTCATAGATTATGGAAGCCAGAACGGCTCCAGTCAATGCAATTAGTTCGACGCAGCGAGCTTTAGTTCCACTGACTTGCCGAGCCCATGCACCAAGCGCCCCTCGACTACTGCACCTTGGTGCATCTCTATTAGGGAATATTCAACATCGCCAACAATTTTTGCCCGGGGCTGCATTTCGAGACACTCGGCAACGCGCACCTGACCTATGACCGTCCCATTGGTCACCAAATACGCAACCGCAACAGTACCTTCAATTCGCGCCTGCTCGCTCAGTATCAAAGTCGAGGCACTCGCACCATCCGCAGCCTCTACGTTACCTCGTACCTCACCATCAATACGCAACCCACCCGAAAAACGGACATTCCCCTCAATCACGGTGCCCACACCAATCAGGGTGTCGATCTTCGCGTGCGGCTTGCGCTCATCGCGGATTCCGAACATAGACCTCTCCTATAACTGCACCAGACGCTTGGCTTTGAGTGTATCACCCTGATATACGCGCGCCTCAACAGACTGAATTTTCGCCGCTACCGGCAACTCGAACCTTCCTTCTTTTCGCAAAAACCCCCGAACCTCAATTAACTGCTCTCCCGCCCCCTCCTTTCCAGCCGGAACTATCAGTTCGCCCTGCTTGCCCCCCACCGAGAAAACAATCACAAACTGAAGTCGCCCGCGAAACTCCGGCTGCTTTTTGGCTGACGGGAACACCAACAGCGTTCGATATCGGAAGTATTGAGAGGCCTCATGCACAACCATCAAGCCTTCAATGCTGACTGAAGGCTCGCCACCGGAGGCGCGAACAAGGTGTTCAAACAGACGCAACTCCTCCTTGAGGGTGGAGTTTTCCGCCTCCAGCGCCTTAACGCGACCTACCAATTGTTGGCTAGTCGCACGCTCCATCTCTACCGCGTTTTGTTCCGTTCCCGCAGTTGACCGCAATATCAAAAGCTCGTCGCCCAAGCGACGAACCTGGCTACGCAAGTCGTCCCGCTCCTGAACGACGCCTTCCGCCAGACCTCCGCGCAGCACAGCCCAGAGGATTACTCCGAGCAGAACCAAAGGCAAGCCGCCAACCAATGCGTACCAGTACCAAGGCAAATGCCTTCGCACAACGACACGCTGCCCCGAAATATCGAAACGGCGACGAACTTTTTTCAACCTCACGGAAGCACCAGGAAGTGGCATCTGGGGCCAACCTCAAACAATTGGGACATCGCAATTCAAGCCGTTCTCAACATTCTCGAACCCGGTGCGTGCACGAGGAGAATCGTTGGTATGTCGAAAAAAAAGCGAAACACGGGGCTCGCCATAGAGACCAGACGGACATCTTACTCCCCGCGCCGAAAAATAAAAAAGCCGCCATAAAGGCGGCTTTTCGTCGATCCCAAACGGATTAACGCTTGGAGAACTGCTTGCGGCGACGTGCCTTGTGAAAGCCGACTTTCTTACGCTCGACTTCGCGGGCATCACGGGTAACGAAGCCGGCTTTGGACAGAGCAGGCTTCAAACCTGCATCATATTCAATCAAGGCACGGGTGATGCCATGGCGCACAGCACCAGCCTGACCGGACTCACCGCCACCGATCACATTAACCTTGATATCGAAGCCCTTGAGCTGTTCAACCAGCTCAAGCGGCTGGCGAACGATCATGCGGCCAGTTTCGCGAGAAAAGAACTGATCGACCGGCTTACCATTAACAACAATGGCTCCGGAACCACGCTTCATGAAAACACGAGCAACGGCGCTCTTGCGACGACCGGTACCGTAGAAATAGCTCTCAGCCATGATGATGACCCCTTAGATTTCCAGAGCCTTGGGCTGCTGGGCGGTGTGAGGATGTTGAGCGCCGGCGTAACACTTCAGCTTCTTCAGCATGGCGTAGCCAAGCGGCCCCTTCGGCAACATGCCCTTGACGGCGGTTTCGAGGGCACGCCCAGGAAAACGTTGCTGCATCTTCTTGAAATTCGTTTCGGAAATACCGCCCGGATAACCGGAGTGACGGTAGTACCTCTTGTCTTCTGCCTTGTTACCTGTAACGACGAGGCGCTCGACATTGGTCACGACAATAAAGTCACCCGTGTCGACATGCGGCGTATAGATGGCTTTGTGCTTGCCACGCAGACGACGGGCAATTTCGGTTGCGAGGCGGCCGAGCACCTTGTCTGTGGCGTCTACCACAAACCACTCGCGCTTCACCTCATGTGGCTTGGCGGAAAACGTTTTCATGTGTGTGCCGTCCTGAAAAATTGGGCGCAGATTGGAGAAAGCCGAGAATTATAGTTGATTCTTCAGTGCGCTGTCAAACAAAACACGCACACCAAGAGCACCAGTCAAAAAAAACGCGGCTCGCTGAGCCGCGTTAAATCCACACCAAAGGAGGAGGGTGGAGGAGACAATCCTGAACCTTGACACCCTTCCATTCAAGAAGCGCGCCTCAGTTCGTACGCTTTGAATTATGCCCGACACAGCGCGGTTGGGCAATGATATTTAATGCACTGCAGCATCATTTATTAAATTGAACAATAGAAACAATTTATTTAAATTAACCCCTTGTTTTATATCAGTTATTATTTTACTATTTATACTAATTTATCATTGATTAACCAACAAATCCGCCCAAAACATTAGCCAATCACCAGACAGCGATTGTGCATCGCACAATCGCTGTCGGAGCGATCCAGGCAGGATATTCAGCTAAAATTGCCACCCTAAATCAGGAGGAAGCAAATGGAATGTACCGTAAGGTGGATCGGTAACGATGCGGGCATGTCGTTCGTGGCCGAAAGCGGCAGCGGTCACGCCGTCGTGATGGACGGCGCCCCGGAAGCGGGCGGCCGAGATCTCGGATTACGGCCGATGGAGATGGTGCTGGCGGGAACAGGGGGTTGTACGGCCTTCGATGTCGTTTTGATTCTGAAAAAGGGCCGCCATGCGATCAGTGGTTGCGAGGTCAGCCTTAACGCGGAACGCGCCGAGACCGACCCAAAGGTGTTTACCCACATCCACTTCCACTACAAGGTAAAAGGGCGCCAACTCAAGCCCGAGGCCGTGGCGCGCGCCATCGAGTTGTCCAAGGACAAATACTGCTCCGCGTCGATCATGATTGGCAAGACCGCTGAAATCACTTACGACTTCGAAATCATCGAGGAGTCCTGAACGACCAGGGACGCCCCCTCAAATCCGGTAGGCGGTTCCAGTCATTAATTTGGCCGCGAATTTCATTGCCGCCTTGACCGCTCCAGGCAATTCGGCCGCCCCCAGGTGGACTGCGGTTTCGGCATGGCGAATTTCATCCTGCCGCATTTGATCGACAATTTCCCGCGAACGCCTGTCCTGTTCGGGCAGTTGCTCAAGGTGACTGTCAAGATGGGCCTCGACCTGGCGTTCCGTCTCGGCCAGAAAGCCGAGGTTCCATTTTTCGCCAAGGCGCCCGGCCAGCACGCCCATTGATAAGGCACCGACGTACCAGACCGGGTTGAGCAGGCTTTTCCGCCCCCCCAACTCGGCAAGACGCCGCTCCGTCCAGGCCAGATGCTCCGTTTCTTCATCCGCCGCCGAACGCAGGGCATCCCGCACCGATGGGTCGCGCGAAGTCAGTGCTTGCCCCTGATAGAGTGCTTGCGCGCAGATTTCCCCGACGTGATTGACCCGCATCAGCCCGTTAACATGCGCTTTTTCCTGGTCGCTAAGTTCGGCATCTGGCAACTCGCCCCCGGGCACCGGACGCTGACTGCGCGCGGAGGAAAACACCGTGCGTAGTGCGCGGTCGAATTCGACAATGAATTGCTCTGCTGTTACGCTCATTTAGCGACGACTCTCCGGGTGCCTGCCGCGTCGCAGGGCATCGCGCGCCTCTTCGGCATTACGGACGATGGCCCCTTCCGGGCAGAAATAATCTTCAAACAATGCCGCATGATGGCGATTGGCCGCTACATCGCGTATGCGCTTCCATTCCTCGTTCCTTGACTTCGACCAGCTTCCATCCGGTCTGCCAGAGGCATAAAGGCGACGCTCGCGCGTTTCACAGCGGATACCTTCGTAGCTGATGCTGGTGGCCCCACCCGAACTACGGATGACCAAGACGTAACGAACGACACCATCCGCAGTCACGGTCAAGGTTGCCCCATCGACAAAAAACTCGTTCTGCGTCGCCGCGCTAACGTAGATCGGCAACAGATTTTCCGGCTGCGGCAATGCGGGCAATTGCACTTGCGACTCTTTCCAGCGCGTATCTTCAATTTCGTCTTCGGACTCGGCGATGGCCGGTTGCGACTGAGCCAGAGCGAAGAGAAGCGCAGCCATGCCAAACGACCAGAACCCTCGGTTAAACAGATGCACGACTAAGCCTCATTGATTTCTCCTGGCACATCGGGCACCGCCGGAGTGCGCAGCCTGGAACGACGATCGTGATCGAGAAAACGGACCAGTTCGCTAAGCGCTTGCTCATAAACACCGCGCTTGAATTCGATCACAGCGTCCAGCGGCACCCAGTAGTCGTTCCAGCGCCAGGCGTCGAATTCCGGTTTGGGGGTCGCACGCAGACTGACATCGTTGTCCCGGCCGACCAAGCGCAACAGGAACCATATCTGCTTTTGTCCCTTGTACGAGCCGCGCCATTCGCGCTTGATCCAGTGTGTCGGCACTTCGTAACGCAGCCAGCCCTTGGTTCGCCCGAGGATGCGCACATGCTCGGGCTGTAGCCCGACTTCCTCGTGCAGTTCGCGGAACATGGCCTGCTCGGGCGTTTCGCCTCGCTTGATGCCACCTTGCGGAAACTGCCAGGAATGTTCACGTATGCGCTTGCCCCAGAAGACCTCGTTTTTGGCGTTACAAAGAATAATGCCGACGTTCGGGCGATAGCCTTCACGATCGAGCATATCAATCCTGCAAAATTAAAAGTTGTCCCAATTCTTTCACAAAGGCCGCCCGCATGCAAAGCACGGCCAGCGTGTAAAATTGTTCTTTTGCAACGAATTCAAGAGCATCTCATGCGCACTTCGCAGTTCTTTTTCACCACATTGAAGGAAGCCCCCGCCGACGCCGAGGTTATCAGCCAGAAATTGATGCTGCGTGCCGGCTACATCAAGCGTGCAGCCGCCGGGATCTACACCTGGATGCCGCTGGGCCTGCGCGTGCTGCGCAAGGTCGAGAACATCGTTCGCGACGAAATGAATGGGGCCGGTGCGCTCGAGCTGCTGATGCCCGCAGTTCAGCCTTTCGAGCTGTGGGAAGAGTCCGGGCGCGGCCCGGCTTATGGCCCGGAACTGCTGCGTTTCAAGGATCGCCACCAGCGCGACTTCGTCATCGGCCCGACGCACGAGGAGGTCATCACCGACGTCGTGCGCCGCGATGTCAAGAGTTACCGCCAGTTGCCGCTGCACCTCTATCAAATCCAGACCAAGTTCCGCGATGAAATCCGCCCCCGTTTCGGCGTCATGCGCGGCCGCGAGTTTCTGATGAAGGATGGTTACTCCTTCCATAGCTCGTTCGACGACCTGAAACGCGAATACGGCAATATGTATGCAACCTACAGCCGCATCTTCACCCGCCTCGGCCTGAAGTTCCGTGCCGTGGCGGCCGATACCGGCTCGATCGGCGGCACTGGCTCGCACGAATTCCATGTACTGGCAGACTCCGGCGAAGACGACATCGCCTTCTGCCCGGATTCGGATTACGCCGCCAATATCGAACTGGCGGAAGCGCTCGCCCCCGCAGCCCTGCGCAGTGCCGCGACGATGTCGCTGGAGAAAGTCGCGACGCCGGGCAAGACCGCCTGCGCCGATGTGGCCGCATGCCTTGCGGTCGACCTCGAAACAGTCGTCAAATCCATTGCCGTCGTAAGCGAGCAGAAAGAAGGAAAGAAATTCTTTGCGTTGCTGCTACTTCGAGGCGACCATGAGCTCAACGAGATCAAGGCGAGCAAGATCGCGGGACTGTCGACTTTCCGCCTTGCCTCGGAGGGTGAAGTTGAAGAGTTTCTCGCTTGCAAACCCGGCTATATCGGGCCAGTTGCGGTCGACTGCCAAAAAGTGGCCATTTTCGCGGATCGCGCGGTAGCCGCCTTGAGCGATTTCGTCTGCGGTGCCAACGAGGCCGGCTTCCACCTGACCGGCGTCAATTTCGGTCGCGACCTGCCCGAGCCGGAAGTCTTCGATATCCGAAACGTCGTTGCCGGCGACCCGTCGCCGGACGGCAAGGGCACGCTGGAAATCTGTCGTGGCATCGAAGTCGGACACATTTTCCAGTTGCGCCAGAAGTACGCCAAGGCCTTGAACTGCGCCTACCTCGACGAAGGCGGCAAGAGCCAGATCATGGAAATGGGCTGCTATGGCATTGGCGTTTCACGTATCGTCGGTGCCGCCATCGAGCAGGGGAACGACGAAAAAGGCATCATCCTGCCCCCCGCCATTGCACCTTTCTCGGTCTGCATCGTGCCGATGGGCTACCACAAGAGCGAAGCGGTCAAGGCGGCCGCTGACCGGCTTTATGGCGATCTCAAGCAAGCCGGCTTCGACGTTTTGCTTGATGACCGCAACGAGCGTCCGGGCGTCATGTTCGCCGACATGGAACTGATCGGCATCCCGCACCGCGTGGTCATCGGCGAGCGCGGACTCAACGAAGGCAAGCTAGAATACAAAGGTCGTCTCGACGCTGAGGCCAGCATGGTTGCCCAAGGTGAAATCGTCAGCATGCTCGAAGGAAAGTTGTGCGCCGGCTGATTGCCATCCTGCTGTTTCTGAGCGCCTCCGGTGCCTTCGCCGGGGCGCAGCAATACGAGCCACTTTCGGCCAGCGTTCAGGCAGCGCTGCACAAGGCAGTGTCGGACGCGCGACCGCCGTCCAGTTCATTCCGCGACCCGATGGACGCTGTCGAGTGGCTGGCGGCGATGTCGCCGCGCCTGGAAAAAAAGATTCCCAACCGGGAGTACCGTCTCGACCTGCTACGTAGCGTGCATTACGAAGCCACCCGCGCCGGCCTCGACCCGCAACTGGTGCTCGGGCTGATGCAGGTCGAATCCGGGTTCCGCAAGTACGCCGTCTCGTCGGCCGGCGCCCGGGGCTACATGCAGGTGATGCCGTTCTGGGTCAAACTGATCGGCCGACCGGACGACAACCTGTTCGATCTGCGCACCAGCCTGCGTTATGGCTGCACCATCCTGCGTCATTACCTGGATATCGAAAAGGGCGACCTCTACCGCGCGCTGGGCCGCTACAACGGCAGCCTTGGACGGCCGGAATACCCGAACATGGTACGCGCCGCCTGGCAGAACCAGTGGAGCTACCAGAAACCGGTGCGCCTGGCCCAGGCCACACGTTGATTTTTGCCCTTTTTTGACGGTCGACCGCAACAGGCCGGCAAACGACGTCAAACCGGGAATTTTCAGCGCATGCCGGGAATCATGCCCTTCATGCCGCGCATCAGCTTGCCCATGCCGCCCTTGGTCATCATTTTCATCATCTTTTGCGACTGCTCGAACTGGTTGAGCAGGCGATTCACGTCCTGAACCTGAACGCCCGCGCCCATTGCAATGCGGCGCTTGCGGCTGGCCTTGATGATCTCCGGCTTGGCACGTTCTGCCGGTGTCATCGAATTGATGATGCCCTCGACACGCCCGACCATCTTGTTTTCAGCGCCGGCCGGCAACTGGCCGGCTGCCTGGGCAATCTGCGCCGGCATCTTGTCCATCAATGCAGACAAACCGCCCATGTTGCGCATCTGGGCGATCTGTTCCTTGAAGTCGTTCAAGTCGAATCCCTTGCCTGACTTCAGTTTCTTGGCGAAGGCAACTGCCTTTTCCTCGTCCAGCCCCTTCTTGGCCTCTTCGATCAGCGACAGCACATCGCCCATACCGAGAATCCGCGACGCCATGCGCTCGGGGTGGAAAGCCTCCAGCCCGGTAAGCTTTTCACCGACACCGGCAAACTTGATCGGCTTACCCGTAATGTGGCGCACCGACAGCGCCGCGCCGCCGCGCGCATCGCCATCCAGCTTGGTCAGCACCACGCCAGTCAGCGGCAAAGCCTCACTAAAGGCTTTCGCAGTATTGACCGCGTCCTGACCGAGCATCGCATCGACCACAAACAGGGTTTCGATGGGATTCAACGCAGCGTGCAGGCGCTTGATTTCAGCCATCATTTCTTCGTCGACCGCAAGACGGCCCGCAGTATCGACCAGCAGCACATCGTGGTAGTGACGCTTTGCCCAATCGACCGCCGCCAACGCAATCGCCTCCGGCTTCTCGCCCACAGTGGACGGGAAGAAATCGACGCCCGCCTGCCCGGCCACCGACTTGAGCTGCTCGATCGCCGCCGGGCGATACACGTCGCAGGAAACGACTAACACCTTTTTCTTGTGGTTTTCCTTCAAAAACTTGCCCAGCTTTCCGACCGTCGTCGTCTTGCCGGCGCCCTGCAAACCGGCCATCAACACAATGGCCGGCGGCTGGGTATTGAAGCTGATGCCCTCGTGGGCATCGCCCATGATCCGCGCCAGTTCGCGATGCACCACCCCGACCAGCGCCTGGCCCGGGCTCAGCGAACCGATCACCTCCTCGCCGACCGCTTTTTCCTTGACGGCGGCAATGAATTCCTTAATGACCGGCAGCGCGACGTCCGCCTCCAGCAAGGCCATGCGAACCTCGCGTAGCGCATCGGCAATATTGGATTCAGTCAGGCGCGCTTCGCCCTTCAGCGTCTTCATGACGCGGGCAAGGCGATTGGTCAGGTTATCGAGCATGGTGGATGGGCTTCTAGTAGAATTCGCGAATGGCCGACATTGTAATTCAGCTTCTGCCCCACATCGCCGCCGCCCTGCTTTACGGCGCGCTCGGCTTCCATTTCTGGAACACGCGCTGGCGCGAACACGGCGACCAATGCGTTGCCTGCCCAATGCAGGCATGGGAACGTATCGCAATCGCCGCAACGCTGATGATCCACGGCTACGCGCTGTATGGTGCCCTGTTCTCCGACGTGGGCATGCGCTTCTCTTTCAGTTTCGCCTTGTCGCTGATGATGTGGCTGGCCGTCCTGATTTACTGGCTGGAAAGCTTCATGTCCCGGATGGAGGGCATGCAGCCCTTGGTTCTCCCATTGGCGGCGCTGTGCACTGCGCTCCCCGTGTTTTTCCCCAATGTCCATCTCGTCGCGCATGCCGGCGCCACCGGATTCAAGCTCCATTTCCTCGCCGCCATGCTGGCCTACAGCCTGCTGACCCTGTCGGCTCTGCACGCCATATTCATGGGCTTCACCGAGAACGCGCTGCACAAGCGTCTGATGCGACGCAGCCTGAGCAGCCTGCCACCACTGCTCGTCATGGAGTCCTTGCTCTTCCGAATGCTGCTGGTTGGCTTCCTGCTTCTGACCCTTACTGTCGGTAGCGGCGTCCTGTTTTCCGAAGCACTGTTCGGAAAACCCTTGAGCCTCGATCACAAAACCCTGTTTGCGTTTGCCTCCTGGGCAATCTTCGCCACATTGCTGATCGGCCGCCATGCCTGGGGCTGGCGCGGCAAACGCGCGCTGCGCTGGACCCTGGCAGGCTTTGCCCTGCTCATTCTGGCTTATGTCGGAAGCCGCTTCGTCGCCGAAGTGATTCTTGGGCGCACCTGATTCGTGGACGAGATTCCCTTATCGGCATTGCTGCTGACGCTGGTCGTACTGCTTGCCCTATCGGCCTTCTTCTCGATGAGTGAGACGGCCATGATGGCCTCAAACCGGTTCCGGCTACGGCACATGGCGCAATCGGGCCACCGTGGCGCGGAAATGGCCCTGACCCTGCTCAACAAGACCGACAAGATGCTTGGCGTCATCCTGCTCGGCAACAACCTCATCAACTCCGCAGCAGCCACGCTGGTCAGCGTGATCTCCATCGATCTGTTTGGCGAGGAAAAATGGGCGCTGGGCGCCGGCACACTCGCCGTCACCTTCGCCATTCTCGTTTTTGCGGAAATCACGCCCAAGATCATCGGCGCCACTCATGCCGACCGCCTCGCCATCCTGCTTGGCTATATCCTGACGCCACTGTTGCGTCTTTTCTATCCGGCAGTCTGGTTCATCAATCTGTTTGTCAGCGTCCTGCTGCGCCTTATCCACCTTTCACCAGCAGGCAACAACGAAACTCCTCAGCTCTCGCCTGAAGAATTGCGCAGCCTGGTTCTCGAATCCTCTCATCTGATTCCCAACAAGCACCGAGCGATTCTCGCGGGCCTGTTCGAACTCAACAGCATCACTGTCGAAGACGTGATGACCCCGCGCGGCGCCATAGAAATTCTCGACCTTGAACTACATTGGGAAGACGTTCGCAACCAGCTGGCCACCAGCCACCATAGCCGCCTTCCAGTCTGCCGCGAGTCGCTCGATCAACTGGTCGGCGTGCTTCCCGTGCGGCGCCTGCTCGGCAATATCGGCGACCCCGATTTCGACGAAACTTCACTTCTTTCCCAACTCCAGCCCCCCTATTACATACCGGCCGGAACCGCCGTATTTTCGCAACTCGCCTTCTTTCAGGAAAATCGCCAGCGGATTGGTTTCGTTGTCGACGAATACGGCGAAATCCTCGGTCTATTGACGCTCGAAGACATCATTGAAGAGTTCGTCGGCGAATTCACAACCTCGATGCCCGGACTCGGCCATTCGCTGGCCTGGGAATCCGACGGCAGTGCCATTGTCGAAGGCTCCCGTCCATTGCGCGACATCAACCGGATGCTGAACCTCGGTTTCCCTCTGGACGGGCCAAAAACCCTCAATGGGCTAATCCTGGAACATTTCCAGGACATTCCGGAAGCCGGTGTCAGCATCAAGCTCACCGGCATCGCCGTCGAGATCCTGCAAACGCAGGATCGCAGTGTTGTTACGGCGCGGATATTCAGGCCCGCCAATAGTTGACGCCCTCCTGCCCATCCTTTACAAACACGGGCCTACGTAGCATCATCAACGAATCTAAACGGCATCTAACACACAACCAATGTCCGCCACACCTCAAGCAACTCCTCTCAGCGGTCTCGCCCGCGCCCTGGTTCAGGCGGGACGGCTCAAGGAAGCCGAGGCAGAGCAATTGTTTGCCCAGTCCAACCAGGACAGGGTCTCACTGATCGAAACCGTCATCGCCAGCAAGAAGATTTCCTCGCTGGATCTCGCCCGATTCGTTGCCGACACATTCGGTTACCCGTTACTGGATCTCGCAGTTTTTGACGAGACCCACATTCCCGCCAATGCGATCGACTACAAGTTGATTTCTACCCATCGGGTCATTCCCCTGAACAAACGGGGTAATCGACTCTCTGTGGCGATTGCCGATCCGACTAACCTGCGAGCCCTAGACGAGATTCGTTTCCAGACCGGCCTCGGCGTCGACCCCATCGTCGTTGAGCACCCAAAACTACTGCCACTGGTCACCAAATATTCGGAGTCAGCGGAAGACACACTAAGAAATCTCACGACCGACGACATCAACCTCGATTTCCTCGACGAGGAGTCGATGGCCAAAGCCGACGACGCCGCCTCACAGGAAATCGATGACGCTCCGGTCGTCAAATTCATTCAGAAAATGCTGCTGGATGCGATCAACGATGGCGCCTCGGACATCCATTTCGAACCTTATGAAAAGTACTATCGCATTCGCGTTCGGGTCGACGGCGTACTACGCGAAGTCGCCAAGCCACCGCTGGCGATCAAGGACAAGATCGCCTCGCGTATCAAGGTTATCTCACGGCTGAATATTGCAGAAAAGCGCGTCCCCCAGGATGGCCGGATGAAGTTGATCCTGTCGAAAAACCGCGCGATCGATTTCCGTGTCAGCACCCTGCCGACCCTGCAGGGAGAAAAGATCGTATTGCGTATTCTGGATCCGACATCGGCAACCTTGGGTATCGAGGCGCTCGGTTATGAACCTGAGCAAAAGGAAACTCTGCTCGAAGCGATCAGCCGCCCCTACGGCATGGTACTGGTCACCGGCCCGACAGGTTCGGGGAAAACTGTTTCGCTCTACACCTGCCTCAACATCCTGAACAAAGATGGCGTCAATATTTCCACGGCGGAAGACCCCGCTGAAATCAACCTTCCGGGCATCAACCAGGTCAACGTTGACGACAAGTCCGGCTTGACCTTTGCGGTAGCCCTTAAGGCTTTTCTGCGCCAGGATCCGGACATCATCATGGTCGGCGAAGTTCGAGACCTGGAGACAGCAGAAATTGCCATCAAGGCCGCCCAGACCGGCCACATGGTCATGTCTACACTGCACACCAATGACGCGCCGGCCACCTTGACCCGCCTGATGAACATGGGCGTTCCGACCTTCAATATCGCCTCCAGCATCCTGCTCATCACCGCCCAGCGACTGGCGCGGCGTTTATGCACCTGCAAAAAGCCGATTGACGTGCCGCATCAGACACTACTCGAAGCCGGCTTCACAGCAGCCGACCTTGACGGTTCATGGACTCTATTCGGCCCGGGGGGATGCGAGCGCTGCAAGGGCACTGGCTACAAGGGACGTGTCGGCATTTATCAGGTAATGCCCGTTTCCGAGGCAATGCAGCGACTGATCATGAGCGGTGCGGGAGAAATGGATCTGGCACAACAAGCAACCCGCGAAGGAGTAAAGAATCTTCGCGAATCCGGTCTGCTTAAGGTAAAACAGGGCCTGACCTCGCTTGACGAGGTCCTGAGCACCACCAACGTATAACGGGGAAGGACTACGGATGGCAACTGCCGCAAAAGCTAGAACTCTTGTAGTCAAGGAGTACACCTTTCTGTGGGAAGGGAAAAACCGCGATGGCAAACCCATCCGGGGAGAAATGCGGGCGGCCAGCTTGGCAGTAGTACAAACCAGCCTACGTCGCCAAGGTGTATTTGACGCAAAGGTCAAGAAAGCACGCTTCAAGGTGGGTGGCAAGGTCAGCGAAAAAGACATTTCCATCTTCACCCGTCAGCTCGCCACGATGATGAAATCAGGTGTTCCGCTACTGCAAGCATTCGATATTGTCGGCCGTGGCCACTCCAATCCAGCGGTAGCCAAACTGTTGCTGGACATCAAGGCCGATGTCGAAACCGGCAGTTCGCTGTCGCAGGCGTTCCGGAAGTACCCCCTGTATTTCGATGCACTCTACTGCAACTTGGTCGCAGCCGGCGAGCAGGCCGGTATTCTGGACACGCTGCTTGATCGTCTCGCCACCTACAAGGAAAAAATTATCGCGATCAAGAGCAAGATCAAATCGGCACTGTTTTATCCGATCGCAGTCATCGTAGTAGCCTTTGTCATCACCGCCGTCATCATGATTTTTGTCATCCCAGCGTTCAAGGACGTCTTCAAGAGCTTTGGGGCTGACCTCCCCGCACCGACCTTGTTCGTAATGGCCATTTCGGACTTTTTCGTCGCCTATTGGTGGGCCATTTTTGGGACGATTTTTGGTGGCCTGTTTGCATTTTTCGAGGCTTGGAAACGCTCAGAGAAAGTCCAGATGGCTATGGATAGACTGTTGTTGCGACTACCAATCTTCGGCGACATCATTCGCAAAGCTGTCATTGCGCGCTGGTCACGGACACTGTCCACCATGTTTGCCGCCGGGGTGCCGCTGGTCGAATCTCTGGACTCAGTTGGGGGCGCGGCGGGGAACTACGTATATAAGGCTGCGACAAAACAGATTCAAGGGGACGTGTCCACTGGCGTCAGCCTGACTAACGCCATGACCAGTGTAAACTTGTTCCCCAACATGGTTACCCAGATGGTTGCCATCGGCGAAGAATCCGGAGCTCTTGACTCGATGCTGGGCAAGGTTGCAGACTTTTTCGAGCAGGAGGTGGATGACGCAGTCGAAGCGATGTCCAGCCTAATGGAGCCCATCATCATGGTAGTACTCGGTACATTGATCGGTGGCATGGTTATCGCCATGTACCTGCCCATCTTCAAACTGGGCGCTGTGGTCTGATGCCTTTCGATTCTCTGGGCGGCCTGGCTGCCGTTGCCGGGCTGCTCGGCCTGTGCGTCGGCAGCTTTCTGAACGTTGTCATACACCGCCTGCCCAAAATGATGGAAGAGGAGTGGCAGGCACAATGCGCGGAATTACGTGGTGAAACTCCGTCGACCGTAGCAAGCCTGACGCTGGCTCGCCCGCGATCGCGCTGTCCGTCCTGCGGCCACCAGATAACCGCGCGCGAAAACATTCCGCTGCTAAGTTATCTGTTTCTCCGGGGCAAATGCTCGAATTGCGCCACGCCGATCTCGCCACGCTACCCAATCGTCGAGGCAGTCACCGCCCTGCTTTCGGCGTATGCTGCCTGGCACTTCGGGCCGACATTGCAGGCCGTCGGTGCCTTGCTGCTGATCTGGGCGTTGATTGCCCTGACGGTAATCGATTTCGATACGCAACTGCTGCCTGATTCGATCACGCTACCGCTACTTTGGGCAGGACTCGCCTTCAATCTGGTTAACACCTATGCCGATCTTTCTTCGGCAGTCATCGGAGCAATGATCGGCTATCTCAGCCTGTGGTCGGTGTTCTGGCTGTTCAAGCTGGCTACCGGCAAGGAGGGCATGGGTTATGGCGACTTCAAGCTACTCGCCGCACTGGGTGCCTGGCTGGGCTGGCAGATGTTGCCGGCGATCATTCTGCTTTCGTCTGTTGTTGGTGCCGGAATCGGCATCGCCATGATTGCCGCTACCCGCCAAGGGCGGAACACCCCGATTCCATTTGGCCCCTATCTCGCGACTGCCGGGCTGATAGCATTGTTCTGGGGGCCCCAACTGACGCGCAGTTATCTCGGGTTAATGGGTTGAAAAATTTGGCTCTTGCCGCATTTTAGGCAGTGCCCACTTCTCGGTTACAATTCAAGGTTTTGGAGGACTCCCATGCCGATTTATGAATATCGCTGTGATTCCTGCGGCTCCCAGAAAGAACATCTGCAAAAGATGAGCGATCCGCAGCTCACCACCTGCCCGCAATGCGGCAAGGAAAGCTACAACAAACTGCTCTCCGCCGCCGGATTCCAGCTCAAGGGAAGCGGTTGGTATGCCACCGACTTCAAAGGTGGCAACAAGCCGGCGCCTAAAGCCGATAGCACCCCGCCTTGCCAGGGTGGTTCGGGAGCATGCACCCCGTGCGCGGCCAGCTAATCAAACGCTACTTCCTGACCGGACTCCTGATCTGGGTGCCTCTGGTCATTACCGGCTGGGTGCTGTCGTTCATCGTCAGCACCCTGGATCAGTCGTTGCGTCTGCTTCCTGAAGCCATTCATCCGCAGCGGCTGTTCGGTTTCGCGATTCCCGGCGCCGGGGCTTTGCTGACACTGGCCATGATTTTGCTGACCGGCCTGCTAGCTGCAAATTTCATCGGCCAGAAGCTGGTCATCTGGTGGGAAATGCTGCTGGCGCGCATCCCGGTCGTCAATTCCGTTTACAACAGCGTCAAACAGGTATCGGACACACTTTTCTCTTCTAACGGCAATGCCTTCCGCAAGGCCCTGCTTGTTCAGTACCCGCGCGAGGGAAGCTGGACCATTGCCTTCCTGACTGGCAAGCCCGGCGGCGACGTCATCAATCATCTTGATGGCGATCACGTCAGCATCTATATACCGACCACCCCGAACCCGACTTCGGGCTTTTTCCTGATGATGCCCACCAAGGACGTCATCGAACTCGACATGACCGTCGACGAAGCCCTCAAATACATCATATCGATGGGTGTCGTGGCCCCGCCACCGCACACCCGTGTCATCACCAACACCTAGAATCAACCGGAAAGTTTCATGCGTACTCATTACTGCGGGCAACTCAACGCCGCCCTGGACGGGCAGATCGTCACCCTGTGCGGTTGGGCTCATCGTCGCCGCGACCACGGCGGTGTCATCTTCATCGATCTGCGCGACCGCGAAGGCCTTGCCCAGGTGGTCTGCGACCCAGATCGCGCCGAGACTTTCAAGATTGCCGAATCCGTTCGTAACGAGTTCTGCCTCAAGATCACCGGCAAGGTACGTCCGCGCCCGGCCGGTACCACCAACGCCAATCTGGCTTCTGGCGAGATCGAAATCCTCTGCCACGAAATTGAAGTCCTGAACCCGGCCGTCACACCGCCGTTCCAGCTTGACGAGGACAACCTGTCCGAAAACGTCCGCCTGCTACACCGCGTGATCGACCTGCGTCGCCCGCAAATGCAGAACAACCTGATGCTGCGCTACAAGACGGCGCGTGCCTTCCGCCGTTTCCTCGACGACAACGGCTTCATCGACATCGAAACGCCGATGCTGACCAAGTCGACCCCGGAAGGCGCTCGCGACTACCTGGTGCCATCACGCGTCCATCCGGGTCAATTCTTTGCCCTGCCGCAATCGCCGCAGCTCTTCAAGCAGCTGCTGATGGTCGCCGGTTATGACCGCTACTATCAGATCGTCAAATGCTTCCGCGACGAAGACTTGCGTGCCGACCGTCAGCCAGAATTCACCCAGGTCGATATCGAAACCTCGTTCATGACCGAGGACGACATTACCGGCCTGATCGAGCAACTGATCCGCTATGTCTTCAAGGACGCCATCGACGTCGAACTGCCAAACCCCTTCCCGCGCATGTCCTACGCCGAGGCAATGAGCCGCTTCGGCTCCGACAAGCCCGATCTGCGCGTCACGCTGGAACTCACCGAAGTCACCGATGCCGTCAAGGATGTTTCCTTCAAAGTCTTCGCTGGCATCGCCAATAGCGAAAACGGCCGCGTCGCCGCCATGCGCATTCCCGGCGGCGCCACCCTGACCCGTGGCGAAATCGATGAATACACCAAGTTCGTTGGGATTTATGGCGCCAAGGGCCTCGCATACATCAAGGTCAATGATGTCACGCAACTCAACGAAAGCGGCCTGCAAAGCCCCATCGTCAAGAATCTGCATGAAAATGCCCTCAAAATCATCGTCGACCGCACCAAGGCGCAGTCGGGTGACCTGATTTTCTTTGGTGCCGACAAGGCCAAGGTAGTGAACGACGCTCTGGGTGCCCTGCGCGTCAAGATCGGCCATGAAAAGGGATTTCTCAATGGCAAGGCCTGGGAACCGCTGTGGGTCGTCGATTTTCCGATGTTCGAGTACGACGAGGACGACAAGCGCTGGACGGCGTGCCACCACCCCTTCACCAGCCCCAAGGACGAGCATGTCGCGTTGCTCAAGACCGATCCGGGCAAATGTCTGGCCAAGGCCTACGATCTGGCCCTGAATGGTTGGGAAATCGGTGGAGGTTCAGTACGTATTCATCGCTCGGAAGTTCAGGAGACCGTCTTCCAGGCGCTCAACATCGGCCCGGAAGAGCAGCAAGCCAAGTTCGGCTTCCTGCTCGATGCGCTGAAGTACGGCGCCCCGCCGCACGGCGGCCTGGCCTTCGGCCTCGACCGCATCGTCACCATGATGACCGGCGCCGAGTCGATCCGCGACGTAATCGCCTTCCCCAAGACCCAGCGCGCCCAATGTCTGCTGACCGATGCTCCTTCAGGCGTCGACGAGAAGCAACTGCGCGAACTGCACATCCGCCTGCGTCAGAAGGTGGAAACTCAGGTCGAAGTCGAAAAGGCCTAAACCGGTATGCCAATCTGGCTGCGCTTCCTGATCGTCGCCTGGCTGGCGATCGGGAGCGCACTGGGCATCGCCCGCGAGTCGGTTGCGGTCGACTGGGTTTCAGTGGCCGATTTGCCTTACGAGGCACGCCAGACGCTGGTGCTGATAAAGCGGGACGGCCCCTTTCCCTACGCACGCGATGGCATCGTCTTCGGCAATTACGAGAAACGCCTGCCGCTCCGGCAGCGTGGCTACTACCGCGAATATACGGTAAAGACGCCTGGGCGCCATGATCGTGGAGCGCGGCGCATCATTGCCGGCCGCGACGACGAGTTCTACTATACCGACGATCATTACCGCTCCTTCAGGCGCATCCAGGAATAGGCCATGAGCGAAAAACTCCTAAGCAATGCACAGCGTGCGGGAATCTACTACCTGCCAGCAAATCGCCGAACGGCTGTCGAGCGGACTGCCGAAAAACTGCACTTTACCTACCCGCACCTTGAAATCACGCCAGCAATGAACATCGCTGCGGTTCTGACCGGAATTGGCGAGGCCCTTCAGTTTCCCGACTGGTATGGCGCGAACTTCGACGCCCTTCACGATTGCCTGACCGATGCCGAATGCCTGCCCGGCAAAGGCCACGTCATTACGGTCAGTGGCTGCGAACAATTGCTTACCAGCGCCCCTGAAGAATTCGCCACGCTTCTGGAAGTCCTGACGGCAGCAATCGACGAACTGCGCGAGACGAACGTTCCTCTTTGGGTGCTGCTCGACAAGCCGATTCTCGATATCCCGCCACTCCCTGCCAAATGACCGGCTTCAAGCAACCGGTTTCGGTGCTCGTCGTCATCTACACCCCTGCGCTTGACGTCTTGCTGCTCGAACGCGCCGCCCATCCGGGCTTCTGGCAATCGGTTACCGGTAGCCGCGAGGCAGACGAGGCGTTGACCACAACCGCTTGCCGCGAAGTCGCCGAAGAAACCGGAATCGATACTGTCCGCCATCTGCCGCTGGATTGGCATCTGACCAATACCTACGACATCTTCGCCGAGTGGCGACATCGTTACGCACCCGGCGTCACACAAAATGTCGAACACGTCTTCGGCCTGCAACTTTCCGGCAAATGCGATGTGGCCATCGCCCCCGACGAGCATCGCGACTGGTGCTGGATGCCTTGGCAAGCCGCCGCCCAACGCTGCTTCTCATGGAGCAATCGGGATGCCATCCTGATGCTCCCACAGCGACTTCTGTCAGGGGCTTGAAACAAGGGTATGCCACCCTATATTGGTCTCAGCAACACTTCATCCACAAAGGAGACCACCATGGCAAACGTTACACGCTTCGACCCCCTCGACGACCTGTTCCGTGGCTTTTTTGTCCGGCCCGTCGATTTCAATGGCACCGCCCAGCAACCGCCCAGCATCAAGATGGACGTCAAGGAACAGGGTGACAATTACCTCGTCCACGCCGAGTTGCCGGGCGTCAAAAAGGAAGACATCCACGTCGTCGTCGACGGCAATCAGGTATCAATCAGCGCCGAAGTCAAACAGGAAAAGGAAGTCAAGGAAGGTGAGCGCGTACTGCGCTCCGAACGCTACTTCGGCAAGGTTTCTCGTTCCTTCCAGTTGGGACAGGAGATCGACGATGCCAAGGCTGCCGCGAAGTTCAACGAAGGGGTGCTTGAGCTCACCCTGCCCAAACGTGCCGCCAGCCCGAACAAGCGGCTGACTGTCGAATGACCGGCAACCCGTAATGACCAAAGGCCGGACACCGCTCCGGCCTTTTTCTTTGTACAATCCGCGCGATTCCAATCGGAGCATGCCATGAGTCTCGACAACCTCACCCCCGGCATCAAGGCCGCCGTCCTCGCCGAAGCCCTGCCTTACATCAAGCGCTTTCACGGCAAGACCATCGTCGTCAAATACGGCGGCAACGCCATGATCGACGAACACCTGAAACGCTGCTTTGCGAGCGACGTCGTCCTGCTCGAACTGATCGGCTTCAATATCGTCGTCGTTCACGGCGGCGGGCCACAAATCGAAAATCTGCTGGCCCGCGTCGGCAAGAAGGGCGAGTTTGTCCAGGGCATGCGCGTCACTGATGACGAAACCATGGAATTGGTCGAAATGGTGCTCGGCGGCCAGGTCAACAAGGACATCGTCAACCTGATCAACCAACATGGCGGCAAGGCCGTCGGCCTGACCGGCAAGGATGGCAACTGCATTCGCGCCAAGAAGCTGATGCTGGAAGACAAGGATCACCCCGGCGATCTGATCGACGTCGGCCAGGTCGGACAGATCACGCAGATCGACCCCTCGCTGATTGACCACCTCGACCGTGGCGCCTTCATCCCGGTCATTGCCCCGATCGGTGTCGGCAAGGACGGGGAGACCTACAACATCAATGCCGATGTCGTCGCCGGCAAGATCGCCGAAGTCCTCAAGGCCGAGAAACTGGTTCTGCTGACCAACACACCAGGCGTTCTCGACAAGGAAGGCAAGCTGATCACCGGCATCACACCCAAGCAGATCGATGAAATGGTCGAAGATGGCACGCTGTCCGGCGGCATGCTGCCCAAGATCGGCTCGGCACTCGATGCGGCACGTAACGGCGTCAAAGGAGTACACATCATCGATGGCCGCGTCGAACACGCACTGCTGCTGGAAATCCTGACCGATCACGGGGTCGGCACGATGATCAAGTCGCACTGACAATGAAGTCCGGTCGCACCTGGCTGTTCGACCTGGACAACACCCTGCACAACGCGACCCCGCACATTTTTCCCCACATCAACCGCTCGATGCGGCAGTACATCGAGCGGCACCTCGGGGTGAGCAGGCACGAAGCCAACCGCATCAGACAGGATTACTGGGTACGCTATGGCGCCACGCTACTCGGCCTGGTACGCCATCACGGCACCGACCCCGATCATTTTCTGCAAGCCACGCACCAGTTTCCCGACCTCCAGAAAATGGTCGTTTTCGAGCGTCCTATCATCCATGCCCTGCGCCGACTGCCGGGCCGCAAGATCATTTTCTCCAACGCCCCTCGCCACTACGCCGAAGCCATTCTCGACATCACCGGCCTCGATGCCTGTTTCGACGCGGTCTATTCAGTCGAAAACCTGCGTTACCAGCCCAAACCGATGCTCGCCGGCTTTCGTGCCCTGCTCCATGCGGAACGGCTCGACCCGCGTCGCTGCATCATGGTCGAAGACAGTCTCGCCAACCTCGTCACCGCCAAGAAACTCGGGATGACGACTGTGTGGGTGAGCACTAGCTACCGACGATCTCCCTGCGTGGATGCAAAAATCCGCTCGGTAACCGAGCTACCGGATCGCTGCGGTCGACTATAATTTTCGGGCAAAATTCAAAAGCCAATACAAAGGGGGAGAAATACATGGCCATCAAGCCCGGCGAGCGCCGCCTGCAAATCCTGCAAACCCTGGCCCAGATGCTGGAAACCCCGAAAGGGGAAAAAATCACCACTGCCGCCCTGGCAGCCAGACTAGACTGTTCCGAAGCGGCGCTCTACCGCCACTTCGCCAGCAAGGCGCAAATGTTCGAGGGACTGATTGAATTCATCGAACAAAGCCTGTTCGGCGTCATCAACCAGATCACTTCCGAAGAAACCGGCGGCTTGAAACAGGTCGAACTGATCCTTGGCCTGCTGCTGCGTTTTGCCCAGAAAAATCGCGGCATGACGCGCGTGCTGATCGGCGATGCACTGGTCAATGAAAACGAGCGCTTGCAAGTGCGCATCAATCTGCTGCTCGACAAGATCGAAGCGGCCCTCAAGCAGGCGCTGCGCATTGCCGCGACGCAGGAAAATCTCAAGCCGGACGCCGATTTCGGCGCTCTGGCCAATCTTCTGCGCTGTTACGCAGTCGGCCGCTGGGAACAATACGCGCGCAGCGGCTTTGCCCGCGAGCCACTGGCGCAATGGCCGCAGCAATGGCCGATGCTGTACTTCGCCTGCCTCTCGCAATCCGGCACAACGGTCAGCGCCTAAAACAACAAGGGCGGCCAAGGCCGCCCCGATCGACCGCCAAGCCGGCTCGATCAGCGTTTCAGATACGCCGCCGCATCCAGCGCGAAATAGGTCAGGATACCGTCGGCACCAGCCCGCTTGAAAGCCAGCAGGCTCTCCAGCACACAAGCCTCTTCGTTGATCCAGCCATTCTGGGCAGCCGCCTTCAGCATCGCATATTCGCCACTGACCTGATAGGCATAGGTCGGCACCCTGAACTCTTCCTTGACGCGTCGCACGATGTCCAGATACGGCATCCCCGGCTTGACCATCACCATGTCCGCCCCCTCCTCGAGGTCGAGTGCGACCTCTTTCAGTGCCTCGTCGCTGTTCGCCGGATCCATCTGGTAGGTATATTTGTTTCCCTTGCCCAGGTTGCCCGCCGAACCGACCGCATCGCGAAACGGACCATAGAATGCCGAGGCATACTTGGCGGAATAGGCGAGAATCCGCGTGTAAATCTGTCCGGCCTGATTCAACTCGCTGCGAATACGGCCGATGCGGCCATCCATCATGTCCGACGGCGCCACCACGTCGGCCCCCGCTTCGGCATGGCACAAAGCCTGTTTGGCCAGCACCTCCAGCGTTTCGTCGTTGAGCACGTAACCCGTTTCGTCGATCAGGCCGTCCTGCCCGTGGCTGGTATAAGGGTCGAGCGCGACGTCGGTAATCACGCCGAGATCGGGAAACTCCCGTTTCAAGGCGCGAACGACGCGCGGCACCAGGCCCTGGCTGTTATACGCCTCTTCAGCAGCAAGCGACTTCAGCGAACTATCGACCACCGGAAACAACGCCAATGCGGGAACTCCGAGTTTCACCGCACGCTCGGCGGTCTTGAGCAAGTGGTCGAGCGACTGCCTTTCGACACCCGGCATCGATGCCACCTTTTCGACACGGCCCTCACCGTCAAGCACGAAAACGGGATAAATAAAGTCGTCGACCGTGAGGACCGACTCGCGCATCAAGCGACGGGAAAAATCATCGCGCCGCATCCGGCGCATGCGGGTTCCAGGAAACTGCCCGGTAGCACTCATGTCTAGACCTCAAGCCATTCAAATTTGAAATTTTCGTTCGGCGCGGAACTTTTCGCATTGACCCACGTCAGAGCCTGCAGATGGCACGCGCTATCTCCCGCTTCACCTCCCTGAGCGGGTGCCTTGACCAAGTTAAGGCATTTTGGCCCCCGGACTCCCCTTTTCCGGGGGCCTTTTGTTTTCCGGATTCTTTCTCTCGATGCCCAACCAATCCGCAAGCACTGCCTCGGCCTCATCGACGCCGGTTTTCTTCAAGCTCGAAAACAGCTGAACCGAATACAGCGCGGGGTCACCCCAGGTCGCCAGTTCCGCCTTGACCGAACGCAGCGTTTTCGTCTGCTCCTGCCGGCTCAGTTTATCCGCCTTGGACAGCAGAATATGAATGGGACGCCCCGTGGGACGGAACCAGTCGATCAAACGTAGATCGAGATCGGTCAGCGGGCGCCGAATATCCATGATGACGACCAGACCGGCCAGCTGCTCGCGCTTGCTGAGATAGGGTCCGATCAGCCCCTCCCATTGCGAACGGATCGCCTCCGGCGCCTTGGCATAGCCGTAGCCCGGCAAATCGACGAAATACTTGCCATCTGCGAGGGTAAAATAGTTCAGATGCTGGGTTCGCCCCGGCGTCTTGCTGACGTAAGCCAGACGTGTGCGACCGGCCAGCGTATTGATCGCGGAAGACTTACCAGCGTTGGAGCGACCTGCGAATGCGACTTCACGCACGGCATCCTGTGGCAAATCGCGAAGATGGGCGACGGTAGTAAGGAAGACCGCCTGCTGGAACAAAGGCATAAAAAACTCTCAAGAGCCGCCAAGGCGGCGGAGAACTAATATAGAATAGCAGGTTTGTAACTTCCGTTCCGGCCAAAGCGCCCAAAAACGCGCACTAGGAGTTCGAAAATGATCCGTACAGCGGCAATGGCAATCCTTCTCGCCACCAGCTTCATCTCGCACGCGGCTGAAGAAGCCAAAGTCAAGGCAGACCCTGCCAAAGGCAAGCTTATCGCCGAAACCATCTGTGTCGCCTGTCATGGCGCCGATGGCAACAGCGCCACGCCTGCCAACCCGAACCTGGCAGGCCAGGGCGCCGATTACCTTTACAAGCAACTCGTCAATTTCAAGTCTGTTGACGGCAAGCCCGCCGCACGTAACAACGCCATCATGGCCGGCATGGTTGCCTCGCTCTCCGATGCGGACATGCGCAATGTCGCCGCCTGGTTCTCCAGCCAGAAGCTGAAGCCGGCGGTTGCCAAGGACGAGTCGCAAATCAAGCTGGGCCAGCAACTCTGGCGCCAGGGCGACTTCCGCAAGGGCATTCCGGCTTGCGCCGGCTGCCACGGCCCCTCGGGCGCCGGCATGCCCGCGCAGTACCCGGCACTGGCTGGCCAGTACGCCGAATACACCGAAGCGCAGTTGAAAACTTTCCGCAGTGGCGAACGTAGCAACGACCCGGAAAAAATGATGCGCGTCATTGCCGCCAAGATGTCTGATGCCGAAATCAAGGCTGTGTCGGAATACATCGCCGGCCTGCGCTAGGCACCGGCAAAACAGAAAAAAGGCAGCTACGGCTGCCTTTTCTTTTTTCCGGCCTTGGCATC
>ERZ1645187.1155-NODE-1155-length-24661-cov-13.189750_pt1 | contig 24661 bp, 25 predicted proteins | sample MGYA00575352_ERZ1645187 | MGnify/ENA primary metagenome ERZ1645187 (study PRJEB40837, sample SAMN11349314) | freshwater sediment metagenome | isolation source: river sediment | host: Sediment | place: India: Wazaribad , New Delhi | collected 2017-02-21 ...
AATATTATGAGGTTTCATCATTGAAAGTAATCCTTGATTTATTTTGAGTGAAAATTGTGAAGGTGGGCTAACAGGTGGGCATCCTGATAATCTCCGCGATTTCTTCCGGGTAAGAAAACAACTGCACACCAGCGCGCAGCAGGGCTTCAATCTTACTGCGCGCAGAGCCCGTCTTGCCTTCGATAATCGCGCCAGCGTGACCCATGCGGCGGTTCTCCGGTGCGGTTCTGCCTGCGACGTAGGCATACACCGGTTTGGTGACCTGGTTCAGAATAAATTCAGCTGCCAGTTCTTCTTCGTTTCCACCAATTTCGCCAATCAGGACGATCTGGTCGGTGTGCGGATCGGATTCAAATAAATCCAGGCATTCCACAAAACTTGTCCCCACAATCGGGTCACCGCCAATACCAACGCAGGTTGAGACACCAACCCCGGCATCTTTGAGCGCCTGAACCACCTCGTAGGTGAGCGTCCCCGAGCGGGAAACTACGCCAACTCTTCCAGGGATAGCGATGGAACCTGGGATGATGCCGGCTTTGGCTTTGCCAGGGGAAAGAATGCCAGGTGAATTTGGTCCAATCAGCCGGCTTTCTGTATGCTCCAACAATGCGCGTACTTTTAGCATGTCTTTGGTCGGAATCCCCTCAGAAATACAGACAATCAAGCGAATTTCCGCTTCGATAGCCTCCATGATGGCATCTGCGGCAGCGTAAGCCGGCACAAAAATTACGCTGGTATCTGCCTGCGTGGACTCCCTGGCATCCTGGACGGTGTCGAATACCGGTACTTTATCCCCGAGCACCCACTCGCCGCCGTGCCCGGGCGAGGTCCCCGCGACGATGTTTTTTGCGTAGGCGTACATACGTTCACTATGATATAGACCTTCGCGTCCAGTGATTCCCTGGACGAGAATACGGGCGTTTTCGTTCAATAGGATCGTCATGCCAACACCTGCCGGGATTCCCGAACGGCTATTTCCGCAGCTGACATCAAGGTATTTGCCTGAAGAAGCTGTGGATACTGTTCCAAAATTTTCTTTCCTTCTTCCACGTTTGTTCCTGCCAGACGCACAACGATTGGCAGGTCGCGCGGTATTTCGTTGATAACCGACGCCAGACCTTTCGCGACCTCATCACAACGCGTGATTCCACCGAAAATATTAATAAGGACAGAGCTTACTTTGGGATCCTTCATGATGATCGAGAGCGCGGCAGCCACCTTGTCAGCCGTCGCGCCGCCGCCGATGTCGAGGAAATTGGCTGGCTCACTGCCAGCCTGTTGGATGCAGTCCATGGTAGCCATTGCCAGACCTGCGCCATTGACCATGCAGCCGATATTTCCGTTTAATTGAATGTAATTCAGGCCAAACTTGCGGGCTTCCTGTTCGGTAGGGGTTTCCACAATTTGGTCGGACAATTCTAGAAAGTCTTTTTGCCGGTAAAGGGCGTTATCATCGATGGTCATTTTTCCATCCAGCGCCATCAATGTTCCTTCCGGCGTAACCACCAGCGGATTGATTTCCACTAGCGTGGCATCCAAACGGTCAAACAGCTTCCAAAGCGCGGAAGCAATCTGCTGCAACGCTTTCCAGAGTGAGGAGTCAATTCCAAGCCTGGAGGCCAGCGCGCGCACGGTATAGTTCTGCAGCCCCAATAAGGGATTAATTGCCGCTTTCTCAATGTTGTCAGGGGAGGTCAGGGCTACTTCTTCGATTTCTATGCCGCCCGTAGAGGATAGAATGAGAATTGGTTTCGCCAGCGAGCGGTCGTTCACAATCCCAAGATAGAACTCGCGGGAGAAATCAACTGCTTTTTCAACCAACAGGCGCTGCACCGGAATCCCGCGGATCTGGCTGTTCAAGATCAGGTTAGCAGTCGTCTCTATTTCAGCTTCACTCCTGACTAGTCGGATACCTCCAGCTTTTCCGCGCCCGCCTGAAAGTACCTGGGCTTTTAGAACTACAGGATACCCGATTTCGGCAGCCATCTGCCGAGCTTCAATAGGGGAATTGGCTAATCCAGATTTTGGTATGGGGATTCCTTCACGAGCGAACAACAATTTTGCCTGATATTCGTGAAGCTTCATTGCACTCCAGTAGAGCTTTTTGCTAATTTTACTCCATGTAGATAAAAAAGCAGCCCGGCTTTGTTCCGGGCTGCCTGGTTGTTACACAAAATCCTAGCCTTTCAGGAAATCCTGCAGAGCTTCTTTACTGATTCTAAAGGCGCTGCCGATCTTGCGCGCCTTCAGGTCTCCGGCAGTGATGGCAGCCAGCACGTCTTCCTCCGAGACTTTCAGGAATGTCGCGGCTTCCGAGGGGGTCATTACATCCGGCATGGCAGGTACGGCGGCTGCGCCTGTGCCAGCAGCTGCAGGAGTCTGCCCAGACTGGGTCATTCCCGCCAGCGAACCGCTGAGTGCGTTTCCAATTCCCATGCCCGCGCCGATCCCGGCGGTCAGACCAGCGCCGCCCGAAGGATTCTGCGCGGCATCGCGCATGGCGTCCGCGGCTTGCAGCTGCGTGTAGGTCTGCATGTCCAGCATACCCATCTGGCGCAATTCCTCTGCGGATTTGTCAGAAGGCTTCAGGTTGCCAATGTAGAATGACTTCAGCAACAATCCGATGGCGAGGAAATCATCCTGAGATTTTGCCCGGACAGCGGCACCCAACTCTTCCGTCAGACCAATCAATTCCATCACGTTGCTCTTGGCGGTTGTTTCGCCGAGAACATCCTGCAGCTTGGAAAGCAGCATGGTGCGCAGACGGGTTTCAATGTCAGAGGTGCGGTAAGCGCCTTGCGCGCCGACCAACTGTGTCACAAACTGCTGGGGGTCTTTTACCTGGAAGCTGTAAGTGCCGAAGCCTTGCAGGAGCGCTATTCCAAGACCAACGCCTGGATTGCGCACGATAATTGGCTGGGGCGTGCCCCATTTCCGGTCGGCGAATTCCCGCATGGAAACATAGTAGACTTCAGCCGTGAAGGGTGTCCGCCCGCCAAAGGCCTGACCCAGGAGATTGGTCAGCAGGGGGACGTTCGCGGTGGTGATCGTGTGCCGGCCGGGGCCTAACACATCCAGCGCGCGCCCATCTCGGAAGAACACCACGTTTTGGGATTCACGGACGATAACCTGCGAGCCAAAGCGTAAGTCTGCAACGCCGGTTTCTGGAAAGCGGTGGACAATCTCATCGGCCATCTCGCTCGGATATTCAACAACATCAAAAATTCTTGTCATTTTGATTCCTCCAAATTCATTGCATCATCAAATGTCAGGCGGCCGCGATGCCTTTAAGCACGTCTGACCGCTGATTAAAGGTTTCCACGCAAGACTGCGCAACAGTAGTAAGGTTCTTGATCGCTGCCGGCAGTCCGTCAGTACCGATGGAAGATTCGACGTTGTCGATCGCGTGGGCGACTGTTTCACCTAAGCCGAGCAGTTGATTGTCGAACTGATAGACCTGAGCCAGATCGTCTTCCTTGATCTTGACGGCGTCAAAGATGCCTGCATACCCGTAGGACGCGGTGCGTACGCGGTCAATGAATTGGCGCAGCTTAATTGCGGCAGCTTCCAGGTCGTCAATGTATGCCAATCCGCCCTGGGAAATTAAATCCCGCTGAAGACCGGATACACGTTGGTACTGCGTTTCAAACTCCAGCGCAACCTGTTCCCGCAGCAGTTTATCGGACATTCTGCGGTCCCCGCGTTCAACATAGCCATTAAATCCTGGAATCTTCGCGATGAGCTTTTTGAAGAAATCCTGTTCACCGACTACTTTATCGAAAATATCACTCATTTTTGCTCCTTTTAAACCGAATAGTGACGATTCTTTAGTATCATACAGTAATACAGGGTAAAAGACAACAGATTATATATTGGGTTTATGGCGTGTCAGCAAAGTAATTATAATAGAGATTAAATTCTTAGTCTGCGGAGAACCTGATGCGTTCACAATCCCCCAAAGGTTGGGGTCCAGTAGAGTACATCCTGCTGGTCATTCTGATTTTTCTGGTAATTTTTACGCTCTTATCGCTATTCTGGCCTGCAATCCAGCTATTCTACAATGCCAACCTGAAGTAAGCAATGGCAGATAAATACGCGCTGCAACTGAGCGGTTACAAGGCACTATGGAATGCCATTGATTGGGTTTTCCCGCCAAAGTGCGTGGGATGCGGCGCGGAAGGACAGCAGATTTGCCCGGACTGCCTGCAAAAAATCCAATATACCAGCCGGGATAGCTGCATCTACTGCGGACGCAGTTTGCCTGTGCGTGGAATATGCCCACGCTGCCGGCAGCATCCTCCGGTTTACCAGGAAGTACGCAGCCTGGCTGGTTACGAAGGCGTTATCCATGAAATTATCATCAACTTGAAATACAAAGCTGACCTCGGTTTATCCCTTGCGGCAGCAGGAATGCTGGCAAACCTGGTCCAGGCGGAAAACTGGCAGTTGGACATGGTTGTGCCGGTGCCCCTTAGCCAAAAGCGGGTCAAGGAGCGCGGATACAATCAGGCCGCTGCGCTGGCATTTCCACTGTCGCTGCTTCTAAAGCTTCCGCTGCGCAGCAAGGCGCTGATACGCATTCGCGACACAAAGTCCCAGGTCCATCTAAACGCCGCGGAGAGGAAAGAAAATGTTCAGGGCGCTTTTCTGGCCGACCCGCTGCTGGTACGGGGGAGCAGGGTACTGCTCGTGGATGATGTCTATACTACTGGAGCCACCTTAAATGCTGCCGCCGAAGCCTTGTGCAGCGCGGGCTGCAGCGATGTTCGGGTGGTTACCCTGGCCAAAGCGTTGGACCATCACAAAGAAGTTGAAATTGCGACTCCAAACAAGGTATAATTTGGGCATAACCCAGAGGAGGTGCCTATGACACTGAAAATCGATGTTTTCACGAAAGATTTAGACCTCACGGACAAAATTCACGAATACACTATAAAGAAAGTCTCCAGATTGCAAAGGTTCCTGAACGAAATCGGGGACTGCAGGGTGGACCTGGCCTATGCCAAGACCGCCAGAAATGCTGCGGACCGCTTTATCGCTCAGATTACAATCCGGGGAAAAGGATTTATCCTGCGCTCGGAAGAACGCGCCGACGGGATATTTGCCGCTATCGATGCGACTGTTGATAAAATGACCCGCCAGATCGAGCGCTTCAAAGGTAAACGTTGGGATCATCGTACTGAAGGCGCAGCTGAAGTCACTTCCGAACCGGAAGAGGAACCGGCAGAAGAAGCCGCACCCTTTATTGTGCGCCGGAAGAGCTTTACGCTTACTCCCATGGACGAAGCAGAAGCGCTTGAACAACTGCAGTTGCTTGGTCATGAGGATTTCTTTGTGTTTTTCAACGCGAACACCAACAAGATTAACGTGCTCTACAAGCGGCGCGATGGAACCTATGGTTTAATCGATCCAATTGTAGGGTAAGCTTATACAACGTTTAGGCAGCCCTATTATAGGGCTGCCTTTTGATTAATATACAACCAGGAGAAACTATGGATTGCGAAAAACCTTTATTTCAAGCGGCAGACCTCTTTTGCGAGACTGAGATGGATTTTGACAAGATACAGCGCGCGACCACCAAAATTCTGGAAGGCATTGGTGAAAACCCGGAGCGCGAGGGATTGCTCAAGACGCCTTCGCGCGTAGCGAAAGCCTATGGTGAAATCCTGGCTGGCTATCGGATGAATCCTGAGGAACTGGTCAATAATGCCTTATTTACCGTAAATTACGACGAGATGGTCATTATCAAGGGAATTGAGTACTACAGCATGTGCGAGCATCACATGCTGCCATTCTACGGAGTTGTACATGTAGCGTATATTCCATCGGATAAGGTCATTGGGCTGTCAAAGATCCCCAGGATTGTTGAGATGTTTTCAAGGCGCCTGCAGGTGCAGGAGCGCATGACCATCCAGATCGCGGATTTTATCCAGGAGACATTGCAGCCAAAAGGCGTGGCGGTGATTGCCGAAGGAAAGCATCTGTGCATGATGATGCGCGGCGTCAAGAAGCAGGACGCCAGCATGACGACTTCCCACATGATTGGCGCTTTCAGAGAGCAGCTTTCAACGCGGATGGAATTTCTTAACCGAATCTCTGCCGAATTGAGGCTTTAGGGAGCGCTTTTCCGGCGGAAGATCTCAACACCAACGCGGGCTGTGTTGGACACTTTTTTGGGCTTCTCAACACGGATACGCACTGCTTCAAGGGGAAAGCTGGTGAGGAGGTACTTGCTGAGATGTTCTGCCAATGCTTCGACAGTATGATATTGCGTGTTGGAAACCTGTTCGCTCACCGTCCGGGCAATTGTTGCGTAGTTGACTGTGTCAGCGATGCTGTCGCTCACTCCGGCTTTGCGCAGATCCAGAAAAAGGGTCAGATTGATGAACAGAATTTGCGGTTTATCACGTTCTGGATGTTTAACACCGATAATACCGGTAGTCTGTAAATCGCTAATAATGATTTTATCCATGTCGACCTCCGAATTATTTTACTTTGATTGGGAAAACCTGTGAGAATTGTTTGCTTTTCAATCAACCCGGTTTTTCCAGACCGCATCACGGGCGGTGCTTCAAAGCACCTGATGCGTTTGATAGCGCACCTCGCGGAGAAGGGACACAAGGTTGTTTTGCTGGCAGCTGAAGCCGTTGGAGGACAGGAAGCATTCAGGCTTGGAGAAAACATTCAGGTAAAACCCATTTTACCTTTTCATCTGCCTTTTCCCCAACCGTATCTTGTCCCGCCGGGAGACCTGGCACAAATTTGTGAATTGATTGGCGAGGAATTACGCACAGCGGACAGGTTCTACATCCACGACGGCGAACTGTTGTTACCATTTTTGTACAGCACGGTTCCAACAATAAGTTCCTTCCGGGATAATTTCTACCCGGAATCCATACTTGGTTCCTTTATTAGCCAGGCGGACGCGATTATAGCCGTCTCACACTTTTCCGCGGACACGCTCAAAGCTTCAGCGGGCAGAGTTCTGCCGGATATCTCGTCGCGAATTCACACCGTGCTAAACGGGTTGGATACTGAGGTCTTCTACCCGACTGACCCAGCGCCATTTTATACCCGTTTTGGACTAAACCCGCGAGATCAAAGCATTATCCTGCATCCGCATCGCCCGGAACCAGGCAAAGGCCTGTTTGAAACCATTCAGGTCGTGGACACACTAAAAAACGCGTATGGTTTTAACAACATTAAGGTTTTGGTGCCGCAATGGCTTGATGTGATGAATGGTGAGGCTGAAAGCAGCTTTCACAGTCAAATTTCCGCAGAATTAACAAATCGCGGCTTGTCCGATAACTTCATCTTTCACGAATGGGTTAGCCAGTCCGAGATGGCTGCGTATTACTCTGCCGGTCAGCTTACACTTTGCCTTGGAAATATGGTGGAAGCCTTCGGGAATGTTGCCTACGAATCATTGATTTGCGGAACGCCCTCCATCGCTGCAAGGGTTGGCGTGCACCGCAGCCAACTGCCAGACGACCTGCTGACGAAAGTAGATTACGGCGATGCAGCCGCTGCAGCTGCTGCAGCGGCTGGGATTCTTCAAACAAAAACCCGGGTGGGAGGCGAGCGCCTGGAAAGAATCCGGGAAACTTTCTCGCTAAGCCGGCAGTTGGAGACTTACGAGCGCATTATTTGCGAGGCAGAAAAGCGGAATATTCCCGAAGCTGAGCCGCTGCAAGCAGGTCCGAACAGCACTTTTTTGCTGGCGCCATGGTGCTACGCGAGCGGGAAGGGAATATTCCACGATTACCATGCCCGGTACTACCAGCTTCCGGAACTCCAACATCTGCTGGAAAAAACGAATAAAATCAGCCCCGAAGCGCGTAAACGTTTTGGAGTATCGAATGAATCAGTATTGGGCTGGTACAAGCTCGGACTGATAATTCCAGTTCGGATTTAAATCCCTTCCCCGCCGTCAACACGAATAATCGTTCCGGTCATAAAATCCTGCCAGAGGATATGCAGGACGTTTTCCGCAATAATTTCCGGGCTGCCCACGCGCTTCAGGGGGATGCGCCTTTCCGCGAGGGCTTGCATATCGGTATCTTCGCGGCCGGCCAACGGAAGCATAACCCCTGGAGCGACTGCATTAACTGTGATGCGCGGGGCAAGCTCAAGCGCGAACATGAGGGTCATCTCATTCACCGCTGCTTTCGTGAGACGATAAGCAAAATGGTCAGGCTGATGCCGGAACACTTTAGCATCCGAGAGGTTGACGACTTTTCCAGTTAAACCTTCAGGTAATTGAGCGGCGAACGCGCGAATTAGCAGTACCGGAGCAAAAAGGTTGAGCTGGAACTGCTTCTCGAGCAGCTCCGAGGTGGTGTCCATGCCTTTTCCGCTCAAGTAAATCGCGGAATTGTTGATCAGGATATCCAGATGCCCGAACTCGGCTGTACCGAAGCTTACCAGCGCGCGCAGTTCATCCGGTTTGGTTAGATCCGCCCGATAGGTCAGCGCTTTTACACCCAAAGTGGCAGCGTAATCCCTGACTTCCTCTGAGCCCTCAGCTGAGCTGTTGTAATGTAGAACAAGCTGGCAGCCATTTTCCGCCAGCGCGCGGGAAATTGCCTTACCAAGACGCACTCCGCTGCCGGTCACCAACGCGGTTTTTCCTGCTATTTCCACTTTGTGCTCCTTTTCCAGTCATGGGCTGCCAGCGATATCTGTCAGCCCTTTGTTTCTATCCGCGCTAGTCGCGGGGCAATCCCCGGATTTCCATCTCCGTGGGAGCTTCCACGATGAAATAAAACTGAACAAGTTTTTTCGATTTTGGCAGCAAGGTCAGGTTCCAGGTCATCCGGTTCAGGTCGTCCTTGCTGTCGGGGTTCGGGTCCGCTTTGTCCAGCCGGACCTTGATTTCCTCGTGCTGAGAGACGGGCAGCTGGTCCTGCAGGACAAGCTTTATGGTCTCATCAGTCGGATTGGCGATGCTTATCTGGTAGCCGTAGCTTCTGAGGCGTTTATCCTGCAGGAACTTGCCTGCAGCGGACTGCCTGATGATTTCCCTTTTGACCTCGAGGCGATCATCAACGCCAAAATTCAGACGGTACTCGCCCCCTTGAGGAATGAACGGTATCGCCACTGAACCCACGAAGGCGTCCTCTGCATATAAGGCCGCTTTCCCTGCCAGGAACACAAGATTGCTTTTATTCACCAACTTGACCCGGCGGTAAATTTCTTCGGAGAGGCGCGGAATGGCCAGACGATCTTCTTCCACATCCAGCGTGAGGTTCGAGATGACAAACCGGGAGGGGGAGGGCTGGCTGGGAAGCGTCACTTTTTGGGTGAGGGTGTAGCGGGCTGACACGCCGAGGCTGTCGATTTCTGCTTCGGCGTAGGATGCCGCCTCCATAGAAAGCAAATTTGGGGGAGCGGACATCGGGAATATGGTATCCTCGCTTTTCATCATGCGGTCCATGCGGGCATTGGGGATGGCGCGCGGAGCTGCCGGTGAATATTTCTGCAAGTACCAGGGTTCCATTTCCGGCAGTTCCGCGTACGTGCGGGGTTGCGCTGTGCTCAATTCAACGTTGATATCCTGCCAGTTTTCGCCGCTTTCCTGGGAAACGCTGGCTGTGTACAAGATTTCAAGCTTGCCTTTCTGCAGAGAAAAATCATAATTTGGTTCCCAGGAGCAACCAGGCTGCAGGTAGCTGAGCTCAACATTCAGGGTGCCTCCGGCTTCCATCACCACGGGAAGGTCAATCTGGTACGAGGCGGTTTTCTGTTGGGAATTCAACTGTTCCAGTTCTTTCTTTTTCGCGGCAAACTGGTTTTGCAGATCAATCAAGCCAAGCTGAAGTTCGGAGCGCTCCGCCAGGGCCTTCTCCCTTTCGTTTGCGATTGCCGCGATGGTTTCAAAATGCTGGGAAATTGTCAGCTTCTGGTTCGTAAGCCCGAACGCAAAACTGCGGGTTTCTTTCAGCAAATTGTCAAGATGTTCAATCCTCGCGTTTGCAGCCGCGATGCGGGATTGCTGCACTTGAATGCCCTGGTTCAGCTTTTCTACCAGTTCAATCAGCGCCTGTATCTCACTTTTGGCGATCTTGTCATGGTAAACCCGCTTTGAGGAGAAACCCTCCAGCTTTGTCCCGGCTGCTCCGGCAGCGCGCACGCGCAGAGATTCGAGCGCGAGGTCTGCGGGCAGTTCAGCAAATTCCAGGAGCGTTCTGCCTTTTTCGAGTTCGATACTTGCGGTTCGGGTCACTCTGGCTGCATCGCGATAGATTGTCGCTTTATAGACCTGTGAAGCTATCAACATTTTCCATCTCCCTTTTTGGCTGGTTTCAAACTATTGTATAATTTTCCGATGGAGTTGACAAGAAGCGCATGGAGGCTGCATGAGCAAAGTGCTTGCCGTTGATCCCGGAGAGGTTCGGATCGGGATCGCGATCAGTGACGAAACCGGTACGCTTGCCCGTCCGCTCACCATCCTCCGCCACGTTTCCAGGTCTGATGATGCCCGCCGAATTGTTGAATTAGCACAGCAAGCAGAGGCCGGCACGATTGTGGTGGGCCTGCCCCTGGATGCGCAGGGTGAGGTCGGCCCCAAAGCGCGTTCAGCGCTGAGGTTGGTAGAAGCCCTGCGCGCAATCTGCCAGATGCCGGTCATCCCCTGGGACGAAAGCTTTTCCTCCCAAAAAGCGGCTGAAATCCGCATTCAGGCCGGTGTAAGGCGAAGAACACGCGCAAAACCGATTGATGATCTAGCGGCGGCAGTGATTTTGCAGGATTACCTGGATAGACAACAGGCTGGTGGAGAATTGGCATGAAAGGAAATGAGCGGCGTTCCCGGTTTCCAATATTCCTGCTTGCGCTCATCCTTATCCTTGGCGCCGCGCTTGCGTATGGGGTGGTCCTGGCGCCTGCCAGAGCAAAGGCTCTGTTTGGTCCGGCAGATGCCGGCCTGAATTTGCTCCAGCGCAGCAGGTCGGCGCTGGCCTTGCTGGATGCGCGCGATGAACTGTTGAGCAGCCGCGGTGATGCCGGTAATTCCGGCAAGTTTTCGATCGAAGCGGATGAGTCTGTGCGGGCAATCTGCACGCGGTTGGAAGCGGAAGGATACGTTTCCTCGGCGGACGCAGTCTGCACATTTTTGACCTATGCCGGACTTGACCGCATGGTCCAGGCTGGGACATTCACGTTATCCGAAAACCTCACATCAGTTGAGATTGCCCGCCGTATCGCAGACCCTGCCGCCCGCGATATCTCCCTGCGGGTTTTTGCCGGCTGGCGGATGGAAGAAATCGCCGCTGCCGTGGATGCATCGGGTTTCATCTTCAGCGGCGAGGAATTCCTGAACCTGGCTTTAAATCCGCCCTCAGAAGCCCGCACCTTGCTGAACCTGCCTGAATCTGCCACACTGGAGGGATATTTCCTGCCGGATTCGTATAGTTTTGAGCCGGATATCCCGCTTGAAAGCATGATTCCAGTCATGTTAGCACGCTTCGCCAGCGCGGCGCAGGATTCCCGTTTGCAGGAAGGTCTGGCGCGCCAGAATATCAGCTTGCATCAGGCAGTCATTCTTGCCTCAATCATTGAACGCGAAACCCGGGCGGACGAAGAGAAAGCCCGCATAGCCTCAGTCTTCTACAACCGTCTGGCTGCCAATATGCGCCTGGAAACCGACCCGACTGTGCAGTACGCGCTTGGCTTTGACAGCGCTGCGGGCACGTGGTGGAAAAGCCCGCTATCCCTGGACGATCTGGCCATAAACTCTCCTTACAACACTTACCTATACCAGGGTTTGCCGCCAGGGCCGATTTCCAACCCTGCAATGACGACTATCCTTGCGGCGGTGCAGCCGGAGGAGACGCCTTATTATTTCTTCAGGGCCCGCTGTGACGGAAGCGGCACGCACGTATTTTCTGTTACGTATGAAGAGCATCTCAATAATGCATGTCCTTAAAACTTCGGAGGAAGAATGATTACATTAGGCATAGATATTGGCGGCTCCGCCACAAAAGGGGCCTTGGTGGATACTGAGACAGGAAAGATGGTTTCTGAACGCGTCCGGTTTGAGACGGAAGTACCGGTGAAACCCAAAGAAGTTGCCGCGCTCGCCGAAAAAATCCGCAAGAAATTGGGCTATCATGGCATTATTGGCGCAGGATATCCAGGTGTCGTGAAAAAAGGCGTGGCATTAACCGCCGCCAACCTTCACAAGAACTGGATTGGTACGGACATCGCGGCCTTGCTATTCAATCAAACCGGGCAAATTACTACTGTGCTGAACGATGCAGACGCCGCCGGTCTGGCTGAGATGCGTTTTGGAGTGGAAGAAGCGCGTCAATACAGAACCGTGCTGTTTCTCACGATCGGCACAGGTATTGGCTCCGCACTGTTTGTGGACGGACACCTGATCCCCAATACCGAGCTCGGGCACCTGAAAATCCGCGGGAAAGACGCGGAAACCCGCGCATCTGATGCTGCCCGGCAGAGAGATGACATGAGCTGGAAGGAATGGGGAAAGGCTTTCACTGAAGTATTACGGACTTACGAATTCCTGTTTAACCCGGATTTGTTCATTCTTGGCGGCGGCATCAGCTCTAAATATGACAGTTATGCGGAGTACCTGAAGGTAAAAACAAAAATTCTTCCCGCCAAGCTGGAAAATATGGCGGGAATCATCGGCGCAGGGATGGCCGCTAAGGAAGCTTCAGTTCAGAAAACCTAAGAAAGCAGAGCTTCGTAACCGGGACCGTTTTCAAAGAAGTCCCGGTTAATCCGGATGAATTCGGTCAGATCGACAATCTCCCCAGGCGCGAGAACGCGCGTGGCAGGGATATGCACCGGGTCGCCTTCGTAAGTGAAAGTATCCAGGGGTTTTACGTATCCAGGCGTGCCTACAGGTGCGCTAAGCACTTCGCCACCGGCAGCGACGTAGGACTGGGGAACATCATGCAGGGTGAAAATCGCACCGTATGGACACTCGGGTAGACAAGCTCCGCAGTCAATGCAAGTATTTGGATCAATATAGTAAAGAGGGTATTTTTCCTCAGGTTTGCCGGGAACAATACAAGCTACCGGGCAAGCAACCACGCAGCCGCCGTCCCGCAAGCATAAATTGGTAATTACATACGCCATTTTTCACTCCAGCGGTAAAATCATCGCATTAGTTTAACACAGTTCCAAAAGGTTACCAGTTGTCTCAAACCAAGCGCTTCAGCTCCTTTATCTTACTCTTCATCGCAATCCTGGCTGTGTCAACCGCAGCAATTCTAATTCGCCTTGTGAATAATCAGGCGTCCGCATTAGTCATTGCAACATACCGCCTTGTATTCTCAGCGCTCCTGAGCGGGTTGGTATACCTGGCAGGACCGCACAACCGGAGCAATCTCTCCAGAAGCAACCTGATATGGATGACGCTTGCCGGGGCATTCCTGGCGGCACATTTCGTCGCCTGGATCAGTTCGCTGGAGCTTATCAGCGTCAGCAGTTCGGTCATCCTGGTCACTACCACACCGCTGTGGGTAGCTTTGCTCTCCCCGTTAGTGCTCAAAGAAAAGGTTCAGCGCAGTTTCTATGTGGGGATGCTGTTTGCCCTGCTGGGGGGTATCATTATCGCGCTCAGCAGTTCCTGTAAGCTCACAGCTTCTGGTCTGGTCTGCGCGCAAAGCCAATCCGGCATTAATACCCAGACTATTCAAGGCATGCTGCTGGCATTGCTTGGAGCGTGGATGGCTTCAGGGTATATGTTGATCGGCAGGAAAATCCGGGCTGAAACCGACAATTCCCAGTATACGCTGGTCGTTTACGCCAGCGCGGCGCTAATCCTTTTATTTATGTCAGTTTTTCGCGGTGAGAAGCTGTTTGGTTACTCTTCGAGCGCTTATCTGATATTTTTGGCAATGGCGCTTGTTCCCCAGACGCTCGGACACTCAGTATTGAACTATACTTTGAAATTTCTCCCCGCCACAGTAATTTCCATGGCGCTCTTAGGTGAGCCTATTGGTTCAACGATCCTGGCGATTGTATTCCTCAAAGAAATACCGTCAACGTTGGAAGTCGTTGGCGGTATTCTGATTTTGATCGGAATTACGGTTTCTGTGCTGTCCTCAAAAGCCTCTAATGGGGTTTAACCGAGCCGCTCAGGTCAGCATTTAGTTTTGCAGTATAACGTGCTTTTTCCTCTGCAGGTAAGCGGCTGTAAAGCAGGTTCATCTCCCACAACCGCTTTTTCAGCTGCTCTGTCAGCGCGTTTGGCGGCATCCGCCAGGACCAGTTTCCGCTCTGCGAGCCGGGCAAATTCATGCGAGCTTCGGCACCCAGAGAAAGCAAGTCCTGCATGGGGGCTACCACATACCTGGCAACAGATTGCCAACAGGCGCGGATCATAGACCAGGCGATGTCCTCTCCTGAGACGTTCAAGTACCGGCGGCAAAAATCCTTTTCCCGCGCCGAGGCCTGGTCGTACCAACCCTTGGCTGTATTGTTATCGTGCGACCCGGTATATGCAAAGCAGTTGACTGGGTAGTGGTGCGGGAGGAAGTCGTCTTCAGGATCGCCTGTGAAAGCGAACTGCAGAATTTTCATGCCCGGAAGTTCGAAACGGTCGCGCATCTCTTCCACGTCGGGTGTAATCACGCCAAGGTCCTCAGCGATGATTGGCAGTTTGGGGAATGCATGCTGCAGTTCTTCAAACAATTCTATCCCAGGACCTTTGACCCACTCACCCTGGCGGGCTGTGAGCTTGCCGAAGGGTACATTCCAGGCTGCGGCAAAACCTCGGAAGTGATCCAGGCGGATTTTATCGACCAATCCCAACACGGAAGCCATGCGGTCTTTCCACCATTGATAGCCGTTAGCTTTGTGCACCGGCCAATCGTACAGCGGATTGCCCCACAGCTGTCCGTCCGCAGAAAAATAATCCGGGGGGACGCCAGCTACAACGGTTGGGTTAAGCTCAGCGTCCAGCAGGAAAAGTTTAGGGTTGGCCCACACGTCAGCGCTGTCCTGCGCGATGACGAAAGGAATGTCGCCGATAATCTGGATACCTTGAGCATGGGCGTACTGCTTCAGGGCGTTCCATTGGCGGAAAAACAGAAACTGGCTGAACTGATGTTTTTCAATCTGGGAGCGTTTCTCGCGGGAAAACTCCTCAAGTGCGCTTGTTTCCCGGAATTTAAGCGGTTTGGGCCACAGGTTCCAGGGTTCTCCGTTCTGACTTTCTTTAATCGCCATAAAAAGGCTGTAATCTTCCAACCAGGCTCGGTGTTCAGCGCGGAAACTATCAAATTCCTCGACCAATTTGGATGGGCGGGTGAGCAGTTCATAATTCACGTATGCCCGGTCCAGAATGGTGTTCTTCCAAATGATCGCGGGGCCAAAGTCGACGCGTTCAGCCGGGAACTTTGGGCGGTCCCTGAGGTCATCCAATGACAATAAGCCGTCCTCCAAGAGCAGAAGGGGGCTTACCAGGAAGGGATTGCCCGCAAAAGCGGAAAAACATTGGTAAGGAGAATCACCGTAGCCGGTCGGGCCGAGCGGAAGAATCTGCCACATCTGGCAGCCGCTGCCCTTCAAGAAGTCAATCCAACGGTACGCTTCCGGACCTAAATCCCCGATTCCATCCGGTCCGGGAAAGCTTGTGGGATGGAGAAGCACGCCTGAAAACCGAGTAGTCTGCATATCCTCACCTCTGTTGTTATTCTTTTATTAGTTCCTGATAACTATTCCAGTAATTCTGCGCAGATGCCTTCCATGAGAAGTCACCCTGCATAGCATTGTTCATCAATCTCGTCCAGGCGTCTTTATCACGGAATAGCAGAATGGCTGAATTCAACGTGTTCACCAGTCCCTCATAAGTTTTTTCCGTGAACAGGAAACCTGAAGCTTTCTCCGGGTCCTTTTGATAGTTGATGATGCTGTCTTGCAAACCGCCGGTGGCACGCGCTACCGGAATGCTGCCGTAACGCATTGCAATCATTTGTGAAAGACCGCATGGTTCATAAAGCGAGGGCATGATGAAAATATCTCCGGCTGCGTATATTTTATGCGCCATTCGCTCGTCAAATCTCAGCAAGCTGACAATTTTCCGGGGGAATTGGCGCATCAGGTCAGCAGCCCTGGCTTCCAGGTCCGGGGCACCGGTTCCCAATAAAACCATTTGCCAGGATTTACGCACGTTTTCCGGTATCGCGTCAAAAATCAACCCAATGCCTTTCTGGTAATCCAAGCGGCTGACAACTGTCAGCAGTGGAATTTCAGGGTTTTCTTCCAGGTTGAGTTCGCGCTGCAGAGCAGCCTTGTTTTGCGCTTTCCCGCTGAGATCCGTGGAGTCATAGTGATGCAGAATGTATGGATCGACAGCCGGGTTCCAGATTTTTGTGTCGATGCCGTTGAGAATTCCCGTGAGTTTGTGCTTGTTTTTCTGAAGGTATTCATGCAGCCCGCAGCCAAAATCGCGCGTCTGTATTTCCCGGGCGTAGTTGGGCGACACAGTAACAATCTGGTCAGCGGCGGAGATTCCGAGCGGTAGGGGTGTCAGGCGGGCCCAATCCGGCAGGTCCGCGTCACTGCTGAGAGGGAACCCAAGTTCTGTTATCGCAAATTCTGAGCCGTAGCCGTTAAAGGGCAGATTATGAATGGTCAGCAGGCTGCGGGTTTTGCCAAAGAATGGGTCTTCTTTATACAAGGTCTTTAACGCATATATAGCCAGGGCGGTGTGCCAGTCGTTGGCGTGCACAATATCCGGCTGCCAGCCCAGGAAGCGGGCGGCCTCCAGGAGCGCAACAGAAAACGCAGCATACTTGCGGCCGTCCAGAGCTGGGTCCCCGTGATAAACCGGGGAATTATGGTTGAACACCTCGCTGTCCAGGAGGTATGTTTTTAATCCTTGCAGCTCAGTTACAAAAAGTTCAACGGAGAAAGCTTTCGTCCCATAAGGAACTGAAAAGGTACCCAGCAAACCCAAAGGCGGGTCTTTCTGCTTGATTGCCGCGTGGAAGGGAAGGAAAAGTCGAATGTCCAGTTCATTCCCGGCTTCTTCCGCCAGGGCGCCGGGCAGCGCGCCAGCAACGTCGCCCAGACCGCCCACTTTTACCAGCGGAGAAGCTTCCGCGCTGGCAAATAGGACTTTGATTTTTCCCGGAATGCGCATCGTGTTCCTAAAGTTCTTCCACGAGGTGGATGTAGTCTTTTGTGACCAGCGGCAGGGAGCCCAAACCCAGGGTTTCCAGCAGCTCGCGCATCAGAAGTGTCTTGTTCCGAGCGTCCTGCCGGCTCCAGGTGCGGCTCTTGATTTCTACAAACTTGCCGAGTTTTGGTTTAGTCACCTTATCCAGGTTGATGAAAAACTCGGTGTCATGGAATTTGACAAGATAGCGCAGGCGGCTCTTTTCTATTTCAACCAATTCTGAGGGCTTGAAGTACTCGGTGTAAAAACGCAAGCTGTGCACTGCAGGAGCGAGATAGCGTGAGCGCGAGAGCATGATTTGTTCACTTGCGAAGGTCGCGTCGGCATCCTCGCGCAGCGCATTTTCAGGCTCTCCAAGCAGGGTAAGGCGCGAGCGCACGCTGGTAATTTCGTCGTTCTTTCCGATGAATTCATCCTCACGATAGCGCAGCCTGCCTTGCCCGGGGTCCTCAAAGTTGAAGTAATTATCATACTCATGGTAATGGCGGGTGCGAACAATCTGGATTTCAGGCGTATCGAGCGCGGCCAGTATAGGTTCCAAATCGTCAACACGCACTTTGGCCTGAACCTCAAAGCTTTCTTCCTCCGCCGCGCCGCCGATGGCGATCAACTTGGAGAGCACCGATTCCTCGCGGTTCTTCAGGAAGCGGTCAATATCTGCAGCAACCAGACTGGCCTGGCGGATTAATTCTGCCTCATCCAAGGTCAGCAATTTTCGCGCGCGCATTAGCCATCTACCGTCGACCATCACATCTGTGATATCGGTAGATTTTGCTGCATAGATAATTTGCGCGTAGATATTCTCAGAATCCCGACGGAAACGCGGTTGGTTGTGCAGCGGGGAAATATCCAGCAGAATCAGGTCTGCGCGTTTCCCCTTTTCCAGGCTGCCGGTAATATCAGCAATGTGCAGCGCCTTTGCGCCGATGCAGGTTGCCATAGCCAAAGCCTGGCGGGCAGGCAGCGCGGTGGGGTCTTCCGCTACGGCCTTGGCGACAAAACTTGCCAGGCGGATTTCATCGATCATATCCAGGTCGTTATTAGAAGCCGTGCCATCAGTACCAATGCCTACATTCGTGTTCAGTTCCAGCATGCGCGCGATAGGGGCAAAACCGGAGGCGAGCTTGAGATTAGAGGACGGGTTATGGGCGATACCAACGCCCGCGTGCTGCATACTGCGGATTTCCCCTTCATCCACATGCACGCAGTGGGCAGCTATAAGCTTGGTTTCCAGCATTCCGAACTTGCGCACATACGGGATTACGGGCATGCCCTGCTCCTGCCGCAGATTCTCTACTTCAGAAAGGGTCTCAGAAACGTGGAAATGCACAGGCACGTCGTATTTTTTTGCCATATCACACAAGGCGGTCAAGATTTCCGGGGTGGTTGTATAGACCGCATGCGGGGCAATAGCCGGGATAATCAGCGGATGTCCCTTCCATTTTTTAATCAAATCCTCGCACAGCGCGATGGCAACCTCGTATGAGGGGGCATCCGGAGCGGGATATTTCATGACAGTCTGACCTACCAAGGCGCGTAAACCGGCTTCATTGGTCGCTTCCGCGACGGCGTCCTCAAAGTAGTACATGTCGTTGAAACAGGTAATCCCTGAGCGGATAAACTCAGCACAAGCCAGTTTAGTGCCCAGGCGCACGAATTCCGGGGTGACAAATTCACGTTCGACCGGCATCATATAACCCATCAACCAGACGTCCAGGCGCAGGTCATCCGCCAGACCGCGCAGCAGGGTCATTGGAACATGTGTATGCGCGTTGATTAAACCCGGCATGAGCACTTTTCCGCCGCAATCCAACACCTCTTCCGCCTCGTAAGCGCTCAGGATGTCTTTTTCATTACCAGCCGCGAGAATATTTTGGGCGCTAATGGCGACCGCGCCGGGTTCATAAATGTTGTAGTCGCCGTCCATGGTGAGCACGATGGCGTTGGTGAGGATTTGTTCTGCGCGTTCCATTTTTCTCCTTTAGTAATTGAGGAAGTAGCGGCGAATTGCGTCCAGCGCTGAGTTTACTGTCCAGATCTGACCGTCGCCAGGAGGGCCACCGTACAAGCGCTGTTGGATTTTTTCTGTATCCGCTGCTTCCAGTATCTGGGTGAGATTCTGTTTATCACTTTCAGAGATTAACATTACTCCAAGCGCAAGCGTGCTGTTTTGCTGGGATTTTGCGTCCACCACCAGCGCTTTAAGTGTGTCCACTGAAATTTTACCGTCAATGAACTCCCCGCTGACCCGTTCAGGAGCGTACTTTTTTAACCTTGCCAGGATTTCTCCCTTGGTCCCTACCTCAATCAGGGTTAATGTCGCGTCGTTTTGCGCGAGGATATTTGCCACCGCCTCTTCCAGGGTAGTGTCATTCTCTCCATAAATGTAGTTTCCCAGTTTTTCCCGGATTAATTTGAGCACAGGCGCCATCATATTTTCAGCCTCCACGGCAGAGTCCGCCTTGGCTGTCACGCGGATATCAGTCTGTCCGGGATGCGCGAGCAGTCCAACAGTCGGGTTGCTGAGCTTTTCCAGGTCGCCAATCAATTCGTCAATACTGGATTCGCTTTTAAATATCGTATGGATTACCCAGGGTTTGATTACGGTTTCCTGCAGTCCGTAGCGCTCCTTGAGGTACCCGAGCACAAAATTCTGCATCAGGTATTCCATCTCGCGCGGAACGCCCGGCAGAGAGATCACCGTTTTGGTTCCGAGCTCAAAGGCAAAGGCCGGCGCGGTGCCAACGGCGTTCTTTATGGCAATACTGTTCGCGGGGATGTATGCCTGGCGCTTATTATTTTCGGTTGGGGTGCGGTTATAGCGGCCAAACCATTCCTGAATCTGCTGCCAAAGTTCTTCATGGTACACGAGGGGAACATTGAATACCTTAGATACTGCCTCGCGGGTCGGGTCATCCACAGTCGGTCCGAGGCCGCCGGTCGTAATTACGATATCTGCGCGCATTAAGGCTTCCTGAAGGGTCGCGGTAATGCGCTGGACGTTATCCCCTACAGTTGTCAGACGGTACAGGTCCACGCCAATATCACGCAGCGCCAGGGCGATATAACGTGAGTTCGTGTCGTGAATTTCACCCAGAAGCAATTCAGTACCGATAGTAACAATTTCCGCAACAGCCATAAAATACGTCCTTCCCGCGTGGTTTAATTTTACAATTCTATCTTACTTTTACTGAAATTACCGAAATTCTACCGTTGGCACTTATGAAAGGCTGGAAGGTACGGGTATACTATTGCATGATGGCACGCGGATATCGGAAGCAACTGGGAGATTGGGGAGAGCAGGCAGCTTGCGCTTATCTCGAAAAGCAAGGTTATCGAATTGTGGAACGAAATTTCCGCGTACGCTTGGGTGAGGCAGATATCATCGCGGAAAAGAACGATGTGCTGTTGTTCGTCGAAGTGAAAACCCGCGCGGGAAAGAGCTACGGCCTTGGTGAAGACGCGCTCACACCTAAAAAACTGCAATCCTTGCTGCAATGCGTGGATGCCTATCTGGCAAAGCTTGGCGATCCGGCTCCGGATTGGCAGATTGACCTGATTGTGGTGGAAGGCACGCTGGGTCAGCCAGAGCCGACCTTGCTGCACTATCAAAACCTGGGCGAGTTCCCTCAATGAACACGTTAAATCCAATGAAGCTGGTTATCTTAGTTGGTCCTACCGGGTCGGGAAAATCATCTCTGGCTATTCGTTTGAGCAAAGAACTGAATGGGGAGCTAATTTCTGCTGATTCGCGCTACCTGTATCGTGAATTGAACATAGGAACCGCTAAACCAAGCCCGGAAGAGCTAGCAAGCGTTCCGCACCATCTGATCAATGTCACGACCCTGGACTCACCCTGGAGCCTGGGAGTCTTTCAGAGGGAAGCAACCCGACTGATTGAGGATATCAACACCAGAGGAAAACTTCCGATACTCGTCGGTGGAACCGGACAATATGTACGCGCGATCCTCGAAAACTGGGAAGTCCCCGGGCAGGTACCGCTGGATAACCTGCGCGAGACGATTGAAGCCTGGGGTGAACGCATTGGATTTGACACGCTGCATGGGCGCCTTGCACGACTCGACCCTGAAGCCGCCGCCCAAATTGATTACCGCAACAAACGCCGGACTATTCGCGCGCTGGAAGTTATTTTCGCGACCGGAAAGCGCTTTTCCGACCAGCGCACAAAGTCCTCGTCACCCTACCAGACGCTTGTGCTCGGCTTGGATTGGCCGCGCGAACTGCTCTACCAGCGCATAGACGCGCGCATCGACGCTATGCTTGCGCAAGGCCTTGTGGACGAGGTGCGCAGTTTGAGGGACATGGGCAAAGCCGCGGACTTACGGTGCATGGGAATCATCGGTTATCCGGAAATTCTGAATTACCTGGACGGCGAAACGAGCCTGGATGAAGCAGTTGTACTGATTCGCCGGAATACCCGGGTTTATGTGCGCCGCCAGGCCAATTGGTTCAAGCCGTCAGACCCAAGAATCCATTGGTTTAAAGCAGCAGATCCAGCCGTGGTTGACCACATGCTGGATCTGATCAAATCGCATTTTCCTGCTTAGCTTTGAATGGCAGGGATGCCCTGAGTCTTTTGCACAGGAGGAGGGAATATCGCTTCGAATTGCTCTCTTGAAAGCGTCTCTACTTCCAGCAGTTTTTCCGCTACCTCAATCAGTTTTTCCTTGTAAGTGACCAGGATTTGCTTAGCCTGGGCGTATGCCTGGCTGACAATCTCCCGGACTTCCTGGTCGATTTTCTGAGCCACGTACTCCGAGTAGTCTCGCTGCTCAGAAATCTCGCGCCCAAGGAACACCAGTTCTTCCTTCTGCCCGTAGACCATCGGTCCAAGTTCGTCACTCATCCCCAGTCGGGTCACCATCCTGCGCGCCAGTTTAGTCACGTTTTCTATGTCGCTGGATGCGCCGCTGGTAATGTCATCAAAGATAACTTCCTCCGCAGCTCTGCCGCCGAGCATTCCGACCATGGTAGCAATCAGCTTCTTCTTCGAGTCCAAAACCCGATCTTCCTCGGGCAGGGAGAGCGTGAAACCACCTGCCATGCCTCTGGAAATGATCGAAACCTTTTGGACCGGATCCCCTTCGGGAAGGGTGTTGATGACCACGGCATGGCCTGCCTCGTGATAGGCAATGATTTTTTTCTCGTCAGGGTTGATCAACCGGCTCTTGCGTTCCGGACCCGCTATGACGCGTTCAATTGCTTCCTCAAATTCAGACTGCTCGATCACTTTCTTATTGCGCCGGGCAGCCAGAATTGCGGCTTCATTGACAAGATTTTCAAGGTCCGCTCCGACAAAGCCGGGGGTAGCCCTTGCCAGGAGCTCAAGGTCAACGGCCGGGGAGAGCGGTTTTCCGCGCACATGCACTTTGAGGATTTCCATGCGCCCTACCATATCCGGCTTGTCCAGCATTACGCGCCGGTCAAAGCGGCCGGGGCGCAAGAGCGCTGGATCGAGGATGTCAGGACGGTTGGTGGCCGCCATAATAATCACGTTGGTGTCAGTATCAAACCCGTCCATTTCCACAAGCAGTTGATTCAGGGTCTGCTCGCGTTCATCGTGGCTGCCGCCCAAACCGGCGCCGCGGTGGCGGCCGACGGCATCAATTTCATCTACAAAAACAATGCAGGGAGAGTTCTTTTTTGCCTGGTCAAACAGGTCTCGCACGCGGCTAGCGCCGACGCCCACAAACATTTCCACAAATTCGGAGCCGGAAATTGAGAAGAAGGGCACGCCAGCTTCACCGGAAACTGCCTTGGCCATCAATGTTTTACCAGTACCCGGCGACCCAACGAGTAGAACGCCCTTTGGGATGCGCGCGCCGAGGCTGATGAATTTCTGTGGTTCTTTCAGGAACTCCACCACTTCCTGGAGTTCCTCTTTGGCTTCATCCACGCCGGCAACATCTGCAAAAGTGACCGTCGGGTGCTCGCCAGACATCATTCTCGCCCGGGATTTGGAAAAAGCAATCGCGGCGTTGTTTGAGCCTTGCGCCTGGCGCATAAAGAACCAGAAAATGCCGAGCATAAATATGAACGGGAGGATGTACACCAGGATATTCAGGACGGTGTCCATCATGCCCGGTTTACTGATTTCAATTTGCAGGCCGGGATCCTGTAGCTGTTTAGTAGAAACGCCTAGCTGAACCAACTGCTCCACCAATCCGGACTGGTCATCCAGGGTTGATTCCTTGGTCGTGCCGTCCTTATATGCGATGGTAAGCGCGTTTTCAAGCGCAGTGACTTTTGAAACTTTGCCAGCTTCCAAATCAGCTGCGAGCTGATTAATCGGAATAACACGCGTTTCAAGCGCATACTGCTGCATATTGAAGTACACCATGCTGATTATCGCAAGAAAAAGCAGGATGTAGATTGCGTACGATCTGTTACGTGAATTCACAAATTCCTCCGGTTGTAGACACAGAAACCGTGCCAACAAAGATTATACCCAATGCGGGACAGGAATAACAAAAGATGTAAGGCTATATAAGTTTATTAACAATTTTCTGACAAATGAACCTGATATGGAGAATTTTACGGAGAGTGGCAGACATCACACCCAACGTTAGGGTCTTTTACAGTTTGATGGGATTTCGTGCAGTAGGCGTCCACCCGCACGCTTTTATGCCCCAGAAAGTTTTTGATTGTCGCGCTAAGCACCATGTGGGGGCAGCCGTTGTTCGCCAGGATTGCCGGAACGGGGCAATTTTTGCAGAGGATGGGTTCCCATTTTCGTCCATCCTCTTTGGATTGAATTAAGCGGCATTCCTCAAAATTCCGACCTCGGTAGTAATCCCCATAAAAGTAACGGCATTCGCGACCGTAAGGCGTTTTCATTGAAAATTTGATCAAACTCTGGTCAGGTAAGCGCCAGTGCGGGTGTCCACACGGATTACATCGCCCTCATTTACAAAGGCAGGGCACTGGACTTTGAGTCCGGTTTCGGTAATTACCTGTTTGGTCACGCCAGTAGCGGTATTGCCGCGGGCTGAGGCTTCAGCGCTAAGCACGGTCAGGTCCACACTGGTGGGCAGTTCAATATCGAGGGGTTCATCGCCAAAATAGGTGAGTTTGACTTCCATGTCGCCTTTTAAGTAGCCTTCGTAATCCCCGACCAATTGCGCGGGGACAGCCGGCTGCTCGAAAGTGTTCATGTCCATAAAATAGAAGAAGTTTTCATCCCGGTAAAGATACTGAACGTTATGGTAGTCCAGGCGGATATCCTGAACACGGTCACCGGAGATAAAGGTCATTTCCAAGGTATTGCTTTTGCGCAAATTGCGCGCTTTGATACGGATTGTGGCGCTGCCCCGACCCGGCTTATTGTGCGTATAGTCCAGTACTTTGTACAGATCGCCGTCCACCTGAAAGGTAACGCCTTTCCGCAGTTCATTTACATCAATCATTTTCTACCTCTTACACATACGAATTAACAACCTTGCTATTATAAATCAGCGCGGCGCGGCTGGCAAGGAAAAAACCCGC
>ERZ1645187.1157-NODE-1157-length-24608-cov-24.327618_pt1 | contig 24608 bp, 21 predicted proteins | sample MGYA00575352_ERZ1645187 | MGnify/ENA primary metagenome ERZ1645187 (study PRJEB40837, sample SAMN11349314) | freshwater sediment metagenome | isolation source: river sediment | host: Sediment | place: India: Wazaribad , New Delhi | collected 2017-02-21 ...
AGAGCAATGACCTGTTCGATTTTGTGTTCGAGCGCTGCGAAATCATCATTCATGGAGCGCACTATAGAGGGGGAAACATCGCTCAGTCAAGGACTAAGCCTTTATTCTAAAAGTGGATTATTGAATCGATTCACCATAATTATGGTGCGATCCCATGCGATAGCGTATAGAATGCGCGCCGTGTCAGGTGCTGCGCGAGGACTCTCCAAGCGCAGTTAAACGGGAAAGCGGTGCGTCTGAAAAACAGGCCACTCCGCTGCTGCCCCCGCAACGGTAAGCAAGTGCGGGCGTATCACACAGCCACTGGGATCCTCCTGGGAAGGCGATACGTCAAGACTTGCAAGCCCGGATACCGGCCTGAGACATCCGACGGAAATGCCACGGGGAAGTGGCGCCTGTTTGCTAGCTACTTTCCCTGCAGTTCCACCACCACAATCTTACGGCTTGCGGGGACGCCAGCCGCTAAAGGGAAAGCCATGAAATTCCGTATCAAGGCCTTGGCAGCATTGCTGCCCACACTCGTCATCACACCTTCGACAGCCACGCAAAACCTGGATCCAGTGGTCGTCACCGCCACGCGCCAACCCACGCGCATCAGCGAATCGCTTGCTGATGTAACCGTACTGGAACGCAGTGACATCGAAAAGGCTTCAGGCTCCACAACACTGGAACTGTTGGCACGCCAACCCGGCCTGCAACTCTCAAATAGTGGCGGCTCCGGCAAGGCGTCCAGTATTTTCATCCGCGGTACAGAAGCCCGCCACACACTGCTCTTGGTCGATGGGGTTCCGTTAAGTTCTGCTACTTTAGGCACACCCTCCCTGGCAGATATCCCGCTGGCCCAAATCGAGCGAATCGAAATCGTTCGTGGCGCCACATCTGCCGTCTATGGCTCTGATGCCCTCGGCGGCGTCATTCAGATTTTTACTCGCCGAGGCACCGGCCCGCTGAAAGGGGATGCTTTTATCGGTGCTGGAACGCAAAACACACAAGAGTATTCAGCAGGCCTGAGTGGTGGCAACGAGACAGTCTCAGGAAGCATGCGGATTTCCCATTTCACCACCGACGGCTTTAACGCCGCGTCTGATCCAGTCCGCTACAACATCGTCAATTTCAGCCGCCCTAGCCCAGACAAGGATGGCTATTACCAAACCGCAGCAAGCGGTAACCTGGCCGTACGCCCTCTCAAGGGCCATGAATTAGGCATCACGGCGTACGCAGTCGAAGGCCGCAGCCGCTACGATGGTGGCGGACCAACCGTCAATGCCTATGCAGATATCCGCAACACGGTAATGTCGGGCTATTCGCGCAACCAATTTACGAACATCTGGCAGTCCACCCTTCGCTACGGCCGCTCCGAAGATAGCTCAACCAATTTTGCACCAGGACGTACCCTCTTCGAAACAGATCAGAATCAGTGGACTTGGGAGAATCAGGTCGCTTTGCCGGTTGGCAATCTCCTCGCCGGCTACGAGTACCTTGAACAAAATGTCAGCAGCACAACAAGTTATACCGTTGACCATCGTACAGTTCGTTCGCCGTTCCTGGGCTATAGCCTTAAGCTGGCCAACCATCGCTTCCAGCTATCGGGACGGCACGACGATAACTCCCAATTCGGCCACAAGAACACAGGCAATCTTGCTTATGGCTATCAATTTTCCAAGGAGCTCGGCGCTCATGGCTCGATCGGTACCGCATTCAAGGCACCGACATTCAACCAACTCTACTTCCCCGGCTACGGCAACCCAAGTCTGAAGCCGGAGGAGGCGCTGAACCGTGAAATCGGACTGACGTGGCAAGCAACCGGCCATCGGTTGGGGATCGTATATTTCGACAACCGAATCACGGACCTGATCCCCGTGTTTCCAGTCATGAATATCAACAAGGCATCCATTCGCGGCACCTCGTTGTCCTATCAAGGCGCAATGGGTCCGTGGACGCTGCAGGCATCCACCGACCTGATGAAGCCACGGGACGAAAGCACCGGCAAGAACCTGCCAAGACGCGCTGATCAGACCGGCATCGTGGCACTCAGCTACGCCACCGGCCCGTTCAATGCCGGCGCGGAAGTGCAGGGCGTTGGCGCACGCTATGACGACGCTGCGAACACGAGGAGAATGGGGGGCTATGCCCTGCTCAACCTCTTCGGCAGCTACAAGATTGCCAACGACTGGCGCATCGAAGCGCGGATCAATAACGTGTTCGACAAGGAATACGAAACCGCGTGGGCCTATGCCCAACCGGGCATGAATGCCTTCGTCGGCATCCGTTACAACCCGAAGTAAGCCATGCCCACCCGCCAACGCGCCCTGCTGATCCTGCTGACGCTCTGCCTGCTGGCAGTCGGCAGTTTCGGCATGGCGCTGATGGCGGGGAGTTTGCGGGTGCCCCCCGGCGAAGTTCTGGGGGCACTTTTCGGACAGGGGCAGGACAGCGCAGAAATCGTGCTGCAACTGCGTCTGCCGCGGGCGATCGCCGCTTTTGCCTGTGGTGGCTTGCTGGCGCTGGCGGGGGCGTTGATGCAGGTCTTGCTGCGCAACCCGCTGGCCGACCCCTACGTCCTCGGCATTTCCGGTGGTGCCGGCGTCGGTGCGATGTTCGCACTGATGCTTGGGCTACCGCTGCTGGCGGTGGACAGCCTCGCCTTTGCCGGCGCCCTTGGCGCCATGTTCATCGTTTTCGGGCTGGCTCACGGCGACGGCTCGTGGACACAGACCCGGCTGCTGCTCACCGGCGTCATCGTCGCCGCCGGTTGTGGTGCGCTGGTGGCGCTGATGCTGGCGATCGCCGACGAAAACCGCCTGCGCGGCATGCTTTTCTGGCTGATGGGCGACCTTGGCCAGAGCACGCAATGGTGGCCGGCACTGCTGGCGCTCGGCGTCGGACTTGCCTTGGCCACGCCCTTTGCCCGCGAACTCAACCTGCTCGCTCGCGGGCAAATGCAGGCACAGGCCCTGGGTGTCGCCGTTGGCCGCCTGCGCTGGGTCATCTATCTGCTGGCCTCCCTGGCCACCGCCGCCTCGGTAACCACCGCCGGCTCCATCGGCTTCGTCGGCCTCGTCGTGCCGCATCTGGTAAGGCTCGCAGCCGGTAACGACCAGCGTCTGCTGTTGCCGGCCTCGGCGCTGGCCGGCGGCTCGCTACTCGTCCTCGCTGACACTGCTGCACGCACCATTATCGCCCCCCAGCAATTGCCAGTTGGCGTCCTCACTGCGCTGATTGGTGTGCCGGTCTTCCTTTTCCTGCTGTCGAGGCAGCCGAAATGAACCCGCCGCTGATCGAAACCCGCGCCCTGCGCGTCAGCATCGGCGAGCGTACGGTCATTGACCGGCTGGACTTCTCGCTGGCGGTCGGCGAAAGGCTGGCCATCCTCGGCCGCAACGGCGCCGGAAAATCGACCTTGTTATCCACACTCGCCGGCCTGCGCCAACCCGCCGGCGGCGCCGTGCTGCTCGATGGCGAAGACGCACACCTGATGCCGCCACGCGAAATCGCCCTGCGTCGCGCCTGGCTGGGGCAGTTCCATAACGATCCTTTCGGTTCGACGGTACTCGAAACCGTGCTCACCGGCCGCCACCCGCACCTCGGCCGCTGGGACTGGGAAACACCCAACGACGCCCGGCTGTCACGCAGCGCGCTGGCTGCCGTCGGGCTCGACGGCATGGAAAAACGGCAGATCCACACCCTTTCCGGCGGCGAGCGGCAGCGGCTGGCCATCGCCACCCTGCTGGTTCAGGCGGCGCCGCTGTACCTGCTCGACGAGCCGCTGTCCCATCTCGATCTGAATCACCAGATGGCAGTGCTTGAGCTCTTCGCCGCCACGGCGCGTGATTGCGGTGCCGGCGTCATCATGGTCCTGCACGATCCGGCACTCGCCCACCGCTTCTGCGACCGCGCCCTGCTCATTCAGGGTGATTGCCAAACGCAGTGCGGTACTGTCGACGAAATTCTCACCGCCACCCGACTTTCGGAACTCTACGGCTACCAACTGCGTCAGATTGACGACGCCGGCCGACGCTGCTTCATTCCCGAATGAACCGGCTGGCATTGCCGATTTTCGGCAATTTTCCGGGTTCACCGCGCCCCGAAGGAAGTCCCCTTGGGGGGGCAGCCCGCCCACAAACTCCAACAAATGAGCCAAGAATGACTGTCTCGCACGAAGAACGCATGCAGAAAAAGAAAGCCGTCGTCGACGGCCATATCGCCGCCGCCCAGATCGAACGCGGCGTACTGGTGGTGAACACCGGCAACGGCAAGGGCAAATCGAGCGCCGCCTTCGGCGTTGTCGCCCGCGCCATCGGCCACGGCCTCAAGGTGGGTGTCGTCCAGTTCGTCAAAGGCCGCTCGGACACCGGCGAGGAGGCCTTCTTCCGCCGCCAGCAGGAGGTCCAGTGGCACGTCGGCGGCGAAGGCTTTACCTGGGAAACCCAGGACAAGGACCGCGACGCCCGCGCCGCCCAGGCCGCCTGGGCAGTCGCCTGCCAGCACCTGAGCAATCCTGAGATCGGACTCGTCGTTCTCGATGAGATGACCTACGCCTTCAAGTACGGCTGGCTCGACCTCGACGCCGTGCTGGCCACGCTGGCCAGCCGCCCGACCATGCAGCACGTGATCATCACCGGCCGCGCCGCGCCACAAGCCCTGCGCGATGCCGCGGATACCGTCAGCGACATCAGCATGGAAAAACATGCCTTCCAGAGCGGTATCAAGGCCATGCCGGGCCTGGAGTTCTGAGCATGCCCGCCTGCCCCGCCCTGCTCATCGCCGCCCCCGCCTCCGGCCAGGGCAAGACCACCGTCACCGCCGCGCTCGCGCGCCTGCATGCCCGGCAAGGTCGGCGCGTCACCGTCTTCAAGTGCGGCCCGGATTTCCTCGACCCGCAAATCCATGCCTTCGCCGCCGGCCGCCCCTGCCAGAACCTCGACCTCGGTATGTGCGGCGAGGCCGATGCCCGTTGGCGGCTGGCCCGGGCAGCGGCCGACAGCGACCTGATCCTGATCGAGGGCGTGATGGGCCTGTTCGACGGTCAACCTTCCGCTGCCGACATCGCCATCCGCTTCGGTATCCCGGTCATGGCGCTGATCGACGCCGGCGCCATGGCCCAGACCTTCGGCGCTGTCGCCCACGGCCTCGCCAGCTACCGGCCGGAACTGCCCTTTGCCGGCGTGCTCGCCAACCGCGTCGGCAGCGCCTTCCACACCGAGCTGCTGCAAAAAAGCATTCCCGCCGGCATGGGCTGGTTCGGCGCGCTCCCGAAATCCGACGACAGCCTGCCGGAACGGCATCTCGGGCTGCTGCAGGCCGCGGAAATTGACGACCTTGGCGCCCGCCTCGACAAACTGGCCGACGCCCTGGCGGCAACGGCCACCGTTGACCTGCCGCCAGCCGTACAGTTCGACGACTGCCCGCCACCCGAGATCCGCCCCCTGCTCACCGGCAAGACGATTGCCATTGCCCACGACGCTGCCTACGGCTTCATTTACCCCGCCAATCTCGAAACCCTGCGCATGCTGGGGGCCGAACTCAGCTTCTTCTCGCCGGTTGCCGGGGATACACTGCCGCCCTGCGATGCCGTCTGGCTACCCGGCGGCTACCCCGAATTGCACGCCACGGCGCTCAGCGGGCATCAGCGCTTGTGGGATGCACTGCGCGCCCATGTCGACGCCGGCAAGCCACTGCTCGCTGAGTGCGGCGGCATGATGAGCCTGTTCGAGACCGTCATCGACAAGGCCGGTGTCGAACACGCCTTTGGCGGCCTGCTTCCCGGCCGCTCGGTGATGCAGAAACGGCTGGCGGCCCTCGGCACGCAGTTCGTGACCTTGCCCGAAGGCGAACTATCCGGCCACACCTTCCACTTCTCGAAGAGCGAAACGCCGCTGACGCCGCTTGCCCGCGCCAGAACTGCCGACAGCCGTGAAGGCGAAGCGGTTTTCCGCCGGCAGCGCCTGACTGCGTCTTACGTGCATTTTTACTTTCCCTCGAATCCGAAAGCAGTTGCCGCCCTGCTCAGCTAACACTACGGTTTTTTCGAATTATCCATGCGGTTAATTCATGTTTTACAAGGTAGAAATCCCGTTAAACTTGCGGCGTCACATTACTCACCAGGAGACAAACCATGAAAAACTTCGTCTTGATGGCCGCGGCCCTCTTGCTCGGTGCCACGCTGACGATCAGCGATGCCGAAGCGGCCAAGCGCCTCGGCGGCGGCAGCTCCACCGGCATGCAGCGCCAGTCGGTCGCGCCGAACAATGCCAGCCAGGCCGCCCCGGCCCCGCGTCAACCCGCTGCAGCCGCAGCTGCCCCCGCCGCCCAACCCAAGCGTTCGTGGATGGGCCCGCTCGCCGGCCTCGCCGCCGGTCTGGGCCTCGCCGCACTGGCTTCGCACTTCGGCTTCGGTGAAGAACTCGCCAACTTCATGATGATCGCGCTGCTGGCCGTCGTCGTCATCGCCGCCATCGGCTTCTTCATGCGCAAGAAGGCCGCAGCTCAGGGCCATCAGGGCATGCAGTATGCCGGTGCTGGCGCTGGTTACGGTCAGCCCTCGCCGCCGGCGCAGGATTACACGCCTGCCGGTGGCAGCTACGCCGCTGGCGCCGCTGCGCCTGCCGCCATGGCTGCGATTCCCGCTGACTTCGATGTCGAAGGCTTCGTGCGCAACGCCAAGGTGAATTTCATCCGCCTGCAGGCCGCCAACGATGCCGGCAATCTGGACGACATCCGCGAATTCACCGCCCCGGAAATGTTTGCCGAGATCAAGATGGCCATTGCCGAGCGCAAGGGTGCTGCCCAAACGACCGACGTCGCCCAGCTCAATGCCGAGGTGGTCGATGTCTCCGAAGAAAGCAGCCGCTACATTGTCAGCGTCCGCTTCACCGGCCTGATTGGCGAAGATGGCCAGGCACCGCAGCCCTTCGACGAGATCTGGCACATGACCAAGCCGACCGACGGCAGCCGTGGCTGGGTGATTGCCGGGATTCAGCAAGTTCAGTAAAGGCCCGCAAAGGCAGAAAAGGCCGGCGCTTTGATGCCGGCCTTTTTATTTCAAGTTCGCCAAAGCAAGCGTGCTTACGTATCAGGCTGCTGAAACTGTCGCCACAACAATATTGCCCTTGTCCTGATAATTGAGGCTGCTGAAGCTCATCGCCTTGGCCATGGCGATGCCCCGTCCGTTCGGATCGAAGGCACGTTCCGGGTCGAATTCGACGAATTTCTGCCAGTCAAAGCCCTCGCCCTGGTCGATGATCGTGAAGACCACAGCATGCGGGGACAACTCGGCACGAACCGTGGCAAACCGCCCCCTGAACTGGGGCAGATCAAGTCGGCGGCGAATTTCACCCTCCCAGTCACCCTCCCACTTGAGAAGGGATTTTTCTCGGTAGGTCACGCCAAGGTTGCCGTGCTCGACGGCGTTGACCATCAGGTCGGACAGTCCAGGCGCGACGGCATCGGGGCGCGGGCACATTGCCGCCAGTACGGGAACCAGATTGGCGACATCCTCGAGCGTGACGAAGCGGTATTCGACATTGCAGATCAGTCGTTGCGCCTCTTCGAGTCGGATGGCCCGACTGATCAGTTGCTGGCGAGAACGACGATCCTCTAGTGCAGCGCGGGTAATGGAAATCAGCGCTTCCGGCTCGTACGGCTTTGTCAGGTAGTAGTAAGCGCCGGCCTCCAACCCCTGCCGGACTTGGTCGGGCGACGAAGCGGCCGTCTGCATGATTACTGGAATTTCGGCAAAACGCGGCTCGGCCTTCATGCGACGGAGGAATTCCATGCCATCGAGGCCAGGCATCATCCGGTCGAGAATAACCAGCGAGAATGGCGGGGCGGCCGACTGAATTGCCGCCCATGCCTGCAGCGGGTCGCTGTGAGTTTCGAGCGCGAGCGCCTCGCCTTCGAGAAACTCGTCAATGATGAACAGGTTCAATTGTTCATCGTCTACGACCAGCACGCGTTCTTTAGACACCCTTAGTCTCCGGATTGCCGGGCCTTACTAGCTTTTGCTGCAACAGGACAGTGAAACAGGCACCGCCCTCCGGGCGGTTGCCACCCGAGATCATACCGCAATGACGACTAACAATTTCAATATAAATGACAAGACCGAGATCGGCACTGCCGGCAGGGGGTTCGATCCACGTGGATTGAACAGATTTCTCGAAAACACCTGCCAACGCACCTTCAGCAGTGCCCTATCCGGCATCCACCAGAGTGAGTTGCCATCTTGTCGGCAAGCAATCCGACCTGAGCAGCACGCCCCACGGGCGATATCGTGGACAATGCGGCAAGATCAATCGGGCCATCTTCAAATCCATACGCCCGATCTCCAGCAAGGACAAATCGAGAACACCGTCCCCAACGATTCGCTTGATCTCATAAATCGACCGAAAGTTCCCACGCAATTGCCAGCGGTACGCGATCACGTTGGTCGGCGCGTTCCGCTGTCGCCCCCTCAGCTACCTTTTCCGATTCAGTCAGGAATAGCGTTCAGGGGGTAGACCGCCATCATGAGTGCAAGCCGCAGCCCGACCCGAAAGGCCGCCCGACTCAGGAACTGCAGATGCTGCCATGTCAGTGCATCGGTATCGCTCGGCACAACAACACCTTTCTCCTGTTGGATGTTGCTGATCCTGGCATATCGCCCCCGTTTGACCAGGATCAAGGGGCGATAACCGGCGCTGGCTATACTGCCCCGTTCACTGTTCTGGAAGCCCTTAATGAACCCGCTGCCCGATCTCGTTTGTCCGGCCGGCAGTCTGCCGGCGCTTAAAGCCGCTGTGGACAATGGCGCTGACGCCATTTACCTCGGCTTCAAGAACGACACCAACGCCCGAAACTTTGCCGGACTGAATTTCGACGCGAAGACCATGGCCGACGGCATCCGCTACGCCCGTAGCCGCGGCCGGGAGATCCTGCTGGCGATCAACACCTTTGCCCAGGCCGGGCGGGTCGCCGAATGGCAAAAGGCGGTCGATGCCGCCGTCGACCAGGGGGTCGATGCCATCATCCTCGCTGACGTCGGCCTGCTTGACTACGCCGCACACAAACATCCGCAGCAACGCCTGCATCTGTCGGTTCAGGGGTCGGCAACCAGCTACGAGGCGATCAATTTCTGCCAGCGCGAGTTCGGTATCCGCCGTGCCGTGCTGCCCCGCGTGCTGACACTGGCGCAGGTCGAACACGTGATCAGGAACACGACTGTCGAAATCGAGGTTTTCGGTTTCGGCAGCCTGTGCGTGATGAACGAAGGCCGCTGCTGGCTTTCCTCCTATGCCTGCGGCGAATCGCCGAATACCGTCGGCGCCTGCTCGCCGGCCAAGTACGTGAAGTGGGACAAGCAACCGGGCGCCATGGAAACCCGCCTCAACGGCATCCTCATCGACCGCTTCGGCGATGATGAAGCTGCGGGTTACCCGACGCTGTGCAAGGGACGTTTCGAGGTCCAGGGCGAGACTTACTATGCACTGGAGGAGCCGACCAGCCTGAACGTACTCGAAATTCTGCCGGAAATCCTGAAAATCGGCGTTCGGGCAATCAAGGTCGAAGGGCGCCAGCGCAGCCCGGCCTACGTCACCCAAGTCACCCGCACCCTACGCGCTGCGCTGGATGCGCTGCGTGACGGCGATGCCCGCTACCACGTCAAGCCCGCCTGGCAAGCCGAGCTGGCGAAGGTCTCCGAAGGTAATCAGGCCACGCTGGGCGCCTACAACCGTCCGTGGAGATGAGCATGAAACTCTCGCTTGGCCCGCTGCTCTACTTCTGGCCCAAAGCCGAAGTGCTCGAGTTCTACGCCGAAATGGCGCAGAACCCGGCAATCGACATCATTTACGTCGGCGAAGTGGTCTGCTCCCGCCGGCAGCAGCTTCGTACCTCGGACTGGATCGGCCTTGCCCGTGACCTGACCGATGCCGGCAAGGAAGTGGTGATCTCGGCACAGGCACTACTCGAATCGGAAAGCGACCTCAAGGCACTACGCCGGCTAGTAGATGATGCAGGGTGCAAACTGGAGGCCAATGACCTGGGTGCGGTGAACCTGGTTTCCGGGCAAAAATTCGTTGCTGGCCCGCATCTCAACATCTACAACGAAGCCACACTGGCCACCTTTGCTCGCTTCGGGCTCTGCCGCTGGGTGCCGCCGCTGGAGGCGACGCGAACGCTGGTTGAAACCTTACACGCCACACGCCCGGCCGGCGTCGAAACCGAACTCTTCGCCTTCGGCAAGCTGCCGCTCGCCTTCTCGGCCCGCTGCTTTACCGCCCGCCATTACGACCTGAACAAGGACGACTGCCAGTTCAAGTGTCTCGACCACAGCGAAGGCCTGACCCTGAAAACCCGCGAGGGGCAGCCCTTCCTGACCATCAACGGCATCCAGACCATGTCGGCGCAGAGCTACAACCTGCTGGCTGAAATGCCGACACTGCGTCAGCTGGGTATTGATATTGTCCGTCTCAGTCCGCAAAAGGCGCACATGGCCGAAATCATCGCCGCCTTCGACGCTGCGCGGAACGGTCAATCCGTATCGCCGTCAAACCTGAGCGACTGGAACCGTGACGGTCTGGTCGACGGTTACTGGTTTGGCGATGCCGGCATCGCCGCCCATCACTCGCAAGCCCTTGCCCAACTGGGAGCCTGACATGTCGAACGCCTTCACCATCCCGAAGTTTCAACTGCCGGGCTTCATCGCCAACCTTGGCCAGAAGCTGCCGCAATGGCCGCACGCACTGGCGCTGATCGCCGGCCTCAATGTGGCCAAGCAGATGAAACTGCTGCCGGAGGACAGCCTGGCTGAACTCAACGACAAGCTGTTCTTTGTCCGCGTCCGGGATACGGGTGGCGAAGCCTCATTCACCTATCGAAATGGCACGTTTCGCCCAGTCTTCCGGCCCGATCGCGAGCCCGACCTGGCTTTCTCCGCCAATCTGTCGGCCTACCTCCAGTTGCTCGCCCGCCAGGAAGACCCGGACACGCTCTTCTTCAACCGCGAACTGGAGATCACCGGCGACACCGAACTCGGGTTGCTGGTGAAGAACATGCTTGATGCCGTCGAGTGGCCCACCTTGCCCAGCCTGCCACGACTGCCGATCGCCGGACGCTGACTCACCGGCGAGATAGCCGGTCGGGACAATACTGACCAGCTCTTCGAGTGCGATTGGTGTTTTCAGGCCCTGCATCTCGCTGACGCTGCGCCCGCCGAGATAAACCTCGAGTCCGGGCGCCAGCGCGCCATCAGCCGCTACGAGATGGCCGCGCATCGCCGGGTAGCCGTGGGCAGCGGCTTCCAAAACCTCCGCAACGGTATCGCCACTGGCGAGAATTTCCGCATGGCCACCGGCCAGCGAGCGCAATTGCGGGGGAACATGAACCGTAACAACCGGGGAATCTGCAAGCATGATGCACCTCCTTTGTTCAGGCTCCTGTCAGACCCTAGACTCGCAGCAGAGTTCGAAAAAAAGGGAGGCCGCAGCCTCCCTTCATGGGTTACCGATCCAACTGACGATCAGTTCTTTTTCTGGGTGTCCAGGCGGAACTTGACGTAGCTGCCCGGCGCCGGTTCGATGACCTTGAGTGCACCGTCTTCCGGCTTGCGTGCCTTGACCTTGGCCGAGCCACCCGGCAGGCTGGTCACCCATTCGTTCCAGTGCGTCCACCACGAACCGGCGTTCTGCGTCGCACCGGCGAGGAAGTCATCCGGGCTCTCCGGCAGGTCGCCATCGGTGGCGTCATTGGTCCAGAAACCGTACTTGTTGGCAGCCGGCGGATTGACGATGCCGGCAATGTGACCCGAACCGCCGAGAACGAACTTGGTCTTGCCGCTCGGCAGGCGGGCGCCCATGTAGGTGCTCTTCCACGGTGCGATGTGATCTTCGATGGTCGAGATGAAGTAGCACGGGGTCTTGACCTTGCTGATGTCGATCTTGACGCCGCCGAGTTCGATGCCGCCCGGATCCTTCAGCTTGTTGGCCAGGTACATGTTACGCAGGTAGAAGCTGTGCATTGCGGCCGGCATGCGGGTGGAGTCGGAGTTCCAGTAGAGCAGATCGAACGGGAACGGATCCTTGCCCATCAGGTAGTTGTTGACCACGAAGGACCAGATCAGGTCGTTGGCACGCAGCATGTTGAAGGTGCCGGCCATTTCCGAACCTTCGAGGAAGCCACGCTCGGCCATGCGCTTTTCGAGACCGGAAACGGCGCCTTCATCAAGGAAGATACCCAGTTCGCCCGGCTCGGAGAAATCGAGCATGGTGGTGAAGAAGGTGGCGGAATTGGCGCGCTTGTCCTTCTTGGCAGCCATGTAGGCCAGCGTGGTCATGGTCAGCGTGCCGCCCAGGCAGTAGCCGGCCAGATTGACGCTGTCTTCGCCGGTGTGGGCGCAAACCTGGTTGATGGCTTCCAGCGAGCCTTCGAGCAGGTAGTTTTCAAAGGACTTCTGCGCCAGCTTCTCGTCCGGGTTGATCCAGGACATGATGAAGGTGGTATGGCCCTGGCTGGTCGCCCAGTTGACCATCGAGTTCTTCTCGCGCAGGTCGAGGATGTAGTACTTGTTGATCCACGGCGGCACGATCAGGAAGGGCTTCTTGTACTGGTCCGGGGTGTTCGGATCGTACTGGATCAGCTGGAACAGTTCGTTCTGGAAGATCACCTTGCCCGGCGTCGTGGCGACGTTCTTGCCCATTTCGAAGGCCGAGGTGTCGGTCATGCGGATGCGCAGCTGGCCGTCGCCGGCTTCAACGTCATGCAGCAGGTTGTTCAGGCCCTTGACCAGGTTCTGGCCATGCGTCTTGACGGTTTCGCGGAAGACTTCCGGATTGGTCAAAGCAAAGTTGGACGGCGACATCGCGTCGACGTACTGGCGGGTGAAGAAGTTGACCTTCTGCTGGGTGGCTTCGTCCAGACCGTCGGCTTCGGCAACGGTGTCATGGATGTGACGGGCAGCAATGAGGTAGGACTGCTTGACGTAGTCGAACAGGAAATGCTGTTCCCACTCTTCGTCCTTGAAGCGGTTGTCACCCTTCTTCGGGGCGGCGACCGGGGCAGCACCGGGCATGCCCATCATCTTCATCATGGAACCCTGCCACAGGGAGAAGTAGTCCCACATCATGTTCATCTGGGTCTGGGCCAGCTTGTACGGATTGGCCATCAGACGGGCCGACAGGTCCATGAAAGCCTTGGCGACGCCGAGTTCGTCAGCAGGCGCTTCTGCGCCTTCCTTGGCCTTCTTTTCCATGTACTGGGTGATCACGCGCGATGCACGCTGGGCCACCTCGGCATAGGTTTTGGCCAGTTCGGCCGGGTTCGGCAGGTTGACCGCCGGTTCGTTGGTTTGCTGCGACATACTTGAAGCTCCCTCTGTCAGTTTGCGGCGGTTTCGTGCTGCAACCGCGAAAAGCGAATCACCCCGTCGACGTCGATGCTGCGCGACAGCCGGCCGGCTTGTTCAAGGTAGTTCAGATGGGCAATTGCCTCCCCCATCGCGAACATGGTTTGGTGCGTGTCGAGTGCCCGGTTGAACAATACATCGAGCAACTCGGCTGCGCTCTTTGGCGCTTGTTCACAACTGCTTTCCAGGGCAGCCAGTCTTTCCGCATGATGCGCGTGCAGCGCCTCGACGCGGGGCTGCACACCTCTGAAAGGCAGCCCGTGCGACGGCAAGACCAGTGCCGAACCAGGAATATCTGCCGCCATCGTGTCCAAGGAGTCGAGAAACCAGCCGAGCGCATTGGCATCCGGCGTCGCTGCGAAGACACTGATATTGGTGGAAATTCTTGGCAAAAGCATGTCGCCGGAAATTAACACGTCGAGTTCGGGACAGTAAAGCGCCATATGCTCCGGCGAGTGCCCGTGACCGATGATTATTTGCCATTTTTTACAATCCACCGTCAGCGTATCACCCGCCTTCAGCCGCTGGTAATACTGCGGCAAGGCCGGCACTGCCTTGCGATAGCCCGATCCGCGCTTTTCGAATTTGGCCAGCCGCTCGGCATCCAGTCCGTGCATGCGGAACTGTTCGACCATGAAGCGCGCCCCGTGGCCACCGACTTCATTCCACACCACCTGCGCGGTCAGGAACTCACCGCTGGTCATCCACAAGGGAGCGCCCGTCGTCTCCATCAGCCAGTCGGCAAGGCCGAGATGATCGGGATGAAAGTGGGTGACGACGATGCGAGTCACCGGGCCGTCGAGGCGGTCAATGATGGCGGACCAGGTATCGCGCACGGCGTCATCGGGAAAGCCGGTATCGACAATCACCCAGCCATCGCCATCGCGCAACAGCCAGAGGTTGATGTGATCAAGCTGGAACGGCAACGGCATGCGCAGCCAGAGGACGCCGTCGGCAACCTCGGTCAGCGAGCCGGATTCCGGGGCACGGGTGAAGGGATAATGCAGGGTCATGATGAAATTCTCGGTCGGGACCGGCAAGTTACCATACGGGTGCGAATTGAAAGAAGCCCCTTTTCTCAACGTGTTTTCTCTGATTTACTTGCCCGACTTCCTGAGGACCATCGCGTGACCGAGCAAGGCCAGACATTCACCATTTCCGACCTCGCCCGCGAGTTCGGCATCACTCCCCGCACCATCCGCTTCTGGGAGGATCAGGGCATCCTCGCGCCCGAGCGCGCCGGCAACAAAAGGGTCTTCACCCGCCGCGACCGCGCCCGCCTGAAGATGGCCCTGCGCGGCAAGCGCTTGGGTTTGAGCCTCGCCGAGATCAAGGACCTGATCGGGATGTACAGCTCGACCGAGGACGAAACCTCCCAGTTGCTCGAATGTCTGCGCGTGATGCAGAAACGCCGGGCAGCACTGGAACAGCAGCGCGAGGACATCGAGGCGATGCTGGCCCAGATCGGCCAGTTCGAGGCGTTGTGCCAAGAAGAGTTGTCTCGGCGCTCAAAGGGAGAGTGACCCCTGTGCCGCGGCACCCGCGAGCGGTCGAATCCGTGCAAAAACGAGTAGGTCCGCCATTGCAACGCCTTTAGCCCGCCAATCGGCAAAAATCCTTTCTCCAAGCAGCACGTAATGCCAGTTCCGGTTGTTCCGTGCCTCAGGCTGCAAGACATTGATCCGCTCACACCACGCCTGCGCCGCCTTTAGTTTGCGCTGAACGTTTGGCGCGGAAAGTTGCGCTTCCGCCTTGGTTTCTACCAAAAATACCTTTTCTTCGGTGCGAACAAGGAAGTCTGGAGAGTAGAAGGCAGGCAATCCGTCTTCCTTCACGTAGCGCAAACGCACAAAGTCATGGCGAGTTTCGCTGATCTTGCAGAATGCCTGTACGCTAGCATCGCACTGCGCCCATTCGATAAAGGATTTCTCGAAACCGCCGTTGCGCGCAGGGAAAGGCAGGCGCTCATAAATGCATTTACACGCCGGCAAGGAATGGACTTCACGCATGGGCAATTTGCCTACTTCAGACAGCCAACGTTGGCGCACCTCGGTTTCACCGTGCACCGGACGCTCCTCACCGTCGATCAAGGCATGAGCAAACACCTTGATGATGTGATCAAGCACCGGCTGCAGTAGCAACAGGCGCCAATTTTCGTCGACCAGCGGCTCAAAGGACGGGCCAAAAAGTGTTTCCCGAATGTAATCCTCCAGCCAGCCGGCCAGATCGGCGGTATTGACCTGCAAATAGGGATTGGCCAGGTGCGTCGCCACTTTGTTGCCTTTCGGCAAGGGCTGCGACAGCGCTTGCCCGATGCGCCGGGTCAATCGCGTCAGAAAATCGTTGTAGCCGCTAACATTCATCGCCGCACCATCAACCCGATAATCGCCAAACAGCGTGCTCGTCTGCAAATCCTGTGAAATGAAAACGTCGCCCCGGCCGAGCATGCCCTTCAATTCGGTCAGCCCCATTGCGCTGAACGGCAATAGCTTGTCCGGTGCCGGGGGCTGATGCGCCAAGCCCTCCTCCGCCTCACGCAAAATGAAGGGAATGGCGAAGTCGTAAGTCGCGTAGTCCTCACGCAAGCCGACTGAAATCAGGTCGCCGGCGCTGCTCGTCGTCTCGCCGTCTTCGCTGCAGGTGCCGACCAGCCCGGCCGCCATCAAATCGTCGTAAAACGATTGAAAGGCCGGGTGTTCAACGATAGACAGCACGTCGATCAGGCTTTTCGGCTCTTGGCCGTTTTTGATGCGCTCACGGTTTTCGCGCTTCAGATCGTCGAACTCCGCATCGCGCCACATCAGGCGCAAGCCGCGCCCGATGGTCTGTTCGAGCAGAATTTGCGCTTGCGAAGAGCGCAGCGGCACGATCACGCAAATATTATTAACGTCGAAACCCTCGCGCAGCATCAGCACGCTGACGATCACACGCGGATTCTGGTGCCGGTCCACATCGAACAAGCGCTCACGGATCGGCGCCCAATCCTTCTCACCCAGCTCCGCCTTCTTGCCCGAATCGACCGCCATGATCTCGTCGTCGTTCAAGCCGCATTCATCAACAAAAAACCGCGCCACCAGAGGCGAAACCGTCGTGTCCTCACAAACAACCAGCATTTTTGGGTGTTTTTCGGCGTCGACCGTGGCAAAGTCGATTTCCAGCTTTTTCAGCTTGGCAAAGCCGGCGCGCAGCATCACGCGCTGGCCTTCCGACAGCGTCGGGTTGCCGTCCTTGTCGCGCTCTGCCTTGAACTCCAGCGGCAACGCACCGATTTCCTTGCGCCGGTCGAGCACCAGCGACTTGACCAGCCCGGCGCGCATCGCCGCCGGCAAATCAAAATCAACAATGATGTGCGGGAAAAACACCTTGCGCTTGTTCTTGCCCGAACCCACGTCGTTATACGGCGTTGCCGAAAAGTCCACCTGTACAAAGCGCCGGCCCTTGCTTTGGGCAATGCGCGACAGGCTTTTCTGCCACTCCACCTCGGTCGTCTCGCCCTCTTTTTTCACCTCGTGGATGTGGTGCGCCTCGTCGTTGAAGACGACCAGATCGCCCAGCCCTGCCAGATAATCGAGCACCCCGCCGCGCGCGTAGCGGTGATCCAGCACATCCAGGCTGTTACCCGCCGCCTTGCCCGGCATCAGCGGCAACAAACCGGCGATGACCTGCTGCGGCGCCAGCGGCGCACCGGGCGCGTCGACCTCGTTCTCGTCCAGCGCTTCATCCGCTTCCGACAGTAGATGCCAGTTGGTAATGGCCAGCAGGCCGTTACCGGTGACCTTCAAGCCGATTTCTTCCTTGGCGCAAACATTGCCACGCACGAAGCCAAACACCGTTTCGCGCAGCCCTTCCGGCACAAACAACTCAGCGTAACGGAACACATCGGACGTCGAAAAATCGCGCTGACCAGCCTGCAACTTGCCGCAAAACGCGTCCAGCAAACGGTCATAAACAATCAGCCCCGGCGCCACGATCAGGAAATTTCGCGTAAAACGCGGGTCGACCGCAGCAGCCGCCCGCGCCGCGTTGGCATTGAGCAGTTGCCAGACCAGCAAGGCTTGCAGCACCCAGGTCTTGCCGGTGCCGGTCGCCATCTTCAAGCAATACTTCGGGTGGGCGTGTTTGTCCTGCGCCACCTCAGCCAGCGTTTTCCCTGCCAGCAGCGCATCGGGCGCCGCCTGCTGGTAAAGCGCCTGCAAGCTCGATGCCGCCAGCACCTCATGCGCCACGATGCTGTTCAAAATCGCCTGTCGCTGGCCGGGGTGAAAGTTGAAACGGCGCGTCAGGCAAATATCTTCGAGAAACCACCAGCGCAGCAACTCGGCCGTCGTCGGCGTCACCAGATCGTAAATATCGGCGCTACCGTCTTCGAGGCCAAGGCAAAGGGCTTGGGTTTTGGCCGTCAGGCCAGCGGCCAGCGGCAGCAATTCGGGCGCTGTGCTCACGATGGCATCTCCACCAATTGGCTCGCTTCCGCCTCAAAGCCGAACACATCCACCACTCGCACGCAGACGCGGCGCGGGCCATCGTGGGCCGGGGCGTTGAAACAAGCCTCGGTCACCACCCGCAAGGGGTCGCCGTCGTTGTCCGTATTTCCCCGGTAATCCTGCCAGACGGAACGGAACACCTTGCCGTCGTAATCCGGATCAACCGCCCAGTATTCGATCAACGCCAGCGGTTCTGCGTTGGCAATAGCCTGCAACTTGGCGCGATTCGCTTCATCCAGATTGATCGCCTCCGGCGACAGCAAAACATAGTTTTTCAGACTGATTTTCAGCGTTTCCTGGCCGTTGACCGGCTTGCTGCGGTGAACCGGAAAAATTGTCAAATATTGCAAACTGGAAAACCGCACTGTGCCGCGCAACTTCTCCAGCCCGCCCTTTTTCTTCAAGCGATCCATCAAATCGGGCGGAATGACCAGCACCTCCAGCCGGCTGTCGTTCAGTGCAGCAATCGTTTCGCCAATCGACGGCTCGAAATTCCAGCCCAGCACGACGACGCGATCCCAGCCGCCCAGCAGGTTGTCGCGCTGGGCGATGGCCTTCTTCAAGGTCGCCGCACCGGTCAGCTTGTTGGGCGAATCGGCCAGCACCAGCGTCTTGCTGCCCCCGCCGCTGACCTGCCCGAGATTGCGCGTCGGGTTTTCCTCCGCCGGCAAAGGCAGCGCGCCGTACAGAGAAAGGACGATCTGTGACAAATCGCCAACGCGAAAATCCCTGCCCAAGGTGGCCTTGGCCGCCTCAACCTGATAATCGCCGATGGCCTGATAGAGGAAAGGCCGGGCATTCTGGTCGATCAGGCGCTTCCTCATGATCATGCAGGCCGGCTTGCCGAGATCGGTGGTGATCCAGCGCCGGCCCAGCTTTTCGGCAACGGCGGCGGTGGTGCCGGAACCGCCGTTGAAGTCGGCGACGAGGCCGTTTTCGGGGCAAGAGGCACGGATGATGCGGTCGAGGAGCTTTTCGGGTTTTTGGGTGGCGTAAATTAGCCCTCGCTCCTTACCAACGTCTGTCCAGACGTCTTTGCAGCGAACACCTTCGGGATTCATGTACCACTTGCGAAGAGGTACTTTGCCCTCTGCGACTACAAGCGTCCCGTCCGCAATCCACTGAAACGCAGTTTCCTTGGGCATGCTGTAACCGCGAGATGGGGTTTTTTCACCGAAACCCAAGTCGTATCGGTAACCGCCGCCCCCCGGGTTATCACAAGGGCCGAGTTGATAACGACCGCGTTCGTCTGAGTATTTATAGATTTTGTCCGCATTATCGGTGTATGCCTGAAAGACATCCTGCCAGTAGATGCCCGAACTGTTTTTTCTGAACAAGTAAAGTGTGTCGTGGGATTTGATGAATTTTTTGTTTTTATCTGATGTGTCACCAACAGATGCTTGCCAGATGATTTCGTTGACGAAACCGTCTTTCCCAAACACCTCGTCCAAAACAATCTTCACGTAATGCCCAACATGCCAATCCAGATGCACGTAAATCGACCCGGTATCGGCCAGCAATTCCCGCATCAGGATCAGCCGAGGTGTGATCATCGCCAGATAAGAAGCCGTGCCATCGGCCCAGGTGTCGGAGTAGGCGAACTGTTCGATGACGGTCGGCTTCTGTTCCAGTTCGACGCCGGGCAGCGTGACCTTGGTGCGGTAGTCGGCCTTGGAGTCGAAGGGCGGGTCGATGTAGATCAGGTCGATCTTGCCGCGCAGACTGGGCGTGGTGTCATCGCCGGCCAGTAGCGCCGCCATCGCCAGCAGGTTGTCGCCGTAGATCAGGCGGTTCAGCCAGTCGCCGTTTTGCCCGGCGGCGAGATGGCCTTGTCGTTCGTTGGCGGTAATCCAGTCGGTCGCTGCTGTGTCACGCGCCGGCAGCACCCATTCACGGGTTTGCAGGCCGACACGGTGGCGGCTTTCGAGATTTTCGAGAATTTTTTCAGCCACCTGCCGCCCTTTGGCGACGATTTCGGGCAGTTGTTCGAGCAAAGATTTGGCCATCAAACGTCCACTTCAATCACAAATTGAATAATTACTTCAATTTTAAGTTGAAGAAGGTTCAATCCGCTATTGAACGGGCGATTTAACTTTCGGCCATGGATGAAAAAGCCGAATTTGCCGAACGTTTGAAGCAGGCCATGCAGGATGCCGGCTACGAAGCCCGGCCATCAGTCATTGAACGGGAATTTAACCAGCGTTACTGGGGGCGCTCAATTTCATTTCAAGCGGCGCGACAGTGGCTGTTGGGCACAAGCATTCCGCAGCAAGACAAACTCCAGGTCCTTGCCGAGTGGCTGCAAGTCGAGCCGCAAATCCTTCGCTTTGGTGGCGAAGCTGTGGTGTCTGTTCAGGCAAAAAAACAGCGCTGGGATGCTGCCATGAGCGGCCCGGAGCGCGAGGTACTCGAGGCGTTCATCAATCTGCCGGCAGAGCAAAAAAAGGTGGCTCGGGAAGTCATTCTGGCGCTCGCCCTTCGCGCTTTGCCAAAAGCCTGATGCCTTTATTTTTGCATTCATGTTGACGTTAACGTCAACGTCAATACAATCACACCACTTTCACCACCGAGCCAACCATGATCCGTACCAGCGACCCGCAGTTTGCCGACCGCGTCCGCGCCAGCTTTGCGCTGCAGCACGCGATGACGCTGATCCGCGCCACGCTGCCGCTGGTCGAGGCCGGCCGCACCGAAATTCACATCCCGCACTGGGAAGGCATCGAACAGCAGCATGGCTTCGTGCACGGCGGCGTGGTCGGCATGATTGCCGACTCGGCGGCCGGCTACGCGGCGATGACGGTGGTGCCGGCAGAAGCCTCGGTGCTGACCGTCGAGTACAAGCTGAACCTCGTCGCCCCTGCCGACGGCGAAAAGCTCATTGCCCGCGGCAAGGTCGTGCGTCCGGGCCGGACGCTGATCGTGACGCAGGCCGAAGTCTTTGCCATCAAGGACGGCAAGGAAACCCTGTGCGCCCTGATGCAGCAAACCATCATGGCGGTTACCCGCAGCGAGAAGCCAAAAACGGCCAGCTAGGGTGAACCCGGAAAACAGCCAAAAACCACTCATATAACGGAGACAAACCAAATGAACATTCCCAGCCTCGACTTCGGCCTCGGCGAAGACATCAACCTGCTGCGCGATGCGGTGAAGGCCTTTGCCGACGCCGAAATCGCCCCGCGCGCCGCGGAAATCGACCGCGTCAATGAATTCCCGGCCGACCTGTGGAAGAAATTCGGCGACATGGGCCTGCTCGGCATGACCGCCGGCGAGGAATACGGCGGCACCAACATGGGCTACCTCGCCCACATCGTCGCACTTGAGGAAATCTCCCGTACCTCGGCTTCCGTCGGCCTGTCCTACGGCGCCCACTCCAACCTCTGCGTCAACCAGATCCGCCGCAACGGCACCGAAGCCCAGCGCCAGAAATATTTGCCCAAGCTGATTTCCGGCGACCACGTTGGCGCGCTCGCCATGTCCGAGCCGAATGCCGGTTCCGACGTTGTTTCGATGAAGCTGCGCGCCGACAAGAAGGGCGACCGCTACGTGCTCAACGGCGCCAAGATGTGGATCACCAACGGCGGCGATGCCGACACGCTGGTCGTCTACGCCAAGACCGACCCGGAGGCCGGCGCCAAGGGCATGACCGCCTTCATCGTCGAGAAAGGCATGAAGGGCTTTTCCCACGGCACCCACCTCGACAAGCTGGGCATGCGCGGCTCCAACACCTTCCCGCTGTTCTTCGACGACTGCGAAGTGCCGGAGGAAAACGTGCTGGGCGGCGTCGGCAACGGCACCAAGGTGCTGATGTCCGGCCTCGACTACGAGCGCGCCGTGCTCTGCGGCGGCCCGCTCGGCATCATGGCCGCGTGTATGGACATCGTCGTGCCCTACCTGCACGAGCGCAAGCAGTTCGGCCAGTCGATTGGCGAATTCCAGCTGATGCAGGGCAAGGTTGCCGACATGTACTCGACCTGGATGGCCAACCGCGCGTACGTCTACGCGCTGGGCCGCGCCTGCGACAACGCCGACCACGCCCGCACGCTACGCAAGGATGCCGCCGGCGCCATCCTCTACTCCGCCGAAAAGGCAACCTGGATGGCCGGCGAGGCGATCCAGACGCTGGGCGGTGTTGGCTACACCAATGAATACCCGACCGGCCGCCTGTGGCGTGATGCCAAGCTGTACGAGATCGGTGCCGGCACCAGCGAAATTCGCCGCATGCTGATCGGCCGCGAGCTGATGGCGGAGACACGCTGAATTCATAATTTTCGGCACAGGTAGAATGCGGGGTTCGCGCCACACGCGCAAACCCCGCAACCCGCAGCAGCCTACCCGCTGCTGCCGCTACCAGGAGCCTCCGATCCATGACCATCACCCTGCGCACCCTCACCGCCGAAGACAGCGAAGCCCTCGAACAGGTTCGCCAGTATTTCCGTAACTACGCGGCCTGGCTGGGCGTCGACCTGTCCTACCAGAACTTCGACCAGGAAATGGCCTCGCTGCCCGGCGCCTACGCGGCACCGCAGGGCCGGCTGTTCTTCGCCGAAGTGAACGGCAAGCCGGCCGGCTGCGTGGGCGTGCGCCCGCTGCCCGACAGCGATGGCCTGTGCGAAATGAAGCGCCTTTATGTCTCGCCGGAAGCCCGAGGCCAGGGTGTAGGTGCTGCACTGGCGATGGCAGCGATCAAGGCCGCCAAGGAGCTGGGCTACAAGAAGCTGATGCTCGACACCCTGCCCAACATGCGCATGGCAGTGAAGCTCTACCGCGAACTCGGCTTCACCGAGGCCCCGGCCTACTATCAGACGCCGATTGAAGGCACGATGTTTCTCACCCTCGACCTGGAAAACTGGTCGGAAGAAGAAGTGCGCAGCGAAAACCTGTCGCATCTGTTCGACTTCAACCGCGCCTGGGCGCGCAAAATGCAGGAAGTCGATGCCGATTACTTCAACCGGCTGGCCAAGCTGCAAACCCCCGAATTGCTGTGGATCGGCTGCTCAGACTCCCGCGTTCCTGCCAATGAAATTGTCGGCCTCTTGCCGGGCGAAGTCTTCGTCCACCGCAACGTCGCCAATCTGGTGCTGCACACCGACCTCAACTGCCTGTCGGTCATCCAGTACGCAGTCGATGTTCTCAAGGTGAAGCACATCATGGTGGTCGGCCACTACGGCTGTGGCGGTGTGCTCGCCGCGCTGAACAAGACGCGCGTCGGCATCGTCGATTTCTGGCTGGATAACGTTCAGCAAGTCCATAACAAACACCTCGCGCTCGTCGACAAACTGCCCGTGGAACAACGCCACGCCCGCCTCTGCGAACTGAACGTCCTCGAACAGGTCGTCAGCCTCGTCAACACCCCGGTCGTCAAGGATGCCTGGGCTCGCGGCCAGGATCTGACCATCCACGGCTGGATCTACGGCCTCAATGACGGCCTGATGCACGACCTCGGCATCACCATCGATTGCCCGGCTGACCTGCCCGTCCGCTACGACGCCGCACTGAAGGCGCTTGAGGCCTGAACCGATTTACCCATAAAAAACCGCAAGGAGAACACAGCATGAATGACCCGATCGTAATCGTTTCCGCCGCCCGTACCGCCATGGGCAGCTTTCAGGGCGGCTTCGCCGGTCTGACCGCCGCCAACCTCGGCGCCGAGGCGATCAAGGCTGCCGTTGCCCGCGCCGGCATCGACGCCAACCTGATCGAAGAAGTGCTGATGGGCTGCGTGCTGCAAGCCGGCCAGGGTCAGGCCCCGGCCCGCCAGGCCGCGCTGCAGGCCGGTCTGCCGCTGTCTGCCGGTTGCGCCACCATCCACAAGGTCTGCGGCTCGGCGATGAAAGCCACCATGCTCGGCCACGACGGGATCCTCGCCGGCTCCTACGGCGCGGCCGTGGTCGGCGGCATGGAATCAATGACCAATGCCCCCTACCTGCTGCCCAAGGCCCGCGGCGGCTATCGCCTCGGCCATGGCCAGATGATGGATCACATGTTCCTCGACGGCCTGGAAGACAGCTACAGCAAGGAGACGCGCGGCCGCCTGATGGGCACTTTTGCCGAAGACTGCGCCAGCGCCTACGGTTTCACCCGCGAGGCACAGGATGAGTTCGCCATCCGCTCCACCACCCGCGCCATCGAAGCCAGCAACAACGGCAGCTTCGACTGGGAAATCACCCCCGTCACCGTCGCCGGTCGCAAGGGCGATGTCACCATCGCCAAGGACGAAGGCCCGTTCGCCGTCAATGTCGACAAGATCCCGACCCTGAAGCCGGCCTTCCGCAAGGATGGCACCGTCACCCCGGCCAACTCCTCGTCGATCTCCGACGGCGCTGCCGCCATGGTGCTGATGCGCGCCTCGCAGGCCGAAAAGCTCGGCCTCAACCCGGTCGCCCGCATCCTCGGCCACACCACCCATGCCGGCGTCCCGGCCCAGTTCCCCTCGGCACCGGTCGGCGCGATGCAGAAATTGTTCGCAAAAACCGGGTTGACCGCGGAAACGGTCGATCTCTATGAAATCAACGAAGCCTTCGCCGTGGTCACGATGGCGGCGCTGCATGATCTCAAGCTCGACCCGGCCAAGGTCAACATTCACGGCGGTGCCTGCGCCCTCGGCCACCCGATCGGCGCTTCCGGCGCCCGCATCATGGTCACGCTGCTTGGCGCCCTGCGCAAGTATGGCCTGAAGCGCGGTGTTGCCAGCCTCTGCATCGGCGGCGGCGAAGCGACGGCACTGGCCGTCGAGATGCTGTAATTGAGCG
>ERZ1645187.1161-NODE-1161-length-24558-cov-45.241726_pt1 | contig 24558 bp, 24 predicted proteins | sample MGYA00575352_ERZ1645187 | MGnify/ENA primary metagenome ERZ1645187 (study PRJEB40837, sample SAMN11349314) | freshwater sediment metagenome | isolation source: river sediment | host: Sediment | place: India: Wazaribad , New Delhi | collected 2017-02-21 ...
CCTGACATCAGGGCGTAAGGGCAGCTACGGGCGCTGGCGACAGCGCCCGTTTTTTTATGGCGCGCGCCATGGCGGCTATCCAGTGCAAAGAGCTACGCCATATCAACCACTTCAACATTAAGCTGTTGTTTTACAGCGTGTTCTTTCAAAAGATGACGATCAATCGCATCTAGCGTGGTAGCGTGAAAATAACGTTCTCCACACTCCTGACAAACTTCCGCCTCTACATTTTCGACGATGTAAAGGCGATTTTTTAGCCAATGCTGCTTTTTAACCTTTTTTTTCCGCGTTTCGCCGCCACAAAATTCACAAATCATGATTCCTCCGTCAAAGCGTACACCGTGATGATTACCAGGCTGGCATCCTCTCTAAACCGGCAAATCACATGAATGAGCCTGCCATCTTTGGCTGGTCCTTCGATTCGGTACCTTACGCCGCGCATGTCCTCGGATAATTTCTTCTGAATCCTACCTTTAAACAGGGCATTTTCGACATCATCACGTTCCAATCGGTCATCGAGCATCTCCTCCTCTGCATGGGAGGAAAGATAATAAGCCCGGTCAATAATCTTTTGTCGAATTCTCTGAATGCTGGCCATGGGCGCGGGTGCCTAACCACATTTAAGGCTTCAGCATTCGCACGCCATCGGCTGTTCCCAAGAGCAGCACATCCGCTGGCCGCAAGGCGAACAGCCCCACGGTGACGACGCCAGCGATATTATTCAGTTCCGCTTCCAGTTTGGCTGGCTCCAGAATGTGCAGGTTATAGACATCAATAATCAAATTACCGTTATCCGTAACGACATTCTCGCGTAACACCGGCTGGCCACCGCGCTTCAGTAGTTCGCGCCCGACGTGGCTGCGCGCCATTGGAATCACCTCGACCGGCAGCGGAAACGTTCCCAGGACGTCCACTAATTTGGTCTGGTCGGCGATGCAAACGAATAATTCGCTGGCGGCGGCGATAATCTTCTCGCGGGTCAGCGCCCCGCCGCCGCCCTTAATCATTTGCAGGTAGCGGTTCACTTCGTCAGCGCCATCCACATACAACGGCAATGGCCCGGCGGCGTTCAAATCCAGCACCGGAATCCGGTGTGCTTTCAACCGTTGCGTGGTCGCCTCGGAACTCGACACCACCCCGTCCAGGCGGTGTTTGATCCGGGCCAGGGCGTCAATAAAATAACTGACCGTCGAACCGGTGCCGACGCCCACAACCATATTATCCTCAACGTATTCCAACGCCGCTTCGGCAGCGCGCTGTTTCATGTCATCAGTGGACATGGACCGTTCTCCCCTGAATTTCAATCAACTGGAAAAAGAGTTAAACCGCCAAGATCGCCAAGATCGCCAAGTCATTCACCAGAAAACCGGCGCAACGCTGCTTCCGTAACCGCTGCATCCAGCGGCACATCCCAGGCGTGCCGAACCAATGCCGCGACATGCTGGAACTCGTAGCCCAGACCCAGCAGCACGGGGCGGTGGCCACGATAGCCCGGATCGCGCAGGAACGCGAAGGTGCGGTCGTAAAACCCTCCGCCCATGCCGAGGCGAGTCCCCGTCGGGTCGAAAGTCACCAGCGGCGTTAACACCAGATCCAATCGGGAGGGTTCCAGCCATGTTTCTGGCGCGACTGCTGGTTCAGGGATATTGAAGCGATTGCGGCGCATCGGCGTTCCGGGCGAGTACGGCGCGAAGTGGAGCGCGCACGCACGGTCCAGCACCGGTAGATAAACCGACCGACCCGTGCTCCAGGCCCGCTCCAGCAGCGGCGCCGGGTCCAGTTCGCCGTCACAGGCCCAATAACCCGCCACCCGAACTGCGCTGATCCATTCCGGCCAGTCTTCGAGCCGGGAGGCGACGGCCAGTGCGGCCTGGCGTTGCATAGCAGGGGAAAGAGCGCGGCGCCGTTCACGCAGCCGCTGGCGCAGTGCGCGCGGGTCGTCGGTCATGGGATGCGAAGCAGAAAAACAAAGGCGACGCCGTAGCGTCGCCAGAGTTGCAAGAGGAGGGCGCTCTCCGCCTGTGCCGTTTTGGGCTGTTACCCTTGAACCGTGAGGTTCAAGTGGGGGAACAGAGCGGCGTATCAGGCTTTCCGCCGCGGGGCGGACCTGCACACTTACGCCGACAACCGCCCACCCTGGGTCAGATTAATTAGGATCAAGGGGTTACCCAACCCACTACTCGAACACTGCAGGGAGCGCCCGAACTAAAAACCAATCCTGGAGCCTATTATAACTCCGTTGCCGCGGCCTGGCTGAGGGCTCCATCAACTTTTTGCAATAAATCTCGCATACGGTGGTTCAGCAGCACATCCATTTCAGCCGCCTGGCGTTGCTGCCGCAGCAATTCGTGGCTGAGATTGAGCGCGGCCATCATGGCGACCGATTCCAGAGCCAAAGACTTGCTGCTGCGATCACGAATCTCCCGCATCTTCCGGTCAAGATAGTGGGCCGCTTCCAGCAATTCCTCCCGCTCAGCGGGTGAACAGGCGAAGCGGTAGTCGTTGCCGGCCAGGTGCACGGCTACACTGATGGTCTGCTGGCTCACGAGGTTTACCCCAGTCCTTTCAACCGCACGATCATCGCATCAATGCGGGCGCGCAGTTGGTCGTTTTTTTCACGCAGGGCGTCGCGTTCGCTGTGCAGCGCGGTCATATCCTCGCGCAAGGACCGGTTTTCCTGCGCCAGGCGCTCGCACCACTCAGCCAGTTGTTCGACCCGCTCGGCCAGAATCGCCAGATGGGTTTCGACCGTCTCCACCGCCTCGGGCAGCGGGGCGCCATCATCCTCCGCAGCCAGCGGTTCGTTTTCAATAAAGTGATTATTTTCCATGGCGATTACTATAGAGCGGCGCTTCCGATTCGGTCAATTTCAATCGTTGTACTCCCGCCAAAATTTCGGAGTTCAGGCGTGGGATGTTACGATGATTGAATCTGACACCGCTCCTCAGCGCTGGAGTCCATCACATGTCCGCCGCCCATGTCCCCCTGTTCGAACGCCTGACCCGCCTGCTCGATCCGCTCGATCCGGCGGAGCTGCATGGCTTGCTATGCGGTCTCCTCTGCGCCAATCCCGCGCTTGACCGCGACCGCTGGCTGGCCGTGGCGCGCGAGGAACTGGTTGAGGGCGCCGAACTGACCGAACCGGTTTGCGACCTCCTTGCCAAACTGCTGGAGTTTGGCGCTGCCCAACTGAACGCCGATGACGGCTCCGTGACCCCCCTGTTGCCCGACGATGACGCGCCCTTGAATCAGCGAGCCGATGCGCTGGGCGCCTGGTGCCAGGGTTTGCTCTACGGACTGGGGCTGGGGCGGGCGGATCGGGATGGCGCGTTGTCCGCAGACAGCCGGGAATTTCTGCGCGATGCGACCGAGATCGCTCAGGTCGGTTTTGAGACCGACGAGAGCAGCGAAGCCGATGAAACCGCCTATGCCGAAGTGGTCGAATACCTGCGGGTCGGGTTGCTGATGATCCTGGAGGATCTGCGCCACGCCGCCGCCCCACGCCGCCTGCACTGAACCGGAATCTACTGATGTTCGCTCGCGCTATTCCCGCTGCCGTGTTTGCCCGCCGTCGCCGCGCCCTGCTGGCGCGCATGGGGCCGGGTTCCATCGCCCTGCTGCCTGCTGCCTCCGAGACGCCGCGTAACCGCGACGTTCATCACCCGTTTCGCCAGGATAGCGATTTTTACTACCTGACCGGCTTTCCCGAACCCGAAGCCATCGCCGTACTCGCGCCGGGTGGTGAACACGAATTCCTGCTGTTCTGCCGCGAGCGCGACCCGCACATGGAAATCTGGCATGGTCGCCGCGCTGGCCCGAAGGGCGCGATGGAGCGTTACGGGGTGGATAACGCCCATCCCATCGCCGAGATCGACAAACTGTTGCCGCCGTTGCTGGAAAACCGCGAGCGGGTGTTTTACGCCATCGGCTACAACCCCGAGTTCGACCGGCGGATGATGGGCTGGCTCAACCAGGTGCGCGGCAAGACCCGAACCGGAGTACGCGCGCCCGCTCTGTTCGTTGCCCTGGAGCACCTGCTGCACGCCATGCGGTTGCGCAAGGAGCCGGAGGAAATCGCGGTGATGCGCGAATCCGCCCGGATCGCCGCCGAGGCGCATCAACGGGCGATGCGCGCCTGCCGGCCAGGGAGGATGGAATACGAACTCGAAGCGGAAATCCTGTACACGTTTATTCGCCACGGAGCCGGCTGGGCCTACCCGTCCATCGTCGGCGGCGGCGACAACAGTTGCATCCTGCACTACACCGAGAACAACGCTCCATTGCGCGATGGCGACATCGTGCTGATTGACGCCGGTGCGGAACTGGATGGCTACGCTTCGGACATCACCCGCAGTTTTCCGGTCAACGGCCGTTTCTCTGGCGAGCAACGCGCCATTTACGAGCTGGTGCTGGCCGCCCAGAAAGCGGCGATTGACCAGGTTCGCCCCGGTCGCCACTTCAACGAACCGCATGACGCGGCGGTGCGGACGCTGACCGAAGGGCTGGCGGCGCTCGGTTTGCTGCAGGGCGACGTGGAGGAACTGATCAAAGCGGAACAGCACAAACCGTTTTACATGCACCGCACCGGCCACTGGCTGGGCATGGACGTGCATGACGTGGGCGATTACAAAACCGGTGAGGACTGGCGGATCTTTGAACCCGGCATGGTGACCACCATCGAACCCGGTTTGTATATTCCCGCCGGCGGCAAGATTCTGGACGCCCATTGGGCGCGGCTGGGGGTTCATCTGGAAACCGAACTGGATGAACGCTGGCAGCGGATCGGCATCCGTATCGAAGACGATGTGCTGGTTACGGATGACGGCCATGAGATATTGACTGCCGCCGCCCCTAAAGAAGTTGACGAGATCGAGGCGCTGATGCGGGAAAGACGGTGAAGAGTCTGTTTTTCATGAGCTTATCGAGAAGCGGGCAGGACAGCGCCGGTGACTGAATCGTTCGCGATCCAGGTCCAGGACCTCAGCAAATACTACGGTCCGGTGCACGCTGTGGACGGCGTCAGTTTCAGCATCGTCCGGAGCGCCACCTGCGCCCTGCTGGGCGGCAACGGCGCTGGCAAGACCACGACGATCGCCATGTTGCTGGGCCTGCTGCTGCCAACCCACGGCCAGATTCGCATTCTGGGCGAGGAGGTACCGCGCCATCGCCAGCGAGTACTGCCGCGCATGAACTTTTCTTCACCTTACGTAGACCTGCCGCAGCGGCTGACCGTCGCGGAAAACCTGACGGTCTACGCCCGGCTGTACGGGGTGCGCCGGGTGCGGGAGCGGCTGGCGACGCTGGGGCGGGATCTGGACATTGACGCCTTTTTTCAGCGTCCCTACGGCAGCCTGTCCGCGGGCCAGAAAACCCGCGTGGCGCTGGCCAAGGCGCTGTTGAACGAACCGGAAATCCTGCTGCTGGACGAACCGACCGCCTCGCTCGATCCCGACACCGCCGACCGGATGCGCCGCATTCTGACCGACTATCAGCAACAAAGCGGCGCGACCCTGCTGCTGGCTTCACACAACATGAGCGAAGTCGAGCGACTGTGCGACCAGGTCATCATGCTGCGGGCAGGCCGCGTCGTCGCCACCGGCGCCCCGCGTGAGCTGATTCACCGCTATGGTCGCAAGGACATGGAGGAAGTCTTCCTCGACATCGCCCGTGGCATCCAAAGCGGTGAGGTAGTGGAATGAACGGGATTTCCCTGCACCGGATCGGGGCACTGGCGCTGCGCTATCTCTATCTGCTGCGCAGTTCGCGAGTTCGCGTCATCGAACTGGCCTACTGGCCCACGGTGCAAATGATCCTGTGGGGCTTTATCACCCGCTATCTGGCCGGCCACAGCGACGTGCTGAGCCAGGCTACGGGACTGCTGCTGGCGGGCGTGCTGCTGTGGGACATTCTGTTTCGCAGCCAACTGGGCCTGTCGGTGGTGTTCTTCGAGGAACTGCACGCCCGCAATCTGGCGCAACTGCTCATCAGCCCGCTGCAACCGATCGAACTGATCATCGCGCTGATGTCCATCAGCCTGGTGCGGACCCTGCTCGGCGTCGGCATCGCCATTCTGCTGGCGATTCCATTCTACGGGTTCAACCTGTTCGACCTCGGTCTGCCGCTGGTGGGATTTTTTCTCAACCTGCTGTTGATGGGCTGGGCCATTGGCCTGCTGGTGTCGGCGCTGGTGCTGCGCTATGGCATGGGCGCGGAAAGTATTGCCTGGGCGGCGATTTTCGCGCTGGCGCCGCTGTGCGGGATTTATTACCCCGTCGCCACGCTGCCCGGCTGGCTGCAACCGCTGTCCTGGGTGCTGCCGGCCAGCTACGTGTTCGAGGGGATGCGGGCGGTGTTGCTGGATCATGCGGCCCGGCTGGATTATCTGATCTATGCGCTGCTGCTCAACGCCGGCTATCTTGGTCTGGGCATTACGGTATTTCTGGCTACGGTCCACCAGGCGCGGGAGCGGGGTTCGCTGTTGCAGTCGGGGGAGTAAACCCGGCAGCCAGCCCTGGCTGGCCCGTTCAAAAACCGCGCGCCCCTTGGCATAATGCTGCATCATTCAGAATCTTCCGACTGGACGCCCCATCGGAACCCGTTCACCTCACCGCCGCTGACCCGGCCAAGGGAGTACAACAACAATGCGCGTCCTGCTCACCACCAATGAATATCCTCCTTACGTCTACGGCGGCGCGGGAGTCCACGTCGAATATCTGTCGCGCGAACTGGCCAAGCTGACCCCGGTTGAGGTGCGTAGCTTCCATGACCAGACGCTTGACAATGGCCAGTTGCATGTGCGCGGTATCAAAATGGATACCACCCATTTTGCCGGCTGCCCGCAATCCTTCGTCTCGCCGCTGAAGGCGCTGAGCACTTGCCTGGCCTTCGTCGGCCAGGGCATCAGCGATCTGGAAGGCAACGCCGAGATCATCCACTGCCATACCTGGTACGCTCATTTCAGCGGCATCCTGGCCAAGATTCTCTACAACATCCCGATGGTGGTCACCGTCCATTCGCTGGAGCCACTGCGGCCCTGGAAGCGCGATCAGCTCGGACCCGGCTACGACCTGTCGCGCTGGATTGAAAAGACCGCGCTGGAGACCGCCGACGCCATCATCGCCGTTTCACGCAGCACCCGCGACGACGTGCTGCGGCTATTCAACGTAGAGCCGACCCGGGTGGTGGTCATTCCCAACGGCATCGACACCGATGAATATCGTCCGATTGACGATCCCGCCGCCATCGCCCAGTTCGGCATTGATCCCAACCGGCCCTTTGTGCTGTTCGTCGGCCGGATCACCCGGCAGAAGGGGTTGTACTACCTGCTGCAAGCCATCCCGCATCTCGACCCCAGCTTGCAGGTCGTGCTGTGCGCTGGCGACGCCGACACCCTGGCGATGCAGCGCGAAATCGAAGACATGGTGCAGGAGCTGCAAACCCACCGCTCCGGCATCATCTGGATTCCCAAGATGGTATCGCGTCAAACCACCATCGCCTTGTATTCGCACGCCGCCATTTTCTGTTGTCCCTCGATTTACGAACCGTTCGGCATCATCAATCTGGAAGCGATGGCCTGCGGTACGCCGGTGGTCGGCAGCGCGGTCGGCGGCATCTGCGAGGTGGTGGTGGATGGCGAAACCGGCTTCCTGGTGGATCCGCACCTGTCGCTGGAGCCGCCACACGATCCGGTGGCCCCCAGCCGGTTTGAACATGGCTTGGCCGATGCGATCAACCGCCTCGCCGCTGACCCTGCGCTACGCGAGCGGATGGGCCAGGCGGGCCGCGACCGGGTTGAGCGCCACTACAGTTGGCGCAGCATCGCCCAGCAGACCTACGATCTGTATCGCCGGCTGCGCCCGCAGCGCACCTGATCTGCTGCGCTTAATACCAACGCCGGCGCTAGCCGGCGTTTTACTTTCCGCGCTATCAGCTACAGTTATGGGTGTAATCGGTCGGACATCATGCGCCTTGCGTTGCGGCAAGACGTACCGCCTCCCGTTGCACTACCACCAAAGACAGGACCCTCCATCCTATGGAAAACAAAGATCTGGAGCCCGAGATTCGCAACCTCGCTTATCACCTCTGGCAGTCGGCTGGGCACGAGTTTGGTCGAACTGCGCTCGATTTCTGGGAAATGGCCGAGCGGATGATCGTCGAACTGACGGCGGATTCGGTCCGACGAGCTAACACAGCCGCCGCTTCCATGCTCGAGACCGCTGCGGCCTGGCCTTCAGCGTTGCGTGCGCTGTATCTCTATCGCGTTCGGGAACTGGCCCGCTGCATGTGGTCGGCCAGCAGCGAGCAACAGGAGCGGTCACTGGACTATTGGCTGGCCGCGGAAAAACATTTGCGCCAGTTGACGGAATCGGCGACGCGCGTTGCTGGCGCCCGCCTCGGCCAGGAGGAAGCGATGGCCAGGGTGTTCGAGACGTTCTCGCCAGCCGATTACCTGGAGCAGATTCGCAAGACCGCTTATTATCTCTGGGAGGAGACGGGGAGCCAGTGCGGTTCCGCATTTGATTTGTGGCTGGAGGCAGAGAACCGGTTTCTGGACGCAATGGCCAAAGGCCAGGCATCGCCTCCGCCCGAGGATCCCAAGCCGCCCGCCCAGTAACCATGCCCTGATCGAGGTTTTGTCAGCCAGAATTACCAAGTAGCGATACCGCTTCTAACCTCGGCAGCTTGGGGAGTAAAATAAAAGTGGCATCTTTACGGTGCCAATGCTGTTTTTTGGCGCGCGTGCACCGTAGACTGAGTACTTTTTACTGACGGAGAAACCGGATGAGCAATACGACGATTGACAAAGCGAAAGGTAAAATCAAGGAAGCGGTCGGCAAGGCGACCGGTGACAAGGAACTGGAGGCTGAAGGTCAGATTGAACAGGCTGGCGCCACCGTGCGGGAAAAAGCGGCTGAAATCAAAGCGGATGTCGCTGGTGCGGTCGGCAGTGTGGTCGATCGCGTTAGCGCGGTTGCCTCGAATATTAAGGACAAGGTGACCGGGAAAGGCTGAAGTCGTGTTCGAGCCGGGCGGGTTCCAGCCGCCCGGCCGCCGACCACCGTCGGTCACGCTCTCCCCGCCGGCGGAAGTTGTTGCGAAAAACCGCCAAACCCGCTCACGTGCACGCCAGCCGCCGCAGCCGTTCCAGATAGGCCCGCTCGTCCGGTTCCCGGCCGGCGCGCTGGGCCTCCCACAGGGTCTCACCCAGACACTCCATCATCAGATGCTCGGCGACGTGGGCGTCGCCCGCCCGCTGGCACAGGCGCTGGTACACATCGAGAATGCCCGCCGGGCGGTTGGCCCCGAGTTGTTCGTGAATAGCGATGTGCATGCCCAGGTGCAGGAAGGGATTGGTCTGGCCCAGCTCCGGCGAGTATTCGCGGCTCAGGGCGGTTTCGGCGTCGGTCAGCACGGATTGATATTCGGGATGGGCGCGGATTGCCTCGGCGATGATCCGCTCGAGCGGTTCCAGCGGCTGGCCGGCATTGGCCTTGTCCCAGACCGTGCAGTAGTAGCGGCGCAGGCGGTCGCGGTCGTTGCCAAACATCAGGTTACCTCGCTCTTGTCCGGGTATTCGCAGAAATCGCGGATCGGGCAAGCCGGGCAACGCGGCTGGCGGGCGGTGCAGACATAGCGGCCGTGCAGGACCAGCCAGTGGTGCGCGTCCTGGCGAAATTCCGCCGGCGTCACCGCCAGCAGCCCCTCCTCGACTGCTCGTGGAGTTTTGCCCGGCGCCAGCCTGGTGCGGTTGGCGACCCGGAAGATATGAGTATCAACCGCAATCGTCGGTTCGCCGAAGACGGTATTCAGGATGATGTTGGCAGACTTGCGGCCCACCCCCGGCAAGGCTTCCAGCGCCTCCCGGTTATGCGGCACTTCGCCGCCATGCCGCTCCAGCAGCAGGACGCAGGTTTTGCGGATGTTGGCGGCCTTGGTGTTGTACAGGCCGATGGTCTTGATATAGCCCTTGAGGCCCTCTTCGCCCAGATCCAGGATGGCCTGCGGGGTGTTGGCGACCGCGAACAGACGGACAGTAGCCTCGTTGACCTTCTTATCAGTGGCTTGTGCCGAGAGGATCACGGCAACCAGCAACTCGAACGGACTGAGATAGCGCAATTCCGTGGTCGGCGTGGGGCGAGTGGCTTGCAGGCGGGTGAAGAGTTGGTGAATTTGGCTGGGGTTCATTGGCGCATCACGGAGTTTGATCAGAGGACATCGAGCGAGCGGACCGCGCTCTTGCCGCTATAATTGAGGGCGTGAGTGTAAATCATGAGGATAAGAAGCACGACAGAATCCGCTTCGATCCTGATACAGCTTGGGCTTTCAGCGCGTCCCACCTGAACAGGGCTTTTTGGTGGACGGTTTGTGGAATAATGCGGACCATCGGAACTATCGGGGGCACAGGCATGAAAAAGCTGGTGGGTGTCATTGTTGTTATCCTGGTGCTGGCCGCGGCGGGCTTCGTCGGCGCGGCGTACTGGTCGGGAGTGCAGGCGGAGCGCTGGTATCAGGAAGCCTTGGCGGAAGGCGCGAAAAACCCGAATGTCAAATTCACCACGACGCGCTATGAGCGTGGCTTGTTCTCCTCGCAATCCATCACCCGCATTCAGTTTGTATTGCCCGAAGGCAGCGAAACGTCGGAGGTGGATCCTTCCTTCTCGATCCGGCAGGATATTTACCATGGCCCGTTGCCGCTCGCCGGTCGGAGCGTTGCCGGCGTGCCGATGGGCGTCAATGGGGCGGTCATCCGCGCCACCCTGGATCGGGAGAGCAGCGCCTGGACCCGCGAGCTGGCGAAGCTGTATGGCGACCAGGAACCCATAGTCGCTCTCTCGCAAGTCGGGTTCGACGGCGCCAGCGATACGCAGATTACCATGCCGCCGCTGACCCTGAGCAATGTCGAGGATGTGCAAAACCTCAATTTCTCGGGCTTGCAAGGCCATTTCCAGGCCGCGCCGCGCGGTGCGGCGGTGCAAGGTAAATTGACCATCGCCAGTCTCGATCTGGTCGGCAAGCCCGATGCCGGCGGGGGAGGGCAGGTCAAGCTTAATGACCTGAGCATGAACGTGAACCAGCGCAAGGGCGCTTTCGATCTGCTGTTTGGCGACTCCAGCGTTCGGATCGGTGAGTTGAGCGCCCAGGATCAGACGACGGGCGCCCCGTTTGTCATCACGAACCTTACGATCACCGGTGCGCTCAGCCCGCAAGGCGCGCAACAAGTCGCCGGCGAAGTCGTGGTCAAGGCGGACAAGGTTACTGTGGACCAGCAAAGCGGTTCCGGCAGTCTAAAACTGGCGCTGCGTAATCTGGATGGCCCCACAGTGATGCAATTACAGCAGTGGCAACAGAAGGTAGCCGCCCAGCCTGAGGATCCCCAGGTGCTGGATGAATTGATGAAGCTGCTCAAAACTCTGCTGCGTGGCAAGCCGGAATTCACGCTCGACTCCCAGGCGAAACTGGCTCAGGGTGACTGGCAGGGCAAGCTGACGCTGAATTTTCAGGATTTTGGCGAGGTCAATCTGCTGGTTAATCCGTCCAGCCTGCTGGGTGCGCTGGAAAAGGGTGCAGCCGATGTCGCGGCGTCCAAGGCGCTGGTCGAAGCCTTGTTGATCAGCACGACCAAGGAGCAGCTTATGGCCCAGGCCCAGGCGCAGGACAAACCGGCGAGTGAAGCGGCGATTCAAAGCCTGGCGGCGCAGCAGGTTGCGCAACAGCTTCAGAGCTTGACGACGGCTGGCTTCATCCGGCTGGAAGGCGATCAGTATCAGTCCAGTGCGCGCTTCGAAGGCGGCAAGCTGTTGGTAAACGGTCAGGAAATTCCGCTGGAGGGTGGAGCGGGGGCGGAAGATGGCGCGATCGAGAACGAGATCCCGCTGGAGCCGGATGATGGCGCTGGGGAACCCGCGCAGGAGTAAGGCAATTTCCATAAAAGACCTTACCAGGCAGGTTACTCGTAGGGACACGGCGGCACCGTGTCCCTACAGGCCCCACAGATATAATCCTTGCGAGAAATCACCTAAGCACCACTGCGGCCAGAGTGCTGGCCGCGAAAGGTGGATTGATTGTAATTTAAAAGATAATATTTCACGATTAATGAGTCTGGCTAATCAAGGATGTAGAATTGATGATTCAAGATATTAGCCCACTACTGCTGGCCTTTGGGTTCTGTGTGGGGATGATCGCCCTGCTGATCCATCCAGCGCGGGTTTGGGGCTGGGTGGATCATCCCTCCAGTCGCAAGCACCATCGGACGCCTGTACCTCTGGTGGGCGGAGTAGCGATGTGCGTCGCCTATAGCCTGAGCCTGCTGGCGCTGCCGGAACCGCCTCACTCCTACCAGGCCTTGCTGGTCGCCATGGTTTTGCTGACCCTGATCGGCCTCTATGATGATCTCCGCGCCATCCGTCCCATCATTCGTTTTGTCTTTCAGGGCGGGGCGGTTCTGGTGATGGCGCTTGGGGGCGGGGTCGTCCTGGACAGCCTCGGCGACCTGTTCGGGCTGGGCGACGTGATTCTGGGCGGAGGCATCGCGCTGGCGGTTACCGTGTTTGGCGTCGTGGGGGTGATCAACGCCTTCAATATGAGCGATGGTCTCGACGGTCTGGCCGGCGGCTTGGCGCTGATCGCCGCCGGCTGGCTGGTCGTTCTGTTGCAAATGGCGTCGTCTGCGCACGCCGACGACAGCAACGCGCTGTTAACGCTCGTCCTGGTCATTGCCGGGTTTCTCTGTTTCAACCTGCGCCATCCCTGGCGGGCGCGCGCCAGCGTGTTCATGGGCGACGCCGGCAGCACCATGCTGGGTTTTGTCCTGGCCTGGTTCCTGGTGCATCTGTCCCAGGGTCAGGAGGCGGTGATGACGCCAATGACGGCGGTCTGGCTCCTGGCGCTGCCGCTGATGGACACGATTGCGGTGATGATCCGCCGTATCCGCATCGGTCATCATCCATTCGCCGCCGACCGCCGGCATGCGCATCACCTGTTGCTGGGTTGCGGGTTAACGGATGGCCGGGCTACGGCTCTGCTGCTGATTGCGGCTTTAAGCATCGGTGCTGTAGGCGTTGCCGCCCACGGCCTGGGTGTGCCTGAGTATCTGCAATTCTATGCGTTCCTGGCGCTGTTCTGGCTGTACTACGGGCTGACGACCCGCCTCTGGAAACGCCTCGAGCACCCTGTAGCGTCGGCCAAGACCCAGACGGTCGAGCGGCGGGGAGCGTCTTCTTCGGCATCAGCCGTGGCGTCGTCTGCGCTCCGCCAAAACCCGGTACAAAACGAGAAGTAACCCGCCCGTTCAACCCGTGCGGCTGATGGCGAACGGCGCGAAGGCCTGGCATACCGGCATCACTTCCAGCGTATTGATGTTAACGTGAGCCGGGCGGGTTGCCGTCCAGTACACGATGTCGGCGATATCCTCTGCTTGCAGCGGCTGGGTTCCGGCGTAGACCTTGGCAGACGGGCCGCTTTCCCCCTTGAACCGCACCAGCGAAAATTCGGTTTCCGCCATTCCCGGCTCGATGTTGGTCACGCGCACCCGCGTGCCCAGCAGGTCGGCGCGCAGGTTGAGCGAAAACTGACGGACGAACGCTTTGGTCGCGCCGTAGACGTTGCCGCCGGGATAGGGATGGTTGCCGGCCACCGAGCCGATGTTGACGATGTGGCCGCGATTGCGAGCGACCATGCCCGGCAGAATGGCGCGAGTGCAATACAGCAGGCCCTTGATGTTGGTGTCCACCATGCGTTGCCAGTCGTCCATGGGACACTGATGGGCCGGTTCCAGGCCGAGCGCCAGTCCGGCGTTGTTCACCAGCAGATCCACCTCGGCGAAGTCGGCGGGCAGCGCAGCGACGGCGGCGTTTACCGCCGCTTCGTCGCGCACGTCGAGTGCAACAGCGTGGACCGGGACGGTCGCAGCCAGCTCGGCGCGCAGGGCTTCCAAACGATCCTGGCGGCGGCCACAGACGATCAAATGCCAGCCGTGAGCGGCGAACTGGCGAGCGCAGGCGGCGCCGAAACCGGAGGTGACGCCGGTGATGAAAGCGATTTGGGACATGGTTGAGGTTCTCACAAGCAGGATAGAGAGTGAATTATGAAGCAAGCCGCACGCCGGATGGAGATGACCTTCATCGGTCCCCGGTCCCTGATCCAATCCTCGCTCTGGACGCCGCCCCGCCGGTTCGCTAGGGTACGCGCCCAAATTGGCAATCCCAGTGATTCCGCATGAATGCTACGACCTACGACGCTGCTGCGATTGAAGTCCTCAGCGGCCTGGACCCGGTTCGCAAGCGGCCGGGAATGTATACCGACACCAGCCGGCCTAATCACCTGGCTCAGGAAGTGATTGACAACAGCGTGGACGAAGCGCTTGCCGGCTACGCCACGGTTGTGAAGGTGATTCTGCACGCCGACGGTTCGCTGTCGGTGGCCGACGATGGGCGCGGGATGCCGGTGGACCTGCACCCCGAAGAGGGCATTCCCGGCGTCGAACTGATCCTGACCCGCCTGCACGCCGGCGGCAAGTTCTCCGACCGCAACTACCGCTTCGCCGGCGGCCTGCACGGGGTCGGCGTGTCGGTAGTGAACGCGCTGTCCAGTCATCTCGAAGTCTGGGTCAAGCGCAACGGCAAGGAGTACAACATGGCCTTCGCCGGCGGCGACAAGGCGTCCGATCTGGAAGAGATCGGCACCGCGCCGCGCCGGGCGACCGGCACCACCCTGCGGTTCTGGCCGGATCCGCGCTATTTTGATTCGCCCAAGTTTTCCGTGCCCCGGCTCAAGCACGTCTTGCGCGCCAAGGCGGTGCTGTGTCCGGGGCTGAAAGTCGCGTTCACCGACGAAGCGACCGGCGAACAGATCGCCTGGCATTACGAGGATGGCTTCACTGATTATCTGAAGGAGGCGCTGGGCCGGACGCCGCTGCTGCCCGATCCGCCGTTCGTCGGCCACGTCGGCGGCGAGCGCGAAGCGGCGGACTGGGCGTTGACCTGGCTGCCGGAGGGTGGTGAACCCATCGCCGAAAGCTACGTCAACCTGATTCCAACCCCCTTGGGCGGCACGCATGTTAATGGTCTGCGTGGCGGGTTGACCGACGCGGTGCGCGAGTTCTGCGAGTTTCGCAACCTGACGCCGCGCGGGCTGCGCATCGCGCCGGAAGATGTCTGGGACGGCTGCTGTTACGTGCTGTCGGTCAAGATGCAGGACCCGCAGTTCTCCGGCCAGACCAAGGAGCGGCTGTCCTCGCGCGAGTGCGCGGTGTTCGTGGCCGGGGTGGTCAAGGACACGCTGAGCCTGTGGCTGAACCAGCATCCCGAAATGGGCGAGCGGATCGCCCAACTGGCGCTGGCGAATGCGCAAAAACGCTTGCGGGCCAGCCGCAAGGTGGTGCGCAAGCAGGTGACCAGCGGCCCGGCGCTGCCCGGCAAGCTGACCGATTGCACCGCGCAGGATTTGGCGCGCACCGAACTGTTCCTGGTTGAAGGCGACTCCGCCGGCGGCTCCACCAAGCAGGCCCGCAATCGCGAGTTTCAGGCGGTGTTGCCGTTGCGCGGCAAAATTCTCAACACCTGGGAGGTGGATTCCGCCGAGGTGATGGCCTCGCAGGAAGTGCATAACATTGCAGTGGCCATCGGCGTGGACCCCGGTTCCGGGGAATTGAACGGGCTGCGCTACGGCAAGATTTGCATCCTCGCCGACGCCGATTCCGACGGCCTGCACATCGCGACCCTGCTGTGCGCGCTGTTCGTGCGTCATTTCCGGCCGCTGGTGGAAGCGGGCCATGTCCATGTCGCCATGCCGCCGCTGTTTCGGGTGGATGTCGGCAAGGAGGTGTTTTACGCGCTGGATGAGGCCGAGAAACAGGGCATTCTCGACCGCATCGCCGCCGAAAAGAAGAAGGGCAAGGTCAATGTCACCCGCTTCAAGGGCCTGGGCGAGATGAATCCACTGCAATTGCGGGAAACGACGATGGACCCCGCTACCCGCCGGTTGGTGCAACTGACGCTTGAGGCTGGCGATGATGCGCTGGCGCTGATGGACATGTTGCTGGCGAAGAAACGGGCGGGGGATCGGAAGAACTGGTTGGAGGAGAAGGGCAATCTGGCGGAGGTGTAGCCTTGGTCCACGGAAAACACGGTCCACGGAAAACACGGAAGACACGGAAAATGCGGAAAATGCGGAAGGTCTAGCGAAGACGGGCGATGGTGTTATGGATAACCATTTTATGCGCTGCGCCTTGCTCCCCCTGGATTCAGCATCTAGAGTTTATGGACGCCGCTCTTCTGGGGCGGCGGAACCTAAATCAAAACCATGAAAGGAGGTTGAGGATGAAGAAACAGTTGCTGATGGGCGTGGCCGCTTTGTGTGCAATGGGTTTGTCCGCCGGCGCGTGGGCCGCCGATGCCGCGACCGCCGATGAAGTGGTCGTCAAGGTCAAGGAAGCCGCTGCCGCCGTGAAGGCGAGCGCCGACGCCACGTTGTCTGAATTCGATAAGAAGGACGGCAAGTGGGCTTGGAAGGATACCTATGTGTTCGCGCTGGATTGCACCGCCGGCACGGTGAAGGCTCATCCGAGCGAGAAGGTCAAAGGTATCAAAGTGACGGAACTCAAGGATAAAGCCACCGGCCAGGAATTTGGGTCGGCACTCTGCGCCGCCGCGAAGAAGGAACACGGCGGTTGGGTCGAGTATATGTGGACCAAGCCGGGCGCCGAAGGCAATCACCGCAAGGTCGCCTACATTCTGACCGTTGGCAACTATCAGGTCGCCGCCGGCGTCTACGACGACAAGTTGACCGCCGCGGAACTGGAAGCCAAGAGCGCCAAGTAAGGCGATTTCCATAAAAGACCTTACCAGGCCGACCTCTGTAGGGACACGGCGGCGCCGTGTCCCTACGGGTCCTACAGGTATAATCTTTCCAGGAAATCACCTAAGCCCGACAGACCCCGCCGCGCTTCGCCCCCGCCTCTGGCCTCCCCGCCCGTAGCGGAGCGCGGTGGTTCTTCAACCATTGTAGTGAATCAGGCTTTTGATCCTGTGAAGAATTTCTTGCCAAGAACCTGGCTGATTTCACTCTTTCTCCTGCTTTTCATTCTGCTGTTTCCCGTCTGCCCCGCGCTGGCGGAGGAAGCGGGTCGCCTGATCAGCGTGCTGGGCCGCGCCGAGGTCTGGCGCGACGGGCGCTGGCAACCGGTGGACGAGGGCGACGCGCTCGCTGCCGGCGAAGCAGTGCGGACCCAGGAGGGCAGCCGGGTCGCGATCCTGCTGACCAACGGCACTCAACTCAAACTCAACGCCAACAGCCGGCTGGAACTCAAACGGGTTACCACTCCCCCGCCCGAAGGCCTCCTGCCCACCGCCGCTGAAGCGCTGCGAAGCGTGTTACGGGTGTTGAACGGCGAAGTTTGGGTGCGCAACAGCGGCGAACCGCTGGACCTCCAGACCGTCCCGGCCACCGCCTCCATCCGAGGCACCGAATTCACCCTCGCAGTCGAGCCGGGCGACGCGGCTCGACTGGCCGTGCTCAGCGGCCTGGTCGAATTCAGCAACCCGCAAGGCCGCGTGCTGGTGGCGGCCAGCGAACAGGCCACCGTCCAACTCGGTCAGGCGCCGCGCAAGACCGTCCTGCTCAATCCGCTCGATGCGGTGCAGTGGTCGCTGTACTATCCGGACCCGGTCGGCCCCGCCGCCGCGCCGGTCCGTGATCCGCAATCCCCCCGCTACTGGACCCAGGCCGCCCAGACCCATCTGCTGCGCGGCCAGGCGCCCGAAGCCCGGCAGGCGCTCGACCGGGCGCTGGCGCTCGATCCGAACGATGCCGGCGCCCTTGGCCTCCGCTCCACCATCGAACTGACGCAAAATCGCCAAGCCGAGGCGCGGGCCGATGCCGAGCGAGCCATCGCCGCCGATCCGGCGTCAGCCGCGGCCTGGCTCAGTCTGAGCTTGGTCCAGCAGGCCGAGTTCGATCTGAATGGCGCCCTGGCCAGCGCGCGCCAAGCGGTCGAACTCGATCCGAACAACGTCCGGGCGCTGGTTCAGGAAAGCAGCCTGCTGTTCGGCACGGGCCGGCTGCGCGACGCCGTCAAGGTCGCGAAACGGGCGCGACGGGCGGCGCCGAACGACGCCATGGTCAACACGATCTGGGGGTTCCTGCAACTGGCCCGTTTCCGGATCGACGAGGCCCGCGATGCCTTTCAGACGGCCATCGCCCAGGATTCCACGCTGGGCTTGCCGCATATCGGCCTGGGACTGGTGCTGTTCCGGCGCAACCAGACCGACGCGGCGGTGGCCGAGATGCGCAAGGCGACCCTGCTGGAGCCGATGGTCTCGCTCTACCACAGCTATCTGGGCAAGGCGTTTTACGAAATCAAGGATGACCGGCGCGCGCAAAAATATCTGGACGCCGCCAAAACTCTCGATCCCCACGACCCCACGCCCTGGCTGTACGACGCCATCCGCCTGCAAAGCATCAACCGACCGGTCGAAGCCGTGGAGAACCTGCAACAATCCATCGAACTCAACGACGACCGGGCCGTGTACCGCTCCCGGTTGCTGCTGGACGAAGACCTGGCCACCCGCTCCGCCACCCTGGGACGAATTTACAACGAACTGGGCTTTACTGAACTCGGGTTGCAGGAAGGCGGACAATCGGTTAGCCGCGATCCCACCAACTACTCGGCCCATCGGCTGCTGGCGGATTCCTATGCGGCCTTGCCGGGCGTCGAGGCGGCGCGAGTGAGCGAATTGCTGCAAGCGCAATTGCTGCAACCGATCAACATTGCGCCGGTTTCGCCGCGAATGGCGGAAACCAAGCTGCTGATGCCCAGCGCCTTCACCACCTTCTCCCTATACGAATTCAACCCGCTGTTCGCGCAGAATGGCCCCACCCTCTGGGCATCCGCGCTGGGCGGCAGTCAGAGCACCTGGGGCAACGAATTGATTGTCTCCGGCCTGACCGACCGCTTCTCCTACAGCCTCGGCCAATTTCACTATCAGAGCGACGGCTACCGACCAAACAACGATTTGGAGAATAATCTCTACAATCTGTTCGTTCAGACCGCCGTGACGCCAGACTTCAATCTTCAGGCGGAATATCGGCATCGGGAAACGATCAGCGGCGATCTCCGATCCCAGTTTGATGGATCATTCTATTCATTTGATCGTCGGGACAACGATCAGGATACTGCCCGCATCGGGGCGCGTTATTCGCTGTCGCCCCAAACCGACGTGATCGCATCGGTCATCTACACGGATCGGGACTTCATTCTCCAAAGCTTCTCTTATAAATTTGATTCGAGGAGTGCGGGCACTCAGGCAGAAGCCCAACTGCTTTATAAAGCGGAACAATTTAATTTGGTTACCGGGCTTGGCGCCTATTCGTTGAATATCGAGCTTAATGATCAACCGGACACCAAAGCTACTCAGCAAAACGTCTATGGTTATGGATATATCAAGATTCCCAACAATGTCATGTGGACCGTCGGTTTCAGCTCTGAATCCGATGAAAATCCAAACGCCGACTTGAACAAAATCAATCCAAAGTTTGGCGTGCAGTGGGCAATCAACGATCAGATATCATTGCGTGCCGCTGCCTTCCAGAGTGTCAAAAAGGCATTTGCAGCCGAGCAAACCATCGAACCGACACAAGTGGCCGGATTTAATCAATTGCTTGATTATGTGGATACGACCGTGTCGAAGAATTATGGCGCCGCGCTCGATATCCGCTTCAACAAACAACTCTTTGGTGGCCTGGGTGCGTTAAGACGGGACAACGATGTTCCCTTTGGACAGTTGGCAGTGCCCGAATTCTATGAAGTTGTGAGCAGTGAAAATAATTTATATGACGCTTATTTATATTGGCTGCCAAGTCAAAAATGGGCGTTTTCCACTTCACTGCTTTATGAAACATTTAAGCCTGATCAGGGCTGTATGTTGTGTTTGTATTTCTATCCGGCTGAATTGAAAACTCTTTCGCTGCCTTTGAATGTCCAGTACTTTGATCCTTCGGGGTTTTTTGCTGGGTTAGGTGTTGTTTATGTAAATCAGGAAATCCAGGCCCTCGATCCTGAGTCCCTGACTCTTTCGCCGATGCAGAACGAGGAGTTTACCCTGGTCAATGCCGGATTGGGTTATCGCCTCCCCAAACGATGGGGAATTGTTGCGCTCCAAGTCAATAATGTGTTCGATAAAAGTTTTCATTATCAGGATAACAGTTTCCAAACGGGAGATGGAACGACTAATCCCCTCTATATTCCCGAACGAACCGTTTTTGGGCGGTTGGTTCTTAACTTCTAGCCACAGTCAAAAGGAAAAAGTCCGATGAGTCTGACCGGTGTTGAAGTGCCTGATGATACTCTTAACAATATTGGACTCAATATGGTTCTGGTGGTTATATCAGATGAAGAGGGAAAGGTAAGAGTAGCGAAGGTCGATCACCCATCAATTCCCACGGATCAACCTTTTTTAAAAATAACTGCTGGTTCTTCACCCGATACGGCACAGGCGCAAGGCGGATGTTGGAAACTTATCAATGGTCAATTGGTATGGTTTAATCCATGTGTGTGATGGATCCATGCTTATGTTGAATTGACCAACTACTTTCAGTCTTGCCCAAATTGCGTACTCCACTAATCCTGCCGGCGACTATCGTGGCGGTAGTTGCCTTCGGGATCACTCTCCTTCTCTCCAGCCTGTCTTTTTTTGCCTTCCTCGAACTGAAAGGATTCGATCTGTTATTCACGCTGCGCGGCGCGCTGCCGGCCCCGGAACCCATCGTCATCGTCGCCATTGATGAACCCGCCATGGCCGAGATCAGGCAGCAATGGCCCTGGCCGCGCAGTCTGCATGCCCGCCTGATCCAGCAACTTAACAAGGCCCACGCCAAAGTCATTGGCTTTGACATCCTGTTTTCCGAGCCTTCCGAACCCGCCGAGGACGAGGAACTGGCGCGCATTCTGCGCAGCAGTGGGAACGTCGTGCTGGTCAGCGCCCTGGCGGTGGTGAACGACCCGCTGTTCCGCCACACCATCCGGATTGACCCGATCCCGGCGTTTCGGGACGCCGCCACGGTGGGCAGTCCGCTGATCAGCATTGATGCGGATGGCGTCGTGCGGCGGGCGCGCTTGCTGGCCCCTGACCTGCCGTCGTTCGCCCTGCAAGTCGTGCGGCGCTATCTGGGCCATCCGACGCCCGGAACCGCAGCGGCGACCGAAGCGCAGTTGCTCAGGCAACGGGATTTAGCGCGGGAGGCGCTGATCGCTTACCGGGGACCGCCGAAGACCATCAAAACGGTTTCGTACTACCAGGCCCTGAATTACGAGCGAATGCTGCCGCCGGGGATTTTCGCCGGCAAGATCGTGCTGGTGGGCCGCCTGCTGGAAGCCATCCCCGAACCGCAACGCCTGTCGGGCGACACCTTTCTCACCCCGTTTTCCTGGATGGTCGGCAGCCCTTCCGCCGGCGTCGAGATTCAGGCCAACCTCATCAGCAACGTACTGGAAGGACGATTCATCACCGAACTCGGCCCGTCCGGTCAGTGGATTCTGCTGCTGGCATCGGTGTTGGCATCCAGTTTGCTGATTGCGCACCTGAAACCGGTTGCCGCTCTTAGCGCCACGGTGGCGATGGCGGGGTTGGCGATGATCGCGGCTTACGGGGTTTTCACCCAAATGGATCTGTGGCTTCCCATGCTCTCCATTCTCCTGGGCCTCGCACTGGTCCAGGGCGGCCATTGGCTGGCCCGGGCGCTGCGGGCCGAGCGCGAGCGCCGCCGCCTGTTGGAAGAAACCAACCACGATCTGGAAATGAAAATTGCCGAGCGCACTCAGGCGCTGTCTACTGCTCATCAGGAACTCCAGCAGCGCCACCAGCAAATCGAAGCGGCTTACCAGGAACTGGCCCGCACTCAGGATCAACTGGTCCACTCGGAAAAGATGGCTTCACTGGGATTGCTGGTGGCGGGCGTAGCGCACGAATTGAATAATCCCATCAGTTACGTTTACAGCAATCTGGAATTCATCGAGGACTACACGGAACGCCTGGCGGCAATGGCCAGGGCGTATTCCGACGCTGCAAAGCCAGCGGATTCAGCCGGGCGCCAAGAGGATGCGCGGCCAGAAATCGCCCGCGTGGAATCTACCCTGGCAACCTTGCAGGAACTGATTGCCAGTTGCCGGGAAGGCGCGGAACGAATCAAGAAAATCGTGCTGGATTTGCGGGTTTTTTCGCGCACCGACGATATCGGTCTCGTATTGGCTGACTTGCATGAAGGCATCGAATCCACTTTGAACCTGCTTTCCAAACAATATCAGGATCGAATTACTCTCCATCGTGATTATGGCTATTTGCCGCTGGTGGAATGCTACCCTGGTCAAATCAACCAGGTGTTTATGAATCTGTTGCAAAACGCGGCCCAAGCCATACCCAGCCAAGGTGAAGTCTGGATTCACACGGTTACGGAGAGCGGCTGGGTTAAAATCACGATCCGGGATAATGGCGTTGGCATTCCTGAAGAGCAGTTAAACCGGATTTTTGATCCCTTTTTTACCACCAAGCCGGTCGGGATGGGAACAGGTCTGGGACTGAGCATCAGCTATGGAATTATTCAAAAACACGGGGGAAAGATTCGGGCGGCCAGCCAGGTGGGTGAAGGAACAGAATTTGTGATCGAACTACCCGTGCGTTCGATAGGGAGAACGATATGAAACGCCATGGCTTACTGATCGTTGACGATGAAAAGGAAATCCTGCGCAGTCTCACCCTGACCTTCGCCGACGATTACGCGGTGTTCACGGCGTCCAGCGGAGCCGAGGCGCTGGAAATCCTGGAAAAACAGGAGATTGCTCTCGTCATTGCCGATCAGCGGATGCCGGTGATGACTGGCGCGGAACTCCTGGAACGGGTTTTTCAAATCAACTCCAACATTATTCGCATTATCCTGACCGGCTATACCGACACGGCCTCCCTGATTCAGGCGATCAACAAGGGTCATATTTATCAGTACATCACCAAGCCCTGGGAGCGACAGGACCTGCGGATTACGGTTAAGCGGGCGGTGGAGAGTTATGAACTGGCGCTGGAAAATAAACGCTTGCTGAGAGAATTGCAGGCCGCCAACGAACGACTGAAGGATGAAAATATTTTTCTGAGGAGTGAAGTGCGCAAGGAATGGCAATGCGCGGACATCATTGGCCAAAGCCCGGTCATGCAAAAGGTTTTCAGTCTGGTGAACCGGGTGCTGGATAATTCGGCCACCGTCCTGCTCACCGGCGAGACTGGCACAGGTAAAACCCTGCTGGCCTGCTACATTCATCACCACGGACCGCGCCGGGACAAGCTGTTTATCGAGCAGAACTGTGGAACTCTCCCTGAAATGTTGCTTGAAAGCGAGCTGTTTGGTCACAAGCGCGGCGCTTTCACCGGCGCGATCCAGGATCGGAAAGGGCTGTTCGAAGTCGCCGATGGCGGCACTTTATTACTGGACGAAATCTGCGAGATGAGTCCGGTGCTTCAAGTCAAATTGTTGCAGGTTTTGCAGGAAGGACGATTCCGGCGGGTCGGCGAAAACGAGTTCCGGCAGACCGATGTTCGAATCATCGCTGCAACCAACAAGGATTTGCAAACCGAGGTTCAGAACGGCCGATTCCGGGCTGACTTGTTCTATCGGGTTAATGTATTCCCCATTCACATTCCGCCATTGCGTGAACGAGTTAGCGATATTCGTCTGTTGGCGGAGTATTGCCTGAATAAATACCGCCGCAAGCTTAATAACCAGGTGACCGGTTTTAGCGAAGACGCCCTGCGCAGTTTATGTGACTATGATTATCCGGGCAATGTGCGGGAATTGGAAAACCTGATTGAACGGGCCTTGATTTTAAGCGCGGGACCACAAATCGAAGCCGGCGAGTGGCTGCCAATGTTAACCATGCACCCCGGTAGCATGACCCGACTGGAGCGGTTGGAACGGGCGGAAATTGAGCGGTTGCTTGAATGCCATCAAGGCAATTTAACCCGGATCGCCAGGGAACTGGGGATCAGCCGCACTACGCTATGGCGTCGTCTGAACGATTACCGTATTCAGCCTGATAAGGACCCGGGTGTTTCAAAATGAACCGCGTGAAAGTAGATTCGTTTCAAGTTTAAACGTCCGGTGTTGGGTTCCAGCTTTACAGTAATTTACAATCAATGATTAAGCTTTTGGTATAAATTATGCCTCCCTCCAAAAGTGCTGAAGTTTCACTATTAGGCACGATCATGATGAGGGGGAACTATGGAATTCGGACAGTATGCCCGGACGCTACGGGAGCAGTGCCGGGGAGTCAACGGTCGTTACTCCATTCGACAGATAGCGCATCGAATTGGCATGGAGCCGAAATACCTCAGCAAAATCGAACGTGGGGAGATGTTGCCGCCAACGGAAGAGATAGTCCTGCGCTTGGCGATGGAGCTGGGAGAAGATGCGGATTTACTGCTGGCGCGGGCAGGCATGATCGCCAGCGATATCCGTGAAATCATCGCCCGCCGGCCCGTTCTATTCGCCGAATTGATCCGGGGCCTGGGCGAAATGAGTGAT
>ERZ1645187.1162-NODE-1162-length-24541-cov-6.372744_pt1 | contig 24541 bp, 19 predicted proteins | sample MGYA00575352_ERZ1645187 | MGnify/ENA primary metagenome ERZ1645187 (study PRJEB40837, sample SAMN11349314) | freshwater sediment metagenome | isolation source: river sediment | host: Sediment | place: India: Wazaribad , New Delhi | collected 2017-02-21 ...
CATGCACGGTCGCGCCCGCAAGGGCATCGGCTACCTGCCGCAGGAAGCCTCGATTTTCCGCGGCCTGACGGTGGAGCAGAATGTCCGTGCCGTGCTGGAGGTGGTCGAACCCGACCGCAAGAAGCGCGATTACGAACTGGATGCGCTGCTCGATGAGTTCTCGATCAAGCGGCTCAGGAAATCGCCGTCCATCGCGCTCTCGGGCGGTGAGCGTCGCCGCTGCGAGATCGCCCGCGCGCTGGCCGGCCGCCCGTCCTTCATGCTGCTGGACGAGCCGTTCGCCGGCATTGATCCGATCGCGGTGGGCGATATCCAGACGCTGGTCCGCCAGCTGACGGCGCGCGGCATCGGCGTGCTGATCACCGATCACAATGTGCGCGAGACGCTGGGGCTGATCGACCGCGCCTACATCATCCACTCCGGGCAGGTGCTGACCGAAGGCTCGCCGCAGGAGATCGTCGACAACAAGGATGTGCGGCGGCTGTATCTGGGCGAGGATTTCCGCCTCTGACCGCCGCGCAACGCCGCCCGCCGGCCCGCGCAACCCTGCCGCCGCCAGTTTTAATTTTGGTCAAGCAAGTTTCATGCTAGATCGTCGGACGCAAGCGTCTGGCAATCTTTGCCCGGTATCGGGATGGGCAGAGGGGCCGTTCCGGCCTTGGTACAACGGGTAAGCATGGCGATCGGTCCCAAACTTGTGATGCGTCAGAGCCAGTCTCTGGTGATGACGCCGCAGCTGTTGCAGGCGATCAAGCTGTTGCAGCTCTCCACGACCGATCTCGCCGCCTTCGTCGAGGCCGAGCTTGAGCGCAACCCGATGCTCGAGCGGGCCGAGAACGACGACGATGCACCGTTCGAGGCCCGGCCGGAGGCCGCGCCCGAAAGCCGCGAGGAAGGCGACTGGGCGCTCGACCGGATGCCCGACCGCGAGACGCTGGAGCGCGACCTCGGCACCGATCTCGGCAACGCCTTTCCCGATGAGCCGGCGGCAACCGCAACTGCCACGGTGGCGAATGATGCTCCGGCGGACAGCCCGTTCTGGGAGATGCGCGGCGGGGGCGGCGGCGCCAATCTCGATGGCGACGATCCCAATCTCGAGGCCTATCTCGCCGCCGAAACCAGCCTGAGCGAACATCTGCACCACCAGTTGGCCGAGGCGCTGCCGGATGACATCAGGCGGCTGATCGGTTCCATCATCATCGAGGCGATTGACCCGACCGGCTATCTCGCCGAGCCGGTGGGCGAGATGGCCCAGCGCCTTGGCGTCTCGGTGGAGGAGGTGGAGGAGGTGCTCGCCATCGTCCAGGGCTTTGAGCCCTCCGGTGTCGGCGCCCGCTCGCTGAAGGAGTGTCTTGCCATCCAGCTGAAGGAGAAGGACCGGCTGGACCCCTGCATGCAGGCCCTGCTCGATCATCTCGACCTGCTCGCCAAGCGCGATTTTGCCGGCCTGCGCCGCCGCTGCCACGCCGATGACGAGGATATTGCCGACATGGTGCGCGAGATCCGCGCGCTCGATCCCAAGCCGGGACTGAAGTTCTCCTCCCGCCCGGCCGAGCCGGTGGTGCCGGATGTCATCGTCCGCGCCGCGCCCGATGGCGGCTGGCGGGTCGATCTCAATTCCGATGCGCTGCCGCGCGTCATCGCCAACCGCAGCTTCTATGCGCGCATCGCCAAGGGCTCGAAGGATGAGGTCCGCACCTTTGCGGATGAAGCCTGGACCAATGCCACCTGGATTGTCCGCAGCCTCGAACAGCGGGCCCGCACCATCCTGAAAGTGGCGACGGAGATTGTCCGCCATCAGGACGGGTTCTTCACCTATGGCGTCGCCCATCTCAAGCCGCTGAACCTCAAGATCATCGCCGAGGCGGTGCAGATGCACGAATCGACCATCTCGCGCGTCACCGCCAACAAGTTCATGGCCACCCCGCGCGGGCTGTTCGAGATGCGCTATTTCTTCTCGACGGCGATCGCCGCCGCCGACGGCGGGGAGGCCTATTCGGCCGAGGCGGTGCGCCACCGCATCCGCCAGATGATCGATGCCGAAGACCCCAAGGCGATCCTGTCCGATGATGCAATCGTCGAGGGGCTGCGCGCGGTCGGCATCGATGTCGCCCGCCGCACGGTGGCCAAGTACCGCGAGGCGATGCGCATCCCCTCCTCCTCCGTCCGCCGGCGGGAGAAGACTGCCGGCATCGTGCGCCATGCCTGACCGCGCGAGGCGGGCGCTGTTCGGTTTCTGGTAAGGCAACCTGCCGATTTCCCCTGCACCTCTGCCCGATTTTCGACTAGCCTGAACCTCCGGCGGGAGGGATTCGCCGGCGAACAACCGAAAGAATGGAACCACTCATGCCATTGCGAGTTACCGGAAAGAATCTCGATATCGGCGATGTCCTGCGCAGCCAGGCGGAAGCCAAGATCAACGAGGTCGTCGCCAAATATGCCGAAACCGGCTATTCAGGCCACGTCACGGTCGTGAAGGATGGATTGGGGTTCAAGACCGATTGCACCATTCATCTGACCAACGGCCCGGATCTGCATGTGAGCGGCGAGGCGGCGGATGCCTACGCCAGCCTCTCGGTGGCGGTCGAGCGGATCGCCAAGCAGCTGCGCCGCCACAAGCGTCGCCGGTCCGATCACGCGGCCCATTCGGGCGCGCTGCCGGCCGCGGCCGAGGCGACAGCGGCGGGCGACGAGGATATCGACGTGGTGGAGACCACCTCTGCCGGCGCAGCGATCATCGCCGAGCCGGTGGCCGAGGCAAAGTCGATGTCGGTGCTCGGCGCCGTTGCCGCGTTCGAAGCGGGGAAAAATCCTGTGCTTGTCTTCCGAAACGCTGGCACCGGGCGCGTAAACGTGCTTTACCGCCGCGCTGACGGGCACTATGGCTGGGTTGATATCGGCTGATTGGCATAGGCCCTGCTTCAGCCGGGCTGACCGGCGCCCTTGAACCAACGGGCGGGAAGGGGATACGGCGCAAACCGCCGGTACCTTCCTGCCTGCATCAGGGGCGGAATGCGGTCCGGGAGTGTGAAGAAGAACAGCGCATGAAACTCAGCACCATTCTCTCGCCCGACATGATTGCTGGCGGCCTCAAAGCCAACAGCAAGAAGCAGGTGCTCCAGGACATCGCCACGCTGGTGGCCCGCCATTCCGAACTCTCCGAGCGCGAGGTGTTCGACGCGCTGCTCCAGCGCGAGCGGCTCGGCTCCACCGGGATCGGCAACGGGCTGGCCATTCCGCACGGCCGCTTCCCGGCGCTCACCCATCTGGTCGGCGCCTTCGTGCGGCTGGACAAGCCGGTGGATTTCGAATCGGTGGACGGGATTCCGGTCGATCTTGTTTTCGTCCTGCTCGCGCCCGAAGGCGCCGGGGCGGATCATCTCCAGGGCCTTGCCCGCATCGCCCGCCTGTTGCGCACGCCCTCGATCGTGCAGGATCTGCGCGCCAGCCGCGATCCCGCGGCGATCTACGCCATCCTCACCGTTGGCGATACCTCGCGCGCGGCGTGAGCCTCAGCGCCAGAGGCGCGCGGGATAATCGATCAGATAGCGCTCCGGGCCATCGGCCAGCGCGCCGAGGCCGGCCAGCGCCGGCTCCGCCGCCGTGATCAGATGCACGGGCAGGCGGCCAAGCAGCGCGGCATGCACGCTGTTGTCCGCGAACCGCGCGCGGAACCGCGCCGGATCGATCAGCCCGGCAACGCGCGGCAGGATGCCGCCGGCCAGATAGACCCCGCCGGTGGCCAGAAATGTCAGCGCCATATCGCCGCAGAAACGGGCAAGAAGATCGAGCCAGACCGTGATCGTGGCGCGCGCGGCCGGCTCATCGCCGATGGCGCCGGCGGTGATCGCCTCGGGCGTGGCGGCAGCGCCGGTGAGCGCGGCATGGATGCGGCCAAGCGCGGGGCCGGCGAGCAGATGCTCGCCCTGTAGCGGCACGCCGGCGCCGGCCAGCCGGTCGAACAGCGCGCGCTCGTCCCGTCCGCGCGGCGCAAGCCCGATATGCCCGCCTTCGGACGACAATGGCAGCCAGGCCGCACCGGCGGGCGCCAGCGCGCCGACGCCCAGCCCGGTGCCGGGGCCGATCGCCAGCCGGGTGCCGCCATCGCCCCGGCCGGCGCCGATGGTCGCAAGGTCTCCGGCGCCCAGCGCCGGCAGGGCCAGCGCCAGAGTCTCGAAATCGTTGAACAGAAGGCCCTGATCCAGCCCCAGTGCCCGGATGAGCCGGGGCCCGTCCAGCGTCCAGTTGGCGTTGGTCAGGTGCACTGCCCGGTCCTTCACCGGCCCGGCGGCGCCGATCAGCAGGCTGCGCGGGCGGGCGAACCCGCCGGCGGCCAATGCGGTCTCGACCGCCGCCTCCGGCGTGGCGAACCCCGCCGTCCCCAGCCGGACCGGCGCAGACAGCGGCGCGCCGGCCGCCGGCTTCAGCGCGAAGCGCGCGTTGGTGCCGCCGATGTCCGCCACCAGCACCGGAAATGGCAGACGAACCGCCGAATTCATCGCCGCTGTCACCGGCCTGCGTTCACTTGCCGGTCTTCACCCGCGTCCATTGCCGGGTGACGACCTTCTGCACCTTCTCGTCATAGGCGGTATTGGTGAACAGCCGGGCGAAGGTTGCCGCATCGGGGTAGATGTTGGGATTGTCGAGGATCGCCTTGTCGATCTCCGGCCTGGCCGCGAGATTGCCGGAGGCATAGGAGATCATGTTGGTGTTCCGCGCCGCTACATCCCCGCGCATCATGAAATTGAGGAAGGCATAGGCGTTGTCCCTGTTCGGCGCGTCGGTCGGGATGGCGAAGGAGTCGAACCACATCAACGCCCCCTCCTTGGGGATGAGGTAGTCGATTGTCACGCCGTTCCTGGCTTCCTCCGCCCGGCGCCGGGCCTGCAGCACATCGCCCGAATAGCCGATGGCGATGCAGATATCGCCCGCCGCCAGTGCGTTGATGTATTCGGAGGAGTGGAACTTGCGCACCACGCCGCGCACCTTCATCAGATGGTCGGCGGCTTTGGTGATGTCCTCGGGCTTCTTCGAATTCGGCGGCAGGCCAAGGTAGCGCAGCACGCCGGGGAACACATCCTCCGGCGCATCGAGCATGGTGACGCCGCAATCCTTCAGCTTGGCGACGACGCCGGGCTTGCGCACCAGATCCCACGAATTGAGCGGCAGATCGCCCAGGCGCTCCTTCACCTTGGCGACATTGATGCCGATGCCGGTGGTGGCCCACATGTAGTTGATGGCATGGGCGTTGCCGGGATCATAGACCGACAGCTTCTCCGCCACCTCCGGCCAAAGGTTCTTCGCGTTCGGCAGTCTGGATTTGTCCAGTTTCTCGAACACCCCGGCGCCGATCAGCCGCTGGAGGAACGGGCCGGACGGCACCACGATGTCGTAGCCCGATTTGCCGGTCAGCATCTTGGTTTCGACAATCTCGTTGTTGTCATAGGTGTCGTAGACCACCTTGATTCCGGTCTCGCGGGTAAATTCCTCCAGCACCTTGGGCTCGATGTAATCGTTCCAGTTGTAGACGTTGACCGTTTTTTCCTGCGCAAAGGCAGCGGTGGCAGCAAGCAGGGCGGCAAGGCCGGTGAGGCGCAGGGTCATCGTGGCTCCCTCTGGCGGATCAGGATCTGGCGGCAAGGATGGCGGCAAACGCGGCGGGTTTCAATGCCTTCAGCGCGGGAGGCGGGCCAGCCGGTCGAGCGCGGCATCCAGCGTCTCGTCTTTTTTGGCAAAGCAGAACCGCACCACGGTTTTCACCGCATCCTCGGCATAGAAGGCCGAGACGGGAATGGCCGCGACGCCGGGATCGGCCACCAGCCGCTGGCAGAAGGCGGCATCGTCCGTCTCGCCGAGGGGCGCGATGTCGACATTGACGAAATAGGTGCCAGTGCTCGACAGCACCGGGAATCCGAGGGTTTCAAGCCCGGCGACGAAGCGGTCGCGGCTCCTCTGGAAAGCCGCGCGCATGTCCGTGTAATAGGCGTCCTCCTTGCCGAGCCCGTAGGCAACGGCGGACTGAAGGTTCGGCGGGGTCGTGAAGGTGATGAACTGGTGCGCCTTGGACAGCACCTTCATCAGGCCCGGCGCGGCGGCGACGAGGCCAACTTTCCACCCCGTCAGCGAGAAGATCTTGCCCGCCGAGCCGATCTTCACCGTCCGCTCGCGCATTCCCTCCTCGGCGATCAGCGGCCGGTGGGCGAGTCCGTCGAAGATCACATGCTCCCACACCTCGTCGCACACCGCGATGACATCGTGCCGGACACAGAAACGGGCGAGCAGCGCCAGATCCTCCGCCCCGTAGACGACGCCGGCCGGGTTGAGCGGGTTGTTGAACAGCACCACCTTCGTCCGGTCGGAGAAGACGGCGGCAAGATCATCCTCGGTAAAGCGCCAGTGCGGCGGCTTGAGCTTGACGAATTTCGGCACGCCGCCCGCCCGCCGCACCAGCGGCAGATAGGCATCGTACATCGGCTGGAACAGCACCACCTCGTCGCCCGGCTCGATCAGCGCCATCAGCGCGCCGGCCAGCGCCTCGGTTGCGCCCGAGGTGATCATCACCTCGCTGTCGGGGTCGAGATCGAGCGACTGGAACCGCTTGTAATGGGCGGCCACCGCCTGCCGCAGCTCCGGCAGGCCCATCATCGGCGGATACTGGTTCCACCCGTTCACCACCGCGTCCGCCGCCTTCTGCCGGACATCGAGCGGGCCGGGATCGTCAGGAAAACCCTGTCCAAGGTTAACGGCGCCATGCTCGCGCGCCAGACGCGACATCGTATCGAAGATGGTGGTCGAAAGGGCGGAAAAGACACGGTTCACGGGCGGCACTCGCGGCAAGGGGAGGCCCCTGTCTAGCGCAAACGACAGGCCTTGCGCCAGTGCGCGCAGTGCCGCCCTTCGCCTTAAGAAAGTGTTAACCCGGCTTGCCAGCGCCTGCGCGGCCTGCTTAAGGTGCGCGCTGTCGTTGGTGCCTTGCGGTGCGAAAAGCCAAGAGGTGAAACGGGAACACGGTGCGGCCCCTGTTGAGGGCCAATGCCGTGGCTGCCCCCGCAACTGTAAGCGGAAGGGGCGCACATTCAAGGCCACTGGGGATGTCCTCCCCGGGAAGGCGTGTGCCCCAGCGTTCCATTCCGCGAGCCAGGAGACCGGCCAATCGACATGGTGTGACCCTCAATGCCGGCGGTGGGCCGGGCAGGAGAGACTATGTTGAAGTTCAAGCCCGGTCGGGCCGCGCTCGCGGCTGGCCTCGTTGTCGTATTCCATGCTCCCGTTTTCGCTCAGGCCGGTTCGCCCGACAGCGATATCGTGCTGACCCCCGGCCGCTCGCCGCAGGCGATCGCGCGCTCCGGCTCGGCCGTCACGGTCATCCGCGCCGAGGAGATCGAGAAAGCCTCGGTCAAGAGCACGGCCGATCTGTTCCGCTCGGTGCCCGGTGTCTTCGTCACCGAGGATGGCGGGCCGGGGCAGGCCTCACGCCTGCGCATCCGCGGCGCGGAAGCCCGCCACACGCTGGTGCTGGTCGATGGCATCCGCGCCAACGATCCCTCCAACGGCGCGGCGGAGTTTGATCTCAGTTCCATCGTTCCGGGCGATATCGAGCGCATCGAGGTGCTGCGCGGTCCGCAGTCGGCGCTCTATGGGTCGGATGCGCTGGGCGGTGTCGTCAACATCATCACCCGGAAAGGCCGCGGCGGCTATCGCGGCTCGGCCAGCATCGAGACCGGCCGTTACGGGCTGATCGCCGGGCGGGCGGCCATCTCGGGCGGTACGCGCGATGTTGACTATGCAGTGTCGCTGTCAGGCGCGCGCGATGCCGGCTTTTCCTCCTATGGCTATCGCATCGGGCGGATCACCCGCACCCAGCCGCAGCCGCTGGAGAACGACGGCGTTGCCCGCCTTGGCGGCACGGCGAAGTTTTCGTGGCGACCGGTGCAAGGGGTGGAAATCGAGACGGGGCTGAGTTCGAATTTCAGCCGCACGCAGTTCGATGCGAGCTATTATCACCCGATGTTCTCGGTCGCGCCCGATACGGCGGACCGGGCGATGGGCCGGCTGACCACGGCCTATATCCGGGCCAGCGCCGATGCGTTCGACGGGCGGCTGAAGAACGCGCTGACAATCTACGGCAACCATGCCTCCCGCAACTACGACACCTATTCCTATTCGGATTTCGGCTTCGGCATCTCCCGCGACTGGTCGAAGTACGATTACACCGGCAAGCGCTTCGGTGTCGAATATCAGGGCGATCTCAAGCTCGATCAGTTCGGCAAGCTGATGTTCGGCGGCGGGGTGACCGAGGAAAAGCTGGAGACCCGCTCGCGCTATATCACCTGGGGGGCGATGGATGAGTTCGAGGCGCGCCAGCAGACGCGATCGGTCTTCGCGCTCTACCAGCTGCCGGTTGGCGAGCGGCTGGATCTGTCGCTCGGGGGGCGGCTCGATTCGATCGAGAACGGTGATCGCTTCGCCACCTGGCGCGCCACCGGCGCCTATCGTATCACCGAAACCGGCACCAAGCTGCGCGCCAGCCTCGGCACCGGCGGCAAGGCACCCTCGCTGTTCCAGATGCACAGCCCGCTTTATGGCACCAAGGGGCTGGACTCCGAGCATGCCTTCGGCATTGACGGCGGCTTCGACCAGACGCTGTTCGGCGGCCGTCTGACGCTGTCGGTCACCGGGTTCCACACCCGGCTGAGCAACCTCATCGATTTCGGCAATTTCAACTGCGCTGCGACGCAGATCTGGGGCTGCTATGGCAATGTCGGCCGGGCGACCATGTCGGGCGCGGAACTCTCAGCCGATGCGGTGCTGGTCGAGGGCAAGCTGACCGGCCGGGCGAGCTACACCCATCTCAGCGCTGTCGATGCGACGACCAACCTGCGCCTTGCGCGCCGGCCGGAGCATTCGGGCCGCCTCTCGTTCCGCTACACGCCGAACGAGTCGATCAGCATCGAGCCCTCGGCGATGCTGGTGGGCGAGCGGTTCTCGATGACCGGAGAGAAGGAGCGGCTGGCGCCCTACGCGCGCTTCGATGTGCTGGCCGACTACAAGTTGACCAAGGCGGCCAGCGTCTTCCTGCGCGGCGAGAACCTGACCAATGCGAAATACCAGGAGGTGTACAACTACGGCACCACCGGGCGCGCGGTCTATCTCGGGTTGCGCGGCGCATGGTGAGCAAGCGGGCGCTGCGTGCGCCTTGCGGTTGACAAAGCGGCCGCTGCGCCGGATATCGCAGCGGTTGCGCCGCGCCGGCGCGGGATAGGGTCCATTGCGCAAGCACTTCAGTTGGAAAAAGCTGGCGATTGTCCTGCATGATCTGATCATGACAGGCCTCGCCGCCATGCTCAGCATCATGCTGCGCTTCAATGAGGTCGAGCAGGTCGAGCGGCTCAGGCACCTGTGGTCGATGCTGCCGTCGTTCCTCGCCTATGCGGCGCTGGTCTACCTGTTCTTCGGCCTCTATAAATCGAAGTGGCGGTTCGCCTCGATCCCCGATCTGATCGGTATTGCCAAATCGGTCGGCATTCTCACCGCTACCGCGCTGGTGATCGACTATATCCTCGTCGGCCGCGAGTTCTACGGCTTCTATTTCTTCGGCCGGCAGACCATCCTCATCTACGCGCTGATCCAGATGGCGTTGCTCGGCGGGCCGCGACTGGCCTACCGCGCCTGGAAGGACAGCCGCCGCAAATCCGCGGCCAAGGGCAGCCCGGCGGCGCCCGCCCTGCTCGTCGGCCGCTCGAACGAGGTGGAGTTCGCGCTTCGCGCACTGGAAACCGGTGCGCTTGTAGGCATCGCCCCCAAGGCGATTCTCTCTCCCCGCAAGGCGGACCAGGACCAGTTCATCCGCGGTGTGCCGGTGGTCGGCGCACCCGAGGCGCTGGAAAGCATCGCCGCCGAGCATGAGGCGCAGGGCACGCCCATCCGTCGCCTTGTCATCATGCCCTCGGCGCTGACCGGCGAGGGCAACGCCGACCAGTTGTTCAAGACAGCGCGCAAGCTCGGTCTCACCCTGTCGCGGCTCCAGTCGATCGACGGGGAAGCCGCGCGCATCGCCCCGGTCAACATCGAGGATCTGCTGCTGCGCCCCTCGGTGCATATCGACCTGCCGCGCCTCTCGGGCTTTCTCAAGGGCAAGCGGGTCATCGTCACCGGCGGCGGCGGCTCGATCGGCTCGGAAGTGTGCCTCAAGGTCGCAAGTTTTGGTGCCTCCTCGCTGCTGGTCATCGAGCAGTCGGAACTCGCGCTGCATTCGATCACCGAGCAGTTGACGGTCGGGTCGGGCAAGCTCGCCGTCAGCGGCCACATCTGCGATGTGCGTGACCGGGCGCGGTTGTTCGCGCTGTTCGAGGAATTCCGGCCCGATGTGGTGTTCCACGCCGCGGCGCTGAAGCATGTGCCCTACCTCGAACAGGATTGGGGCGAGGGCATCCGCACCAACGTTTCCGGCTCGATCAACGCGGCGGATGCCGCGATCGCCGTGGGGGCGGAAGCCTTCGTGATGATCTCGACCGACAAGGCGATCGAGCCGGCCTCGATGCTGGGGGCGACAAAGCGCTTTGCCGAGATCTATACCGAGGCCCTGGACGAGCGCCTGCGCAAGGAAGGCGCGCCGACCCGGCTGATCTCGGTCCGCTTCGGCAATGTGCTCGGCTCCAATGGCTCAGTCGTGCCGAAGTTCAAGACGCAGATCGAACGCGGCGGACCGCTGACCGTGACGCACCCCGACATGGTGCGCTTCTTTATGACGGTGAGCGAGGCGGCCGATCTCGTGCTCACCGCCGCCACCCACGCCAAGGATGCGGCCTCCGCTGTCCGCGCCTCGACCTATGTGCTCCAGATGGGCCAGCCGGTGCGCATCGTCGATCTGGCGGAGCGGATGGTCCGCCTGTCGGGGTTCGAGCCGGGCGTGGATATCGAGATTCGCTTCACCGGTGTCCGTCCCGGCGAGCGGCTGCATGAGATCCTGTTCGCCAAGGACGAGAAGAAGGTCGATATCGGTGTCGAAGGCGTTCTGGCGGCACAGACCGTCGGCGCCTCGCTGCCGGTCATCGCCCGATGGGTGAAAACGCTGGAGGCCGCGCTGGCCAAGGGCGACCGGGGCGCGGCTGAAGCGGTGTTCCGCGAGGCGATCCCGACCTTCGAGATCACCGCCCGTGCCGGTTCGCCAGCACCCGAAGCGCCTCCGCAGCCCGCAGGCGCGGCGTAAAGCCGAGGGCGGCGAGCCCGTCCGGCCGGGCGACCAGCGCCCCGCCGATCCGCTGCCAGAGATCATCCCGCCCGATCAGCCGGAACGGCAGCGCCAGCACGCCCTCGGGCACCGCAAACAGCCGCGGCGGCAGACCAAGGCCGCACCGCAGCGCGGCGACAGCCTCGCCCAGCGTCATCGCCTCGGTATCCGCCAGGATGAACCGCCGGCCGGTCATCTGCTCATCGTCGATGGCCTGGATCAGGGCGGCCACCACATCGGCCCGGCTGACCATCGACCGGCGGGCGGAAAGCCCGCCGAACGGCAGCGGCAGGCCGGTGCGTGCCAGCCGGAGGAGGAGGGCCAGATTGCCCTTGGGCTCATCGCCGACGATCAGCACCGGGCGCAGGATCACATGCGCCACGCCGCTCCCTGCCAGCGCCTGCTCGGCGGCCAGCTTTGCCCGGCCGTAGGGGTCAGTCGGCTGTTCGGGCGCGGTTTCGGTCTCCTCTCGCGCGCTCACCGCGCCGCATTGTGCGCGGATCGAGGAGAGAAACACGATGCGCCGGAGGCCCGAAGCGCGGGCCGCCGTCGCCATCGCCGCTACCGCGCGGTGGTTGACCGCATCATAGCGGTCCTCGCTCACGCCGGGGCCGATATGGGCGATGGCAGCAAGATGGAGTACGGTGTCGATCCCGTCGAGCGCCGCGCGCCAGCCTGCGTCATCAAGGGTTTCGATCGGGTCGCCCGCGCGTTCTTCCACGCCGGTCGGCAGCGGCGTGCCGGCCCGCCGCGTCAGCGCCACCACCCGGCGGCCCGTTGCCAGCAGCTCCGGCAGCAGCGCGGTGCCGACAAAGCCGCTCGCGCCGGTGACAAGGACAGCGCCGCTCATCGCCGCGCCCGGAAATGGCGGGAGAGCTGGATCGTCGCATTCAGCCCGACGATCAGCAGCACGATATCGATGAACGGCGAATCCGCCACAACCGCGCCAAGCGCGAGGACGGCGAGGCCGAGATTGAGCAGCAGCACCTTGCGTGTCACCTCCGGCGCCGGCATGCCGCCATCCACCGCGTTCTGATAGGCATGGCGGCGGTGGGCGGCGAGCACGTTCTCGCCCTTCGCAAGGCCGAGCAGCAGCGTCTCTGTCGCATCGAACAGGAAATAGAGCGGCAGCAGCAGCGCGGCGGCGACACTCACCCGCGTCGCAAGCTCGAACAGCAGCGAGGCGGCAATCAGCCCGATGGCGAGCGAACCGACATCGCCGAGGAACAGCCGGGCGGGATGCCGGTTGAACAGCGCGAACGCCGTCAGCGCGCCGGCCAGCGTCGCCGCCACCACCCCTGCGATGCCGGAGATCACACCCAGCGCCGATAGGAGCGCAAGCACGACCGACAGGGGAACGAATTCGACCACGACGATCCAGTCGATCCCGTCCATGAAATTGGTGAGGTTGACAAACCAGACCCCGGCGACGACCACGAGGATGCGCTCGATCTCCACCGGCAGCATCGGCGCCAGTCGCCAGTCCTCCGGCGCGCCGAAGACGATAAGCCCGGTCAGGATCGCCTGCATCCCCAGCCGCGTCAGCGCCGGCAAGGGACGCATGTCATCAGCCGCGCCGACGAGCGCCACGGCGAAGGCGGCGGCCAGCAGCAGCACATAATAGGTGTGGAACCCCGTCTCCAGCCGCACAAGGCCGAAGCCGAGCGCCAGCCCGGTGAGGCCGAGCACGGCAAGAACCACCGGTGTGCCGCCGCCCTGCGGCGTCGGCGTGCGGTGGCTGGAGCGCGCATTGGGCCGCGACAGCGCATACTTGAGGAAGAACGGCATCATCCGGGGGATGGCGAGCAGCACCGCGAGGAATGACAGGCCGCCAAGTCCGATCAGCAGCACCGCGAGCGGCGGGAGGGGCAACTCAGACACGGTGATACTCCCGGTACCAGGCGACAAACCGGCCGATGCCCTCGTCGAGCGAGGTGGACGGACGGAAACCGACAGCGGCAGCCAGTGCATCGACATTGGCGTAGGTCTCGGTCACATCCCCCGGCTGGGCGGGCAGAAGGCGCCGTTCCAGCGTCCGCCCCGTGTGTTTCTCGATCAGGCTGACCAGCGTTTCGAGCGCCTCGGGCCGGTTGTTGCCGATATTGTAGATCCGATAGGGCGCAGCCGCGCGTGACGGATCGGGCGCGGCAGGGTCGAACGCCGGATCAGGCGTCGCCGGCTGGCCGAGCACTGCGACGACGCCCGCGACGATATCGTCGATATAGGTGAAATCGCGCCGCTGGTGGCCGTGGTTGTAGAGGTCGATCGGCCGGCCCTCGAAGGCGGCCTTGGTGAAACTGTAGATCGCCATATCCGGCCGGCCCCACGGGCCATAGACGGTGAAGAACCTGAGACCGGTCACCGGCAGGGCGTAGAGATGGGCATAGGAATGCGCCATCAGCTCGTTGGCCTTCTTGGTGGCGGCATAGAGACTGACCGGATGATCGACGCTCTGCGTCTCGCAAAACGGCTGGCGCGGCGTGATGCCGTAGACCGAACTGGTCGAGGCAAAGACGAGATGCCGGGCGGAGGCCTGCCGCGCCCCTTCGAGGATATTGAGAAAGCCGGTGAGATTGGCCTCCGCATAGGCATGCGGATTGGTCAGGCCATAGCGCACGCCGGCCTGCGCGGCGAGGTGGATGATCGCGCGGGGGCGCGATGTTGCGAACACTTGCGCGCTCGCCTCCCGGTCGGAAAGGTCCATTGCCGAAAAGGCAAAGGCGGGGTGACGTTCCAGCCGCGCCAGCCGCGCACGCTTCAGCGCAGGGTCGTAATAGGCGTTGAGATTGTCCACCCCGACAACGCTGCGCCCCGTCGCCAGCAGCCGTTCAGCCACATGATAGCCGATAAACCCGGCCGCGCCTGTCACCAGAACAGGGTCCATGCCTCGCCTTTCCTTCGCTCACGGTCTTGCCCATTGCAGATCGTGCCCCGTCCCGCAAGCGCCCCGCGCCATTTGACCTGTCGCAATCGGTTGCGCGTCAAGGTCTGGCAGGTAAGATCGCGCCCGACAGCAAACGGGCGCGCGCGACGCAGGGACGGGACATGGCAGGCGGGACTGAAACGGCCGGGACATTCGACTACATCATCATCGGCGCCGGCTCGGCAGGCTCGGTGCTGGCCAACCGGCTGAGCGCGGATGGCAAGGCCCGCGTGCTGGTGCTGGAAGCGGGCGGCAACGACAACTGGATCTGGTTCCATATTCCGGTCGGCTATCTCTTCGCCATCGGCAACAAGCGCTCGGACTGGTGCCTGCGCACCACGCCGCAGAAGGGCCTCAATGGCCGCGATATCGCCTATCCGCGCGGAAAGGCGATCGGCGGCTCCTCCGCCATCAACGCCATGCTCTATCTGCGCGGGCAGGCCGCCGATTATGATGGCTGGCGGCAGATGGGCCTCACCGGCTGGGGATGGGACGATGTGCTGCCGCTGTTCAAGGGACACGAGAACCACTTCCTCGGCGCGACGGCGTTTCACGGTGGCGACGGGCCGCTCCATGTCTCGAAAGCGCGCGCCAGCTGGGAGATTCTCGACGCCTGGCGCGATGCCGCGACGTTTGAAGGCATTCCGAAAACCGAGGATTTCAACCAGGGTGACAACCTCGGCTCGTCCTATTTCCAGCTGACGCAGAAAAATGGCCTGAGGTGCAGCGCTGCCAAAGCCTTTCTCAAGCCGGTGCTGAACCGGCCGAACCTGAAGCTGGAGCTGAAAGCCCATGTAAAGAAGCTGGAGCTGGACGGCCGGCGCGTCACCGGCGTCCGCTATGTCCGCGACGGGATCGAGCAGCGGGCGCAATGTTCCGGCGAGGTGATTCTCGCCGCCGGCGCGGTGATGAGCCCGCAATTGCTCGAACTTTCCGGCATCGGGCGCGGCGATGTGCTGAACCGGCTCGGTATCGATGTGGTCAACGAGCTGCCGGGGGTGGGCGAGAATTTGCAGGATCACCTGCAATTGCGGCCGATGTTCAAGGTTGATGGCGTCAAGACCCTCAACGAGATGGACCAGTCGCTGATCCAGAAGGCCTGGATGGCGCTGGAGTTCGCCCTGTTCCGCAAGGGGCCCCTGACCATGCCGCCCTCGCAGGTCGGCGCCTTCGGCCGCTCGTCGCCGGAGTTCGCCACCCCGAACGTCGAGTTCCATGTCCAGCCGCTGTCGCTCGACCGGTTTGGCGAGCCGCTGCACAAATTCCCGGCATTTACGACATCGATCTGCAACCTGCGCCCGACCAGCCGCGGTTCGGTCCATGCCGGATCGCCCGATCCGCGGGCTGCACCGGTGATCGATCCCAACTATCTCTCCACCGATGAGGATCGCAAGGTGGCAGTGGACAGCCTGCGCCTCGCCCGCCGCATCGTCACGGCCGAGCCGCTCAGGCGCTACAACCCGCGTGAGTTCCTGCCGGGCACGCATCTCAACAGCGACGAGGAGCTGGTGAAGGGCGCCGGCGATTGCGGCACCACGATCTTCCATCCGGTCGGCACCGCCAAGATGGGGCTGGACAGCGACCCGATGGCGGTGACCGACGCGCGGCTGAAGGTGCGCGGCATGGTCAACCTGCGCGTCATCGATGCCTCGGTCATGCCGCGCATCGTCTCGGGCAACACCAACGCGCCGTCGATCATGATCGGCGAGAAGGGCGCGGCGATGGTGCTGGAGGATGCGCGCGCCTGATGGAGGGGTCCGTTCCGCTCGCCGCGCCGGTCGATGCCCGCCAGTCCGAGGCGGCCCTGCGCATCGCGCGCGGGGTCCGGCGGCTGCTCAGGACGTTTGATTTTTCCTCCCTGACGGAAGTGCCGCTGCGCTCCGGCCGGCGGGCCGATCTGCTGGCCATCAATGGCCGGGGGGAGATCTGGATTGTCGAGGTCAAGTCCTCGGTGGCCGATTTCCGCGCCGATCGCAAATGGCTGGAGTATCGCACCCATTGCGACCGGCTGTTCTTCGCCACCGCGCCGGAGGTTCCGGCAGGGATTTTCCCGCCCGACGCAGGGTTGATCATCGCCGACGGGTTTGGCGGCGCCATCGAACGCGAGGCGCCGGTCCACACCCTGCCGGCTGCGACGCGCAAGGAAGTGCTGTTGCGCTTTGGGCGGTGCGGCGCCGAGCGGCTGCATATGCTGCACGATCCTTTGATGCCGGAACGCTGACCTCGGGAATCCCAACCGTCGAGAATCATGTTAGAGATCGATCATTGTAAGGACTGGAGTGCGGCAAATTGCCGGCCCGGTCAGGGTTGACCCGTTTTTCACCAGGCATTGTTCGTTTGATATCGGGACTTCTGAAAACAGGGGAGTGGTAGGCAATGACGATGTGGCGTGGTGCTGTTGTGGGGCTTGCGGCGATGGCCGTGCTCGCTGTCATGCCCGCGTGCGCTCAGTCGGTGTTTCATCGCGGTGCGGCGGGCGATCCGGAAACGCTCGATCCGCACAAGACCTCGACCGTGGTCGAGAGTGACATCCTGCTTGATCTTCTCGAAGGGCTGGTGACCTACAACGCCAAGGCCGAGATCGTGCCCGGCGTGGCGGAAAGCTGGACGATCAGCGGCGATGGCCTGACGTATACGTTCAAGCTGGACCGCCGCGCATTCTGGTCGAACGGCGATCCGGTCAGGGCGTCCGATTTCGTCTATTCCTTCCGCCGCCTGCTCGATCCGAAGACCGGCGCGAAATACGCCACCATTCTCTACACGCTGAAGAACGGCGAGGCCGCCAATAAGAGCAAGGCCGCGATCGAGACGATCGGCGCCCGCGCCATCGACGAGCGGACGCTGGAACTGACGCTGGAAAATGCCGCGCCCTATTTCATTGCCCAGCTGGCGCATCAGACGGGTCTGCCTGTCCACCCGCCGACGGTCGAGCGGGTCGGCAAGGATTTTGTCAGGCCGGAGAACTGGGTGTCGAACGGGGCGTTCATTCTCAAGTCTTTCGTGCCCAACGACAAGCTGGTGATGGTGAAGAACCCGCGCTATCGCGAGGCGGACAAGACCCGGTTCGATCAGGTGACCGTCTATCCGCTGGAAGACCGGGCGGCGGCCCTGCGCCGCTTCCAGGCCGGGGAAATCCAGTATTACAACGATGTGCCGACCGATCAGCTGAAGTTCATCCGCGCCAATCTGAAGGACAGCTTCCGCCTCGCGCCCTATCTCGGCACCTATTATTTCGTGTTCAACACGCGCAAGGCCCCGTTCAGCGATGTGCGGGTGCGCCAGGCCCTGTCGCTGGTGATCGACCGCGAGTTTCTCGCCGAGGAAATCTGGGGCGGCACGATGCTGCCGGCCTATTCCTTCGTGCCGCCGGGCATCGGCAATTACGGCGCGCCGGCAGAGATGGCGGGCAAGGCTCTCTCCCCCATCGAGCGGGAGGACAACGCAAAAGCCCTGCTGAAGGAGGCCGGCTACGGCCCCGGCCTCAAGCCGCTGACCGTGGAAATCCGCTACAACACCTCGGAAAACCACAAGGCGACCTCGGTGGCGCTCGCCGACATGTGGAAACCGCTGAACATCGAGGTGAAGCTGGTCAATTCCGATCTGAAATCCCACTATGCGCTGCTGCGGGAGAAGGGCGATTTCGACATCGCCCGCGCTGGCTGGATCGCCGACTATTCCGACCCGCAGAACTTCCTGTTCCTCGCGCAGGGCGACAATATCGGGCTCAACTACGCCAGCTACGCCAATGCGGATTATGACGCGGTGATGAAAAAGGCTGCGCAGGAGCAGGATCTTGCCAGGCGCGCCGGCCTGCTCCGGCAGGCCGAGGAGATCTTCCTCAAGGACGTGCCGTTCATTCCGTTGATGTTCTATGGCTCGAAAACGCTGGTCTCGCCGAAGATCACCGGGTTCGAGACCAACGTGCTCGACCGGCACCTGTCGCGCTTCCTCGCGCCGGCCCCGTGACCGGCGGATCCGGCGCCGGAGGGGCTCGATGCTGGCGTTCATCCTCCGCAGGCTGGCGGCTGGCATCCCGACCCTGTTCATCATCGTCACGCTGGCCTTCTTCCTGATCCGCGCGGTGCCGGGCGGGCCGTTCGATCTCGAACGTCCGCTCGATCCTGCCGTGCTGGAAAACCTCAGGCGGGTCTACGGTCTCGACCAGCCGCTGGGGCAGCAATATCTCGCCTACCTCAAGGCGCTGCTAACCGGTGATTTCGGCCCCTCCTTTGTCATCAAGGATTTCTCGGTGGCGGAGGTGTTCGCCCGCGGTCTGCCGGTTTCCATGCGCATCGGCGGGCTGGCGCTGGCGCTGGCCACGCTCGTCGGCGTTACGCTCGGCGTCATCGCCGCGTTGCGGCAGAACCGCCCCGCCGATCTGGCGGTCATCGGGTTTGCCACCCTCGGCATCACGGTGCCGACCTTCGTCACCGCGCCGCTGTTCCAGATCGTTTTCGGCCTGATGCTGGCCTGGCTGCCGGTGGGCGGCTGGAACGACGGGGCGGTGCGCAACCTGCTGTTGCCGGTGGTGACGCTGGCGCTGCCGCAGATCGCCGTGATCGCCCGGATGACCCGCGCCGCGATGATCGAGACATTGCGAGCCCATCATATCCGTACCCTGCGGGCGCAGGGCCTGTCTCAGACGACGATCGTCCGCCATGCCCTGCGTGGCGCGATCCTGCCGGTGATCTCGTATCTCGGCCCGGCGGCGGCGCAATTGCTGACCGGATCGCTGGTGGTCGAGCAGATTTTCGGCCTGCCGGGTGTCGGGCGCTATTTCGTCGAGGGCGCGCTCAACCGCGATTACACACTGGTCATGGGGACGGTGGTGCTGATCGCCCTGTTTGTTCTGGTGTTCAACCTGATCGTCGATGTGCTCTATGCGCTGGTCGATCCGCGGGTGCGTCATGACTGAGGCGGCGGCGGAACCGATCGCCGGGCGGGGCTTCTGGCAGCTCGCATGGCTGCGCCTCAAGGCCAACCGGGCGGCGCTGGCCGGGCTTCTGGTGCTGGGCACGCTGGCGCTGGTCTGCCTTGTCGGCCCGGCGCTGACCGGGCACACCTATGACCGGGTCTATCCGGATTATGTCCGCGTCACCGCCTCGCTCGATCTTCATCCGGCGCAGGATCGGTTGGAGCCGGCGCTCCAGCGGCTGGCCCAGCGCATGCGCGCCCGGGCCGAGGGCGTGCGGATCGGCACCGGCGTGGTGGAGCTGGACCTCGTGACCCCGCGTCCGCTCGACCGGCGCAACCTCGCCCTGTTCGAGCGGTCCGATCTGTTCGGCCCTCCGGAAGTGACGGCCGAGGCCGATGAAGGCCGCCGCCTCACCTTGCGCATTCCGGTCGAAACGCAGCGCTTTGTCTTCGGCACGGATGGCAACGGCCGAGACCTTCTCACCCGCATGCTGGTGGCAGGGCGGATTTCGCTGGCGATCGGGCTGCTCGCCTCGGCGGTGGCGCTCATCATCGGGGTCAGCTACGGCGCGCTGTCGGGTTATCTTGGCGGCCGGGTCGACATGGTGATGATGCGCGTCGTCGATATTCTCTACGCGCTGCCGTTCATCTTCTTCGTCATCCTGCTGGTCACCTTCTTCGGGCGCAATTTCCTGCTGATGTTCGTCGCGGTCGGCGCTGTCGAGTGGCTTGATATGGCGCGCATCGTCCGCGGACAGACGCTGATGCTCAAGCGGCAGGAATTCGTGCAGGCTGCCGAGGCGCTGGGGGTCGGCACCGGCGGCATTCTGGTGCGCCACATCATCCCCAATCTCGCCGGCCCGGTGATCGTCTTTGTCACCCTGCTGGTGCCGAAAGTCATCCTGATCGAGAGCTTCCTGTCGTTTCTCGGCCTCGGTGTGCAGGAGCCGCTGACCAGCCTCGGGGTATTGATCGCCGATGGCGCGAAAAGCATTCAGGGCGCGGCTTATCTGTTGGTCTTTCCCGGCGCGATGTTGACCATCATCCTGCTGGCGCTGAACTTTCTCGGCGACGGGCTGCGCGATGCGCTCGATCCGAAGGACCGCTGAGATGGCTGCGCCGCTCCTCGCGGTCCGCGACCTTGCCGTGCGCTTTTCGACGCCCGACGGGCCGGTGGAGGCGGTCCGCGGCGTTGATCTCGACGTCTTCCCCGGGGAGACGCTGGGGATCGTCGGCGAATCGGGATCCGGCAAGAGCCAGATCATGAATGCGGTGATGGGCCTGCTGGCGGCCAACGGTGTGGCGGGCGGTTCGATTTCCTTCATGGGGCAGTCGCTGCTGGATCTGCCGGCACGGGAGATGAACCGGGTTCGCGGCGCGGCGATCGGCATGATCTTCCAGGAGCCGATGACCTCGCTCGATCCGCTCTATACCATCGGCGCGCAGATGGCGCTGCCGCTGCGCCGGCACGGCGGGCTTGCCGCCGCCGCCGCACGGGACCGGGCGCGGGAGCTGCTGGCGCTGGTGGAGATGCCCGATCCCGAGGGCAAACTTGCCGCCTATCCCCATCAGCTCTCCGGCGGCCAGCGCCAGCGCGTGATGATCGCCATGGCGATTGCCAACACGCCGAAGCTGCTGATCGCCGATGAGCCGACGACTGCGCTGGATGTGACGATTCAGGCGCAGATTCTGGCGTTGCTGGCCGATCTTCAGAAGCGGTTCGGCATGGCCATCGTGCTGATCAGCCACGATCTCAATCTGGTCGGCCGCCATGCCGACAGGGTGGCGGTGATGCGCCGGGGGAGGATCGAGGAACAGGGCCCGGTCGCAGCGGTGTTCAAGGCCCCGAAGACGGTCTACACCCGCGACCTTTTGGCCGCCGAACCGACCGGGCGGAAGGAGCCGGTGGCCGCCCTGGCGCCCACAGTGCTGGCCGCGAACGGCCTCAGTGTCGCTTTCCCGCGGGAGGGGCGGCTGTTCGCCCGCCGCCCGCCGCCGTTCGTCGCGGTCGATCAGGTCTCGCTCGCGGTCAAGGCCGGGGAAACGCTGGGTATCGTCGGAGAATCCGGGTCGGGCAAATCGACCCTCGGCCGCGCCCTGCTGCGCCTTCAGGCGACGACCGGCACGGTCACTTTTGCCGGCGCAGACCTCACATCGCTTGCGCCCGGCGAGATGAAAGCGCTGCGCCGCGATATGCAGATGGTGTTTCAGGATCCGTTCGGCTCGCTCTCCCCGCGGATGACGGTGGGCGATATCGTGGGCGAAGGGCTTCTGGTGCATGAGCCTGCCCTCAGCCGTGCCGAGCGCCAGCAGCGGGCCATCGAGGCGTTGTCCGCTGTCGGGATCGATCCGGCGAGCCGCAACCGCTTTCCGCATGAGTTTTCCGGTGGGCAGCGCCAGCGCATCGCCATTGCGCGCGCCCTTGTCCTGCGCCCGCAGCTGATCCTTCTGGATGAGCCGACCTCGGCACTGGACCGGACGGTCCAGAAAACGGTGCTCGATCTGCTGCGCGCGCTCCAGCGTCAGCACGGCCTGACCTATCTGTTCATCAGCCATGACCTCAAGGTGGTCAGGGCGATGGCGGATCGCATCATCGTCATGAAGGACGGGCGGATTGTCGAGGAGGGAACGGCCGAGGCGGTCACCGCCGCACCGCGCGAGCCCTATACCCGCCAGCTGATGCAGGCCGCCGGCCTTCAGCCGCAGCCATAACGACGGCTTTTCTCCTCGCGCCTGCTCCTGTAGACTGCTGCCCTAGCCCGATAGCCGGGCCGGCAGACACGCAGGAGAGATCGTATCATGAGCCATTGGGTTGTCCTCGCCATCATCGTGGCGCTCGTCCTGTGGGCCATCGGCATCTACAACGGCCTTGTCAACATGCGCCAGCGCGCGCGGCAGGCGTTCGCCGATATCGATGTGCAGCTCAAGCAGCGGCACGATCTCATCCCCAATCTGGTCGAGACGGTGAAGGGCTATGCCGGGCATGAAAAGGACACGCTGGATGCGGTGATCCGGGCGCGCAACGCCGCTGTTTCCGCCCAGGGGCCGCAGGCACAGGCACAGGCGGAAGCAAGCCTCGGCGGCGCGCTCGGCCGGCTGATCGCTCTTTCGGAAGCCTATCCGGACCTCAAGGCCAACACCAACTTCCAGCAGTTGCAGAGCGAATTGTCGGATATCGAGAACAAGCTGGCCGCTGCCCGCCGCTTCTTCAACAATGCGGTGGCCGAATACAACGCCGGCATCGAGAATTTCCCCGCCGTGCTGATCTCCCAGCGGGTCAACTTCGAGCCGATGACGATGTTCGATCTGGGATCGGACAAGCGCGAGACGCTCGATTCCGCGCCGCCGCAGGTCAAGTTCTGAGCGTTGAGGGGAGAGCGCCATGTCCGGCGCCTTCGGCCTCTATACCCACATCACGGCCAACCGCCGCCGGTCTGTCGTTCTGATCGGCGGCTTGTTCGGCCTTGTCTATCTGATGCTGTTTGCCGGCGCGCTGATGGCCGAGAGCTTCTCGGACGGGCCGACCCTCGGCGTGATGATCAGCCGCGCAGGTCAGGCCGCTTTGCGCCACGCCCCGCTGGCGACACTCGCCACCATCGCGTGGATCGGCATTGCCTATCTCTTCCACCAGAAGATGATCGACAGCCTGACCGACAGCCACGAGGTGACGAGGCTGGAGGCGCCGGAACTTTATAACCTGCTCGAAAACCTCTGCATCTCGCGCGGGGTGCCGATGCCGAAGCTGAAGATCATGGAATCGGAGGTGCTCAATGCCTTTGCCAGCGGCATGAGCGAGGACCAGTATGCCGTGACGGTGACGCGCGGGCTCATCGAGACGCTGGACAAGCAGGAGCTCGAGGCGGTGCTCGCCCATGAGCTGACCCATATCCGCAATGGCGACGTGCGGCTGATGGTGGTGGCGGTGATCATCGCCGGGGTCATCTCGTTCGTCGCCGAACTGCTCTACCGCTGGTTCGCCTACGGCCCGCCGGTCCGCTATTCGGACGGCGACAGCCACGGCAAACGCCGCGCCAGCCCTGCGGCAGCGGCGCTGTTCCTCGCCGCCGGCATCATTCTGGTCGCGTGGATCCTGTCCGGCCTGATGCGGTTTGCCCTCTCGCGGACCCGTGAATATCTTGCTGATGCCGGCGCGGTGGAACTGACCAAGAACCCTGATGCGATGATCTCGGCCCTGATGAAAATCTCCGGCCGGGCCGAAATTCCCGGCGCTCCGTCAGGGTTGATGGAAATGTGCATCGAGAACCAGCATTCCGGCTTTGTCGATCTCTTCGCCACCCATCCACCGATCGACGACCGGATCGCCGCGCTGGTCAACCATGCCGGCGGGCACAGACCGGCGGAGGCATCGCCCGCGCCGTCGTTCACCAACGACGCGGTGACACTGGATTCCCGGTTGATGCCCTGGGTGCGCCGGGGCTGATCTCAGACCGCCGGCATCGCCTTGTGCACCACGCCGGTGAAAAACGCGATGCCGTAGGGGATGGCCCGGTCATCGAAGTTGAAGCCCGGGTTGTGCAGGGGCGCGCTGTCGCCGTTGCCGATGAAGACAAAGCTGCCGGGCCGCTCTTCCAGCATGTAGGAGAAATCCTCCCCGCCCATCATCGGGGGAAGGTCCTCGTCCACCCCTTCGGCAAAGGTGCGGGCTACATCCGCCGCAAAGGCGGACTGGGCAGCATGGTTGACCGTGACGGGATAGCCGTAGCGATATTCAAGCCGCGCCTCGGCGCCGAACATCTTCGCGGTATGCTCGACAATGGCCCGGAACCGCTCTTCCGTCTTCCGGCCGATCTCCTTTTCGAGAAACCGCACGGTGCCCTTCAGTTCCGCCGTCTGGGGAATCACGTTCATCGCATCGCCCGCATGCATGCAGGTGACGGAGACGACGACCGATTTCAGCGGGTCCGTCCCGCGTGAGGCGATCGATTGCAGCGCCGTGATCATATGCGCCGAGATCAGCACGGGATCGATGCCCTCGTGCGGCTTGGCCGCATGGGCACCCATCGCCTCGATGACGATGTGGAAGTAGACCGTCGCCGCCATCAGCGGGCCGGCGCGCAGGCCGAACTGGCCGACCGGCATGCCCGGCATATTGTGCATGCCGTAGAATTCCTGCACGCCGAACCGGCTGATCAGCCCGTCGTCGATCATCGCCTTGGCGCCGGCGCCGCCTTCTTCGGCGGGCTGGAAAATGACGACCACAGTTCCGTCGAAATCGCGCGTCGCACAAAGATGCTTGGCCGTGCCCAGAAGCATGGCGGTGTGCCCGTCATGGCCGCAGGCATGCATCTTCCCGGGGATTTTCGAGGCATAGGGCAGGTTCGTCTGCTCGGCGATCGGCAGGGCATCCATGTCGGCCCTCAGCCCGATCACCCGGCCGGAGGTGTTGCTGCGCCCCTTGATGACACCGACGACACCGGTGCGCCCGAGGCCGGTCGCCACTTCGTCGGCGCCGA
>ERZ1645187.1163-NODE-1163-length-24533-cov-19.145968_pt1 | contig 24533 bp, 17 predicted proteins | sample MGYA00575352_ERZ1645187 | MGnify/ENA primary metagenome ERZ1645187 (study PRJEB40837, sample SAMN11349314) | freshwater sediment metagenome | isolation source: river sediment | host: Sediment | place: India: Wazaribad , New Delhi | collected 2017-02-21 ...
AAGGCCATCGAGAGCGCGCAGAAGCAGGTCGAGGCCCAGAACTTCGAGATGCGCAAGAACGTCCTGAAGTACGACGACGTGATGAACCGTCAGCGGCACGCCATCTATGGTGATCGGCGCAAGGTGCTCGGCGGCCACCCGGTCGACGAGCAGCTGCGTGAGACTGTCGATCGTGTGGTTCGGTCCGGGGTCCTGCAATACACCACCGGGCTGCCGGACGACTGGGACCTCGACACTTTGTGGACTGAGATGCGCAAACTCTTCCCGGTCCACCTCGAAATTGACGACTACCTCGGTGAGGACGATCCGCAGCAACTCGCCGACGCCTTCGCGCAGGATGCCGCCCGCGCCTATGACGCCAGAGAGGAGTCGCTCGGCGCGGAGAACATGCGCGAGCTGGAACGCCAGGTTTGGCTGACCGTGCTCGACCGCAAGTGGCGTGAGCACCTGTACGAGATGGACTACCTCCGCGAGGGCATCGGCTTGCGGGCAATGGCCCAGCGTGACCCGCTCGTCGAATACCAGCGTGAGGGTGCCCAGATGTTCGACGCCATGCGCGAAGGGTTCGCCGAGGAGGTCGTGGGTTATCTGTTCAACATCGACGTCCAGGTCGTCCCCGACAATGCCGGGCCGCAACTGAGCGCGGCAAGCGCCGCGGCGACCGCGGGGCAACTGGCCGGTGCGCTCGGCGGTGCGCGGGCCGATCGGTCGACCGACGCCGAGCCAGCCGCTCAGCCCCCCCAAGAAGAGGCGGCCGCTGCCAGCTCGGCCCAGCCGAGTTCAAATCCGTCGCAGCGCAAGGGCAAACCATTGCGCAAGCCGCCGGTCCGTGCGACCGAGGACGAGCCCGCCCCGATCCCCGACGCGACGGTCGCGGCAAGCGCCGAGGCCGCCCGTAAGGCTTCGGTCCACATCAAAGGTGCGGCCGCCCACGCAGACTCCAGCCGACTGTCCTATTCGGCGCCCGATGAGCAGGGCGCTGTCAGCAAGTCCGGCCGTGATACGGGGTCAGCGGGCGACGACCTGTATGCCGGCGTGGGACGCAACCAGCCCTGCCCGTGCGGTTCGGGGAAGAAGTTCAAGCTCTGCCACGGACGTAATCCCAACGCGGCCTGACCGGCGCGGCGATCCCCTCCGGCAGCAGCAATTCGAGCTGAGCGCAGACCCATCGTCCGTCATGTTCGTCGAGTCGGATGGCTGCGGCGAGTCGACGCTCGCCGCAGTGCAACAGCACCGTACCCTCGACCCGTTCCGGCGCAGTGCTCACCAGGGTGCACCGCTGGATCCGAACCTTCGCCCCGCGCAACTGGCGGACCAAGGTGGTGAGCCGGGCGATCTGGTCGGGGTGCAGCCATCGCCCCAACTGCTCGGGGCTTCGTTGACCCATCAGGACCTCGGCGAGCACCCGGACCAGGCTGCCGGCCACCGGCCGGGCGGCGTCCGGCACCGGCTGGGGTGGCGCAGTGAGGCCGTCCAGCCATAGATCGGGATCAGTCCAGCCGGGCAAGGGGGGCAGGCAGATGCTCATGCCTGCAAGCATGCTCACTGAGGCCGGTGGTCCAGAAGCGCTCCGCCAGGATCTGTGGACAACTCCAGGTGCGCGAGCCTTCGTGGGCTGTTCCCGGGCGTACCGTCGGGCACACCCCGTGCCGGCCCGCGGTCGCTTCGGCCCAAGGCCCGGGGGCCGAAGGAACCTGGTCCCGCCGGGCGCCCACACCCACGCGCATCGTTCGCGCAGATCAACAACACCGCCGTGGTATTCGGTTTCGTGTCACACTCGAAGACAGGAAGGGGCGGATCGATGGCGCAGAAGGTTCTGGTTTGCGTTCCAGTGACGACCGAGCAGGCCCGGTTGGTGGCCAACGGGCAGGTCGTGCCCGGACCCCTGCAGGTCTTCACCGTGACGCCGATGCTGCTCGACACCTTCGGTCTGCAACCGAACGACCACGAGGAGGCCGAATATGCAGCGTTGCTACTGGCCGGACTGTGGTCGTTGCGGGAAACCGGACGACGCTTGGTGCTGACGGCCATGGTCGATTCCGCTTGCCTGCTTGCTGGCCCCGAGGAGGCCAACGGCGGTCACCGACTCGCCCAACTTGCGGCGTCTGCCGTGGAGGCCTGGTTCACCGACGAGCAGGACGTGCCGGTCGACGAGGTGGCCACCTCGATCGCCGGGCTCGACCTCGACGACGCTTGGGATGCCCCCATGGTGTCCACTATGCACGCCCAGCACGACCTGCTTTGGCACTCGGTGGTCGAACTGCGAAAGGACTAGCCATGCCTCGATCAACCTGGGACGGCGCGATCTCTTTCGGGTTGATCGTGATCCCGGTGAAGCTCTACTCGGCGACCCAGCAGCAGGACATCCAGCTGCATCAGGTGCACGGCGCAGACGGCGGCCGGATCCGCTACAAGAGGGTCTGTGAGGTCTGCGGTCAGGAGATTCCCTACGACCAGATTGAGCGGGGATACTTGGCACCCGACGGACGCCAGGCCGTCCTTACCAAGGAGGATCTGGAGCAACTCCCGCTGGCCAGCTCGAGAACCGTTGACATTGTGCAGTTCGTGGATGAGTCCGAGATCGATCCAGTCTACTTCGAGAAGACTTACCTGATCGAGGCCAACGGGGTCGGCGTCAAACCCTACGTGTTGCTACGGGATGCACTGGCGAAGACCGGCAAGGCCGGCGTGGTGAAGGTGGCGTTGCGGACCAGGGAATCACTGGCGCTGATCAGGCCGCGCGGCGACCTGCTGGTGATGGACACCATGCTGTGGCCGGACGAGGTGCGTGACTCGCAGTTCGCCGAGCCGCCGACGGACGTGAAGGCCACCCAGGCCGAGGTTGGGATGGCCGAGATGTTCATCGAGCAGATGTCCGGCGAGTGGCGGCCCGATGACTATTCCGACCAGTACCGGATCGCCTTGGAGGAGTTGGTGCAGGCCAAGCTCAGCGGTGTCGAGTTGCCGAAGGCTCCGGTCAGCGAAGGCGGCGGCGAGGTCGTCGACCTGATGGCTGCGCTGCGGGCCTCGGTCGATGCGGCCAAGAAGCGCCGTGACGCTGCGCCGAAGGGCGATGCCGATCAGCCCGAACCTGCTGAGGCGAAGCCCGGCCGGCGCCGCAAGGCGAGCTGAGCAGCGGGGTTCGACGCTCAGCTGTCCGACGCCTCGTCGCTACCCTCGAAGGCCTGGGCCGCCTCCCCGAAGCCGGTCAGCGCACCCTCGTGCTTGCCGGCGATGATGCGAGACTGTCCGGTCGATGGACCGGGCAACGGCACGAAGACGGCTTCCCGGTAGTAGCGCAGTTCCTCGATCGATTCCTGGATATCGGCGAGGGCACGATGATTGCCGTGCTTGGCGGGGGCGGCGTAGTAGGCCTTCGGGAACCAGCGGCGGGCCAGTTCCTTGACGCTGGAGACGTCGACGTTGCGGTAGTGCAGGTGTCCTTCGAGCAGTGGCATGTCGCGTGCCAGGAACGACCGGTCGGTGCCGATCGTGTTGCCGGCTAACGGCGCCTTCCTCGGCACGGGGACGTACTGCTTGATGTAGTCGAGCACCTGTTGTTCGGTCTGCGCCATCGTCAGGGTTGCGCGCGTCAATTCGTCCAGCAACCCGGAATCGGTGTGCATCTTGCGGACGAAGTCGCCCATGGCGTCCATCGCTTGCGCGGAAGGCGGAATCAACAGGTCGAGTCCGTCGTCCTGCACGTTCAGGTCGCCGTCGGTGACCAGCACCGCGATCTCAATAAGGGCGTCCTTGGCCAAGTCGAGCCCGGTCATTTCGAGGTCGATCCACACCAGCATGTCAATCACGCCTCAAGGTTAGCGATCTTGGTCACCCGGCCCGAATGCGACCAGTTCGTCCCGGAGGTCCGGCACGCGCGGGCAGACGGTAGGCTGTACGACGCCTCCGTAGCTCAGTGGATAGAGCAACCGCCTTCTAAGCGGCAGGTCGCGAGTTCGATCCTCGCCGGGGGCGCGGCGAGGATCGAGACGGCTCACAAGACCCGGTTCAGGAACTCCCTCGTGCGGGCCAGTTTCGGCGCCCCGAGTACCTGCTCAGGTGGGCCGTCCTCGACGATCAGGCCGCCGTCCAGGAAGAGGATTCGGTCGGCGACCTCGCGGGCGAACGCCATCTCGTGGGTGACCAGGATCATCGTCATGCCCTCGTTGGCCAGTTGCGCGATGACTGCCAGCACCTCCCCGACCATTTCCGGGTCCAGTGCGCTGGTGGCCTCGTCGAACAGCATCACCTCTGGCTCCATCGCCAATGCCCGGGCGATGGCCACCCGCTGCTGTTGCCCACCGGACAACTCAGCGGGCATCGCGTCCGCCTTGTCGGTCAGCCCGACTTTCGCCAACAGTTTTCGTGCCTGCGCGTGGGCCTCGTCGAGCGACTCCCGGCCCAACTCGACCGGCGCCAAGGTTATGTTCTCGGTCACCGTGAGGCGGGGGAACAGGTTGAAGCGCTGGAAGACCATACCGATCTGCTGACGCACCTGGTTGATGTCGACGTCCGGTGCGCCGATGTCGCGTCCCTTGAACATCACCTGACCGCTGGTGGCAACTTCCAACCGGTTCAGGCAGCGCAGTAGCGTCGACTTGCCTGATCCGGAAGGGCCGATGATGCCTACCACCTCGCCCTCGTTGAAGGTGGTGGTGATGCCATGAAGCACCTCGAGGTCGCCGAACGACTTGTGCAGGTCACGGGTTTCCAGCATGAGCCGATCCTGCCACGAGCCGACGGGAGCACGCTCGCTCGGCAGGTAGTCTTGCCCGCATGAGCGCTGACGCCGACATCTGGCGGCCACCTGCGGCGACCGTGCCCGTGCGGGCGACCGGACGCGGAGCAGCGACGCGTATCTCCACAGCACCAGAGGGTCTGGGGGAGTCGGGCCATGACGATCACCCAGCACAGTACCGGCGGGCCCGCAACGGGCTTGCCTTGCACACCGACCCGCGTCTGGGCTGGTGGCAGCGCAGAGTGCTGCGCAACCCGTACACGTGGCTGGCCTTGGCACTCACCCTCGGCTACGCGGTGCTGCTGTTCTCGGTCTACCGCACCATCGGGAACGGCCTGATCGAGGAGGTCGCGGCGGTCACCGAGGAGGCGTACGGTCACCCAACCACCCTCACCTGGGGTCAGATCAATGAGGCCTTTTGGCTGGTGACCCGGATGGCGGCTGCCACTCTCGGGGTCTACTTGGTCATCCTGGCCTTCATTGACCGACTGCGTCCGACCACCTGGACGATGAAGTGGCTCGCGCTGGGTTGGGGCGCAGCGGCGGCCGTTTTCATTTCGCTGCACATCAACTCGTGGGCGGGGGAGCTGATGCGCGCGGAAGGCCCTGTCGACCCCTCACAGGGCGCTCGGGCAGCCATCTTCTCGGCCCCATTCGTTGAGGAGGCTGCGAAGGCGACGGTGCTGTTCGGGCTGGCGATCCTGATGCGGCGTCGTATTGTCAGTGTCCATCAGATGCTGACCTTGGCGAGCCTTTCCGCTCTCGGGTTCGCGTTCACCGAGAACATCGTCTACTACCTGCGTGTCTACATGTACTCGGTGACGATCTACCAGACCGACGCGCAGGCCGAACTGAACAGCCTGGTCTTGATGCGTGGCGTGGCGATGTCCTTCGGTCACCCGCTGTTCACCGGGCTGACTGCGCTCGGGCTCATCGTCGCATTGATGAACCGCAGCAAGCTGGTGCGGGTACTGGCTCCGGCGGCTGGTTACCTGGCAGCCGCCTTCGGGCACATGCTGTTCAACGGCATCGCCTCGCTTTCGAACAACTCGATGATCCTGATCATCGGAGGCTGGGTCGCCGTGCTGGCCTTGGTCATCTACACGATCTTCCGTTACGTCCACCAGTGCCGGAACATCCGTGCCCGGCTCGGTGAATACGTCCAACTTGGTTGGCTGTCGGAATCCGATCCGTCCGAGTTCAGCCGCATCTTCGGACGCTGGCGGATGGCGCTGTCCGCACTGCTGCGTGGCCCGCGGGTCTTTCGTGCGACGCTGGCGCTGCAACGCAGCCTCACCGAACTGGCGTACCTGAGGGACGCCGAACTCCGCGGCACCGTGGACGCGATGGCCATCGAGCGGGAGCGCGAACTCATCCTGGCGGCCGGGCAGGCCCGAGTGTGGGCCATCGACCATGCCGCGGGCGTCCCGCTCATCCCGCCCGAGTGGGGTGAGCGGTGGCGGGCTTTCCGGCAACGCAGGCGTGACGCGTTCGCCGAGCGCCTGGGGGGACGCGAGAACGTCCAGCAGTGGGCACCCCCAACCGGTGCCCCGGTTGGTGCGGGCGCTGGGAGTTGGCCACCTACGGCGCGTTGACGTGCCAGAGTTGGGGGGTATCTAGTAGTCGGGAGGAATGATGGTGCTGGCAGCGTCGCTTGCTGCGTTGCGTTCGGCCCTCGAGCACGGCAAGCTGCCGTTGGAGCTACCCGACTCGAAGGCGAGCGCCTCGACGGCGCGCCAAATCGTCGCGCAGTTGGACGACTACGTGCTGCCCAGGCTGGTCAACCTCGAGGCACCGTTGTTGGCGGTGATCGGCGGGTCGACCGGCGCCGGCAAGTCGACGTTGATCAATTCGCTGGTCGGCCGCGTTGTCTCCGAGACCGGCGTGATCAGGCCCACCACGCGCTCTCCGGTGCTGGTCTACAATCCCGCCGACGAACACTGGTTCTCCGACGAGCGGATCCTGCCCGGGCTCATCCGCTCGCGGGTGACAAGCCACGACCAGCGTTCGCTGCAACTGGTTCATGAACCCACTCTGCCTTCCGGTCTGGCCCTGCTGGACGCCCCGGACATCGACTCGGTCGTCGAACTGAACCGGACGTTGGCCACCCAACTGCTCGACGCCGCTGACCTGTGGCTGTTCGTCACTTCGGCCGCACGCTACGCCGATGCTGTGCCCTGGGAGTTCCTGCTGGCGGCCGCTGAGCGGGGGGCCTCCATCGCCGTGGTGCTCGACCGGGTGCCGCCCGGTGCCATGGTCGTGGTGCCACGTGATCTGGGCCGACTCATGACCGAGCGTGGGCTGGCTGAGGCGCCACTGTTCGCGGTTCCCGAGACCCTCGTCGACCATCTGGGGCTGCTGCCGGACGCCGCGGTAGCGCCGATCCGGACCTACTTGGCGACACTGTCCGCCGACAAGGACGCGAAGGAGCGTGTCGTCCGCCGTACCCTCGACGGCGCCATCGCGTCGCTGGTGGCACGGGCCCCAGAAGTCGCCGCCGCCGTCGACAACCAGGTGGCGGCGGTCGATCTGCTGCGCGAGGACGCGGAGAAATCTTTCGCCGAGGCGGTTCGGACGGTCCGGGTGCAGTCCGCAGACGGCACGCTGCTGCGCGGTGAAGTGCTGTCGCGCTGGCACGACTACGTCGGCACCGGCGACCTGATGCGGACTCTCGACCAGAAGGTCAGCCGGCTGCGCGACCGGGTCGTCGGCTTCCTCGCCGGGCACTCCCAGCGGGCGGAGCAGGTCGGAGTGGCGGCCGGCAGCGGCCTGGAGGCGCTCATCAGTGCCGAGGGAGCGGCGGCCAACGAACGGGCGGTCTCGGCGTGGCAGGCCCATCCTGCGGGCCGCCAAGTGCTGGCCGACCATCCTGAGCTGGCCGGACCCAGCAGCGAGTTGCCGGCGCTGGTGGCCCGCACGATCCGCGACTGGCAGTCCGATGTGTTGGAACTGGTCGGCAAGGAGGGCGCCAGCAAACGAACGACGGCGCGGATCACTGCCTACAGCGTGAACGGCGTCGGGGCAGCCCTGATGCTGCTGATCTTCTTCAATACCGGTGGCATCACGGGCGCCGAGGGTGGGGTGGCGGCCGGAACGGTGGTGCTCGCTCAACGGCTGCTGGAGTCGGTCTTCGGGGACGAAGCCGTCCGACGGCTGGCGGAGACGGCAAAGCAAGACCTGGACGCCCGCGTGGAAGGCCTGATGGCTAGCGAGTTGGCTCGCTTCACCGCCGTGCTCGACCGGTTGCCCATCGACGCCCAGCGCGCCGAGGAGATTTGTCAGGCAGTTGCACAGGTCTCGCGGGATCGGCAGATCGACGCTGCCGGGCAGGTCGTCGCGGCGCAAGCCGATCTGCCGGAACTCAGCAGCGGGGCGACGACTGCGATCGCCTCCGATGCCACCCGGGTCGAGCTCACCACGGTCAGCCCCTCGCCCACCGCCGAGGTGGTCGAGGCCGAACTGGTACCGGACGAAGGGGCCGGGCGGTGACGATGGCCAAGCGTGACAAGGCGGCAACCCTCGGCGAGCGGGTCGAGAGCCTGCTGGAGGCTGCCGACCTGGCGTCCGGCCGGCTCGACGTCCTTGCCGTGGAGGAGGCCCGCAGAGTCGCCAGGCAAGTGGACCGCAGGCTCGCGTTCGCTGGCGATGACACGGTGATCGCACTGGCCGGGGCCACCGGATCAGGCAAGTCCAGCCTCTTCAATGCCATCTCGGGCACCAGGCTTGCCGAGCCGGGGTTGAAGCGTCCTACCACGAGCAAGGCGATGGCTGCCTACTGGGGGCCGGAGTTGCCCACCGACCTGCTCGACTGGTTGGACGTGCCACGGCGGCACCTCGTGCAGGGCGACGACCCGGCGTTCAACGGCCTGATCCTGGTCGATCTGCCCGACCACGACTCCACAGAGACCGCACACCGCCAAGAGGTCGACCGCTTGGTCAAGCTGGTCGACATGCTGATCTGGGTGGTCGACCCTCAGAAGTACGCAGACGCCGCCTTGCACAACAACTACCTGAAGCCTCTTGCCGGCCATGCCGACGTGATGCTCGTGGTGCTCAACCAGGCTGACCGGCTCACCGGCGACCAGCTCAGACAGGCAATGCGTGACCTGCGGAAGCTGCTGGACTCCGAGGGCTTGGGGAAGGCGCAGCTCGTCGCGGCCTCGGCGCTGACCGGCTTGGGTGTCGAGTCGTTGCGTAAGACCATCGCCGCGGCGGTGAAGGGCAAGCATGCCGCGGCCGCCCGGCTTGCAGCCGATGTAGCGCGGGCGGGGCACGACCTTCGTGAGGCCTACGGCGACCAGCGGGTGCCGCAGAAGGTGCCCGACGCCCGCGCCCGCCAGCTCAACGAATCGTTGGCTCAGGCGGCTGGCGTCGACATCGTGCGGGATGCGGTGACGCAGTCCATGCGGCATCGCGGGGCGCTGGCCACCGGGTGGCCGGTCACCGCCTGGCTGAGTCGGTTCCGGCCCGATCCGCTGCGCATGCTGCACCTCGATCGGGCTCGACCGGCCAAGCCCGGTAAGAGGCAGTCTCCCGAACTGGCGCCGGTCACGGTGCAGCGCACCAGCCTGCCGACCGCCGGGGGAGTGCAGCAGGCGCGGGTGGACACCGCCTTGCGGGAACTCGCCGAGGGCGCCTCCGAGGGGCTGCCCCCGGGTTGGTCGAAAGTGGTGCGCGGGGCCACTATCGCGCACGTCGACAGATTGGCTGACGAATTGGACCAGGCCGTTGCCTCCACCGATCTGGCCATGGATCGCGGCCAGGGCTGGTGGAAGGTCATCACCGTGCTGCAGTGGCTGTTCTTCATCGCCGCGGTGGTCGGCGGGGTTTGGCTGCTGGTCGACGTGGCGTTGGCGTACATGCAGCTGTCACCGCTGCCGACGCTGATGATCGGACGGCTGCCATTGCCCACGGCCGTGCTGCTCGGAGGTTCACTGGCAGGGGTGTTGACGGGTTTGCTGGCCCGGATCGGCGTCGAAGTCGGCGCCCGGGCCAAGGCGGCCCGCGCGGAGCGAGTGCTGGTGCGCTCGGTGACCGATGTGGCCGATCGGTTGGTGATCGCCCCGGTCAATGAGGAGTTGGCTCGCTTCAACAGGGGACGGGAACAGGCCGCCCGGGCGATGGCCTGATCTCGGTACTCCGAGTTCTCCACAGATTCCGACCGGTTTGGCATATCGCCGGCCCGACCGTCAACCATTGGGGTCCAACCCACCAGAAGGAGCCTCTCAATGGACGCGATCATCACCGTTTCTGGCAACCTTGGCGCCGACGTCGAGTTCCACCAAGGCGACGGCTTCAGCAAGGCCAGCTTCCGGATCGCTTGTACACCAAGGTTGCGACGTGGTCAAGACTGGGTGGACGGCCACACGACCTGGCTGAACATCGAGTGCTCGAACCGGATCGCGGACAATGTCCGTGACAGCCTGACGAAGGGCGACCCGGTGGTCGTCACAGGCAGGTTGCGCACGCGGGTCTGGGAGTCGCAGGGGACCAAGCATGAGCGGATGGTGATCGAGGCCAGCTCGATCGGCCACGACCTGAGCCGCGGCACAAGCAAGTTCACCCGCAATCCCGTGCGCATCGACGCCGATGAGGACGACGACGCCGAGCAGCGGCTGGCGAGCTAGCGCTCAGCCAGAAAGCGCGGTGTGGTTATCATCTGGCCTCGGGCATAATAGGAAGGGCTCCCACCCCTCCCCGCACTGCGAACGAAGGAAACGCGCGCCGAAAATGGCTGAGTTCATCTACACCATGCACAACGTCCGCAAGACGATCGGCGAGAAGCTGATTCTCGACAACGTCACGCTGTCGTTCTATCCGGACGCGAAGATCGGCGTCGTCGGCCCCAACGGCGCCGGCAAGTCGACCCTGCTCAAGGTGATGGCGGGCATCGAGCCCATCAACAACGGCGACGCGCAGTTGTCCAAGGAGGCCACGGTCGGCATCCTGCTGCAAGAACCGCCGCTCACCCCGGGCAAGACGGTACTTGAGAACGTAGAGGAGGGCGTGGCTGAGGTCAAGGGCATGCTGCGGCGTTACAACGAGATCTCCGAGGCGATGGCCGACCCGGAGGCCGACTTCGACACCCTGCTGGCAGAGATGGGTGAACTGCAGACCGAGTTGGACGCCCGGGACGCGTGGGACGTCGACTCTCGCCTCGAGCAGGCCATGGACGCGCTGCGTTGCCCGCCGCCGGACACTGTCGTCGACGTGCTGTCCGGCGGCGAGCGTCGTCGTGTCGCATTGTGCAAACTGCTGCTGGAGGAGCCCGACCTGCTGCTGCTCGACGAGCCCACGAACCACCTGGACGCTGAGTCGGTGAGCTGGCTGGAGGGGCACCTGAAGAGCTACCCCGGGGCGGTGCTGTGCGTCACGCACGACCGCTACTTCCTCGACAACGTGGTCGGCTGGATCTGCGAGGTCGACCGCGGCCGGCTGTTCCCCTACGAAGGTAACTACTCGACCTACCTGGATACCAAGCGCAAGCGCTTGACGATCGAGGGCCAGAAGGACGCCAAGCGCGCCAAGATCCTGGAACGTGAACTGGAGTGGGTGCGGTCGTCCCCGAAGGCTCGGCAGGCAAAGAACAAGGCCCGACTGGCCCGTTATGAGGAGCTGGCGGCCGAGGCCGAGCGCAACCGCAAGGTCGACCTCGGCGAGATCAACATCCCGCCGGGACCCCGGCTGGGCGGCGTGGTGCTTGAGGCCAAGAAGCTCACCAAGGGATTCGACGACCGCGTCCTGATCGACGGGCTCGATTTCGATCTGCCTCGCGCCGGCATCGTCGGCATCATCGGCCCGAACGGCGTCGGCAAGACCACCCTGTTCAAGATGATCGTCGGCGAGGAAGAACCCGACTCGGGCACCCTGCGGATCGGTGAGACGGTCAAGATCAGCTACGTCGACCAGAGCCGAGGCGGGCTCGACCCATCCAAGAACGTCTGGGAGGTCGTCTCCGACGGGCTCGACCACCTGAAGGTGGGCAACTTCGAGATGCCCAGCCGCGCCTACGTGGCGTCCTTCGGTTTCAAGGGGCCCGACCAGCAGAAGCCGTCTGGCGTGCTTTCGGGTGGCGAGCGCAACCGGCTGAACCTGGCGCTGACCCTCAAGCAGGGCGGCAACCTGTTGCTGCTCGACGAGCCGACCAACGACCTGGACGTCGAGACCCTGCAGAGCCTTGAGGACGCCCTGCTCGAGTTTCCCGGTTGTGCCGTGGTCATCTCGCACGACCGCTGGTTCCTCGACCGGGTCGCCACCCACATCCTGGCCTGGGAGGGCGAAGACGCCGACGGCACCCCGCGCTGGTTCTGGTACGAGGGCAACTTCGCCGACTACGAGCAGAACAAGGTGGCCCGGTTGGGTGAAGAGGCGGCGCGTCCGCACGCCAGCAAGCACCGCCGCCTGACGCGCGACTGAGTGGGTCACCTGCTGGGCAGGATCAGCCCGTGCTCAGCTGTGTGAAGCCAGCAACTCGGCCAAGGTCATGGCTTGGCTTCCTTCCAGGTCAGCGACCTGCTTTCGGCAGCTGAAGCCGTCGGCCAAGATGATCGCGTCCGGGCCGGCCGCACGGATCGCCGGCAGCAGGTCGTGCTCGGCGACCTTGACCGAGACGTCGTAGTGGCCCCGTTCGACACCGAAGTTGCCGGCCAGCCCACAACAGCCGCCAAGACTCACCACTGTGGCGCCGGTGCGCGCCAGCAGTTCGGCGTCTGCCTGCCAGCCGAGCACCGACGACTGGTGGCAGTGCGGCTGGGCGACGATGGTGTGCCCGGCCAGGCTCGGCGGGCTCCAATCGTCCAGTGACCCCAGCAGTTCGGCCAGCGTCTTGATGCCCGCCGCGACCTTTTCGACACGCGGGTCATCGGGCAGCAACTCCGCGGCGTCCGATCGCCAGACCGCCAGGCAACTCGGTTCCATCCCGACGATCGGGATGCCTTGTTCGGCGATCGGGGCCAACACGTCCAGGGCATGCCGCAGCTGCCTGCGGGCGCCATCCAGCTGGCCGGTGGTGATCCAGGTCAGGCCACAGCAGGCGTCCTGTGAGATCACCTTGGGGTCTAATCCGACAGTGACAAGCAGTTTCAGCAGTGCGACGAGTTGGCTGCCGGCGAACGCGTCGGTGAAGGAGTCCACCCAGACCGCGACCGGGCCGCGGTGTGCCGTTACTTCACCGAGTTCGTAGTGCTGGTGGCTGGCCGCCGCCCCGGTGCGGAACCTCGGCATGGGACGCCGTTGGTCGACCCCGGCAACCGCCCGCACCAAGTGCTTCAGACCTGGGGTTTGCAGGGCGAAGTTCGCCAGTACGCCCAACCGCAGTTTGGTGGCCAGCCGTCCCCAGCGCGGCAGCCAGCCCAGCGCGTAGTGCGATAGCGGCCGCAATCGTCCCCGGTGCTTGTGGTACAGCACCTGCGACTTGTACGCGGCCATGTCTACCCCGGTGGGGCAGTCGTGTCGGCAGCCCTTGCAGGCCAAGCACAGGTCGAGAGCCTCGGCGACCTCAGGGGAGCGCCAGCCGCCGTCGACCAGCGTGCCGTTGATCATCTCCTGCAAGACGCGGGCACGCCCCCGGGTGGAGTCCTTTTCGTCCCTAGTGGCCTGGAAGCTCGGGCACATCACCGTGCCGGCGCGGGTGGTGTCTGCCCGGCATTTGCCGACACCGGTGCACTGATGTACGGCGAGGTTGAACTCGGGGTACTTGATCGCCAGCGGCGAGCGTCGAGTCTCGGCGATCCGGACGTTGTTGGCCAGCGGCTCCGGATCGACCAGCACGCCCGGGTTCAACAGGTTCTGCGGGTCAAACAGGTGCTTGACCTGCGCGAACAGGCCGAGAGCAGCGGGGCTGTACATCAGGGGCAGCAGCTCGCTGCGGGCCCGACCGTCGCCGTGTTCGCCCGACATCGAGCCGCCGTAGCTGGCCACCAACTCACCGGCGGCCAGCATGTAGTCGTGCAAGACCTGGGTACCGTTCGGCTGGTCGAGCGGGAAGTCGATCCGGCAATGCACGCAACCCTCGCCGAAGTGCCCGTACGGCAGTCCGTGCAGCCCGAACCGGTCGAGCAGGGCGTCGAAGTCGCGCAGGTACGCGCCGAGCTTGTCGGCCGGCACCGCCGAATCCTCCCATCCGGCGTGGGCGGGTTTGTCCAGCGCCACCGCGGCCAGCCCGGCCGCGTCGCTGCGGATGGTCCACAGCCTGCCGGCCTCGGTGACATCGGAGACCACCCAGCCCTCGATCGCACCCGCAGCCTCGACCAGACGCTCCGCGCGTCCAGCGATCTCGTCGGCATCGTCGCCGACCAACTCAATGAACAACCAGGCGTCGCCGGAGGGCAGGTCGGGCACGGCGTCAGGGCCGATGCGCTCGGCGACCACGTCCGCCAGCCTGCGGTCCATCCCCTCGCAGGCGGTCGGGCGGAACGGCAGGATCGCGGGCATCGCGTCCGCGCCGTCGGCCATCGTCGGGTAGCCCAGTGCCACGGTGGTCTTCAGGGGTGCGTCACGCACCAGCTTGACCGTCGCCCTGGTGATGATGCCCAGCGTCCCCTCGGTGCCGGCGAAGAAGCTCGCCAGGTTGAAGCCATGCTCGGGCAGCAGATGCTCCATGCTGTAGCCGGACACCTGTCGTGAGAACTTCCCGAACTCGGTGCGGATCGTCGCCAGGTTCGCCATCACCAGTTCGCGCAACTGGTCGAGGACACCACCTTCGGCCCCTGGTCGCAACGTGACCAGATCGCCGGTGCCGGTGATCACCTCAAGCTCAATGAGGTTGTCGGCGCTGCGGCCGTAGCCGAGCGCGCGCGGTCCGCAGGCGTTGTTGCCGATCATCCCGCCGATGGTGCATCTGTTGGACGTGGAGGGGTCGGGTCCGTATCGCCAGCCGTGTTTGGTCGCCACTTGTTGCAGCAGCGCTTGGATCACTCCCGGCTCGACCACCGCGGTGCCGGCCTCGATGTCCACCGACAGCACCTTGTTGAGGTGTCGCGACATGTCGATCACCAAGCCGGGGCCGACCGCGTTGCCGGCGCATGAGGTGCCGGCGCCTCGCCCGGTTATCGGCAGGCCCACGGCCAACGCAACACGCACCAATTCGATCAGCTCATCGGTGCTGCGCGGGGTGGCCACCACCTCGGGAACCACCCGGTAGAGGGACGCATCGGTGGAATACAGGGCGCGGGCCAGCGTGGAGGCGTCCAGGCAGGCGGTATCGCTCAGCCGCTCCCGGAAACGATGAACCGCATCTGTATCGGCCTGCGAGGTCTTCACGTGTCCGAGTCTGCCACGGCGAGCACGGCCTTCATCGCCCGACCCAGGGCTTCCCAGTCTCCGGGTTCCACAACATCGACCAGGACGCGCCGGACCGCCGTCACGTGATCCACGGCGGCCCGTTCCAGCAACTCGAACCCCTTGTCGGTCAGCGTCGCGACGACCCCCCGCCGATCATTGGTGGCGGTGCGCCGCTCGATCAGCCCTGCTTGCTCCATGCGTCCCACGGTGTGGGTCAGCCGGGAGCGCGACTGGTTCGAATCGTCGGCAAGTTGTGACATTCGGACGCTGCGATCAGGCGCCTCGGACAGCACGACCAGCACCTCGTACTCGTTCAGGTCAAGGTGGTACTTGCGGAGGTCAGCATCCAACTGCTCACGGACCCAGGCGACCGCCGCCAGCGAGTCACGCCAAACGACCTGTTGTGCTGGCGTGAGCCAATTCGGTTCCTGCTGCGGCATGGCGGCAGTCTAGCGTCGTCGTTGAAGCCTGAAAGATGGGGGTGGAGCGAATGATCGTCACCGGGGGCAGGCACTAGGATCGGCGCATGAATTCGCGCGCTCAGCAAGTGGCCGACCAGATCTGGGCCGACAGTGCTTACAGCTATCCAGTCCTCTTCCGCGGGCGGGTGGCCGCTGATCCGTCGCTGGTCGGATTCACCGTCCCGGACGGGGACGGCTGGCGCGATGTCACTTGGGGCGAGGCCCGATCCGTCGTCGATCAAGCGGCGGCGGGTTTCATCTCGTACGGGCTCAGGCCCGAACAACGGGTCGCGATCGCCTGCACCACCAGGCTGGAGTGGATCCTCGCAGACCTCGGCGTGGCCTGCGCCGCAGGCGCCACCACCACCGTCTACCCGAACACCCATGCCGAGGATGTGCTGCACATCGTCAGCGACTCGGGCTCGGTGATGATGGTGCTGGAGAACTACGAGCAACTGGCCAAGATACAGCAACTGGATGAACTCCGCGGCCAACTGACCAGACTCATTCTGATCGAGGACGACCGGCCGGCCGGGGCGCCGTCCGACGACCGAGTGCTCAGCTGGGAGGAATTGCTGCAACGGGGCACCGACCACCTGAACCAGAATCCGAACTGCATCGATGACGCGATCGCGACCATTGGCCCGGAGTCGCTGTCAACCATCATCTACACCTCGGGCACCACCGGTCAGCCCAAAGGCGTAGAACTGCTGCACCGCAACTGGACCTATGAGGCCCAGGCATTGAACGAACTCGACTTCGTCCACCCTGACGACGTGCTCTATCTGTGGCTGCCCCTCAGCCACGTCTTCGGGCGTGCCCTGTTGGGCGCGCAGTTGTCGCTCGGCTTCCGCGCCATCGTGGACGGACGCGTGGACCGCATCGTCGACGGCCTCGCCAACACCCACCCCACCATCCTGGTCGGTGTGCCGCGGATATTCGAGAAGGTGCGTTCGGCGGTGCTGACCATGAACGCGCAGAAGGGGCTCAAAGGCCGCATCTCGCGCTGGGCGTTCCTGGTTGGCCGTGACTCGCGGGCGTACCGGCTTGCCGGGCGGCCACTGCCGCGCACCCTCGCCCTGCAGTACCGCCTCGCCGACCGGTTGGTCTTCAGCAAGCTGAAAGACCGGTTGGGCGGTCGCATGCGGTTCATGATCTCCGGTTCAGCGAAGCTGTCGCACCAGGTGCAGGAGTGGTTCTACAGTGCGGGCATCATCGTCGTCGAAGGTTATGGTGCCACCGAAACGGCGGCCATCTCGTTTTTGAACCTGCCCGACAGGCCGCGTTTCGGCACCGTCGGGCCGCTGATCCCCGGGCTGGAGACGAAGCTCGCCGACGACGGCGAGGTGCTGATCAAGGGCCCCACCGTGGCCCGTGGCTACCACAACCTGCCCCAAGAGACCGTCGAGGCATTCGTGGACGGTTGGTACCACACCGGCGATATCGGCACCTTGGACGCGGACGGCTACCTGACCATCACCGACCGCAAGAAGGACCTCTTCAAGACCTCGAGCGGCAAGTTCGTCGCTCCGCAGAAGGTCGAGAACACCGTGATGGCCAACATCCCCTATGTCAGCCAAGTCGTTGCGGTCGGTGATGGCCGCAAGTACGTCACCGCACTGGTGGCGCTCGACCCAGCCCTACTGCAGAAGTGGGCCGACCGTCGGGAAAAGGGTGACCTGAGCTACGCCGAACTGAGCCAACAGCCCGAAATCCGAAGGTCCATCGACCGCTTCATGCGCCGGGTGAACGACCGGCTGGAGCGCTGGGAGCAGATCAAGCGGTACACAATCTTGGACTCCGAGCTGACCTTGGCCGAGGGTATGCTGACCCCCAGCCTGAAGGTGCGCCGCGGCGAGGTCTACACCGCTTACGCAGACGTGATCGAGGCGATGTACGCCGACGATTCCCGATCCGATCTGGTGCGAGAATGACCTCTTTCACGACCCCCGTCCAGCTGCGCTGGACTGATTTGGACGCCCAAGGTCACGTAAACAACGTGACAGTGGCCGACTACATGCAGCAGGCGCGCGCGCAGTTCCTTGTTGCCGGGCCTGCGCGTGGATTGCTGGACGATGGTTGTGTGGTGGTCGGCCATCAGATCGCCTATCGGCGAGCCATCAATTACTCGAATGATCCGCTGACGGTGAAACTCGCAGTCCCCGAACTCGGTGCGGCCAGATTCGTGATCGCCTACCGGCTGTTTCAGGACGACCAGCTTTGCGTCGAGGCACGTTCGGTGCTCTGCCCGTTCGACTTCGACAAGCAACGGCCGCAGCGACTCAAGCGTGTTGAGCGCCGTTTCCTGGCCGGCTACCGGCATGAGGTGGCGCCGCTCAGTGAGCTGGAAGCCCCCGACCTCAATGGCCGCGGCAGTGCGTTGGACGTCTTCAGCCGCTGGTCCGATCCCGATCGATACGGACACGTCAACAATGTCCGCTTTCTCGATTTCGTGCTGGCCGGTCGGGTCGACATGACGACCAGGGCGGACCCGTCGATGGCCCGGGTCGGGATGGCCGGCGCACCGAGTGCCGCGCAGTGGTTCATCGCCCGTCAGGACATCGACTACCTGACGCAGATGGAGTTCCGGCTCGCGCCCTATCGAGTGCTGACGGCCCCGGTTCGGCTCGGCGAAACCTCGGTGGTCTTGGCCAGCGAGATCGTCGATCCAGACCATGGAACCGTCTTCGCCCGGGCTCGCGTGGTCTTGGTCTGCGCTGATGCGCAGGGCCGCAAGCGTCCGCTGCCCGATTCGGCCCGGGAGGCCCTGACCAGCCAGGTGATCTGATCCGGTCAGCCACCGTCGGTCGTTGGCACGCACTCGGATTGGTCTTGCAGTGACACTGCTGTTGGTCGGCTGTGGCGTGGAAGGCCCAGCATGGGACAGTCCCGGGGCTCAGCCCGGCCCCGCAGACCGCGGTCGCCCCCACCGAGGCCGCACCCACCGGCAGCGGAGCGCCCGCGCAACCGGGTGGCTGCGCGGGCGTCCGACCTCTGCGGTGGGCCCGCGGTCAGTAGGTCACTCGATGACGTCCTCGTCGACCCAGTCGAAGGTGCGAGTGACAGCCTTCTTCCAGTTGCGGTAGAGCCGCTCGACCTCGGTCTTGTCCATCGACGGGCTCCAACGCTTGGCCTCTGCCCAGTTGTCGATGACGTCCTGTTCGCCCTCCCAGTACCCGGTCGCGATGCCAGCTGCATAGGCAGCACCGAGTGCGGTGGTTTCGGCCACCACCGGACGGACGACGTCGACATCGAGAACGTCAGCCTGGAACTGCATGAGCAGTTCGTTGACCGTCATGCCGCCGTCGACCTTCAGCTCGGTCAGTTTGACGTTGGCGTCGGCCTCCATTGCGTCCAGCACCTCGCGGGTCTGGTAAGCGGTGGCCTCCAGGACGGCGCGGGCGATATGTGCACGATTGACGTAGCGGGTCAGGCCGACGATGGCGCCGCGCGCGTCCGACTTCCAGTATGGCGCGAACAGGCCGGAGAAGGCCGGCACGAAGTAGGCGCCGCCGTTGTCGTCCACCGTCTTCGCCAAGGCCTCGATCTCGGGAGCCGAGGAGACCATCTTGAGGTTGTCCCGCAGCCACTGCACCAGCGAGCCGGTGACCGCGATCGAGCCCTCGAGCGCATAGACCGGTGCCGCTTCACCTATCTTGTAGCAGACGGTGGTGAGTAGGCCGTTTTGGCTGGGGACCAGCTTCTCGCCGGTATTCATCAGCATGAAGTTGCCGGTGCCGTAGGTGTTCTTCGCCATGCCTGGCTCGAAGCAGGCCTGGCCGAAGGTGGCCGCTTGCTGGTCGCCCAAGTCACCCGCGATCGGCACGCCGGCCAACACGCCCTCGGCGCGGACATGGCCGTAAACCTCGGCCGAAGACCGGATCTCGGGCAGCATCGACATCGGAACGGTCATGTCCGCGCAGATCTCGGGATCCCAAGCCAGCGACTTCAGATCCATGAGCATGGTGCGGGACGCGTTGGTCACGTCGGTGACATGAACGCCGCCTTCCGGGCCCCCCGTCATATTCCAGATGACCCACGTGTCCATGTTGCCCATCAGGAGTTCGCCCGCCTCGGCGCGCGCCCTCGCGCCCTCGACGTTGTCGAGGATCCACTTGACCTTGGGCCCGGAGAAGTAGGTGGCAAGCGGTAGGCCGACACGATCCTTGTAGCGGTCCTGACCAAGCTCAGCACCAAGTTCATCGACGATCTTGGCGGTGCGGGTGTCCTGCCAGACGATCGCGTTGTAGACAGGTTCACCGGTCGCCTTGTCCCACACGACGGTGGTTTCACGCTGATTGGTGACGCCGACCGCATGGATCGCCTCTGGGGTCAGGTCAGCCTTGGCCAAGGCAGCCGCGACCACCTCACGCACATTGGTCCAGACTTCCATGGGGTCGTGCTCGACCCACCCGGCCCGCGGGAAAATCTGCTCGTGTTCCATCTGCCCGACGGATACGATCTGGCCGCCGTGATTGAAGATGATGGCCCGGCTGCTCGTGGTGCCTTGGTCGATGGCGATGATGTACTTGTCCGACATCTGTTCCAAACCTCTCAACTTGATTGGGTTCGTCCCGGTCCTGCTGGGCCGGGTGCTGGACGGGGAGCCGTGGTCATTTGCCGGCGCCGATCAATCAGGTACATTCCTTCGGACGGTGACTGATCAGGCGAGGCTTTGAGTGGTGTCCAGTTGGCGAAGGGTTGGCCTCCAATACCGAATCTATTCGGCCCGACGGAACTTGAACGGATGCACTAAAGTCATGAACGAACGTGCAATCTGGTTGTGGTCGCTTTGGGAATGTGTTCGTTCGGCCGAGTCCGAGCGGGGAAAGGCGTAGCCGTGGCAGATCCGGGCGAGCAGTTGCAGTATGGCGCTGCGTCCATGTACTACCTGCAGGGCGAGACCATGGAGTCGATCGCGCGACAGCTTGGTATGTCGCGATCCTCGGTCTCCCGCCTACTGAAGAATGCGCGCGAATCGGGCATGGTGCAGATCACGTTGAACCAGCCCGGTCGTTCCCAGTCGAGTGCTGGCCGGGCCCTGGAGAAGTTGTTCGGCATTCGCGTGCATGTGGTGCCGGTGCGTGACGGCTCGTCAGAGATCCTGCGGCTCGACCGGGTCGCCCGGACGGCCGGGCACCTGGTCAGTGAGGCGATCACGGACAACATGTTGATCGGGGTGGCGTGGGGCACCACCTTGGCCGCTATCGTGCAGCATCTGGTGCCACATGAGACCTTCGGCTCAACCGTTGTCCAGACCAACGGCAGCGCCAACCACTCAACGTCCGGCATCCCCTATGTCGGGGCCATCATCTCCGCGGTGGCGGACGCCTTCGGTTGCGACGTGGTGCACTTCCCGGTGCCGGCGTTCTTCGACTTCGCATCCACCAAGGAAGCCATGTGGCGTGAGCGCATGGTAACCAGGGTTCTGGGATTGCAGTCCCGCCTCGACCTGGTGATCTTCGGGGTGGGTGCACTTGAGGGGCCGCTGCAGTCACACGTGTACGCCTCGGGCTACCTTGATGAGGAGGACACCCAGCAGGTCATTGATGAACATGTCGTCGGGGACATCTGCACGGTGCTGCTGCGTCGGGACGGCTCCTGGCAAGACATCCCGTTGAACGCCCGCGCCAGCGGCATCACGCCGGCCCAGTTGCAGTCGATCCCTCGGCGGATCTGCGTGGCTTCCGGCCAAGCGAAGGCGCTGCCGCTGCTCGGCGCGTTGCGGGCCAGGGTTGCTACCGATCTTGTCGTGGACGAATTGACTGCCCGCACTGTTCTCGAGCTGATGTGAAGACAACCGGCCGGCCCGAATGGGACCGGCCGGTTGCGTTGTGGGGAGGGATCAGTTGTCCGAGGTCTTCGACTCTGAGCGGTCACCCGACCAATCCAGGTGGTAGTGGCCAGGCGCGTCGACGCGCTCATAGGTGTGCGAACCGAAGTAGTCGCGCAGCCCTTGGGTGACCGCCGCGTTGTTCCGCGGGGCCCGAGCCATGTCGTAGTAGGCCAGCGAGCTTGCAAAGACCGGGGCAGCCACGCCGGCCTGGACAGCAGCGGCCACGACGCGTCGCCAGGCGTCGTTGTACTCGGCGAGCTTCGGGGCGATGGACGGGGCCGCCATCAGGGACACCAGGCCTGCATCGGCCGAGTACTCCTGGCGGATGTTCTCGAGCAGCTTGGCCCTGATGATGCAGCCGTCCCGCCAGATCTTCGCGCAGTCGGCGACGTTGATGTTCCAGCCGAACTCGACACCGCCGGTGCGGATCTCGTCGAAGCCCTGGGAGTAGGCCACAACCTTGGACGCCCACAGCGCCTGCCGGACATCTTCGACGAACGCCGCCTTGTCGGGCACCTGGAGGACGCGATCAGGGCCGGCCAGGTTGGTCGCCGCGGCGCGTAGGTCGTCGTGGCTCGACAGCGCCCGAGCGAAGACCGACTCGGCGATGCCGTTGACCGGGACGCCGAGCTCCAGAGCCGTCATGACGGTCCAGGTTCCGGTGCCCTTCATGCCGGCCCGGTCCTTGATGACCTCTACCAGCGGGGCGCCGGTCTGCGGGTCCTTCTGGGACAGCATGTCGGCAGTGATCTCGATGAGGTAGCTCGACAGTTCGCCCTCGTTCCACTTGGCGAAGATCTCGGCCGCTTCGTCGGTGCCGATGCCGGCCGCGCGGAGCAGCTCGTAGGCCTCGCCGATGACCTGCATGTCGGAGTATTCGATGCCGTTGTGGATCATCTTCACGAAGTGGCCGGCGCCGTTCGGGCCCATCCATGCGCAGCAGGGCTCGTCGCCGACGTGGGCTGAGATCGCCTCGAGCATCGGCCCAAGGATCTGGTAGCTCTCGGGGGTACCGCCAGGCATGATGGACGGACCGGTGAGCGCCCCGTACTCGCCGCCGGAGATGCCGGTGCCGACGAAGTGGAACCCCTTGTCCGCGATCTCCTTCTCACGGCGGATCGTGTCGCGGAAGAACGAATTGCCGCCGTCCATGATGATGTCGCCCTGCTCGAGGTGGGGCAGCAGTTCGGCGATGGTCGCGTCAGTTGCAGCGCCGGCCTTGACCATCAGGATGATCGAGCGGGGATGCTCGATTGACTGGACGAATCCTTCGACCGTCTCGCTGCCGATAAAGTTGCCTTCGTCACCGTGATCGGCCAGCACCTGCTGGGTCTTGGCGAAGGTGCGGTTGTAGATGGCGACGGTGTAGCCATGGTGGGCAAGGTTGCGGGCCAGATTCGAACCCATTACCGCCATGCCAACAACGCCGATATTGGCCTTCTGTTCCGACATCTATTGTTCTCCTTGTTGTGTTTGAACTGCTGGTCTCTCGGTTGCTGCCGGACCTTACCTCGCCGGGGGCGTGTTCAGCCTCACTTGGTGATCATGCCGCTTGTCCAACGCCTACGCAGCCAGTGCGCTGCGGCCTTCGGCTGTCGATCACGGGTGAAGGCGCCCTTCTTGTTTCCGCCCACTCGCATGATGCCCGATGAGGTGGCGAAATCGGCGAAGTTCCACATCTGTTCGCCGACGACGAGGTCTGTGGCGTCCATGGCTCGGCAGTTCGCCTCGAGGTAGGCGACCTGGTAGTCCTCGCTCCACGGTGCGGCAGGCAGGGTGTGTTCTCCCGGATAGGTGTCGGCGCCGTACTCGGTCATGATGATGGGCTTGCCCTCGGTGGCCCATCGGGCCAACTCTTCGCGCATGTCGATCTCGGCCGCGACCAAGTCGCCGGTGTTGACGTACCAGCCGTAGTAGCGGTTCAGCATGACCAAGTCTGCGTAGGGGTGCAGCCGGCACTTGCCGTGCGGTTCGAGCATGACGTTGACGAAACCGACCGGCCGTGTCGGGTCGGCCCGACGAACCACGTCCCACAACGGTTTGAAGTAGGCTTCGGCGGCTTCGGTCCCAGACTCCGGTTCGTTGGCGATGGACCAGATGATCACAGATGGGTGGTTCTTGTCGCGGTCGATCAGTTCGCGGATCATCTGCGCATGGAGGTACTGGGCCGGGGTGCTGATCGTCTGGTCGCTGAAAGTCGGCAGCGCTATGCCTGCGCCGAAAATGCCGCTCGACAAGCCGAAGTTCTGGCCGACTGCGGGGACCTCATCAATGACCAGGATGCCCTGCTCATCGCAGTAGTCCATGACCTCGCTGGCGTACGGGTAGTGCGAGGTGCGCAGGCTGTTGGCGCCGACCCACTCCAACAGCTCGAAGTCGCGCAGCATCATCGTGTCGTTGTGCTGTTTCCCGACGATGGGGTGGTCCTCGTGCATGCCGAAGCCGGTCAGATAGACCGGTTCACCATTGAGCAACAGCTTGCCTTCGGCTATTTCGATGCTGCGGATGCCGACGCGCTGGCGATAGTCGTCGACGACGTCGCCGCCGCTCAGTACTTCCACATGGAGCGTGTAGAGGTGGGGATCCCGGACGCCCCACAGTCGTGCGTCCGCGACCTCTATCTGCCCGGACTCGCCCTGCGCGGTGGCCACCTGGGCGCCGGCGGCGTCGAACAGGGCGACTCTGACCCCAGCCTGGCCGGGTTCACCACCCTCGACGATGACGCTGTAGTCGATCAACCCCGCATCACCGTCGATACTTGTGAAGACGGTGATGTCGGCCACATGGATGGCAGGGCGTGAAGCAAGCCAGACATGCCGGTGGATCCCGGAGTAGTTGAAGAAGTCGTGCCAGTAGTGCAGCTTCGGCCCGGACGAGGTCTGGTGGACCAAGCCGGGCGGGATGGTCTCGAAGCTCAGTTGGTTGTTTGCGATCACAGTCAAGGTGAACCAGCCGCCGGGCGAGACCTTCTGGGTGATGTCGACCTCGAACGGCAGGTAGCCGCCTTTGTGCTCGGCGACCTCTACGCCGTCCACGAAGACCGTTGCGGTGTGGGTGACGGATTCGAAGTAGAGCAGCACCTGCTCGGTCCACCCATTGGGCACCTTGACCCGGCGTTGGTACCAGACGTCACCGAAGAACTCACGCTCCTGCGTAGTAGTGAAGACATCGTTCCAAGACCCTGGCACCGCCATTCGCCGAGGCTCGGGGATGGCTG
>ERZ1645187.1165-NODE-1165-length-24525-cov-7.499387_pt1 | contig 24525 bp, 17 predicted proteins | sample MGYA00575352_ERZ1645187 | MGnify/ENA primary metagenome ERZ1645187 (study PRJEB40837, sample SAMN11349314) | freshwater sediment metagenome | isolation source: river sediment | host: Sediment | place: India: Wazaribad , New Delhi | collected 2017-02-21 ...
TCCATGGCGACACCGACAAGGTGCAGATGGGCATGGGCACCTATGGCTCGCGCTCCGGCGCGGTGGGCATGACGGCGATTGCCAAGGCGCTCGACAAGATCGAGGCGAAGGCCAAGAAGGTCGCTTCCTATGTTCTCGAAGCCTCGGAGGCGGACATCACCTTCAAGGACGGCATGTTCTCGGTGGCCGGCACCGACAAGTCGATCGATTTCGGCTCTGTCGCGCTGCAGGCTTATATCGCCCACAAGTTCACCGGCGCCGAGCTGGAGCCGGGGCTGAAGGAGGGGGCGTTCTACGATCCCACCAACTTCACCTTCCCCGCCGGCGTGCATATCTGCGAGGTCGAGATCGACCCCGAAACCGGCGTGACGACTGTGGACCGGTGGACGGCGGTGGACGATTTCGGCAATGTTATCAATCCGATGATCGTGGAGGGACAGGTTCACGGCGGCATTGCGCAGGGCGTCGGGCAGGCACTGTGCGAAGGCACCGTCTATTCCAAGGACGGGCAGCTGCTGACCGCGAGCTACATGGATTACCACATGCCGCGGGCGGATGATCTGCCCTCGTTCACCGTGGCGACCACCAACACGCCGTGCCCCTCCAACCCGCTGGGGATCAAGGGCTGCGGCGAGGCGGGGGCGATTGCCGCCCCGCCAGCGGTGATCAACGCAATTACCGACGCTCTCGGCCACGAGGACGTCACCATGCCGGCCAACGCGCAGGAAGTGTGGCGCGCGGTGCAAAAAGGCCGGAAGATGGCTGCGGAATAAGGGAGAAACGACCGATGTACGCTTTCAAATATCACCGTCCGGCCTCCCTGAGGAAAGCCGTTGGCCTGATCGGCAAGCATGAGGATGCCAAGCTTCTGGCTGGTGGCCACACGCTGCTGCCGACCATGAAGAACCGTCTTGCCAGCCCCGGCCATATCGTTGATCTCAATGGTCTTTCCGATCTGGCAGGAATCGAGAAGAAGGGTCGCAATCTCGTCATCGGCGCGATGACGCGGCATGCCGATGTCGCCGCAAACGCCGATGTGCAGGCCGCGCTGCCGGGGCTTGCGGCGCTTGCCGGCGCGATTGGCGATCCGCAGGTGCGCCATCGCGGCACCATCGGTGGTTCGGTCGCCAACAACGATCCGGCGGCGGATTATCCGGCGGCGTGTCTGGCGCTCGGGGCGACGATTATTACCAACAAGCGGAAGATTCCGGCTGACGAATACTTCACCGGCCTGTTTTCCACTGCGCTGGAAGCGGATGAGATCATCACCAGGATCTCGTTCCCGGTGGGTGGCAAGTTCGCCTATGCGAAGTTCCCGAACCCGGCTTCGCGCTATGCAATGGTGGGGGTTGCGGTTTCCAAGCGCGGCGGGGCCGTGCGCGTGGCGGTGACCGGCGCGGGGGCCGACGGTGTTTTCCGCTGGGAAGAGGCGGAAACGGCGCTTTCCGCGCGGTTTTCGGTCAAATCGCTCGAGGGCAAGGCCCATGCGGCGAAAGGGTTGAATGGCGATCTCCATGCCTCGGCGGAGTATCGCGGCCATCTCATCGGCGTGATGGCGCGCCGGGCGGTGGCGGCGGCAACCGCAAAGTAACAGGAGGCGGGCGCCCCGTGGCGCCTGCGCGGAAGGGCATGGCGACGCGGCGAGCAGGATCGGCCAAGGTTGGTCCGGTTTGTCGCGTCGGTGCTTTCAGGACGCCTGCGCCATGACGATGAAACGAGTGCCATGACCCACCTGCCTGCCTCGATTGATGATACCGTTTCTCTTTTGAAATCAGGGCATTATGTCGCCGAGCGGGGATTGGCGACGGTGGTGTTCCTGGCGCTGAAGATGGGCCGGCCGCTGTTTCTCGAAGGAGAGGCCGGCGTCGGCAAGACGGAAATCGCCAAGGTGCTGGCGGCGACACTGGGGCGTACGCTTATCCGTCTGCAATGCTACGAGGGGCTGGATGTCTCGTCCGCCGTCTATGAATGGAACTATGCCGGCCAGATGATGGCGATCCGCCTTGCCGAGGCGGCAGGCGAGACGGACCGCGACCGGCTGGGCGCGGATGTGTTTTCCGAGAAGCATCTGATCAAGCGGCCGCTCCTGAAAGCGCTGGAGCCGGATGCCGGGGGCGCGCCGGTTCTGCTGATCGATGAACTCGACCGGACCGATGAAGCGTTCGAGGCGTATCTGCTTGAAATCCTGTCTGATTTTCAGGTGACGGTGCCGGAGCTTGGCACTTTCCGCGCACCGCAGGCGCCGATTGTGATCATCACGTCCAACCGCACGCGGGAGATTCACGACGCGTTGAAGCGCCGCTGCCTCTACCATTGGGTGGATTACCCAGACGCCGCCCGTGAACTGGTGATTTTGCGCGAGAAACACCCGGAAACGCCGGCAAAACTTGCCAAACAGGTGGTGGCCTACGTTCAGGCGATCCGCAAGGAAGATCTGTTCAAATCCCCCGGCGTGGCCGAAACGCTGGACTGGGCCACCGCGCTGGTGGAACTCGATGCCGTCGCGCTCGATCCTGCGCTGGTGTCCGATACTCTTGGTGTCCTGCTCAAGTATCAGGATGATATTGCCAAAATACAGGGCACCAAGGCCAAGGAATTGCTCGACCGGGTGAAGGCCGAGACACGGTGATGATGCAGTCGTTCTCTTGTAACGACGTGAGGACCGGGGCCGTTCCGGCCCGCCGGAACTTCGGGAGGGCTGTGCGATTGTGGCTGCCGGCCCCCGGGGCGGGATTCGCGACCGGACGGGGCGGGCGATGAGATCGCCGGAGCCCGCTTCCGGAACCGGTCATCTTGCTGAAAACATTGCCTATTTCGGCCGGGCGCTGCGCGCGGCGGGGATGCCTGTCGGCCCCGGGGCAATGGTGGATGCGGTGGCTGCCGTGGAGGCTGCGGGCCTTGGCCACAGGGGCGATTTCAAGGCGACGTTGCAAGCGGTTTTTGTCAAGAAACGCGAGCATATGCCGGTTTTTGACCAGGCTTTCGCGATTTTCTGGCGCCGGCGCGCACTGATCGAGCGGATGATGGCGTCGATGATGCCGACGGCGCCGGGCACGCCGGATCAGCCCCGGCAGGAGGCGCTGCGCCGTGTCTCCGAAGCGCTCTACAACGATGCCGGCCGCAAGCCCGAAGAGGTCGAGGAACAGAAGATCCTCGACGCCCGAATGACAGTTTCGGACGTTGAACTGTTCAAGGTCCGGGACTTCGAACAGATGAGTTCGGCCGAGATCGAGGAGGCCAAGCGGCAGGTACAGAAACTCGTCCTGCCGCTCGATGCAGTGCGCCAGCGGCGCCTGAGGGCGGCGGTGCGCGGCCGGCTGATCGACCCGCGTGGCTCGCTGCGGGCGACGATGCGCGCCGGGGGCGGCGGCATCGTGCTGCGCCGGCGCGACCGGGTGGAGACGCATCCGCCGCTGGTGGCGATCGTCGACATCTCCGGCTCGATGAGCCGCTACAGCCAGGTGTTCCTGCATTTTCTCCATGCACTGTCGAAGACCGGGCGGAAGGTGCATGCCTTCGTCTTCGCCACCGAGCTGACCAATGTCTCCCGCGCGCTGCAGGCGCACAAGGATCCCGATCTTGCGCTGGCCGCCGCCTCCAAGCTGGTGCGCGACTGGGACGGGGGCACGCGGATCGGCGCGGCGCTGCATCTGTTCAACCGGCAGTGGTCGCGCCGTGTCCTTTCCGGCGGGGCGGTGGTGCTGCTGATCACCGACGGGCTGGAGCGGCAGGGCACGGAGGAGCTTGCGTTCGAGATGGACCGGCTCCACCGCTCGTGCCGGCGGCTGGTCTGGCTCAATCCGCTGCTGCGCTATTCGGCCTTCGAGGCGAAGGCGGCGGGCATCCGCGCCATGCTGCCGCATGTTGACGAGTTCCGGACGCTGCATAATCTCAACTCGATCGGCGATCTGTGCCGCGCGCTTGCCGGACAAGCCACCGGGGCGGCGGACCCGCGCCGGTTCCTGTCCCGGCACTGAGCCGGGCAGCGACGCCCCAATGGAGGTTTTGATGGCTGCGACCGATGACGACATTCTCGCTGCCGCCGAAGCGTGGCGCCGCGCCGGGCGCGGCGTGGCGCTGGCCACCGTGGTGCAGACCTGGGGCTCGGCCCCGCGGCCGGTCGGCTCGCATCTGGTGATCGACGGGGAAGGGAACTTTCTCGGTTCGGTCTCCGGCGGCTGCGTTGAAGGCGCGGTGGTGACCGAGGCGCTGGAGGTGATCGAGACCGGCAGGGCCAGGACGCTGACCTTCGGCGTGGCGGACGAGACCGCCTGGCGCGTCGGCCTCACCTGCGGCGGCAAGATCGCGGTTTATGTGGAGCCGGTGACGTGAAGCTCGATCTTCTTGCCGCGCTGAACGCGGAAAAGGCAGCCCGGCGCGCCGCCGTGCTGGTGACCGATACCGCCACCGGCGAGGCGCGGCTGATCCGCGCGGCGGAGCTGGCGCGGGCGCCGCTGGCCGGTACGGCCCTGTCCGAGGCGGTGGCGGCGGCCATCCGCACCGGGCGCAGCGGCATGGCGGAGGTGGGGGGCAAGGCGCTGTTTCTCACCGTGCATGTGCCGCCGGTGAAGGTGGTGATCACCGGTGCGGTGCATATCTCGCAAGCCTTGCAGCCGATGGCGCAGATGGCCGGGCTGGATGTGGTGATCATCGACCCGCGTACAGCGTTTGCCACGCCGGAGCGGTTCCCCGGCGGTACGGTGCTGGCGGACTGGCTAGAGGAGGCGCTGCCCAAGGTGGGGCTCGACGCCTATACGGCGTTCGTGGCGCTGACGCATGATCCGAAGATCGACGATCCGGGGCTGATCGCGGCGCTGACGGCGGGGTGTTTCTACATCGGTGCACTGGGCAGCCGGAAAACGCATGGCGCACGGGTGGAGCGGCTGAAGGCCAGGGGCTTCGACGTGGCGGCGATCGGGCGCATCCATGCGCCGGTCGGCATCGATATCGGGGCGATCAGCCCGGCGGAAATCGCGGTGTCGATCCTCGCCGAGATCATCGGCGCGCTCCGGAAGCCCGGGGCATGAAGTTCGGCCCCGTGCCGGTGGCCGAGGCGGAGGGGGCGATCCTCGCCCATTCCGTGCGGCACGGCGACGTCACGCTCAAGAAGGGCGTCACGATCACGGCTGAGGATGTGGCGCGGCTCGCCGGCGCGGGGGTGGCGCATCTCGTCGTCGCGCGGCTGGAGCCGGGCGATGTGGGCGAGGATGCAGCGGCGGCGGCCATCGCCGCCGCGCTGGCCGGGCCGGGCGTGCGGGTGGAAGCGCCGTTCACCGGGCGGGCCAACCTTTTTGCCGAGGCGGCGGGGGTGTTCACCTGCGATGCAGCGCGGGTGCATGCGCTCAATGCGCTCGATCCGGCGGTGACGGTGGCCACCCTGCCGCCGCTGCGCGCAGTGGTGGCGGGCGAGATGATCGCCACGGTCAAGATCATCCCCTTTGCGATGTCCGCCGGGCTGGCAACGGCGGCGCGGCAGGCGGCGGGGGAGGGAGCGCTGGCGGTGGCGCCGTTCCGTGCCAAACGGGTCGCGGTGATCTCGACCGTGTTGCCCGGGCTGAAGCCCTCGGTGATCGACAAGACGCTGGCGGTTCTCGCCGCGCGGCTGGCGCCGGCGGGGGCCACCATCATTTCCGAGCAACGGGTGGCGCATGACGAGGCGGCGCTGGCGACGGCGCTCTCGGATGGCGCCGGAACGGCCGATCTCGTCATCGTGTTCGGCGCCTCGGCGATCACCGATCCGCTCGATGTCATCCCCGCCGGGCTGGTGGCGGCGGGTGGCAGGGTCGATCATCTCGGCATGCCGGTGGATCCGGGCAACCTGCTGATGCTGGGCCATCACGGTGCTGTGCCGGTGCTCGGCGCGCCGGGCTGTGCGCGCTCGCCGCGCGAGAACGGCTTTGACTGGGTGCTGCAACGGCTGCTGGCCGATGTGCCGGTGACGCCGCGCGACATACAGGCGATGGGCGTGGGCGGGCTGTTGATGGAAATCGTCTCCCGCCCGCAGCCGCGCGCCGGGGATGACGTGGAGCCGACGGCGCTGCCGGCCGCGCCGCCGGCTGTGGCGGTGGTGGTGCTGGCCGCCGGCCGCTCCACCCGCATGGGGGCGGAGAACAAGCTGACCGCGCCGGTGGGCGGCAAGGCGCTGGTGCGCCACACGGTGGAGCAGGCGCTGGCGTCCGAGGTGGGGCCGGTGCTGGTGGTCACCGGGCATCAGGAGCCGGCGGTGCGCGCGGCGCTGGCCGGGCTGCCGGTGCGGTTTGTCGCCAACCCGGACTATGCGGCGGGCCTTTCCTCCTCGCTCAAGGCCGGTATCGCCGCGCTGCCGGCGGAGACGGGCGGTGTCCTCATCCTGCTGGGGGATATGCCGCGCGTGCCCGCCGCGTTGATCCGCCGGCTGGCGGCGGTGTTTGCCGAGCAGCCGGGCACGGGCGCGGTGGTACCGGTTTCACTCGCCGGGCGGGGCAATCCGGTGCTGATCGGCGCGAAGCTCTTCCCCGCCGTGATGGCGCTGACCGGAGACGCCGGCGCGCGCAGGCTGATCGATGCGGCGGGGGCGGATCTCATCGAGGTGGCGGTGGACGAGCCAAGCGTGCACGAGGATATCGACACGCCCGAGGCGCTGGCGGCGCTGCGGCAGGCTAATACGTGACCCATGTGGCGGCGCTGAGATAGCCGCCGCGGCGGTGCTTCTCGTCCCACATCACCCCGCCGGAGACGGCGACGTGAAACACCCACAGCTTGGCTTCCGTCAGCGCGAGCCCGGCCTTCACCTTGCCGGAGGTGCGATCCGCGGCGGCGGCAATCTCCGGCCCCAGCGCCAGCGGCCATCCCGCCGGCTTGTAGCTGTAGCGGGCGCGCGCTCAGAGGCTGCCGGCGGCGGTATCGCCCAGAACCGACAGGGCATAGGCCTGCCGATCATCCGGGCGCAGCCAGAGGCTGGCTTCCACCGCCAGCCCGCCGCGCCGGCGGGGCGCCGCTGTGTGGCCCTTGGCCAGCGCGAAGGACGGGCCGAGGCCGAAGGCAACAAACACCGGGCCGCTGTTGCGCTCGAAGCCGAAAAAGAAGCGGTTGTTGCGGTCGATGGAGGAGAACGGCAGGCGGCCGCGACGGAAGCGCTGCACATCGGCCAGCGAGAGGCCTGACGTGGTGGCGATGTAGGCGCCGAGCGGCGCGTCAACCCGGGAAAAGCTGCGTTTGGCACCGGTGGCGACGAACAGGTTGCCGGCTTCGAGATCGGCGCTGGCGAACAGCGTATCCATGAAGGCAAGGTCCGCCCAACCGGAGGCCTGCGCCGGAATCGCCGCCAGAAGGCTGGCTGCAATGCCGGCGGTGCACCGGCTCGCCCATCTGCCCTGCCGCCCCATGGCTTACTCAACGACAGGTTTAGTCATCCGGCTATGGGTTGTGGGTTGCGATGAGGCGATATGCAACTTATGCGGGTCTTACTTTTCCAATTGAATCCGAAATTGCAGGATTCCATGCGCAGGGCCGTTGCGCGTGCCGCGCCTTGGCAGGGCGCGGCGGGCATGCGATAGGCGCGGGGTATTCTCCACCGCTCACGAGACATTCCGCTCTTGGCTCCGCTTGTGTCCATTCAGGTTCTGCGCGCGCTGGCGGCGCTGGCGGTGGCCTATGGCCATGCGGCGCATGACGGGGCGCGGCTGTCGCCGGGGTTCAGTGCGCCGTTTCAGGGGATCAGCGGGGCGGGGGTGGACCTGTTCTTCGCCATTTCCGGCTTCGTGATGGTCATTTCCTCAGCGCGGCTGTTTGCGGCAGAGGGGGGGCGTGGCGTGTTCATCCGCCGGCGGCTGGCGCGGATCGTGCCCGTCTACTGGGTGGCGACGACGCTGTTCCTGCTGACACTGGCGATGGTGCCGGGGGCGGTGCAATCGGCCGGGTTCTCGCTGCCGGATATCGTCAAATCCTATCTGTTCGTGCCGTTCCGCCGGGCGGACAGCGGGCTTATCCAGCCGGCCTATGGGCTGGGGTGGACGCTGAACTACGAGATGTTCTTCTATGCCCTGTTCGCGCTGGCGCTGGCGTGGCCGGCTGGGCGGGCCGTGGGCGCCGTGGTGTGCGTGCTTGCGGGCGTGGTGGGTGCCGGGCTGGTGCTGCCGGTCGAGGCGGCGCCGCTGGTGTTCTGGTCCGATCCGATCGTGCTGGAATTCGCCTTCGGCGCGCTGGTCGGCCTTGGCTATCTCAAGGGGCTGCGGCTGCCGACCTGGGCGGCGCTGTCGCTGGCCGGGGCGGGGCTGGCGGCGTTCTTCTGGCTCAACGGCGGCGGGCTGATGCCGGTGGGGTGGCAGCGGCCGCTGCTGGCGGGGCTGCCGCTGGCGGCGGTGCTGGCCGGGCTGGCGCTGATGCGCGGCGGCGCGGGAGGCGGCATGCGGCCGCTGGCACTGCTGGGCGATGCCTCCTACGCGCTCTATCTCTTCCACCCGATGGCGATCCGTGTGCTCTCCGCCCTGTGGGGGCGGGCCGGGCTGGCGGTGGACTGGGGGTTCATCCTCGCGGCGCTGGGGCTGAGCGCGGCGGTGTCGATCGTTATTTTCCGGCTGTTCGAACGGCCGGTCACGCAAGCGTTACAGGCGTCTCAAATAAAAAAGCGGCAGCCGGGTTAAGGATCGCGCACGGGCAGGCTGGATATTTTACGCCAACACGTTACACACAATGGTTCACAGGTGCCTGTTCCGATCGTGTCCACTGCCGCAGATTCCGCCAGTATCAGCGTTATCCTCAAAGAACTGATCGCGTCTGGTGCGGATTCGGGAGACGGAAAGCTGTCGCTCGACGAGATGGTGAGCGCCTTCGGCAACCGCGCCTTCGGCATCCTGTTCCTGCTTTTCGGCCTGCCCAATTGCTTCCCGATGCCGCCGGGCCTGCCAATTCTGGCGGGAATCGTCGTGATCGTCGTCTCGCTCCAGATGGTGCTGGGGCAGGAAACGCTGGTGCTGCCGCGCTGGCTGGGCCAACGGCGGGTGGAGCGGCGGCTGCTGGCCAGCGTTCTGGAAAAGTCCTCCCGCCCGCTGGCGTGGCTGGAAACCTTCGCCCGTCCGCGCCTGCCGCTGCTGTCGGGCCGGGTGATGCGGCGGGCGATCGGCGTGGCCGGCATGGCGCTGGGCGTGGCGCTGATGGCGCCGATCCCGGTGTTCGGCGGGATTCCCGCCGGCATCGCGGTGACCATCCTCGGCCTCGCCTTTGCGCAGGAGGATGGCGCGCTGATCGGCTTCGGCATCGTGGTCGCGACGCCGATTGCGCTGGCGGTGACCTCGGCGATGATGTTTGCGATCTTCCAGGGCGCATCGGCGATGTTCTGACCCGCGCCGGCTTGGGCGCGGGCGTTGTTTCTCCATGGCGCAATGCCGATCGCCGCGATGGCCTGTTCGCCCTGGCCTGAACCGGGCACCCGCGACACAGCGGACGCTGGCAAAGCGTGGATGCCCGCCACCGGCACGGGACCTGTTGCGCCTCTCCGGCCCTGCGCGGCGCCGGGATGCCGGCAAAGGCACCGGGGCCGCATGGGCGGCAAGCCCCGCGAACGGAAACGGGCCGCCCGAAGGCAGCCCGCTGTTGTCTCTTTCCGCCGGTTGTGCGGGTGCTGCTCAGGCCGCGGCGGCCACGTCGATCAGCGGGGTGCCGTTGGTGCGCACCAGCAGTGCCGAAGCATCGGTGATGTTGCACGGGCGGGCGAAGTAATAGCCCTGAAGGTGGTGGCAGCCGACCGCCTGCAGGAAGCGCTGGTGCTCCTCAGTCTCGACACCCTCGGCCGTCACCTCCAGCCCCAACGCGCGGCCGAGGTGGACGATGGAATGGACGAGGATGGCGGATTCGCCGGTGGCTTCCATGCTTTCGAGGAAGGACTTGTCGATCTTGATCCGATCAAAGGCGAAGCGGCGCAGATAGATGAGGCTGGAATAGCCGGCGCCGAAATCGTCGAGCGCGAAGCGTACGCCCATCGAGCGCAGTTCGATGATCGCCGCCTCGGCGACATCGGCATCCTCGACGACAACGCCCTCGGTCAGTTCCAGCTCCAGCCGGGTCGGATCGAACCCGGTTTCCTCAAGGATGCGGATGACGTTCTGCACGAAGTTGTTCTGGCGGAACTGCACCGGGGAGACGTTGACCGAGACGGTGATGCCCGGCCAGCGCTGGGCATCGATGCAGGCCTGCCGCAGCACCCATTCGCCGAGCGCCGAGATGAGGCCGCGCTCCTCGGCGATGGCGATGAACTGGTTGGGCGGGATGATGCCGCGCTCGGGGTGGTTCCAGCGGACCAGCGCTTCCATCGAGACGATACGCGCGCCATCCGCGGTCACGATCGGCTGGTAATAGAGCACGAGGTGCTTCCTATCGATGGCAGTGCGCAGTTCGTCCTCGACGATCTTCTTCAGGCGCAGCGTCTCGTTCATCTCCTGCTCGAAGAAGGAGTAGCGGTTGCGCCCCTCGTTCTTGGCGCGGTAGAGCGCGATATCGGCGTTGCGCATCAGTTGCAGCGTCTCGTTGCCGTTGTCGGGCGCCAGCGAGATGCCGATGGAGCAGCCGATACTGACGACGATCTCATCGATATAGAACGGGCGGCGCATCTCATCGAGGATACGGCGGGCCAGCGATTCCGCATCGACAATGGTGCGCATGTTGGTCTGGATGATCGCAAATTCATCGCCGCCGAAGCGGGCCACCGTGTCTGCCCCGCGCACCAGCAGGCCAAGACGCTCGGCCACCTGCATGATCAGCTTGTCGCCGGCTGCGTGGCCATAGAGATCGTTGACCTCCTTGAACTTGTCGAGATCGAGATACATCACCGACAGACCACCGCCCTCGCGCGCGATGCGGCCAAGCTCCTGATTGAGCGATTTGGAGAACAGAGAGCGGTTGGGCAGGCCGGAGAGCGAATCATGCCCCGCCAGATGCCGGGCGCGCGCCTCGCTGTGCTCCAGTTCGCGCGTGACGCGGCGGATGTGGAGAAACACCAGCAGGCCGTAGATGCCGATGATGGCGATGCCGGTGAAGCCGATGCTGGCGAGGCTTTCCAGAGTGAAGGTGCCCTCCGAGACGCGGTTCCATGCCAGATGGGCCACGTCTTCCTCGGGTGTTTCCGCCGAGGTCAGCGGTGCATCGCGGAAGCGCAGGTCATTGAGCAGCAGGCCGGTGCCGAGCTGGGTCAGCGCCGCATCCTCGACACGGCGGGTGACCACCAGATCCATCTGATCCGACAGGTTGATGGCGGCCATGGTGACGATGGCTTTCGCATCGACCAGCGTTGAACTCATGCCCAGCCGGCGGATGGCGAACGGGGTTTTCAGCTGCTTGCGCTCGGCAATCAGCTCATCGGCCGCCTTGATGCGGCGCTCCAGCAATTCCTCGCGGGTGGAGCGCACGGAGAGCAGCTTGCCCTCCTTGGAGTAGGCGGCGATGAAATCCACCTTGTGCTCGGTCGTGATGTAGGCGTTGATCCGCTCCAGATCGACCGCCTTGCCGCCGGCGGTGGCCAGCAGGCCGACTTCCCGCTGCACCTCGTCGGCGAAGCGGCGGGCCTCGTTCTCCAGCGCCAGATCGATGCGGCGCTGTTCCATCAGCACCGTCATCTTCTCGTTCTGCTCGAAGGCGGATTTCGCCAGCAGCGACATGGCCGCGATGATCGTGCAGGCGACGATCAGGATCGGCACAACCGACAGTGCGGCGGAATGGGCGCGATACTCGCCACTGGTTGAAAACGTCATGCGTAAGTCCGTGCGCGGAAACGTAGAAGCTCCGCAAAGACTCGCATGCCTTGGTTTCCCAAGTGTTATGATCTACTCAAAAATACCATTGAAGTTCTGCCCCAGAACTTAAAAAATACAACCATAGGTTGTAATTCTGTCGTTTCAGATGAGGCCGAGCGTGCGGAAACTGACGTGTCCGTTGCGGCCGACGATGACGTGATCATGCACGGCGATGCCGAGCGGCTTGGCAATGGCGATGATGTCCTGAGTCATCGTGATATCCGAGCCGGAGGGCGCGGGATCGCCCGAGGGGTGGTTGTGGACAATCCTGCGGGTGTATCTATCTAATTGATATATATGGCGTTTTCTGAGTGCTTTCGACTGGTGGGGGCGGAACTGGGGAGCGACGTTAGATGCGCTATCGTGATCGTCACAATCGATCACCGGTGGGATCGGTGGGTTCCCTTCACGCACGGCACTGAATTTCATTCCCTTCGTCTCTCGTTTCAAATCCATCGATTCGGGAGATCCCCAGGGCCGTCCGCGAGGCGGCTAGCTCGTCAGCCTCGCGACGTCTGCTTCCGGGTTGCGCTACCTTCAGTGCCTCCGTCAAGAGCAACGGTAGTTTTGCACGAAGGATATTCGCTGGGGTCGATCACGCGCGATCACCGGCGTTCTCCTCAAGTCGCTTTGAGGTACGGCATTGGACACGATTCCTGTCGTCCCACGCCTCGAGCTCATCGACCCGATAGAGGACCGCTTTGCCGATTTTCACAAACGACGGCCCGATTTTCATCGCGCGCCAGTTCCGCAGCGTGCCAACGGAAACACTGCCACGGTAGCGCTCGGCTACTTCGTCCGGCGTAAGAAACGTGGTCTCTGGCATATACCCTCCTTCGGCAGAAGACCTGCCGGTGATGATCGTTGACGGTCGAGCGCGGGACGCATTTCGTGATGCGCCGGTCATTCAGAGGCACCGACACGCTGGTCGAGCCTCGGTGACGCACGCTCTTGCACGACCGAACATGAGCACGCGGACGTAGTCAGGGAAGTATCAATCTTCAGGCGTAGGGAACGCGGCTAGTCATGGATATAAATAGGCGGGGGAGACGGAGGCGATCGTCCCATTCGCGGGCCATAACGGCGGCATCAAATACCAATCAGCGGGCCGCTGACTACAAATCTGCCGTATCTGATAGTGCCAATCAGCCGAGATTCGGAGATGGCATGTTCGAGCGGTTCGTTTGGCGGCGGGCGGAGGAAGCCCTTGCGGACCACCCCGGTGGTTCTGATCGTGGGACCGCGCCGGGCTGGCAAGACCACGCTTGTCCGAAAGATGGGGGGAAGCTGGCGGACCTATATTGGCCTTGCCATCAAATCCCGTCACGCAGGGCAACGAATTGGCTGTTCGGTCCCTCGCTTCTGACAACCATGTAGTCGTTGTTCGACACGAGGTAAGCCAACGGGCGTGTCAGGCTGAACGGGAAAAGCACGGGTAGCGATTGCAGACTTGGAATTGCCAACGGCCTGCCCGCGTTCCGCAAGGCCGCCTCGATCAGCCACACCGTAAGTTCGTCGTTCTCCACAACGGCGGGGGCCAGACGGAGGACACGTTTGCCCTTTTCAACCCGCTCCACGGCACCCCAGCCGGCCTGACTCTGGATGACCATATTGGTCATTCGGTAGGTGCCTTCGCGCTCACCGTAGGTTTCGCTCATGCGCCGATGGATTTCGGCTGACGCGCAATCGCCTTGAAGGGCGGACAAGCGCCCGATCAGTTCGGCAACCTTGCCGAAGAAGGGATAGGTGGCAACGGCCATGCCCCAATGCATTGCTGTGACGGGCACATCCGGGTGCGCCTTGAAGATCGCCGCACCACGATCCGCAAAGTCCACCAACTCAACGCGCGGGTCCAGCCACAGGCGTTTCAACACCGTGCGTGTCTTCGTTCGCGCGGCGGCCCCCAAACCGGCGGCATCCAGCAATGACTCCAGATCTTCGAGCTTCGCTGTACCGGCGCGAACTTTCAGCGCGGTCGTTGCCCATTCGAGAGCGATGAACCGATCAAAGCCTATTCGTGGAGCCAACGTCATCATTCAAAACTCACCCAGCTCCATTCACATCTGAGACCCTCACGAAGGGGACGACCAGTTCCTCGACCGACACGCCGCCGTGGACGACCACCTGATCGCCGTTCGGAACGAAGGCGGCGCGCCCGCCAGCGAAGAGAGGTTTGAAGTTCGCTGGCAACCCGGCGATGTCCAGGGCGGCCGTGCCCGGATAGGCCACCGCGGACTCGGCGCGCAACGGGTCGCTACGATAAACCCGCACGCGCTCGCCGCGTGTTTCCGCGATCACTCCCTGATTGGGCCTGCCAATGCCGACAGCATCGACATTGCCGTGGTCCGCTGTGACGTAGATGCTGAAACCTTCGTCCAGCAGATAGGCAAACAGGCGCTCAACAAAACCGGAGCCGAGCCAGCGCCCGATCCACAGCGCTACATCCTCCTTGGACCGCTCCTTGTGCAGCCGTTCATCCACCTCATCGATCACCAGCCCCAAGACCTTGGGCTTGCGGCTGGCAATGTCGGCTTCCAGGGTATCCAGTTGCTCGACCTGATGCAGCGCGCGCCGGTACATCACCTCGCTGGGCGCAATGCCGCCTTCGTTCTGCCAGAACGCCTTCCACAAGGTTTCTTCCTTGTTGGTGTGGTCTATCGAATCGTCGAACTCACGCGGTCTCAAGCCAGAGAACAGCGCCTGACGGGACACCGATGTCACCGTGGGCAGCCACGCAAAGGCAGTGTTCTCGTCGAACGCGAAAGGCTGCTGGGTAGCGACCAGATGCTCCCTGATCCGCACCCATTGATCGAAGGCCAATCCGTCGAACACCAGTAGCGCCATCTTGGCTTCGCCCGCGCTGCGGCGCTGCCGCAGGAAGCGCGGAACGTGATGCACCATCACCGGGCCTTTGATCGACGGTTGCAGGATCATGTCAGCGTAGTGGCCTGCGATGACCCATGCCTGCAATCGTTCGTCCGCCAGCGCCTGGATCTCTTTGATGCGCTCCCGGATGGCGGCCATCCGTTCACCGGCATCCCTGCTTGGCAAATCGTGAACTCGGCTCAGCATCTCGCCAAAGCGTTTGGCAAAGTCGCCCCACTGCTTGTGGGAGGAATCCGCGTCCGGCACCGCGGCTGCGAGCGCCTCGATGCTCTTTGCCGCCAGCGCGAATTGCGACCACTCATCCGCAACGACGCCGGCCTTGATCCAGCCCGGCATGGTGGTTGGGACGGCGGACACCGCCAGCGGGTGCAAGCTGCCGTCAAGGAACATCGAATCTATGATTGCGTGTACGTCGGTGTGATCGAAGGGGATCTCGATTTCAGTGCCGGTTTCGCTTGCGCCATCGGGCGGCGAAGGAGGCTCGGGCACATGCCTGCCATCCAGCTTCAGCTTTTCCAGATTGCGATACCACGCATCCTGCACCACGCGCAGCAGCGCGCTCCTGGATGACAGCCACTCTGAAACCGGATGGCCGACAAGCAAGCCTTTGCCGTGGAGGATGGTCGCCACATGCTCGGCGAACGGTTCCGGCAAGGCGCGCCCGGCGAAGTGCAGGCGCAGCGTTTCGCGCCAGAAGTCTACGGGTGTGCGGATGGATCGCGGCGTCAACTGATAGACGTGCTCGAGGATGAAGTCCTTCGATTCGCTTTCACCGCGCGCCGACTGCAACTCGGTCTGGTGGGCCTCGAACAGTAGGCCCAGCCGTTCCGGCTCCACTTGCCGCACGGCGCCATAGGCCAGCCTGGGGAACAGTTCGGCGAGATTCAGCCGCACCGCCGGGCGAGCGTTATGCACGATGTCCCACGGCAAATCGTTCGCGTTGTCGTGGCGGAGATGCACGATCAGCGCCGGTGATGGTGCCGGCTCGTTGGTATCCCACGCTGCGCGATAGCGCTCCTCATATTCCGCGCGGAACCTGAACGGGTCTTCGTATTCCATCACCTCGAAGCCGCGAGCGCGCAATTCGGACAGCAGCTTTTCATCGAGCAGCACGCCGTCTGGATCGCAGGCCACCCACAGCCGGGAGAGATCGGCCGTGAAAGAGCCAAGAATGCGCTGATGCCATTGGTTCATGCGGCACCCTCGCGGGTCTTGCCGGTATTGGCGTCAATCCGGACCATGGCCACGGCATTCAATTCCGGCACGCTGGACTTCATTTCGTCGAGCGCGGCCAGGCGTGCCTCGTGCTCGGTTTGCAGGCGGCGGCGACGGAACTGGCGCACGGCCGGCAGGCCGATGCGTCCGATCGCCTGATTGCGGGCATCGAAGGCGTAAGTGGCGCGATCCCGCTCTTCCTTGATACGGGAGCGATGCTCCTCCGCCAGTGCTGTGAACAGGGCTTCGCCTTGCGTGCCTGCCACCGAGAACGACGTCTCGAACCAGCGTGCCGAATCTTCCGGCTCGGCCACTGACGATACGGACACGGTTTCGGTCAGCAACAAGTCCCAGACACGCTTGGCGGTAGGCACGAACGGGCGGCCTTCGTCATTGATGAAGACCGGCAGGAAACGCTTGCGGTTCGCGCCTGGCGCGGCAAGTCCGATCTCCCACAGCGACCAGATACCGTTGACCGAGTCAGGCAGCCCCGTCACGCGGATCACCGGCAAGGGCTGGCCTGCGACGAACCGCGGTATGTCACTGATGATAGCCCGCGCTCGCGGGTCTTCCATTGTCAGCCATTCCGCCGCCGGATTTTCGCCTGCGGCGCGTGCGTCGAAGCAGGCCTGTGGCGTCTCGGCGCCATCGGCCCAGCGCACGTGCCAGAGGTTGCCATCTTGGGTCGCCGATCCGCCGCGTACTGCCAGCCCGTTGACGACGGCGCGTTCCAGCCAGAATTGCGCCGGGTGGTCGCGCCACTTGCGCGCCTGCTCCGCGTCCAGGTCGTGGGGCACGACCAGTAGATCGCTGTTCCGGTTGGATTCCTCCAGCGTGGCGCGCAACTGCGAGACCACGCTGTCGCATTCGCGCTCGATGGCTTCCGGGTGCTGGAGGCTTTGGACGAACAGCTCGTCGAACACCGGCTCCACTTCGGCCGAATCCATGACGTCCGCCGCTTTATCCACGCCGAACTCCTCGGCGATGACGGCCAGTTTTTCCTCGAGAACCTGCCGCACGCGGTGCTCGACCGTGTCTTCCAGCACAAAGTTCATGGCGCGAACGACGTGCTTCTGGCCGATGCGATCCACGCGGCCGATGCGCTGCTCGATGCGCATTGGGTTCCATGGCATGTCGAAATTGACGATGACGTGGCAGAATTGAAGGTTCAAACCTTCGCCGCCCGCGTCAGTAGAAATCAGCACCCGCGCGTTCCCTGCGAAAGTCTGCAAAGTCCGTGTGCGGGCTTCCATATCCATGCCGCCGTTAAGCGTGGTCACCGTGAAGCCCCGGCTTTCCAGATAGTCCGCCAGCATCGCCTGCGTTGGCACGAACTCGGTGAACACCAGCACCTTCAGCGCCGGGTCGCCTTCCTCCTGTTGGAGCTTGTAGATCAGCTCCAGAAGGCTTTCGGCCTTGGCGTCGGTGCCGGCGGCCTCGGTTGAGCGCGCCAACGCCAGCAGCGTTTCGACTTCCGACTTCTCCAGTTCCAGACCGTTAGCTTGCAGCGCCAGGTCCACCTGCGCTTCACCATCCAGATCGGCCCAGTCTTCGGCGCTGAGAGTGTCGAAGAGGCGCGGTTGCGTCTGCGGCGTGTCCAGCGCGGCCTGACGCTTTTCCAGTGTGGCCCGGATCGCGGCGGTGCTGGACGTCACCAGCCGCTGCATCAGGATCATCAGAAAGCCGACATGGCGCTGCTTGGCCGCCAGAGCCTGATTGTAGCCGTGGCGCACATAATCGGTGACGGCTTCGTACAATTGCTGCTGCGCCGCGTGCCGCGCTTGCCATGCAACAGGGTGCAAGCGTGTGAGCCGGGGCCGGAACAGGGGCTGCCCTTCGGCATTGATGGCCGCGCGCTTTTCGGTACGGATCACGAAGGACTGAACGCGCTCGCGGCTGACGCTGCCTTCGTCGGGGAAGGCGTCCCGGTCCAGCAACTGCATCAGGCGCATGAACTGGTCGGTCTTGCCTTGGTGTGGCGTGGCCGAGAGCAGCAGCAAATAGGGCGAGGCTTCCGCCAGCGCTGCGCCTAGCTTGTAGCGCGCCACCTGTTCCGTGCTGCCGCCCATGCGATGGGCCTCGTCGATGATGACCAGATCCCAGGCCGCCGACACCAGATCCTCGAAGCGTTCGCGGTTGTAGGTCTGGATTTGGTCCAGGCTCCAGCCGCGCCGCGATTCCAGCGGCTTCACCGAATCCAGCGCGCAGATCACCTGGTCGTGCATCCGCCAAGCATTGTCTTCTTCGCTATCCCCACGCCATTGCCGCAAGGCGGCCAACGATGAGGGATCGACGAAATGGAACGGCTCGCCGAAATGCTGGCGCATTTCCGCCTGCCATTGCCGGACCAGCCCTTTAGGCGCGACCACCAGGATGCGCTTGGCGCGGCCGCGCAGTTTCAGTTCGCGCAGCACGAGGCCAGCCTCGATGGTCTTGCCCAGACCCACTTCGTCGGCGAGCAGGTAGCGGATGCGGTCCTGCCCGACGGCACGGTTCAGCGCGTAGAGCTGGTGAGGCAACGGAATGACGCTGGATTGGATGGGCGCCAGCAGGAGGTTGTCTTCGAGCGCGTCCTGCAATTTTGCCGCCGCCGTGGCGTGCAGAATCTGCTCCACCGTAGGCCGCACGCTGGAAAGCACCGCCAGTTCCGCCGCCCGTGCGCGTAGCACGGCGTCTTTCGCGGGTAGCCACACGCGGTAGGCCGCTTCCCCCCACAGCGCCAGCCGCTCGACCACGCGGCAGGGCGTAGCCTGCCGCGTGTGCCAGCACCAATCGCCGATGTCGAAGCCACCCCCCGTCACGGATTATGCCCCGTCTTCGGAGCGCGTTAGCGCCATGTCATAGAGGGTGAGCAGCCGCTCATCCTCTTGCAGGGTTTCTTCCGGCAGCTTGTGGGCGATGCCGAGGATGGTGGCGTAGTCCTTCGCCGCCCATGCTGCGTTAAAACCTGCCCGCAGCACTTCCAGCCGAGATTCCTTGATCTTGCGGCCGGTGAACGCCTTGTAGGTCTCGAACTCCTTGAGCAGCGCCTTTTCGCGCTTCTTCTCCAGGTCCTGCGCCTTGTTCGGATCGGGCACATACCAGCGGTCTTGCGCGCGGGCGTTGAGGCGCCGGTCGGTTTTCTCCAGGCCGCGCAAATCGTGGTAGTTGGTTGAGAGATAGCGGTGGATCTGGCTCGGCACCTCGCCCGTGCCGTCGTAGCGCAGGAAATTGGCTTCCAGCAGCGCCGACAGTTCCGGCCGCGCCTCGTGCTTCTTCCAGCCCGCGCCCAGTTGCTTGATGAACTCCGGGTGGATGTCCTGATAGGTGGACGGTCGCGCTTTCAGGAAGTCCGCCACCCAGTCGATGGCGCTGCGCTCGTCGGAGACGAACAGTTCCATCTGCGGCGCCTGCGCGGTCTGTGCGCGCTTCTTGTCGTATTCCGTCACCTGCTCGGGCAGGAAGACCATGCCGTCGCGCTCGGGGAAACGGCTGCGCAGGCCGGAGAGGAACTCGTCGCTGGACAGCGGCACGGGCGCGTCATGGCGCACGAACCACGCCACCAGCCGGTCGTAGATGCGGCGCGGGTCCCGCTCGACGATGAACTCCAGCTCGGCGTCCTTCACCTTGGTAACGGAGAGATTGCGCAGGTGGGTCTGCACGAAGTCCCAGGCCGACTCCACGGTCGCGCCGCTCTTCTTGAAGCGGTCCTCCAGCCCGCCATTGGGCTTGTAGGCGGAAATCACCAGATCCTGCTTTACGGCGGTGGTGGATGTCACCTGCCGGTAGCTGCCCTGCACCTTGTCCAGCGCCGTCACCTCGGCCACGACGAAGCCCGCCTGCTGCAAGGCCACCTGAATGGCGTTCCACACTGCCGCCTTGCTGTTGGAGAACACCACGGTCATCCAGCGGCCCGGCTTCAACACGCGCTGGTATTCGGCGAAGCAGCGCTGCATCAGGTGCTGATATTCGGGCAGCGCTTTGTTCTTGAACTTGTCGATGATGGCTTCCGGTTCGGCGTCGGTGGTGACGCCGTGCCACGCCTCGACCAGAAAATTCAGATCGGCGTAGTAAATGTTCTCACCGAACGGCGGATCGGTGAAGATGTAGTCCACCGTGTCATCGGATAGTGGAAGCCTCGCGGCTGTGCCCGTCGTAACAGCCACATTTGGGGCCGACTTGAAGGCTTGAAATGTCTTAGCCAGCCGGTCGAGCTTTCCATCAAGGATGTACCAAGGACTGCATTCGGCATGTTGGGATGCAACATAGTACACGCCGGTCAGATACTGATTGACCTGCGAGAAGCCGGTCGGTCGGTATCGGTTCAACAGCGTGGCCGTCCAAATCGCTTGCTCCACGAAGAACTCTAGAAATAAGCGGATGCGGGCATCAGGATGCGCTTGCGCCTTCGCCCACAACGCGCCCATCGCCTGCGCGGCACGCGGCAGGAAGAAGTGATGGATGTGGGTGAAGCCTTTGGGCGCAATTCGTGAGCCGTGATACATATCCTCGATCGGAAAACGGCTCGTCGGCACGGACGCGGGCAGCGGCAAAGTCTCGATCTTCGCCAGTGTGGCCAAGTCCGCCGTGTCGGGTTCCTTCTCGTAGCGCGTCTTGCCGACCGTGTAGATGATGACGGACGGCTGGAACTTCACCCGCTGCCATGACTGGCCGGTCGCCGGATCGACGCGCGTCTCCAGCACGCGCTCCAGCCTGTCCTTGTTCAGTTCCGCGCCGCAATGCGGGCACGGGAACACGTCGCGCACCCGTTTGCTTTCGCCTTCCAGCGCCTCGTCGAGGAAGTTCACGGTGCCCGCACATTCCGGGCAACTGAACACCTCGCTCCACACCGTATATTCGATGCGGCCCTTGGTCTTGCCGTCGCTGTGCAGCGTTTCGTACATCCAGCCGATGTCCTGCTCGACGGCCTTGAGCAGTTGCTTGCCCGCCTTGGCGAAGGCATCGACATCGAAGGGGATGTTGTAGTTCGCACCGATGAAGGTGGCTGCCGGCGACAGGTCGTTCAGCACCGCGCGACGTGCGCCCCATTTGGGCGCGGCGCGGCCTTCCTTCTTCCAGGTCAGCTCCAGCTCGTGCCGGTAGCTGGACGGCGCCGTGCCGCACCATTGCGCGGCCACGCCGGTCATGCCTGAGCCGGAAAAGCCGTCCAGCACCACATCGCCCGGCTGGGTGTAGTGCAGGATCGACGGCACGATGGCCAGGTGCGGCACCTTGGTGTGATAGCTGTGCGCCTTGTAGATGGCGTCGGTCTTGCCGACGCTCACGTCGATCGCCAGCGGCTCGCGGCTGTATTTCACCGCCGGGTCGTAGGGCTTGCCGTAATGCGCCACGAACTCCGCCAGCCACGGATTCGGGCAGGCGGTGTAGTATGGCGGATCGGACATGGCGAGGATGGCGGCGTCCGATCCCTTCGGAAAACCAGCCTGCTTGCGGAACGCCGGGTCTTCCAGCTTTTCGGCTAGTAGCTTCAGGAAGTGCACGCGCCGCGCGTCGTCGCTGGCAAAGGTCTGGCCGAGGCATTCGACCGGGCCGCTTGTTCCGCTGCGATGCTTTTGCAGTAGATCGTTCATATCAGCCTATCTTTTCTTTATTCATCGCCAGACGATTTGCTGTGGTCATGTTCGTCAGCGTATTTCTTCATGCCTTCCCGCAGGATTTCCAGGAAGGTATGATTCCTGCCTTCGGCATCAGCTACGACTGCATCAAACGAAACCACGAAGGTCGGCGTCGGGACAACGTGACCATCAGGATGCGGCGTCTCAAACTCCTGATAATAAACCCTTCCCTTTGAGAAAAAGGGCGTCCACTTAAGTTGCCTTAAGCGAAAGGCCATTACGTCATTGACGTCCATAATCGCGTAGTACCAAACGCGCTGGATGTTCGGGCAATGCGAAACCAGCTTTCCGGCTCGATCGAGAAGTTGATTTACAGCGTAAGAATTGTCCTTCTCGTCATCCGTCTTCTTTTTTATCTCAACCACGACGACATCGACTGGCGTTGTGTCGTTGGGATCTGCCGAGAAGATCATCGCAATATCCGGTCGGCCTGTGTCTCCGACGCTTTCGTCATCCAAGCGTATGGCATTGATGACGGCATCCATGCTCTTCTCGCTCAGGATGGTCCTGAAGACCATGAATTTGTCATCGAGCAACCAGGCATTGTTCTGGTAAATCTCGGATGGCATGGAGCTTTGCGAATACTCCTTGAATCGCGGGACGATCAGGTTGTGAATCTCAGATTCAGCATTGCCGCCCGTCATCTCCTTCATTCGCGTAATGATTTTATCCCGATACAGAATATATTCTGTCAGCGTTCGGGAGGACATTTCCAAGGATTTTTCGTATGAGGCATCACTCAATTTTTCAGATTGAAGTATTGCTTTCTGCTCTTTGAAAAACCGCTGTTGTGCGATCGACAACGCATCATCCCGGTCGATCAAGCCAACGGTGTCGTCCTCAAAGAATCCGAGCAAATGAGGAAATTGCTCTTCAAATTTTTCTTTGGTTTTTTCATTCCGCTCGGTGATTTGCGGGATCTTCTCCGCCAAAACCCTGCCCAGTTCACGGCGCAGAACGCGAAAAAGATGAGCCTCGGGCGTTCCCTCGGGCAGAACAAGCCTTTGCCGGGAGCTGTCCGCATTCGAGTGAAAGAGTTCGGACTCGAAGAGAAAGACGCAAAGATAGCCCGGCGGAAACGACGAAGGGGGGATCAGGTTTGCCGGTATCGTCCGGCCGTCGATGCTGAAGGCGACGAGTGAACTGCCTTTCCCCGGTACGGGGGCAATGTGATAGTGCATATCAATGGTCGAGATGGCGTCCAGTGTATCGTCCTGGATGGTAATTTTTGTCATTTCCGGCAAATCAGCCGATGTTATTTCGACTGCCTGCGGGAAAAACTCCTTCTGCGCGTTACTTTCGTTAGTCGTCAGATTTATGGAAATTTTGAATGCCTTGCCTTCGCGCTTGCGCGCGTCAAGCGTTGGCAGAAATTGCTCAATTAGAAGCGGCTTCAGCGCATCTGGCTTCAGATCGTCATAAGATTTCACACGTTCTTTGGCAAAGCCGCAGAACACCAACGTAGTTTTCGCTTCTTGTAAATCGGTAAGGGTCTGTAGTGGCGCATTGCCATCGAATCCGTCCTTGAAGACGAAGGTACGACGCCATTTTTCGCGGGAGCTATCGACTTCCACGCGAGTGAAGTAGTTGAGGAATACGAGGCGGCCGATACCCTTGTGGAATTTATCTCTTGGCCGCAGGAGTTTCCTGAACCGCTCAAAGTTCTCGTCCGTGAATCCATCGCCGTTGTCCGAAACGGTAATTTTCAACGTGTCTGGCTTGTCGAAAGCTTGAACGTCGATACCGATCGACACGTCGGTCGCGCCCGCATCCAGCGCATTGGCCAGCGCTTCAAAATAGACGAGGGTCAACGACGGGTTGGGGAAAAACAGTCTGATCGCCCCGGAGGTTTCAATATCCATTTTCTTCGTCCGGCTTGGCCGCGGCCTGTTCGTGCAGCAGCTTGAGTTGGATGCCCGCTTCCGTGAGCACATAGCGTTGCCGCGACGAGCGTGGCTTGTCGGGGATGGTCGGGCGCAGTACACCGCCAGTCAGGAGTGGCTCCAGGTGCGCGGTCACGAAGTGCGGACGCTGGCGGTAGCCGGCATGGGCCATCAGTTCGGCCAGCGAGCGCGGGACGTCGGCGTAGCCGACAATACGCCATTGCACCTCCGTCAACCGATCAAGTGACCGATCAAGTCTGGCCTGTTCTGGCACGACTTGATCGGTCACTTGATCGGTGGCGCCCGTCCCTACCGTTCCTGCGCCATCAGATTGATTTTCATTGGTATTTTCGGCCGCCTCGGCGGCAAAGCGGACGCGCAGGTGGGGCACCAGCCGCCATGTGTGGGCCGCTTCGCCTAACGGTTCCGTCAGCACTTGCACGGTCAGGCGCTGCGCCAGATCCAGCGCCTGCGTGCCGGTAAGGCCGGTCAGCGCCTTGATGTCGGCAAGGTCAACCTGGCCGTCGCGCAACAGGAAGGCGAACACCGCCGCCTCGTGCTCGGACAGATGCACGCCCAGGCTGGCCTGCGCCAGAAGCTGAGCTTCGGTGATGAGCTTTTCCTTGCGCAGCCGCAGCCGGAAGCTCTTTTCGGCCCTGTGATTCTCGATCTCCGGCGGCAGGTAGCCCAGCTTGCGCCAGCCGTCGAAGATGGCGCGCACGCCGGTGCCGCCCTGGTCGGACAGACCGATGCGGCGGAAGGCATTGACGATGCTGGGGTTGCGAACCTCCTTGTCGCCCGGATCGAGCAGTTGCTCGCGCGAGGCGAAGGCATCGCCGGGATTGAAGAACTCGGTCTGGTCACGGAAGAAGCGGATGACCGGCACACGGGTGGTGTCGCCGAAGTCCTGGTGGATCAGCAGATTGATGGCGGCTTCGCGGAAGGAGATGTAGTCGGGCGGATCGTCGTCGCGCCGCAGGGTGGCGGCATCCACGGCGAAGGGGCGCTCGCTGTGGCGAAAGTAGAACTCCACGATGGCCTGCCACGCCTTGATGAGGTTGTCCTCGACGGTGAGGCGATCGGCCCAGCGCACTGTGGAGTCATACTCGGTGCTGGCATTGCGGTAGAGCTGCACGTCCGTGACCATGCGCGGCAGCACCTGCC
>ERZ1645187.1168-NODE-1168-length-24518-cov-6.552794_pt1 | contig 24518 bp, 26 predicted proteins | sample MGYA00575352_ERZ1645187 | MGnify/ENA primary metagenome ERZ1645187 (study PRJEB40837, sample SAMN11349314) | freshwater sediment metagenome | isolation source: river sediment | host: Sediment | place: India: Wazaribad , New Delhi | collected 2017-02-21 ...
AGGATCGCTCCTGCCAGTATCAACTTGCGCATAGTCTCAATTCCCCAAGCGTTGCGGCTATCGAATGTCACGAATTCAGGACTGCCTGATCCGGACGAGGTTAGACGCGAAATTCCAACCATTGATGAATGTCAGAAGCTTCGCCACCCTGCAACGCACGGGCGCGTGAGTTGTTGCGCAGGCAGCGCATGACCGGGCATTCAAAAAGCCCCTGTTGCGCACACGCCACATTCCCCGGGCGCCAAGCGGGAATTCGAGCGAAGGGATCGGCGAGAGCTTCCTTGACGCGCGAGGGCAAGGCGCACTAGAGACGTGGCGCATTGAAGATTTGCCGTCCGGCTCGCCGGCCGGAAATCGGAATGGGCGCGTAGCTCAGCGGAAGAGCACTTCGTTCACACCGAAGGGGTCACAGGTTCGCTCCCTGTCGCGCCCCCCATCGCTCGGCGAAATTTCGCCGCGCCAACTCCCTGCCGGATAATTTGGATTGCTGCCCGCCTCCGGGCTTGATGCCCGATGCCGCAGGTCAGGTCAGCGCGTGGATCGCGGCGGGCAGATCGTCGAAATGGTCGATCAGCGCGTCCGGTTTCAGATCCTTCATCGGCACATCGGTGTAGCCGAAGGACACTCCGATCACCGGAATGCCGGCCGCGCGGGCGGTGGCGACATCGGTGTTGCTGTCACCGACCATGATCGCCTGCCCGCCGCCGGCGACGCGGATCGTTTCGGTCAGGTGCCGCGGGTCCGGCTTCTTGAAGGCAAAGGTGTCTGAACCGCAGATCGCCTCGAACCAGTGATGCATCCGCAGCGCGTTGATCAGCTGGACGGAATAGGCCTCGATCTTGTTGGTGCAGACGGCAAAGCGCCAGCCCTGATCGCGCAGGGCCATCAACTGGTCCACGACGCCGGGGTAGGGGCGCGAATGATCGGCGATGTGCGCGCCATAATGGGCCAGGAAAAGGGCGAGCAATTCGTCGATTCGCCCCTGGCTCAGGCTTCGCCCGTTCAGGAGCAGCCCGCGTTCGATCAGCGCGCGCGCCCCGGCGCCGATCAGGTCGCGCGCCTTGGCCAGCGGAATCGGGTCAAGCTGCTCGGCCTCCAGCGCGACATTGAGCGCGTTGACGAGATCAGGCGCCGTATCGACCAGCGTGCCGTCGAGATCGAAAACCAGTAGCCGCGCCATCGCCCGTCGCCCCTTTGAACTGTTGGACAGATCGCTGGCAAGTCGCATATTCACAGCGTGCCGCCAAGTCGATTCCATCAGGATCGGCCGCCGGTTTCGCCAATCCCGGGGGACATGCCCATGCGCCATTGGATCGCTGCTCTCGCGATGATCGTCCTGCCCTTCGGCGGGGCGCTGGCCCAGCAGTATGACTTTGTCCCCGCGCCGCATCAGGGGTTGAACCGGGTCTATCGCATCGAAAGGACCACGGGCGAAGTCGGCGCCTGCCAGTTTGGCCTGAAGGATGGCGGCATCGGCGTGACCATCTGTTATCCCGCGGGGGAGGGCGCGCGCCCCGGCGCGGGGGGCGATTTCGCGCTTGTCGCGTCCAATCACAACGCCGAGGCGGGTATCTTCCGCGTCAATCGCCGGACAGGCGAGATCAGCATCTGCTATGTGCTGAACGACGAGAAGGTTGTCTGTACCCCGGCGGCCCGATGACCGCCCGCAGGAGGGGCCTTGCGTGACCATTGAAACCATGAAAAGGGCCGCCGCGGCCCAGGCGTTGACGCTGGTGCGGCCGGGCATGAAGCTGGGGCTCGGTACCGGCTCGACGGCCAAACACTTTGTCGACCTGCTGGGGGAGGCGGTGGCTCAAGGCCTCGACGTTGTTGGTGTGCCGACATCGGAAGCGACGCGGCGGCAGGCCGAGGGGTTGAACATCCGTCTTTCGACACTGGATGACCTTGGCGAGCTGGATCTGACGATCGACGGCGCAGACGAGATCGACCCTGATCTGAACCTGATCAAGGGCGGTGGCGGCGCGCACCTGCGCGAGAAAATTGTGGCGGCTGCCTCACGCTCCATGGTGGTGATTGCCGATTCGACCAAGGTCGTTACCACCCTCGGCAGGTTCGGCATTCCAATCGAGATTGTCCGCTTCGGCGAGGCGGCGAGCGCCCGCGCGATCCTCTCCGCTTTCGAGGCTGAGGGGGGCTCCTGCCAGCTGTTCCCGCGCCTCAAGGCCGACGGAACACGGTTCATCACCGATGAAGGCAACGTCATTCTCGATGCGCGGCTGATCGGGCCGGACGGGGCGCTGAACGGCGGGCGCGTGGCCCGGCCGGCCCAACTGGCGGCGCGGTTGGTCGCAATTCCCGGCGTGGTCGAACATGGATTGTTCGTCGGCCTTTGTTCTGCCGCATATGTAGCGTCGGAGACAGGGGTTGCCCGGATGGCCCGATCGTCCTAACGGTGCGCGCGAACGCCATGCGTGGTTTGATTGAAACAGGCAGAACGATGACCCTCCTCCCGCAGAAATCCGCCCTTGCCGTCATGATCCTTCTCGGTGCCGCCTGCGTTGCTCCGGCTGGCGCCCAGACGGCGGCGCCGCCGCCCGTCGCTGCCCCTGCCGCGCCGCAGCTGTCGCAGGCGCATCTTGATATGGCGGTCGAGGTGGTCAAGCTCTCGGGGATGAGCCGGTCGATCGATCTGATCGTGCCGGACATGGTCATGAAGGCGCGCAGGCTGTTCGCTCAGACCCGGCCGGAGATCGCTGGCGAGGTTGAAAAATCGATCCGCACCCTTCAACCGGAGTTCGATGCTGAAATGAGTGAGGCTTTGAAGATCGCGGGTCTGGCCTATGGCAGCCGCCTTTCCGAAGCTGAATTGAAGGAAGTTGCCGCTTTTTTCAAATCCCCCGTCGGCTCCAAATACGTCTCGTCACAGCCCGTTATTCTGGATCAGATGTTCCGTGATCTTGATCAATTCACCAATCGCCTGAGCAATACGGTGGTCGAAAAGCTGATTTCCGATATGAAGAAGCGCGGCATTCCGTTCTGAGAAGCGTGAAGGTGCGGGGGCGATGAGCGCAGCAACACTCTCGGCTCCCGCGCGCCGCGAACCGGTTCTGACATCCCTCTCGGGTCTGCTTTTCGGGCTTGTCCTGCCGATTGCAATGGTTGCTGCCAACCGTTCTGCCGTCCTCGTGGCTGGCCTTGCGGCGCTCTGCGCCGTGGGTGGCGTGGTTCAGGCCGGCCGCTTGCGGGAAATTCAGGCGTTTTTCCTGAAAAACTGGTCCCACGGGGCGACTTTGGCGCTGGTCGCGTTCGGCTATGTCTGGTCGAGCGCGCTGTGGGCGCACCATTTCACAGCCTCGCTGTTCAGCCTCGGCGAGTTCACATTGGCGGCGCTGCCCGGGGTTGTCCTGCTGGCGGCATGGCGGGTGGAGGCGCCGGAGCGGCTCGGACTGTTCCTCGCCGCCGGGCTGATCGCGGCCGCCTTGATAACGATCGTCGATCTTGCGACCGACATGGCCATTCGTGTCCGGTTGGGGGTGCGACCGCAGAATTATGTGCTCAACCGCTCGGTGATGACCCAGCTTGTACTGCTCTGGCCGATGGCGCTGTGCCTGAAGGGCCGGGCACGCTGGCTGGGCGGGCTCGCTGCCCTCTGTGTCGCGATCGCGGTGTTCCGGGCCGAAAGCACCTCGGCGGTGCTGGGACTGATCGCCGGCGCAGGCGCCCTGTTACTCGCCCGATTTGCTCCGAAACTGGCCATTATCAGCGTCTTTTCAGCAGCTTGCGTGCTTCTGATGGTCGCGCCATGGGTTGGCGATCTCGTCCATTCCGCGCTGCCGTCGTCGTTTCATCAGAAGATGGCGCAGTCGCATTCCGACGACCGGGTGCGGATCTGGCAGTCCTACGGCGCGGCGGTGGCGGTTCGCCCGATTTTCGGGGCAGGCTTCAATGCCAGCGCCCGGCTGGCCGAGGATCCGGAGGTCGAGACGGTTCCTGTGTCATTGCGGACGCTGCTGGGTGCCGGCCATCCGCACAACGCCTATCTCCAGATATGGGTTGATCTGGGCGCATTTGGCGCGCTTTTGGCCCTGATTGCGCTCTTTTTCACCGCCATTGCGGTCATGCGGTTGCCTGCCGCCCCCCGCATGCTGGCGACCGGGCTGGCGGCGTCCGTTCTCGCCATCGCCGGGGTCAGCCATGGCGCCTGGCAGGGGTGGTGGATTGCCGTTGTCGGCGCGGTGATGGCAGTATTCATGGCAAAGGAAATCTCGGATGACAGCATTTGATGTCGATTTCTTCGTCATCGGCGGTGGTTCCGGTGGTGTTCGCGCAGCACGCATTGCATCCGGTCACGGCGCGAAAGTCATGCTGGCGGAAGAATACCGTATTGGCGGTACCTGTGTGATCCGTGGATGCGTTCCAAAGAAGCTTTATGTCTATGCCAGTCGTTTCTCCCATGAGTTCAAGGATGCCGAAGGCTTTGGATGGTCCATGCCAGAAGCATCCTTTGACTGGAAGAAACTTGTTTCGGTCAAGGACAAGGAAATCGATCGCCTCGAAGGCCTGTATGAAAAAGGTCAGAATGGCGCTGGCGTCACTGTTGTGCGCTCCCGTGCTGTATTGGAAGATGCACATACGGTTCGTCTTGTTGAAGAAAACAGGACAATAAAGGCCAAATACATCCTGGTTGCAACCGGTGCGCAGCCATTCATACCGGATATACCGGGAATCGAGCATGCGATTTCCTCTAACGAGGCTTTTGATCTGCCGGAATTCCCCAAGCGCATCGTGATCGCCGGAGGCGGCTACATCGCGGTCGAATTCGCAGGCATTTTCAAAGGCTTGGGCGCTAATGTCACGCTCGTCCACCGGGGCGACAACGTGCTGCGCGGGTTTGACGAGGATTTGCGCAATGCGGTGCGCCGGGGGCTGGAATCGCTCGACGTGAACGTCATCCTCGGGGCGAATATCGCCCGGATTGACGCGGACAACGGTTTGTCGGCGGTGCTCGACAGCGGCGTTCGGCTGGAGGCCGATCAGGTGATGCTGGCGCTCGGCCGCAAGCCGAATGTCGGCGGCCTCGGGCTCGACAAGGCCGGCGTCGCGCTCACGCATCACGGGGCCATCGCGGTCGATGCCGCCTCGCAAACCAGCGTGCCGCACATCTACGCGGTGGGCGACGTGACCGACCGGGTGAACCTGACGCCGGTGGCCATCCGCGAGGGGCATGCGGTGGCCGATACGCTGTTCGGCAACAAGCCGTGGGTGGTGGATCATTCCAATATCGCCACGGCGGTCTTCTCCCAGCCGGAACTGGGCACGGTCGGCCTCACCGAGGCGCAGGCGCGCGAGCGCTTCGCCATCGTCGATATCTACAAAACCGATTTCCGCCCGATGAAGGCGACCCTCTCGGGCAGTGCCGACCGGGTGATGATGAAGATCATCGTCGATGGCACGACGGACAAGGTGCTCGGCGTGCACATCGCCGGCGAGGGAGCGGGCGAGATGGCCCAGCTGCTCGGCATCGCGGTGAAGATGGGCGCCACCAAGGCCGATTTCGACGCGACCATGGCTGTCCACCCCACGGCGGCGGAGGAGATGGTGACGCTGAGGACGCGGAGCGCGCGGTTCGAGCGGAACTGACGCTTATTGCGGAATCGGCCGCTCCTTCAGTCCGCCGTAGCGCGTCCCCTTCACGCCATCCTGCGGCGTAGCGCGAGCATTGGCGGCAGGCGCGAAGGGGGGCGGGCAGCCGTTGCAGCGCCGGGGCTCGGCATATTTACGGGCGGTGGTCTGCTTTTTCGTCGGGCGTCCCTCATTGGCCGAGGTGGGGGCGGCAATAGCGGCGGCCAGTAGCCCGGCAAGCGCCGCGACAGAAAGTCTGGTTCTGAACATCTTCGGCTCCGTATCAATTTCGCCGTGTATGGGGCTTCATACCGTATGGCCAGCGCGGGCGTGAATTGGTCTGGCGCTCGGCCGTGCTTTTGCTCTCCGGCCGCAGCACGCAACCTTTCGGCCCGCAGGCCCGCTTGTCGATCAGCTTGTCCCGCGCTGCGGCGGGGGCAGCGCCAAGGGCGAACAGCGCCAGAAGGATATTGCGTCGGTTCATCGGTCTCTCCTGCAAGGGCGATGATTACTCTCTGGCGGTCTTGCGCCTGCCGTGCATGTCGAACACCTCCGCCCCTTGCGGGGAGCGTTTGGTGGTGCGCTGGCTGCCGGCGCTGGTCGGGTCGTACGGCGGCGGGCAGCCGGGGCATTTGGTGTCCACGTCGACGATTTTCTTGTTGCGCGCATTCGCGCCGGCCTTGCCCTTGCCGGCATCCTGCGCGGCGGCAAAATCGGCGCTGGCGGCAAGGCCGAGCGAGAGAACGGCGGCCAGCGCAAGGCGCATGGTGGTGGCGGTCATGATGATCTCCTGAAACAGGCGGGTAAAGGTTCTGCGGCGCTCAGCTGTCGGGCTTGACCTTCTTCTTCACCGGGCGCACCTCGTCGTTGCCGGCCTGCTTTTTCTTGGGTCCACGCACCGGGCAGCCCTTCTTGCCGCTGTTGGCCTTGGTTCGGCAAACGGACTTGAGCTTGGTCTCTTCCTCCTCGAGAAGCGGCAAAGTGCTCTTGTCCTGCGGCAGCAAGTTGTACTTGAACGCCTGCGCCGGCGTGGTCGCGCCGGCAAGCAAGACAAGAAGGGCCGCCGCCGAAAGGGCGGTTGTCATTGATCGTTTCATGGACTTTGCCTCGGATCAAAGGGCGAATGTTTAGCAGCAACAGACCATGACTTTGCCCTCGCGTCGTCATCCGAAAAGATGAGGGGGATCGGGCGCCGTCTTCCTGCCCCGACCGCCCCCCTCGCCAAAGCTTAATGCTTCGTATATAGCTCGCCGTCCCGACGCCTGAAGGCGCTTTTTCGGGTGATGTTTCGTACGGTGGAGTTTGTCATGGCTGAGACCTGGTCGCCCGCAAGCTGGCGCAACATGCCGATCCAGCAGGTTCCGGACTATCCGGATGCCGATGTGCTGAAGGCGACCGAGGCGCAGCTGGCGTCGTTTCCCCCGCTGGTGTTTGCCGGCGAGGCGCGCAAGCTGAAGAAGGCACTGGGCAAGGTGGCCCGGGGCGAGGCGTTCCTGCTTCAGGGCGGCGATTGCGCCGAGAGCTTCGCCGAGCATTCGGCCGACAACATCCGCGATTTCTTCCGTGTTTTCCTGCAGATGGCGGTGGTGACGACGTTCGCCTCCACGATGCCGGTGGTCAAGGTGGGGCGCATCGCCGGCCAGTTCGCCAAGCCGCGCTCCTCGCCCACCGAGACGGACAAGGCGACCGGCGTGACGCTGCCGTCCTATCGCGGGGACATCATCAACGGCATCGAGTTCACGCCCGAGGCGCGCATCCCCGATCCGCGCCGCCAGGTGGAGGCCTATCGCCAGTCCGCCGCGACGCTGAACCTCATCCGGGCGTTCGCCACCGGCGGCTATGCCAACCTCGACAACGCCAAGCGCTGGATGCTCGGCTTCGTCGATGGCTCGCCCCAGTCGAGCCGCTATCGCGAGCTTTCGGACAAGATCACCCATGCGCTCGATTTCATGCGCGCCATCGGGATCGATCCTGAAACGCACCCGGAGATGCGCGCGACGGATTTCTACACCAGCCATGAGGCGCTGCTGCTCGGCTACGAACAGGCGCTGACCCGCGTCGATTCGACGACCGGCGACTGGTACGCCACCTCCGGCCACATGCTGTGGATCGGCGACCGGACCCGCCAGCCCGACCATGCGCATCTTGAATTCTGCCGCGGTGTGAAGAACCCGATCGGCCTGAAATGCGGCCCCTCGCTGACGCCGGACGGGTTGCTCAGGCTGATCGATATCCTCAACCCCGAGGACGAGGCCGGGCGCCTGACGCTGATCTGCCGCTTCGGCGCGGACAAGGTGGGCGATCACCTGCCGGCGCTGGCCCGCGCGGTGAAGGCGGCGGGCCGCACGGTGGTCTGGTCGTGCGATCCGATGCACGGCAACACCATCACGGCGGCCGGCGGCTTCAAGACCCGGCCGTTCGACCGGGTGCTTCAGGAGGTGAAGAACTTCTTCTCGGTGCACGAGGCGGAAGGCACCTACGCCGGCGGTGTGCATCTCGAAATGACGGGCAAGAACGTCACCGAATGCACCGGCGGCGCCCGCGTCGTCACCGAGGCGGCGCTGGCCGATCGCTACGACACCCAGTGCGATCCGCGCCTCAACGCCGAGCAGTCGATCGAGATGGCCTTCCTGATCGCCGACCTGCTCAACCACGAGCGGCAGGTGCGCCAGCCGGCGCGCCCGGCCGTGGCGGCGGAGTGACGCGTTAACCCGGTGTTTACCGGGTTTGTTACCGGGGTGTTAAACCGGTCAGGCTAATCTCGGCCTCAGGTTTAACCCGCCGGCAACCACCTACCGGAGCATGGAGCGAACGCGCTCCGGTTCGGGCCGAATGCCGAATATGGGGGAACGACCGGGCATGCCCGGTCGTCCGGGGCGGAAGGCCCGGCAGCAACACTGCCGGGCCTTTCCCGTTTCCGTGGCAACAGCATGAACGAATATTAACCATTCCGGCGCAAGACTGTTCATTTTCGGGACAGTTTCGGTCATTTACTGTCGATCCACAGATGCAGGCGGCGGGGGCACGTCGGCGCGATCGACAGGAGTTGAAGACGATGACCACCATGTCCTCTTTCGCCCGCAAGGGCATTGCGCTCGCCGTTGTCGGCACCGCGCTCACCCTCTCCATGGCCAATGATGCCGAGGCGCGCTGGCGCCGTGGCGGCTATCGCGGCGGCGGCTTTGCCGCGGCGGCGATCGGCGGGCTGGCCGCCGGCGCCATCCTCGGCGCGGCGACGGCCCCGGCCTATGGCTATGGTTATGGCTATGCCCCGGCCTACAGCGCGCCGACCGGCTATTATTATGCCGATCCGCAGTATGCCGTCCCGTCCTATGCGACGCCGACCTACCGCACCTATGGCCACCGCCCGGTCTATCGCCAGCGCGTGGCCTATGGCGAGCCGGTCTGCACCATCACCCGCAAGAAGGTGTGGCTGAGCGCCAATACCTACACCTTCCGCCGCGCCACCGTTTGCCGATAAGCCAACGGGCCGCGCTCTTGTTGGCGTGCGTGCAAGCAAAGGCCTGCACGCGCGCCATTCGCATTTCGGGGGCGGGCGCCTATCTCCTTGGCAAAGCTGAAGGAGAGTTCCATGGCATCCATGCCCATCCTGTTCCTGTCGCACGGCGCGCCCAATCTGGTGCTGCATGCCTCTGCCGCGCGGGAGTTTCTCGCCGGTCTGGGCGCTTCCCTGCCGCGCCCGAAGGCGATTGTCGTCGTCACCGCCCATTTCATGACGCGCGAGCCGGCGCTCACCGTCGATGAAAAGCCGGAGATGATCTACGATTTCGGCGGTTTCGAACCCGAACTGCGCGAGATGGTCTATCCCGCGCCCGGCGCGCCGGAACTGGCCGCCCGCTGCGCCCGGGCGCTGGCGGCGGAGGGCATCCCCGCCCATGCGGTGGCCAATCGCGGCTTTGACCATGGGACGTGGGTGCCGCTGATGCTGCTTTACCCCAAGGCCGATATCCCGGTGGTGCAGCTGGCGGTGCAGCCCAAGGCCGGCCCGGCGCATCATCTGGCGCTCGGCCGGGCGTTGACGGCGCTGGCGGAGGAGGGGGTGCTGATCGTCGCTTCCGGTGCGCTGACGCACAATCTGCACGAGGTGTTCGGCGGCAACTACGGCTTCAATGATCCCGCGCCGGCCTGGGTGGTCGATTTCGGCGAGTGGATGCGCGAGAAGATCGAGGCCGGCAGGATTGACGATATCGTCCATTATCGCGACCGCGCGCCCAACGCGGAGCGCAATCATCCGACCGAGGAGCACCTGCTGCCGCTGCATGTGGCGCTGGGCGCGGCCGGCGGCAAGCCCGGGCGGCGGCTGCACACCAGCGCGCAATACGGTGTGCTGATGATGGATGTCTACGGCTTCGGCATGCCGGAAGCGGCCTGAGCCTGAAATGGATACGGCCCGCCTGTTGAGGGCGGGCCGCTTTCCATACGCGAGGCCAGGTTTGGAAAGATCTCGTCGTTACCTGCCGCCGGCCGGAGCCGGCAGCGCAAATGCCTGTTGGAAATGGGTGGGGATCATGAAGGCGTTGGCGCGTCAGAACCGCGCGCCGATGCCGCCCTTGAAGGTGTGCAGCCCGATATTGACGTTGCTGGCGCCGCCGATGCCGAGATATTCCCACTGGCCGCGCGCGAAGATCGCATCGGTGATGGCAACATCGAGGCCAGCGCCCACCGCATAGCCCCAGGAATAGCCGCTGGTCTTGACCGAGCCGGAGGAGGCGAGGACGCCGGAGAGCGGAATCCAGCTCTGCACGTTGGTGTTCGGGTCGGTATAGAGCTGCATTTCCTGCGTGGTGCCCGACATCGAGGCCGTGCTGTTGAACCGCCCGACGACGAGGCCGGCGCTGACGAACGGCAGGAACCGATCGAACGCCGCGCCGACGCGCGCCCTGAGCACGCCGTAATCACGCACCCGGGTGCGGGCCGAGCCGGAGACCGTGGTATCCCACTGGGTTGTTCCGGTCGTCGCCAGACGGCGGGCGACCGGGCCAAAGGCACTGTCCGCTGTCATCGAGGCGCGGTTGTATTCGCCTTCGAGGCCGAGGACGACATCATCGAACTGGGTATTGTAGCCGAAGGCGAAGCCGTAGCCGCTGCCGCGCAGGGTCGGAGTACCGAAATTGACGAGCCCGGCGATGGCGCTGGTAGCGGCAAGATCGGGGAAGGTGGCATTGGTGACGGAGTTGGCAAGGCCGGACTGGTCTGCCGTGCCGGTGCCCCACAGGCCGTGGACACTCACGGTGTAGCCGCTCCAGTCCCACGACTGGGAGATGCCGGTTTTCGCCGCCGGTTCCGGCAGCGGGCCGCGCAGGTAGTCGGCGGCCAGAGCCGGCGTGAACGAAAGGGCGGTAACCGCAAGGACTGCTGCGAGGCGCATCAGGCCGTCTCCCCGGAAAAAAGCCGACAGACAATCGGCGAACACCAAGGGAAGGTAAAAAAGTAACCTTACTGGCCGGTTAATGGGCACAAAGAAAATATGTCTCATTTCAATCGGTTAGGAGATAGCGGCCATTCATCAATTGGTAACGGTTCGGCGCCCGCCTGTCGGCGGTTGTGAGAGAGGGGAGGAGCGGCTAGAGGTAAGGCCATGATGAGCGCTTCCTCTTCCGCCCGCCGCGACACGCTGGTGATCGCACTCGCCCAGGCCAACCCGACCGTCGGCGATATCGCCGGCAATGCGGACAAGGTGCGCGCCGCGCGCGCCCGCGCCGCTGCGGCCGGGGCCGATCTTGTGATGCTGCCGGAGCTGTTCCTGGCCGGCTACCCCACCGAGGATCTGGTGCTCAAGCCCGCCTTTGTCGATGCCTGCCGCGAGGCGGTGGAGACGCTGGCGCGCGAGACGGGCGAGGGGGGCCCGGCGGTGCTGCTCGGCCTGCCGTGGGCGGAGGGAGACAAGCTCTACAACGCCTATGCGGTGCTTGATGCCGGGCGCATCGCCGGCGTGCGCTTCAAGGTCGATCTGCCGAACTACGGCGTGTTCGATGAAAAGCGGGTGTTCGATGTCGGCCCGATGCCGGGGCCGGTGGAGGTGCGCGGCGTGCGCCTCGGCCTGCCGATCTGCGAGGATATCTGGGGTGAGGATGTGGTCGAATGCCTCGTCGAGACCGGGGCCGAACTGCTGCTGGTGCCCAACGGCTCGCCCTACTGGCGCGGCAAGACCGACGAGCGGATGAACATCGCGGTCTCCCGCGTCACCGAATCCGGCCTGCCTCTGGTCTATCTCAACCAGATGAGCGGGCAGGATGAACTGGTGTTCGACGGTGCCTCCTTCGGCCTCAATGCCGATTGCTCGCTGGCTTTCCAGATGTCGGCATTCGCCGAGGAACTGGCGATCACCCACTGGCAGCGCGCCGGCGGCACATGGGTCTGCACCTCCGGGCCGATGGAAACGGTGATCGAGGATGACGAGGCCGATTATGCCGCCTGCGTCCTCGGGCTGAGGGATTATGTCGAGAAAAACCGCTTCCCCGGTGTGGTGCTCGGCCTGTCCGGCGGCATCGATTCGGCGCTCTGCGCGGCGATGGCGGTGGATGCGCTGGGGCCGGAGCGGGTGCACTGCATCATGCTGCCCTTCCGCTATACCTCCGCCGACAGCCTGAAGGACGCCAAAGCCTGCGCCGACGCGCTGGGCGTGCGCTATGACATCGCGCCCATCGCCCCGGCGGTGGAAGGCTTCGAGGCGATTCTCGCGCCGCTGTTTGCCGGGAAGAACCGCGACATCACCGAAGAGAACCTGCAAAGCCGGGCGCGCGGCACGCTGCTGATGGCGGTGTCCAACAAGTTTGGCCCGATGGTGGTGACCACCGGCAACAAGAGCGAGATGTCGGTGGGCTATGCCACCATCTATGGCGACATGAACGGCGGCTTCAACCCGATCAAGGACCTCTACAAGATGCAGGTCTACCGCCTCTCCGCCCTGCGCAACCGCTGGAAGCCGGAATTCGCCAAGGGGCCGGACGGCGAGGTGATCCCCGACAATATTCTGGTGAAAGCCCCCTCGGCAGAGTTGCGCGACAACCAGAAGGATCAGGATTCGCTCCCCCCCTACGATATTCTCGACGGCATTCTGGAGCGGCTGGTCGAAAAGGAGATGCGCATTGCCGATGTCGTGGCCGAGGGGTTCGATTTCGACACGGTGAAGAAGATCGAGCGGCTGCTCTACATTGCCGAATACAAGCGCCGGCAGGCGGCGCCGGGCGTCAAGGTGACGAAGAAGAATTTTGGCCGCGACCGCCGCTACCCGATCGTCAACCGCTTCCGCGATGCCGGCCATGGCCCGCACCGGCCGGACAAGGCGATCACGCCCGCGCCCGTCTCCGCCGGCGAGGACGGGCTGGATTTCTGAAAACGCGGCGGTCGCCGCCGCCCCCACGCCCCGGTGGTTGCCGCCGGGCGCAGGCGCGGGTCCACGGCCCGTGCCCTCGCGCGGCCGGCATTGCGGCGCGTCCTTTCATTCCCTGAATTCAGCAATCCATGAGAAACTTGCATTTTTCTCACGAATAATTTTGCCCTACACCAACCGGTACAAAATGGCGGCACTTGCCTTAGGGCATCGATCGGTGCTCCATTCTGCCCAAGCCGGCGGGGACGGGAGAATCCCTCGCCGGCACGATCGAGAGGGAGAAAACCATGACGATCACGAGGCGCACATTTGTCGCCGCCGCCGGTGCTGCTGTTGCCATGCCGGCCTTCATCCGCGATGCGAAGGCTGCGGAATTCAACTTCCGCCTGCATCACTTCCTGCCGCCGGTGTCCAACGGCCATGCCAAGATGCTCGCGCCCTGGGCCAAGAAGGTGCAGGACGCCTCGGGCGGGCGCATCGCCATCCAGATTTTCCCATCGATGCAGCTGGGCGGCACCCCGCCGCAGCTGTACGATCAGGCGCGCGACGGCGTGGCCGATATCGTCTGGACCCTGCCGGGCAATACGCCGGGCCGCTTCCCGCTGTCGGAGGTGTTCGAGCTGCCGTTCATCGGCGGTCGCCTCGGCATCACCAATGCGCAGGCGAGCCAGGAATTTGCCAGCAAGCATATGATGGACGAGACCAAGGATGTGAAGCTGCTCAGCTACTGGGCGCATGACACCGGGCTGATCCATTCCAAGAAGCAGGTGACGACGCTCGACAGCCTGAAGGGGCAGAAGCTGCGCTTCCCCACCCGTCTTGCGGGCGAGGCGCTGAAGGTGGCCGGCGTCAACGCCATCGGCATGCCGGTGCCGCAGGTGCCTGAAAGCCTCGCGCAGGGCGTGATCGACGGCGCGGTGGTGCCGTGGGAGGTTGTGCCGGCCATCAAGGTGCACGAACTCGTCAAGTATCACACCAACATCCCCGGAAAGCGGGCGATCTACGCCGCCTCGTTCTTCCTCGCGATGAACAAGGCCAAGTTCGAGGCGCTGCCGAAGGACTTGCAGAAGGTGATGGACGATGCCTCGAACATGGAATTCGCCAAGCTGGCGGGCAACATGTGGGACGATGCCGGCGCCGGCGTGCTGAAGATGGTGCAGGGCCGCTCCGGCAATGTCATCAACGACATGAGCCAGGCCGACGCGGACAAGTGGCGCGAGATGTGCAAGCCCATCTGGACCAAGCTGGCCGACGATCTCAAGGCCAAGGGCATCGACGGCGCGAAGATGATCGCCGAGGCCGAGGCGCTGGTTGCCAAATACGACAAGGCCTGAGGCAGGGCCGATGAGATGCTGTGACTGCCGCGCCACCGCGGCAGTCATGGCCACCCGGGGGGATCATGGCAGAAGAACACGGCGGCCGGCCTCACCCGGCGATCCAGACATGGGCGGAGCGCGTCGGCATCGCCGGCGGTGTTCTCAGCCTGCTGGTCGGGGCGCTGGTCACCTGTTCGGTGCTGGGGCGCAAGTTTCTCGATGCCGGCGTGCCGGGTGATTTCGAGTTCGTGCAGATGGGCACGGCGGTCTCGGTATTCTTTTTCCTCCCCGCCTGTCAGGCGCGGCGCGGCAACATCATCGTCGATACCTTCACCGGCTGGATGAGCGATGCGGTGCGCAACCGTGTCGATGCCTTCTGGGATGTCGTCTATGGCGTGACCATGGGCTTTCTCGGCTATTGCATGGTGCTGGGCAGCTGGGATGCGCAGAAGACGCATCTGACGACCATGGTGACTCAGCTGCCGGTCTGGCCGGCGCTGGCCATCTCCACGCTGCTGCTGTTCTTTCTCGCGCTCGTCTCGTTCTGGACCGCGCACATGCTGGTCAAGGGGCGCTGATGTCCGGAAACATGCTCGCCTTCACCGGCTTCATCGCCATGCTGGCGCTGATCGCGGTGCGCATGCACATCGGGCTGGCGATGCTGGTGGTCGGCGCGGTCGGCTACATGCATCTGCAAAGCTTCGGCGCGCTGATCGCCTATATGAAAACCAACACCTATCACCAGTTCGCCAACTATACGCTGTCGGTCATCCCGCTGTTCGTGCTGATGGGGGCGCTGGCCGAGCGATCGGGCCTGTCCACCGCGCTGTTCCGCGCGGCGAGCGCGTTTGTCGGCCACCTGCGCGGCGGGCTGGCGATGGCGCTGATCTTCGCCTGCACCGGCTTCGGGGCGATCTGCGGCTCGTCTGTGGCGACGACGGCGACCTTCGGCCGCGCGACGATCCCTGAATTCGACCGCTACGGCTATGACGGCGGTTTTTCCACCGGGACGATTGCGGTGGGTGGCACACTGGGCATTCTCATCCCGCCCTCGGTCATCCTCGTCGTCTATGCCATTTCAACCGAGCAGAACATTGCCAAGCTGTTCATGGCGGCGCTGGTCCCCGGGCTGCTGGCGGCGGCGTTCTACATCATCACCATCATGCTGGTGGTGCGCCGCCGGCCCGATCTCGCCCCTGTGCATGCGGCGGTGCCGTGGAGCGAGCGGCTGCGGCTCGTTCTCTCGGTCTGGCCGGTGCTGCTGATCGCGCTGATCGTCGTCGGCGGCATCTACGGCGGGCTGTTCACCCCCACCGAGGGCGCGTCTGTCGGCGCGGTGTCGATGCTGGTGGTCGGCCTTGCCCAGCGCACGCTGAACACCGGGAGCATCATCGCCGCGCTGAAGCAGACGGCCGATACCACCGGCATGATCTTCATCATCCTGCTCGGCTCCGAGGTGTTCAACGCCTTCCTGACGCTGACGCAGCTGCCCGCCAATGCGGCGGAGGGAATCGCCGCGCTCGGCCTGCCGCCCTATGTGGTGCTGGTGGCACTGCTGGCGTTCTACATCCTGCTCGGCGCGGTGATGGATGAGCTGGCGATGCTGCTGCTGACGCTGCCGGTGTTCTTCCCGATCGTCTCGGGGCTGGATTTCGGCTTCCCGTCGGATGAGGTGGCGATCTGGTTCGGCATTCTCGTGCTGATCGTCGTCGGCATCGGGCTGACGGCGCCGCCGATCGGGCTCAATGTCTTCGTCATCTCGGCGATTGCCCGGCATCACTCGATCAAGCGCACCTATGGTGGCGTGCTGCCCTATATCGGCGCGGATATCCTGCGGCTGACGCTGGTGCTGGCATTTCCTTCGCTGGCGCTGGCGATGGTGCGCTGGCTGAGTTGACTTTGCTGGCCAAGGCGCGCCAACAAGGGGCATGATCACCGTTCGCTTCGCCCCGTCGCCGACGGGATACCTGCATATCGGCAACGCCCGCACGGCATTGTGGAACTATCTCGTCGCCCGCAAAGGCGGGGGGCGGTTCATCCTGCGGCTCGATGATACCGACATCGAGCGCTCCCGGCCCGAATATGCCGAGGGGATCGTCGAGGATCTGTCCTGGCTCGGCATCCACTGGGATGTGCTGGCCCGCCAGTCCGCCCGCATCGCCCGCTATGCCGAGGCGCTGGAAGGGCTGAAGGCGCGCGGGCTGGTCTATCCCGCCTACGAGACGCCGGAGGAACTGGACCGCAAGCGCAAGCGCCAGCAGGCGCGCGGCCTGCCGCCGGTCTATGATCGCGCCTCGCTGAAGCTGACCGATGACGAGCGCGCCGCGCTGGAAGCCAGAGGCCGTCCCCCGCATTGGCGGTTCCGCCTGTCGGGCGCCAATGTGACGTGGGAGGATGGCGTGCGCGGCCCGTGCCACATCGAGACCGGCTCGCTGTCCGATCCCGTGCTGGTGCGCGAGGACGGAACGGTGCTCTACACCTTCGCCTCCGTCGTTGACGACATCGACATGGGTGTGACGGATGTGATCCGCGGCGAGGATCATGTCGCCAACACGGCGGTGCAGATCGAGCTGTTCGCGGCGCTGGGCGCGGCGCCGCCGCGGTTTTCCCATCATAACCTCATCGTCGCCGCATCCGGCGAGGCGATGTCGAAGCGCACGGGCGCGCTCTCCATCCGCTCGTTCCGCGAGGCCGGGGCCGAGCCGCTGGCGCTCGCCGCCGTCGCGGTGCTCACCGGCACCTCCGAGGCGGTGCATGCCGTCGCCAGCCTTGATGACCTTGCCGGGATGATCGACCTGACGAAAATCTCCCGCGCGCAGACCAGGTTCGATCCAGCGGAGATCAACCATCTGACCACGCGGATGCTGCACGCCAAGCCCTACGGCGCGGTGGCCGATGCGCTGGCCGGTATGGGCATCGCCGGGCCGCTGGCAGAGGCCTTCTGGCTGGCGGTCCGCGGCAATCTTGAAACGCTCGGCGAGGCGCTGAGCTGGTGGCATGTTGTCACCGGGCCGATAGCCGCCCATGTGCAGGATAATCCCGGGCTGATTGCCGCCGCGCGCGCGCTGCTGCCACCCGCGCCTTGGGACGAGACGACATGGGGGGCGTGGACCAAGGCGGTCTCGGCCGCAACGGGGGCGAAAGGCAAGGCGCTGTTCCTGCCCCTGCGCCTTGCGCTGACCGGGGTGGACCACGGGCCGGAACTGAAGGCCCTGCTGCCGCTGATCGGCTATGACGAGGCGCTGGCCCGCCTTACCTGATCGAGGCGGTCGGCTCGGGGTCGATTCTCACGAAACGGTTGGTGGTGCGCCACGCCTGATCGGGCGCGATCTTGCCCCGGGCGGAAGCCGTCGTCGCCACCGGCTTGCCACTCTTCGGCTTGGCGGCCGTTTTGGCCGCGGTCTTCGCCGGTCTGGCGGTCTTGGCCGCTTCCGCCTCGGCAGCGGCAACAGCCGGATCGACCGGCCGGGCCAGTTCCATCGAACGCTCGGGCGTGACGATGATGTCCTTGGGGTTCTGCTTCACAAGGGGTTCGGCCTGCGCCAGCACCTCGCCCCACGATTGGTTCTGCGCCTTGCACGAGCAGCTGGCATCCCGCTCCTTGCGGTATTTGAACGCGGTGGGCAGCGCGGCATAGCGCACGCCGCGCTGGGTGGAAGCCTGCGTCAGGTCGCCGCCGCGCGGCATGAAGTAAACCTCGGTGGGCGAGGCCGGGCAGGCCAGCTGGCAAGCCTCGGCATAGCGGTCGTTGGAGTGGGCGCCCTCGTAATTGACGGGGAAGAAGAACCCGTCGCAGGTGCGCACACAGACGGCCTGGCTGCCCCCGCCGCGGAACGGCGGCAGCTTGACCGCCTTGCGCTCGGCCGGCGGATCGATGGGGGCGGCGGAAGCAACCTGTGCCGGGTGGGCCCCGGCAGCGTCCGCCGTGCTGGCCACCGGCCTGTCGGTCGTGGGGGCAGGATCAGCGGCGGCAGCGACAGCGGCAGGCTGGGTCGCCGGCTTTTTCGGCTTCGCGGCAGTCCTGGCGGTGGATTTCGGCTTGGCCGTCGAGGCGGTGATATCGGTCGGTGCGCCGGCGCGGGTGGCGCCGGCCTTGCCCTTGGCCGGAACGGGAGCGGTGATCGCCATCGGCGCGCTGTCCGGCGCGCGCGAGCGGATGCCGAGCATCTCGGTCAGGAAGCTGACGGGGTTGGACGCCGATTGCGCCAGCGCCGGCCCCTGCGCCAGCAGCAGCCCGCCAATAATCGTCATGACCCGTGCAATTCTCGCCATATCGCTCGCCAAGCCCCGCAATGAAGTGCGCGCCCCGGGAGCATTTCCAAAGGTAAACGGTAAAGAAAACGCGCTGGTTCTGATGAGAACTGCGCATTCATCGGTGTTTACTGCTGGTTATGGTTAATCAGGCGTGAATTACTGCGCCGTGGTGAGCGCAGGGGCGACATTGCGCACCTTGGGTTTGCCGTTGGCCTCGGTCTCCGCGGCGGGCGCATTCTCCGCCACCGGCTGGCCATCGGCCGCGACATTGGCCGGCGCGGCAGCGGTCTGTGCGCCCTTCACGCCGCGCAATCCGCCCGCCGTCTTCGGCCGGGCCATCTCGTCCGAGCGTTCCTTGGTCACGGTGATATCGGTCTTGCGGTCACGCACCAGCCGCTCGGCCTCTTTCAGCACCGAGCCCCAGGTCTGCTCCTTGGCCTTGCACGAGCAGGAGGGATCGTACGACTGGCGGTATTTGAACGCCGCCGGCAGGGCGGTGTAGGGCTTGCCATCCTCGGAGCGGGCGGTATCGAGATCGCCGCCCGCGGCCATCCAGTAGAGCTGTGCATCCGATGCCGGGCAGGAGGCCTGACACACCTCCTCGAACTGCCCGTCCGCCCCCTGATAGTTGACGGGGAAGAAGAACCCGTCGCAGGTGCGCACACAGACGGCGAGCGGCCCGCCACGGCCGACGCGCTTGTCCTGCAACTTGTCGGGATCGACCGGCTGATCCGGCATCGCGGTCATCGTTTCGGTCGCATAACCGGGCCGGCGGTCATCCTGCACGCCGAACAGCGTCTCGAAGAACCCGCGCGGCTGGCGCGGCTGGGTCACCACCTGCGGCGGCGGGGCGCCGCGGCAGCCGTTGCTGGAGAGCGCAGCCATCAATTGGGCGCGACGCTGCGGATTGCCGGCGCTCGCCTGCCGGCTGGCGCCATCATATTGCGCGATCGTCGCCTGAAGCGAGGCGGCCTGCGCGCGCAGCGCGCCACACTGCGCCGGCGGTTGCGGGCCAAACAGCACGAACCCCTGATTGCAGCCGAGCGAGGCCATCGTGCCCTGCACCTGCCCGAGGCGGCGCCGCGCCGCGCCCGATTGCTGGCTGTATTGCCCGGCCTGCGCGCCGCTGCTGCGCCCGAGATTGGCCAGTTCGGCCTCGATCTGGCGGCAGATGGCGGATTGGGCCACGGTTTCGCTGGCGAGACCGGAAAGAACGAGGCAAGCCGCTGCGACAGCGATGCGCGTGAACCGCCGGCCAGTCCCGGTTCTCATGGCGTCGATCATCACGCGGGGCGTTCCTCTGAGGCGGGCGATGATGACATCACGCCGCATTAACGAAGGCTGAAGGAACGTGGTTACTGAACCATTAACGGGTGTTTGGAAAGCCCGCAGAAGGATCAAATAGGAACATTGTTGCGGGTTGCCGCCGGGCGTGACCCGGCGGCAACGCCGGCCTCAACCCTTGATTGAGCGGATGATGTAGCTGTCGTAGGAGTACTCTCCCACCTGCCACCAGGTGTAGTTCTCCTTGCGGAAGGCGACCATCGAATCGTAGCCCTTCTTGAACAGGGCGTTCTTGGCGCTCGCCTCGGCATAGAACTCGGTCGCGGCCTTGTAGGCGGCGTCGATCGTCTCCAGCGGGAAGGCGCGCAGCTTGATGCCCGAGGCGATCAGCCGGCCGAGCGCCTGCGAGTTCACCGCGTCATACTTGGCCAGCATCCAGTTGTTGGCCGCCTCGCAGGCCTGCCGGACAATCGCCTGATAATGCGGCGGCAGCGACTCCCACTTCGCCTGGTTGATGCAGAGATGCAGCATCGCGCCGCCCTCCCACCAGCCGGGGTAGTAATAGTAGGGCGCGACCTTGCCGAGGCCGAGCTTCTCGTCGTCATAGGGGCCGACGAACTCCGCCGCGTCGATGGTGCCGCGCTCCAGCGCCGGATAGACATCGCCCGGCGCGATCTGCTGCGGCACGACGCCGAGCTTGGCCAGAACCTGCCCGCCGAGGCCGCCGATGCGGAATTTCAGCCCCTTGAGATCGGCGACCGAATTGATCTCCTTGCGGAACCAGCCGCCCATCTGCGTGCCCGAGTTGCCGCAGGGGATGGAATAGACGCCGAACGGCTTCATCGCCTCGTTGACGATCGCCTCGCCGCCGCCGAAATGCCACCACGAATGCTGCAGCCGCGCGTTGAGGCCGAACGGAATGCCGGTGCCGAGGCCGAGGGTCATGTCCTTGCCGACATAGAAATAGGTCGGCGTATGCGCCAGTTCGATCGAGCCGTTGGCCACCGCATCGAGCGCCTGAAGGCCGGGAATGATCTCCCCGGCGGCAAATGTCTGGATCTGGAACTTGCCGTCCGTCGCCTCGCGCACATAGCGGGCGAAGGTCTCGGCGGTGCCGTAGATGGTATCGAGCGACTTGGGGAAGCTGGAGGTCAGCCGCCAGCGAATCTCGGGCGAACCTTGCGCGATCGCCGGCGCCGCCACGGCGCTGGCCGCCAGCCCGGCGGTCCCGGCTTTCAACAAATCCCTGCGTTTCATCATCATGCGCTCCTCATAAGGGTGCCGCACCATGCCGCCGCGGGCGGCGGCGCGCAATGGCAATTTCCGTTCCCTGTTGCCGCACCGCCCGGCGTTTTGCGGCGGATCAATCGGGCTTGATGCCGGCCTTCTTCACCACCGGCCCCCAGCGCTTTTCCTCGGCGTCGATATAGGCGCCGAACTCCGCCGGCGAGCCGGAGCCCGCCACCGCCCCGTCATCGTTGAGGCGCTTCTGGATATCCGGCTCGGCCAGCACCTTGTTGATATCGGCGTTCAGCTTGGCGATCAGCGCTGCCGGCGTTCCGGCCGGGGCGAGCACGCCATACCACTGCGAGGTTTCAAAGCCGGGAAAGCCCTGCTCGGCCACCGTCGCCACATCCGGCATCAGCGGCAGGCGCTTGGGGCTGCCCACCGCGATGATGCGCAGCTTGCCGCTCTTGGCATGGGGCACCAGCGGCAGGATGCCGTTGTAGGCAAGCTGCGTCTGGCCCGAGAGCAGATCGGTCAGCATCGGCCCGGTGCCCTTGTAGGGCACATGCTGGGCTTCCAGCTTCACGGTGTCCTTGAAGAACTCCATCGCCAGATGCCCCGCCGAGCCGTTGCCGGCCGAGCCGTAGTTGAGCTTGCCGGGGTTGGCGCTCGAATAGGCGATCAGGTCCTTGATGTTGGTGATCGGCAGCGCAGGGTTGACCGCGATGGCCGAAGGCACGATGGCCAGCATCGCCACCGGCAGGAACTCCTTCTTGTAGTCGTAGCTCAGCTTGGTGAACATCGCCGGATTGACCGCCAGCGTGCCGATATGCCCGAGGATGAGCGTGTAGCCATCCGGCGCCGCGCGGGCCACGGCCTGCATGGCGATCTGCCCGGCGCCGCCGGCCTTGTTGTCGACGATGACCGATTGCTTCCACATCTCCGACAGCTTCTGGGCGACAAAGCGGGAGATCACATCCGAAGAGCCGCCGGGCGCAAACGGCACCACCAGCGTCACCGGCTTGGCGGGATACTCCTGCGCGGCCGCCGGCAGGGCGAGGCTGAGCGCGGCAGCGGCGGCGAGAAAATGACGACGATCCATGGCGTTTCCTGTCGGTTGAGCAGTTTGATTGGATGCGACGGTAGCCGACCGTGCATGGCTCTGGCAACCATCGTGCCCGCAATGCTGCGGGTGCTTTCAAAATGCCGGTGCGATCGCCATATTGCGACCATGGACAGGAGGCCCGCCTGAGTCAGGCCGCCTTCGGAATGTGAGGAGATGATGCCGATGCGCCGCATTCTGCTTTTGGGTCTTGCCGCCACGCTGCTGGCTGCGCCTGCCGCCGCGCAGGAGCCGGACCTGATCTTCAAGAAATCGACCGTGTTCAAGCTGCTGACGCCTGACGACAAGCTGGCGACCTATGCCATTGACGATCCCGAGGTGGAGGGCGTCGCCTGTCATTTCACCGTGCCGGAAAAGGGCGGCATCGCCGGCTCTCTCGGCCTTGCCGAGCAGGTATCGGACATTTCGCTGGCCTGCCGGCAGGTGGGACCGATCAAGTTCAAGAGCAGGATGGAACAGGGCGATGTCGCCTATCGCCAGTCGCGCTCGCTGTTCTTCAAGCGCATGCAGGTGGTGCGCGGCTGCGACGCCAAGCGCAACGTGCTGGTCTATCTGGTCTATTCGGACAAGCTGATCGACGGCAGCCCGAAGAACTCGACCTCTACCGTGCCGATCATGCCGTGGGGGCAGGGCGGTGAGGTGGCCAAGTGCAGCGAATTCATCAAATAGCGCCGGCGCAGCCGGCCTGAGGGGAGGGGATGCCCATGACTGTGGACGGAATGTATGTTGACGGGTTCGTGGCCGCGGTGCCAACCGCCAACAAGGACGCCTATCGCCGCCACGCCGAGGCAGCGTGGCCGGTGTTCAAGGATCATGGCGCGCTGCGCATGGTGGAATGCTGGGGCGACGAGGTGCCGGAGGGCACGCTGACCTCGTTTCCGATGGCGGTGAAATGCCAGCCGGATGAGACGGTGGTGTTCTCGTGGGTCATCTGGCCGGACAAGGCCGCGCGCGAGGCCGGCTGGAAGGCGATCATGGCCGACGAGCGGATGGGACCGGACAAGAACCCGATGCCGTTCGACGGCAAGCGCATGATCTATGGCGGGTTCGCCCCGCTGCTCGATTGCCGGTAGGCGCCGCAGCTTACTGCGAGCAGGAAATCACGAATGATTCGGCCAGCGTCGCCTTCGCCATCGACGAGGAGTGGGTCACATCGCTCGCCTCGGCCGGGCGGTAGGCGACGGATTTGGCAAAGCCCTTCGATTCGCACCACGCATCGGCGACGATCTTGCCGCAGGACGAATCCTTCGTCAGGCAATCGGACGTGCCGTATCCGTCATCGTTGAGGATGACGAAATCCTTCTGTCTCGGCTCATTCTGGTGCGAGCGCACCGAGATCAGGCTGACGGTTGTCAGGGCGAGCGCGAGGGCAACGGCAGAAATGCGAAGCATGCGTGAATTCCTGGAGATCCCCGATCCGGGCACCCTGACCTTGGAAAGTAAAGAAATGGCTAAAACGTGGCAGCCGTTCTTTTGCTCAAGGTGAATTTATGGGACGGATGTGCAATGCAACATTCGTCGCCCGCTGGCAAGTGCTCTTGACGAGGCCGGGGGGAAAAGCGCACAAGAGCAGAATGACGCGCATGTTCTGCACCATTTGCGGGATTATTTGCGGCTAGCCCTCCAGCGCTGGCCGTCGCCGTCTCATTTTCCAGATCATCGAACGGGAGAGGGACCACCGGCTGGCGCGGGAGGGACGGATTGTGACGTGCGAACCGCCAGCGAGGACGCCGATGAGCGACGGGACCAACGGACTGAAGCTGTATAATACGCTGACGCGCGAGAAGGCGCCGTTCGCGCCGATCAACCCCGCGAACGTGCGGATGTATGCCTGCGGCCCGACGGTGTATGATTTCGCCCACATCGGCAACGCGCGCCCGGTCATCGTGTTCGATGTGCTGTTCCGCCTGCTGCGCCATGTTTATGGCAAGGATCATGTCACCTACGTCCGCAACATCACGGACGTGGACGACAAGATCAACAAGCGCGCGTTCGAACGCTGGACGAAGACCCGCAGCCTGAACGAGGAAATCCGCGAGCTGACGCGGGTGACAGCGGATCAGTTCCACAAGGATATCGCGGCGCTGGGCGTGCTGCCGCCGACGCACGAGCCGCGCGCCACCGAATTTGTCTGCGATGGCACAAAACCGCTCGACATGGTGCGGGTGATCGAGGGGCTGATCGCCAGGGGTCACGCCTATGCGGCGGAGGGCCATGTGCTGTTCCATGTGCCCTCGATGCCGGCCTATGGCCGTCTCTCGCGCCGCTCGATGGACGATATGATCGCCGGTGCGCGGGTGGAGGTGGCGCCCTACAAGAAAGACGCGACCGATTTCGTGCTGTGGAAGCCGTCCGATCCGGAAACGGAGCCGGGCTG
>ERZ1645187.1170-NODE-1170-length-24510-cov-5.509057_pt1 | contig 24510 bp, 26 predicted proteins | sample MGYA00575352_ERZ1645187 | MGnify/ENA primary metagenome ERZ1645187 (study PRJEB40837, sample SAMN11349314) | freshwater sediment metagenome | isolation source: river sediment | host: Sediment | place: India: Wazaribad , New Delhi | collected 2017-02-21 ...
CAGCTAGAGAGATCTCTCTCCAGTCTGTATAGAACCAACTACCATACTGCGTGAAACATCCCGAACAAGATGCTGTATTAGCAGATGAATAGGTAGCGTTGTATAGAACCGTGTTAGTAGTGGTGTCGGTTACCTTCAAACCAAAAATATCGGAATCCTGAATTCCGTGAGAGGCCTCAAGAACAGCAGCCCACGCAAAATTGATGGAGTTGCCATCATAATTGCTTACTGACTGAGTCAGCACGTTTACCGAATAGTTGTTGACAGAATTATTGACTCGAACAGAGTGGTCACCATACTTGACCATGCTGAGCCGTGTTCCACCCAGAATTGGATCGTAGCCGGCAGATGTAATAGCCCCCTGCCAATTCGTGTTGGTCGTGTAGCTCGCCGGATTCAACAACAAATTTCCGGTGGCATCTGCCGTATTCCCGGAAACCGTACCGGAGGTCTGAGTCCAACCAGAATAATCACCAGCTTCAAAACCGCCGTTGAGAAAACTCGCTGCATTAGCGAAGCCCGAGAATCCAATACATGCAATTGCTACTGCAACGATCTTTTTCATGGTTATGCCCCTTTCTTACGAGTAATTAACAATCACAATCAATCGACGTTAATCGACGCCAAGAATAAAGCACAACCCATACCATAATCACTTAGTCATTTATATTCATGCTATTAGAGAAATTAAAAACCACTCACATCTAGAGGTGTGTAAATTTATCCGACACTCTCTGCCTGTAGAGAAGGATGACCAGCTTACTTATCCTGGCCACTCTTGATCGTCACGAAGGTCTGGCTGTCGCCACGCTTGACCAATAGAGTCACGTTACCGTCCTTGTCGGTCCTGGCCAGCAGACCGTTGAACTGATCCACGGTCTTGATTTCGGTTTGCGTCCCCTTCTGGATCAACGCGAGGATCACGTCGCCTTGCCGCAAATCGTTGCGGGAGCCATTGCGCACTTCCTCGACAATCAGACCGTTGCGGATGCCCAATTGGCGTTTTTGCTCGGCAGTCGGTTCGGAAAGAACCAAGCCTAGGCGGTTGGCGGGCACCGCTTCCGCCGGCTTGCCGCGGCGCATGCCGCGTGCAACCTGTTCTTCCTGCATTTCCCCGACAGTCACAGTGAGATCCTTGCCGGCCCCGTTGCGCCAGACATGCAGCGTGGCCTTGGTTCCAGGCTTGGTGTTGCCGACCATGCGCGGCAGGTCGGAGGATTGCGTCACGGCTTTGTCGTTGAAGCGCAGGATGACATCGCCCACTTGGAGTCCCGCCTTGTCTGCCGGGCTGTCCTTTTCCACCGAGGCGATCAAGGCACCCTGCTGCTTGCCGAGACCGAAGGAGTCGGCCAGTTCTTTGGTCACCTCCTGAATCGCCACGCCGATGCGACCACGACTGACCTTGCCGGAGGCACGCAGCTGGGATTGCACTTCCATCGCCACGTCGATCGGAATGGCAAAGGCGATACCCTGATAGCCCCCCGAACGACTGTAGATCTGCGAATTGATGCCGACCACCTCGCCTTTCATGTTGAAGAGCGGGCCGCCGGAGTTGCCCGGGTTGATGGCCACGTCGGTCTGGATGAAGGGCACGAAGTTTTCCTGTGGCAGCGAGCGTCCCTTGGCGCTGACGATGCCCGCCGTCACGGTGTTTTCGAAACCGAAGGGTGAGCCGATGGCGACGACCCATTCGCCGACACGCAATTTCGCGGGGTCGCCGAGACGCACGCTTGGCAGACCACCCGCTTCGATCTTGATCAGCGCCACGTCGGTACGTTTGTCCGCGCCGATGACTTTGGCCTTGAACTCGCGCTTGTCGGTCAGCTTGACGATCACCTCGTCGGCCGCGTCGACGACGTGCGCGTTGGTCAGGATGTAGCCATCGGCACTGACGATGAAGCCCGAACCGAGCGACTTGTTTTCGAACTCGCGCGGCATGTTGGGAATGCCCGGAAATGCCCGCGGCCCGAAGCGTTTGAAGAACTCGAAGGCGGGATCATCCTCGTCGAACGGGAAACCGCCGATGCGCGGGTGATTGCGCACCACCTGCGTCGCGCTGATATTCACGACCGCGACACCCTGCTTCTCGGCAAGATCGGCGAAGTCAGGCAATTCGCGAGTTTGCGCCTGTACCAGAATCGAAAACACTCCCAGCCAGGCAGCCAGCAACCAGTTTTTCAGCATGTTTCTTGACCCTTGACAGTAATGACGGAAGATTTTTTGAGGCTTATCGACAAGATTGGTTCCGGACGGCCTGCTTCAAGCCCCTTTATCCGCATCAGCAGGAAGCCAGCCGCAAGCCCCGCCAGCAATCCGCCCAGTGACGCCCAATCCTTGCCTGACATGCTGGCCAGCAGCGCACCGAGGAGACCGAGCACCAATGGCATGCCATATGCTCGCCATGCCGCCTTGAACACCATGCCATCGGCGGCACGGATCATGACGGAATCGCCCGGACGGGCTCCGATCGTGTTCGGCAAGCGCAGCATCTGCAGCTTGCGGCTCTTCCCCAACGCATCATCAAGGGCGCCAGCACTGCCGCAACCCTCCTTTTGCGCACAGGCACCGCAAGCGGGTCCCGGACCCGCAGCCCGGATCAGGACGAAGCTGCCGTCCAACCGCTCGACCACGCCTTCCATCTCGTTCATTTGCCACGTACCCCGATGCCTTCAGCGAAGCGTTTGATCGCCTCGGGAGGCAGATCGCCCATGACGACGATCTGATGGCCATCGACGACACGTTTCATGACACTGAGCGCACCCATCGTCTGCAGACTTTCCTCGCCGCCCTCGGCCGCTGATCGCAGTGGCGAGATGAAAACCGACAATGCCACCAATCCATCGGAAAACACCCAGTGCAGCATGCTCAGGTCTTCCCCCGCCTTGCCAATACTGCGTTGCAAGGATGCCTGCTTCCTGAAGCCGGGCAGCTCGGCCCGGAACATCCACGGGGCTTCGTCGCGCAGGTCACGCAACCTGGCCTGGCGAATCTGCCAGTTTTCCTTCGCCGCCGCCGCAAAGCTCGACTTCAAGGCTTCCGGGCGAATGGCTTCGCCGATTCTCAAATCGGTGAAAGCCATCGATTCGAGCGCTTCGCCCCTGCTGTCGAAAATATCCGCTTTCAGCAGGAGACCGGTGCCGATATCCACCCAGAGTTGATGGCCGTAACGCCACATGTCGCGGGGCTCGAGCCGGATGATCTGGCTTTCGAAACCGGCAATCCGTTCAATATTGCCCTTGCGAATCAGGTAGTGATCGTTCAGCCCGGCCAGCCCAGCGGGCAGCAAGGCCGGAAAACCGCGTTTGACGCTGCGCTGCTCGACGATCACCAGTTGCCGTTCGGGGAGGTAGCAACTGACTTCGTCGTTGTGCCGGATGACCTCACGCGGGCTGCCGTCGAGTACCTCGAGCTTTTCCATCTGGTTGCCGTTGCTGACGAGATGGACGATGCGCGATGTCTCGCTGCGGCTGCCGTTGCGATAGACGAAGATGCCGCTGAAATTGAGCTTCTGCGCAGCGGACGAAACCCGTTGCAGCCACTGCAAGCCTTCCGACTGGGGCGGCGTTGTCTGGGCGTGAACCAGGGGGCTGATGAATCCCGCCGCCAACCAGATCCAGGCCAGCGATTTCATGGATGCATCGGAGTCATGGCAACGGTACGGATCTGCCGGGTGCTGTCGCCGAGACGCCCCGTGGCCGCCTGGGCATGATGCGCCAGCAGGTACTCGTTCAGATCACTTTGCACGATTCCGATTCCTTGTTGTGCCTTGGCGAAAGTCGGCGCTGGCGAGACGGCAGTTGCACCTTGCAAAGACCCCTTCTGGACGCCAGCCAGCCTGATATCGGCACCGGAGGTATGTGGATTGCCCGTCAGCGCCACCCAGCCGACGACTGCGACGCCTGCGATGGAGGCGGCAAGTGCCAGCAAGGGATGGTGGCGTCGCCGGCTTGTCAGGTTGCGCGGCGCGAGCACCACCGGCTCTTCGCTCAGCCGGGACATCACGCTTGCAGTCATATCCGGCACTTCGACAGACTCGCCTTTCAACCCGTCACCGATCAGGCCATAGAGCCGCCAGCGTTCCGCATCGGCAAGCCCGGACCTGATGGCGGCACGCACCTCATGCTCTTCCAGTTCACCATCGAACAGGGCGGAAATTTCCGACGATCGTTCACTCTTCATTGCATTCTCCAAAACTTCATGGCTACCAGCGCCGATCCGGTGCGGTGTCCAGCAGCGGCTTCAGCCGTGCCGCAATCGCCTCGCGGGCGCGGAAGATCCGCGAGCGTACCGTGCCGATCGGACAATCCATCACCTGGGCAATTTCCTCATAAGACAAGCCTTCGATCTCGCGCAGGCTGATCGCCGTGCGCAAGTCCTCAGGCAAGGCTTCCATGGCCGCATTCACGGTTTCCCCGATCTGCCGCGACATGAGCACACGGTCGGGCGTTTCATCATCGCGCAGCAGCACGCCATCCTCGATGCCTTCACTCTCGTCATCGACAATCTCGCTCATCACCGGCATGCGCCGGCCGTGCGCGACCAGCCAGTTCTTGGCGGTATTCACCCCGATGCGATACAGCCAAGTGTAAAAGGCACTGTCGCCACGAAAATTGGGCAGCGCCCGGTACGCCTTGATGAAGGCTTCCTGCGTCACATCCTCGGCTTCGGCCGGATCGCGCACCAGTCGCATCACGAGTCGCAGCAGCTTGCGCTGGTATTTGCTGACCAGCAAGCCGAAAGCCTCCCGGTCGCCGGACTGCACCCGTTCGACCAACAGCAAATCGGCTTCGCGCGCTCCCATGACGTGGCGTTTTTCTTATCGAAATGAATTGGCGCATCAGTATAGCCGCCTTCTCTTTTTGCACTTCCAGCTCCATGCTGTTGCTGGGCAAGTGACCGGGCGAATCGGGAATAGTTCCATGACCATCGTGATATAGTCAGCCGCACCATGGCTAAAGACCACTACCTACAAGCTTTCGACGTCATCGTGATCGGCACCGGGCTTGCCGGCCAAACACTCGCCCTGCGACTTGCCGACACCCATCGCGTCGCGATGGTGACGAAGCGGTTGATCGATGACACCGCGACGAATTATGCCCAGGGTGGCATCGCCGCCGTGCTGGACGGTACGGATTCGGTCGAATCGCACATCCAGGACACTTTTGTCGCCGGTGCCGGACTGTGCGACCCCGTCGCCACCCGCTTCGTCGTCGAGCACGGCCGTACCGCCATCGACTGGCTGATCGAACAGGGTGTGCCCTTCACAAGAGATGCAGGCGGCTATCACCTGACCCGCGAAGGCGGCCACAGCACACGCCGCGTGATCCACGTCGCCGATGCCACCGGTGCCTCGGTCCAGCAAACCTTGAGCAAGAAGGTGCGCCAGCATCCCAACATCACCGTGCTGGAACGCCACATCGCCATCGACCTGATCACCGGCAGCAAGCTCGGCCTGAAGACGCAGCGCTGCTGGGGCGCCTACGTCCTCGACCTTGATAGCGAACGGGTACTGACGCTCTCCGCGCCGAACACCGTCATCGCCAGCGGCGGTGCCGGCAAGTCCTACCTGTTCACCAGCAACCCCGATACCGCGACCGGCGATGGTATTGCCATGGCCTGGCGCGCCGGTTGCCGTGTGGCGAACATGGAATTCATCCAGTTCCATCCGACCTGCCTCTACCATCCGCGCGCCAAGTCCTTCCTGATCACCGAGGCGATGCGCGGCGAAGGCGGCATTCTGCGCCTGCCCGATGCCTATGGTGGCGAGCGCTTCATGACGGCTCATGATCCGCGGCTGGAACTGGCGCCGCGCGACATCGTCGCCCGCGCCATCGACTACGAAATGAAGAAGCGCGGCCTCGACTGCGTCTTCCTCGACATGACGCACAAGGGCGCAGTCTTCCTGCGCGAACACTTCCCGAACATCTATGCGCGCTGCCTCGAACTGGGCATCGACATTGCCAAGGAACCGATCCCGGTCGTGCCAGCAGCCCACTATACCTGCGGTGGCATCGTCGTCGATCTGGATGCACGCACTGACGTGCCGGGCCTGTATGCGCTGGGAGAAGCATCCTGCACCGGCCTGCACGGCGCAAACCGGCTGGCGAGCAACTCGCTGCTCGAATGTCTCGTCTACGGCGAAGCAGCCGCGAACGATATCTGCAACCAGAAGCCGCACAAGTCGCCGAAGCTGCCGCACTGGGACGAATCGCGCGTCACCGATGCCGACGAGGAAATCGTCATCTCCCACAATTGGGATGAACTGCGCCGTTTCATGTGGGACTATGTCGGCATCGTGCGCACGACCAAGCGGCTCGAACGCGCCCGCCACCGTATCCGCCTGCTGGAACGTGAGATCGACGAGTTCTACGCGAATTTCCGTGTCAGCAACGACTTGATCGAGTTGCGCAACCTCGTCCTTACCGCACACCTCATCGTCGAGTGCGCGTTGCGTCGCAAGGAAAGCCGCGGCTTGCACTTCAGCCGCGACTATCCGGACATGCTGCCGAAGGCGCGCAATACCGTTCTCACGCCGAAGCGTTAGCTCGCCACTCCAGCCAGACGCGCAACCGCCGATGCGCGTCGTCACCGATTGCCGTGCGCGGTAGCACCAAGGACTCGATGCAGTCGTTGATGCGCATGCGCAGGACTACGAGACGCACATAAATCGTCGTACCGGATTCGATCTCTGCCTCGCCCCATGCGCCATCACGACGCTCGATCTCCAAACGGCCATCGGCGCGCAAGCTCAGCGCAACGATGTCGCCACGGCAAAGCAGCCGCGCCAGCGGCGGCTGTCGATCGATCGATATTTTGATGGGCAGTTGCACTGCCCGACCTCAACTACACCCGCTTGAAAGCGAGTGTTCCATTCGTGCCGCCGAAGCCGAAGTTGTTCTTGATGGCGACATCGATCTTCAGGTCACGGGCCTGATTGGCGCAATAATCGAGGTCGCACTCCGGATCCTGCTCGATGATGTTGATCGTCGGTGGCGAAACCTGATGATGTACGGCCAGTGCGGTCAGCACGGACTCGAGTCCGCCGGCACCGCCGAGCAGGTGGCCAGTCATCGACTTGGTGGAATTCACCACCAGTTTCTTTGCGGCATCACCGAAAGCCAGCTTGATCGCCTCGGTTTCGTTCTTGTCGCCGAGCGGCGTCGAGGTGCCATGGGCATTGATGTACTGCACCTCGTCGGCACTGATGCCGGCATCGTTGAGTGCATTGACCATGCTGCGGCGCGGGCCGTCGGTGTCCGGCGCGGTCATGTGGTAAGCATCGCCGCTCATGCCGAAACCAGCGAGTTCGCAATAGATGTGTGCGCCCCGCTTCCTGGCGTGTTCGTACTCTTCCAGCACCATGACACCGGCACCCTCGCCGAGCACGAAGCCGTCGCGGCCCTTGTCCCAAGGACGGCTTGCCGTCGCCGGATCGTCGTTGCGTGTGGAGAGCGCCTGCGCGGAGGCGAAGCCGCCCACGGCCAAAGGAGTCACTGTCGACTCGGCGCCGCCGCAGACCATGGCATCGGCATCACCGTACTGGATCATGCGGAAGCTGGTGCCGATGGCATGCAGGCCGGTCGTGCAGGCCGTCACCACGGCGATGTTCGGCCCCTTGAGGCCAAGCAGGATCGACAGGTTGCCCGAAATCATGTTGATGATCGTGCCCGGGATGAAAAACGGTGAAATCTTGCGCGGCCCGCCGGCGAGGAAGTCGTTGTGCGTTTCCTCGATCATCGGCAAGCCGCCGATGCCGGAACCGATATTCACGCCGATGCGATGGGCGTTCTCTTCGGTCACCACAATTCCCGATTCGCGGAAAGCCTGAATCCCCGCCGCCATGCCGTAGTGGATGAAGACATCCATGCGGCGTGCTTCCTTCGGCGACAGATAGTCGGCGACATTGAAGCCCTTGACCTCGCCGGCGATGCGCGCCTTGAGGGCGGATGCGTCGAAGCGGGTGATCGGGCCAATGCCGTTGGTGCCGGCAAGAATGGCGTTCCAGCTATCGGCGACGTTATTGCCGACCGGCGAGACGAGTCCCAGACCGGTCACGACGACTCTGCGACGCGACAAGGCATTCTCCTAGGGAATACGGGAAAGACAAAGGGCACAAAAAACGAAGGGCACTGTCGTACCCTTTGGCCCCTTGGAATTACTTTTTGAGGTTGTTGTTGACGTAGTCGATCGCCTGCTGGACGGTGGTGATCTTCTCGGCCTCCTCGTCCGGAATCTCGCACTCGAACTCTTCTTCGAGGGCCATCACCAGTTCGACCGTATCGAGCGAATCGGCGCCCAAGTCATCGACGAAAGACGAATCGGTCTTGATGTCGGCTTCGTTCACGCCGAGTTGTTCGGCAACGATTTTCTTGACGCGCTGTTCGATGTTATCCATTGTGATTGCTCCTTCCCTGTGAAGGCGGGTGTTTTGAACCCGCGTAGTTTAGCAAAAAGGTTTCAAAATCCCGTGACGGGTCAAACCATATACATGCCACCGTTCACGTGCAGCATGGTGCCCGTAATGTAGGCAGCTTCCGGACCGGCGAGGAAGGCCACGGCAGCAGCAATATCCTCCGGCTGGCCCAGGCGTCCGAGCGGAATCTTGGCGATCAGCGCATTGCGCTGTTCTTCCGAAAGTGCGCGCGTCATCGCGGTATCGATGAAGCCGGGCGCAATGCAGTTGACCGTGATGTTGCGGCTGCCGACTTCCTGTGCCAGCGAACGCGACATGCCGGCGACGCCGGCCTTGGATGCCGCGTAGTTTATCTGGCCGGGATTGCCCGAGGCGGCGACCACCGACGAGATGTTGATGATGCGTCCGGTGCGCGCCTTCATCATGCCGCGCAGCACCAGACGGGAGAGGCGGAACACCGACTTGAGGTTGGTGTTGATGACGGCGTCCCACTCGTCGTCCTTCATGCGCATCGCGAGGTTGTCGCGCGTGATGCCGGCGTTGTTGACGAGGATGGCCACTGCGCCGAAACGCTTTTCGACCTCGCCGATCACCGCTTCGCAGGCCGCACCGTCGGTCACGTCGAGCACCGCGCCCCAGCCCGGGAAGCCGGCGGCGTCGAGCGTCTTCTGGATCTCGGCGGCGGCAGCCTCGTTGATGTCGGCGCCGACGATGGTCGCACCGCGCTGGCCCAATGCCTGCACGATGGCCGCACCAATGCCGCGCGAAGCGCCGGTGACGAAAGCAACTTGTCCCTTCAGGTCTGCTTGCATGTTCATCCTTTCACGAGAGCGAGAGTCGCATCGACACCCGCGAGGTCGTTCATCGCGCCGCCGGCCAGGCCGTCGGCGCAGCGCTTGGTCAGTCCGGCGAGCACCTTGCCCGGACCGCATTCGAACACATGGGTGATGCCCGCCGCCTGCATGGCCCGGATCGTCTCGACCCAGCGCACCGGGGCGGCGGCCTGGCGCACCAGCGCCGCCTTGATGCCCGCAGGTTCGGTCACGACGGCGACATCGACGTTGTTGAGCACCGGGATCGCCGGCGACTTGAAATCGACGTTGGCCAATGCGGCCTGCAGGCGTTCCGCCGCCGGCTGCATCAGCGCGGAATGGAAAGGTGCGGAGACCGGCAGCATCACGGCACGCTTGGCGCCCGCCGCCTTGCAGGCCTCGGCGGCACGTTCGACCGCCGCCTTGTGGCCGGCGATCACCGTCTGTTCGGGCGAATTGAAATTGACGGCCTGCACCACCTCACCCTGCGCCTGCTCGGCGCAGATGACCTTTACCTTCTCCGCATCGAGGCTGAGGATCGCCGCCATCGCGCCGATACCCGCCGGCACGGCGTCCTGCATCGCCTTGGCGCGCAACTCGACGAGCGGCACGGCGACTTTCAAATCGAGAACACCGGCCGCGACGAGCGCCGCATATTCGCCGAGGCTGTGGCCGGCAACCATGGCAGGCTGAAGACCACCCTTCTCCAGCCACAGGCGCCAGACGGCGATGCCCGCCGTCAGCATGAGCGGTTGCGTATTCACGGTCTGCGACAGCGCCTCGGCGGGACCTTCGGTGACCAGTTGCCAGAGATCACGCCCCAGCGCAGCGGAAGCCTCGTCGAACGTGGCACGGATGACCGGGCTGTCGCCATACGCGGCCATCATGCCCCGCGATTGCGAACCTTGTCCCGGAAACACGAATGCGAATTTCATGTGCTGTTCCTCAAAGAGTTACCAAAGCAGCGCCCCAGGTGAAACCACCGCCGACGCCCTCGAGCAATGCCGTCTCGCCAACGCCGATTTTTCCGCAGCGCACCGCTTCGTCGAACGCCAGCGGGATCGATGCCGCCGAGGTATTGCCATGGCGATCGACGGTAACGACAACCTTCTCGTTCGGCAGGTGCAGTTTCTTCGCCGTCGATTGCATGATGCGGATGTTGGCCTGGTGCGGCACCAGCCAGTCGATCTGCGCCTGGGTCATGCCGGCTGCCGCGACGACTTCCTCGGCCACTTCGGCGAGTACCTTGACAGCGAACTTGAACACGGCCTGACCATCCATGCGCAGGAAGGGATCGCCGATCGGCTGCCCGCCGGAAAGTTGGCCAGCCACGCTAAGGATGTCACGATGCCGACCATCGGCATGCAGAGCGGTCGCATGGATGCCCGGCGTATCGGAAGCTTCCAGCACGATCGCGCCGGCCCCGTCGCCGAACAACACGCAGGTACCGCGGTCGCTCCAGTCGAGAATGCGCGAGAACACTTCTGCCCCGACCACCAGCGCCCGCCGGTGCGAGCCGGAGCGGATGAATTTATCGGCCACGGACAAGGCGTAAATGAAGCCGCTGCAGACCGCCTGCAAATCGAATGCCGCCGCGCCGTTGGTGATGCCCAGTTTGTCCTGCAGGATCGTCGCCGTACTCGGAAAAACGAAATCCGGCGTCGAGGTCGCCAGCACGATCAGGTCGATGTCGTTCGGCTGGCATCCGGCGGCTTCCAGTGCCCGCTGGCAGGCAACCAGTGCCAGGTCGCTTGCGGCAACACCAGTCGGTGCGAGATGACGTGTGCGGATACCGGTGCGCTCGACGATCCAGTCGTCCGAGGAATCAAGCCCCTTCGCGGCGATCAGTGCATTGTTGTCGACGGGATTTCCGGGAAGATAGCTGCCGGTGCCGGTGATGCGGGAATAGATCATCGCGTGCTTTCAATCACAAAGAGTCGGCGCTGGCGGGACGGCAGGCATGGCCGCCATGCGCGCCGCGATCTTCTCGGGCAGCTTCTGACGTGCCGCTTCCGCCGCCTGTTCGAGCGCATGACGATAAGCGAAGACATCTGCCGAACCATGGCTCTTGACCACCACGCCCTTGAGGCCCAGCAGGCTCGCGCCATTGTAGCGGCGCGGATCGAGTCGAGTCTTGAAAGCCTTGAGGACGGGCATGGCGATTAGCCCCGCCAGCTTGGTCAGCGGATTGCGCGAGAACTCCTCGCGCAGGAAGGTGCTGACCATGCGCGCCAGCCCTTCCGATGTCTTCAATGCCACATTGCCGACGAAGCCATCGCAGACCACCACATCCGCCGTGCCCTTGTAGATGTCGTCACCCTCGACGTTGCCGATGAAATTGAGGTCGCTGTCCTTGAGCAGTTCGCCGGCACGCTTGACGACTTCGTTGCCCTTGATGTCTTCCTCGCCGATATTGAGCAGGCCGACAGTGGGCCGCTCGTCATGTTCGAGGGCAGCTGCGAGCATCGCGCCCATGATGCCGAACTGCAGGAGGTGTTCCGGCGCGCAATCGACATTGGCGCCGAGATCGAGCATGTAAGTATGACCGCGCATCGTCGGCAGCGTCGTGGCGATGGCCGGGCGGTCGATGCCGGGCAGCGTCTTCAGCACGAAGCGCGACACCGCCATCAGGGCGCCGGTATTGCCGGCAGACACGGCAGCGTTGGCCTTGTCCTCCTTGACAAGGTTGGCCATCACGCGCATCGAGGAGTCCTTCTTGACGCGCAGTGCGGTCGCGACCGGATCGTGCATGTCGACGACCTCGCTCGCATGCTGCACCGCCCAGCGCCCGGCCAGCGCAGTGTCGGCCTTGGCGAGATACGGCTGCAACGCCGCCTCCTGTCCGACGAGGATGGCAGCGCAATCGCGATCGTGTTGGAGGAATTCGAAAACGGCCGGCACGACCACGGACGGGCCGTGATCACCGCCCATGCAGTCGATGGCCAGGGTAATGGTCATGCGGTCAGGAACCCATAAGGAAACGGCCGGACGTTTTCACGTCCGGCCGTTTCAGGCGAAACCGAATCACTCACCCTTGGTCTTGATGACCTTCTTGCCGCGATACACGCCGGACGGGGAGATGTGATGGCGCAGATGCACTTCACCCGTGGTCGCCTCGACAGCCAGCGGGGGAGCGCCGAGAAAATCGTGGGCGCGATGCATGCCGCGCTTGGAGGGGGACTTCTTGTTCTGCTGGACAGCCATGATGACTCCTTCTTGCCTTCAAATTCAGTTAATGCTTCTTCAAACCCGCCAGCACCGCGAACGGTGATGGCTCGCTTTCCATTTCTGCCCCGCCGATCCCGATCGGCGACTGGCAGTCCGCATGACGCGGCACGAGCGGCAGCGTCAGCAGCACTTCCTCTTCGACCAGCGACATCACCGACAACTCCCGGCTCGCGGGAATCGCGTCGAAATCGTCGGACTCCAGTTCCTCTTCCGGCCAGTCGACTCCCGGCGGGACCAGCAACAACCGGTTGTCGATGACACAATCAAATTCAACTTCGCCCAGGCAGCGCTGACAACGCAAACCAAGCCTGCCACGGACATTCAACTGCAGACCGAGCCTGGTTTCACCCTCTTTCTCGATGCGATAACCCGCAAGCCTGCATTCCAGCTCCCCATCCCGGCGCGCCAGCACATCGGCAAGGCGCGTCAGTCGGGAAATTGCAAGCTTGCCGGCAACGCAGTCCTCATCCGCCGCAAATTTGAGGCTGTCGATGACTGCTCCAGCGAGATCGAGTTCTTCCCGGCACGACATAAAGGGCGCGGATGTTATCATGCCCAGCCTGTTTGCGTCAAAGGCTTATTGCGAAAAAAGCCTGCAAAAACATTCGATAACCGTGAATATGCCCCGCCTCGTTCTCGCCTCCACCTCTCCCTACCGCCGCGAACTGCTCGGCCGTCTCCATCTGCCTTTCGAGGTAAGCGCGCCGGAAACCGACGAAACCCCCTTGCCCGGCGAAGCGCCCGCCGCCACGGCTGAGCGCCTGGCCTCCGCCAAGGCCGAAGCCGTCGTCGATCGCTTTCCGGATGCCCTCATCATCGGTTCCGACCAGGTCGCCTATTGCGGCAACCAGCGCTACGGCAAGCCCGGCACGCGTGAAAATGCCCGGCTCCAGCTCCGCAGCCTGTCGGGGAAGATCGCCGTATTCCATACCGGCCTGTGCCTGCTGAACGCGCAGAGCGGCCGCCGCCACCTGCGCGGCGTGGCAACCGAAGTGCGTTTTCGCGAGTTGTCCGATGAGGAAATCGAGCGCTACATGGACAAGGAAGATGCGCTGAACTGTTCCGGCAGCGCCCGCTCCGAAGGGCTGGGCGTCAGCCTGCTGGAATGGATGCGCAGTGACGCCCCCCCCGCGCTGGTCGGCCTGCCGCTGATCGCGCTCGCGGAAATGCTTCGGGCCGAGGGAATTCCGCTCCCTTGAAAGGAACGCTTTTCCTGCTGCCGACCCAACTCGGCGAATCGGTTTGGCCCACCGTCCTGCCCGCGGCAACGCGAGACACTGCCTGCCGGCTGCGTCACTTCGTCGTCGAGAATGCCAAAACGGCGCGTGCATCATTGAAATGGCTCGGTCACCCGGTGCCACTGCGCGAACTGGCCATCGAACAACTCCCGGAACCACTGAAACCGCAAGACATCGAGCGCCTGCTGGCGCCCCTGCTGACGGGAAACGATTTGGGGCTGATGTCCGAAGCCGGCTGTCCCGGCGTCGCCGACCCCGGCGCCCTGCTCGTGCGCCGTGCCCATGAACTGGGCATCCCGGTCAAGCCGCTGGTCGGGCCCTCTTCCCTGCTGCTGGCGCTGATGGCGTCGGGACTGGACGGCCAGCGCTTCGCCTTCCACGGCTACCTGCCGCAGCGCGAACCGGAGCGCTCGAAGCGCATCGCCGAACTGGAGAAGGAATCGCGCCAGAAGCGGCAGACGCAATTGTTCATCGAAACGCCCTACCGCAACGCGGCGCTCCTGGAGGCGCTGCTGAAAACCTGCCAGCCGGATACGCGGCTCTGCGTCGCTACCGATCTGACGCTGGCCAGCGAAAGCATCGCGACACGGCGCATTGCCGACTGGAAATGCCGTCCCGCGAACGCCGACTTTTGCGACGATCTGTCGCGCCGCCCGACGGTATTCCTGCTGCTCAGCGGACAGTAAAGCTCGACAGCGCGCTGCCGAGCCCGGCGGCCATCGAGGCCCCGAACTGGCGGGCGAACTTCTCGGCGAAATTGGGCTTGACCGTGTAGTCGCGAATGTCCTCGGCCTTGATCACGTCGCGCGCGACCGAATCCACCGTGCCGAAGCCGTCCGCAAGACCCAGTTCGATGCTTTTCGCTCCCGTCCACATCAGGCCGGAAAACATGTCGGACGTTTCCTTGAGCCGCGTGCCACGGCCCTTGCGCACGACGTCGATGAACTGCTGGTGAATGTCGTTGAGCATGCCTTGGGCGTGTTCCCTGTGGCGCTCGTTCTGCGGCGAAAACGGGTCGAGGAACCCCTTGTTCTCGCCGGCCGTCAGCAAGCGCCGCTCGACACCCAGCTTGTCCATGCTGCCCGTGAAGCCGAAGCCGTCCATCAGCACGCCGATCGATCCGACAATGCTGGCCTTGTCGACATAGATCTTGTCCGCCGCCGCCGCGACGTAATAGCCGCCCGAGGCGCAGACATCCTCGACCACGACATACAGCGGCTTGTCGGCGTGTTTGCCGCGCAGCCGGCCAATTTCATCGGCGATGATGCCCGCCTGCACCGGGCTGCCGCCGGGGCTGTTGATGCGCAGGATCACGCCCGCCGCACCCTTATCGTCGAAGGCAGACTGCAATGCGCTGATGACGTCGTCGGCGTTCGCGTCACCCTTGGACTGGATCACGCCGTTCAACTCGACCAGCGCGGTATGGCGCTCGTGCTTTTCCGGACTCATGGCGTCCCAATCGACCAGGGTCAGAAGCACGGCGGTCAGATAGGCGAATGCCAGCAGCTTGAAGAATATTCCCCAACGCCGCGCGCGCCGCTGCTCATCGACGGCGGCCAGCGCCACCTTTTCCAGTACCTTGCGTTCCCAGTTACCGTCTTCCGCCACGTCAATCACCTTCCTCAATCAGATAAATCCCACCAGCGTCCTCGATAATGCGCAATCGATCCAGTCCGCGGCCGTTGCATCGACCACCGAGACAGGCACCACTCGCCGGATCGAAAAGCGCGCCATGCGTGGCGCAAATCAAGTATAGCCCGCTGATATCGAAGAATTCGCCGGGTTTCCAGTCGAGTTCGATCGGCGTATGCCCGCAGCGATTGAGATAGGCATACGCCTGCCCCCGATAACGCACGGCAAAGGCCGGCTCCGGCCCGCCGACGGCATCGACTTCGAAGCGCACACCCAAGCCACTCTCGGCCAGTTCGGCACTGGTGCAGATCAGGCGTTTTCCCGCAGCCATGCTTTCAGGTCGGCAACAGAATCCGCGCAATAGCGATAGGCCACTTCCGCGAGGCCGTCGCGGGTATGAGCGCCGTAGCTGACTGCCACTGCATCGACGCCCGCGTTATGCGCCATCAGCAGATCGTGCGTCGTGTCGCCAATCATCAAAGTCTGCTCTGGCGGGACGGCAAACTCCGCCATCAGTTCCTCGATCATCTGCGGATGCGGCTTGGAATGGCATTCGTCAGCGCAGCGCGAGCCGTGAAACAACTCACCCCGCCCGGTATGCGCGAGAGCGCGATCCAGCCCGGCGCGCGACTTGCCGGTCGCCACGCTCAGCAGGTAGCCGTCTTCGGCCAGCTGCCGGATCAGCTCGTCCGCCCCGGCGAACAGCACCAGCTGGTGATCACGCGAGAGATAGTGATGGCGATAGCGCTCGACCAGTTCAGGATAATGATCCTCGGGCAGGTCGGGCAGCGCATGGCGCAGGGCGTCACCCAGCCCCAGACCGATGATGTGGCGGGCACGCTGTTCGGAAGGCGGTTCCAGCCCGAGATCGCGCGCGGCGGCCTGCACGCTGTCGACGATCATCGCCGCCGAATCCATCAGCGTGCCGTCCCAGTCGAACACGATCAGTTCATAGCGCCGCTTCATTTCCCTGCCCGATCCTTTTCAAGAATTTGTCCAGTTCCGCCGGCAATGGCGCTGAAAAGTTCAACTTTTCCCCACTCAACGGATGCGGCAAGCGCATCGACGCCGCGTGCAGGAACATGCGTTTCAACCCGGACTTTTGCAAGTCCTTGTTGAGCGCGAAATCACCGTATTTCTCGTCGCCGACGATCGGGAAGCCCAGATGCGCCAGATGGACGCGAATCTGGTGCGTGCGGCCGGTGCGCAATTCCACTTCCAGCAGGCTGAACATGCCCGACGGCGCATTCCAGCGTTCCTGCAGGCGCATGATCGAATGCGCCTCCTTGCCCTCGGGATCAACCCGGACGCGACGCTCGCCCTCCGGGGTCAGGTATTTGTGCAGCGGCAGCTTCACGTTGCGCAACTTGTCGCGCCAGTGCCCTTTCACCAAGGCGAGGTAGCGCTTGTCGATACCCCCGTCGCGGAACAGGTCGTGCAGTCTGGTCAGCGCCGACCGCTTCTTGCCGATGATCAGCAGGCCGGAAGTCTCGCGGTCCAGCCGGTGGGCCAGTTCGAGGAATTTCGCCTGCGGCCGCGCCTTGCGGATCTGCTCGATCACGCCAAAGTCGACCCCGCTGCCGCCATGGACCGCAACGCCGGCCGGCTTGTCGATGACAATCATGGCCTCGTCTTCGTAAACCACTGAAAAGTCACGGGCCGGTACGGTGGCTTCATCTTTGGGTTCGGCCACCCGGATCGGCGGAATCCGTAACCGGTCGCCCAGTTCCAGCCGCCGGTCGGCCGCCGCCCGTCCCTTGTTCACCCGCACCTCACCACTGCGCAGAATCCGGTAGACGTGACTCTTCGGCACGCCCTTCAGCACCTTCAGCAGATAGTTGTCGATGCGCTGGCCGACGCCGTCCTCGCCAACCTCAAGAAATGTGACGGAATTTTTACTCAAGTCTTTCATTTCCAATATAATGCGCCAGCTTTGCCGTCACCCGACGGCGTGCCCGGCGACACGAAGCGGTTCCGGGGCGCTCTCTGGCGATGCCGCGATAGCCCCTTACGGTAGATTGCTCGGGTGGATCGCTCGCCTGAAGCAGCGAGTCTACTTCGTCTCAAGACATTTATTACGCGCAACGCAGACTTTGATACGCGGTGCCGGTTGGCCCCGATACTACTGGCCGCCGGCTTCGCTTCCGACAAATCATCAGCCTATTTGCCCAGTTCGTCACCTCAACCGATGAGCCTGATCCCGCAAACCTAAAGAACGCCGCGAAAATCTAGCGGCGTGATTTGTCGTGTCTTCCTGCCAGGCGCGTGGGAGCACACATGAAACGCATGCTGTTCAATGCGACGCAAGCCGAGGAACTCCGCGTCGCGATCGTCGATGGCCAGAAACTGGTCGATCTCGACATCGAATCGGCCGCCAAAGAGCAACGCAAGAGCAATATCTACAAGGCCGTGATCACCCGCATCGAGCCCAGCCTCGAGGCGGCCTTCGTCGATTACGGCGCCGAGCGTCACGGCTTCCTGCCTTTCAAGGAAGTTTCGCGCAGCTACTTCCAGCCCGATGTCGAACCCGGTCGCGCCCGCATTCAGGACGCGCTGAAAGTCGGCCAGGAACTCATCGTCCAGGTCGAGAAGGACGAGCGCGGCAACAAGGGTGCCGCCCTCACCACCTACATCTCTCTGGCAGGCCGCTACCTCGTGCTGATGCCGAACAATCCGCGCGGTGGCGGCGTCTCGCGCCGCATCGAGGGCGAGGACCGCCAGGAACTGCGCGAAGTGATGGACCAGCTTGAAGTGCCGAACGGCATGAGCCTGATCGCCCGCACCGCCGGCATCGGCCGCAGCGCCGAGGAACTGCAGTGGGACCTGAACTACCTGCTGCAACTGTGGAATGCCATCGACGGTGCCGCCAAGGCGCAGGCTGGCGCCTTCCTGATCTACCAGGAATCCAGTCTCGTCATCCGCGCCATTCGCGACTATTTCCACGCCGAAATCGGCGAGATCCTGATCGACACCGACGACATCTTCGAGCAGGCCCAGCAATTCATGGCTCACGTGATGCCGGGCAACGTCGCACGCGTCAAGCGTTATCGCGACGACGTGCCGCTGTTCTCGCGCTTCCAGATCGAGCACCAGATCGAATCCGCCTATTCGCGGCAGGTCAACCTGCCCTCCGGCGGCGCGGTGGTCATCGACCATACCGAAGCGCTGGTCTCCATCGACGTCAACTCCGGCCGCGCCACCAAGGGCGCCGACATCGAGGAAACCGCCTTCCGCACCAACTGCGAAGCCGCCGACGAAATCGCACGCCAGTTGCGCCTGCGCGACCTCGGCGGCCTGATCGTCATCGACTTCATCGACATGGAGTCGGCGAAGAACCAGCGCGAAGTCGAAAACCGCCTGCGCGATGCCCTGCACTTCGACCGCGCGCGCGTCCAGACCAGCAAGATCTCGCGCTTCGGCCTGCTCGAACTGTCGCGTCAGCGCCTGCGCCCCGCCCTCGCCGAAACCAGCTACATCACCTGCCCGCGTTGCACCGGCACCGGCCACATCCGCAGCACCGAATCCGCCGCGCTGCACATCCTGCGCATCCTCGAAGAGGAGGCGATGAAGGAGAACACGGGAGCAATCCACGTGCAGGTGCCCGTCGATGTCGGCACCTTCCTGCTCAACGAGAAGCGTGTCGATATCGCGCGCATCGAGATGCGCCATCGCGTCAACCTGCTGATCATCCCGAACCGCCACCTCGAAACGCCGCAGCACGAGATCATCCGCCTGCGTCATGACCAGCTCAATCAGGAGGGCACGACGCTCGCCAGTTACGAGATGGCGATCAAGCCGGCCGAAGAAGAAGCGGCAACAGGTGCCGCCGGCGAGGCCCGCGCACCGCGCGCCGAAGCTGCCGTCAAGGGCATCACCCCGGACCAGCCCGCGCCGACCGTTGTGCCGAAGGAACCGGAGGCCCCCGCGCCGGCGCCCGGTTTCTTCGCCCGCATCATGTCCTGGCTCACCGGTGGCGGCAAGCAGGCCGAAGTCGTCGAGGAAGCACCGAAGAAAGCCGAACGTCCCGGCCGCCGCGAGCGCGGCGAACGTGGGGATGGCGAACGCGGCGGACGCAACCGCCGCGAAGGCCGTGACCGCAACGAGCGCAACGACCGCGGAGAGCGCGGCGAACGTCCAGAGCGCAGCGAGCGCAAGGAGCGCAGCGAAGGCAACAAGGAGCAGCAACGCGAAGGTCGCCAGAACCGGAATGAGCGTGGGGAACGCGGCGAGCGCAAGGAGCGCCCGGAACGCGGTGAGCGCGGCAACGACAACCGCCAGAACCGCCAGAAGCAGCAAGCGCCCGAAGTCGAAGCGGTCGCGGGCGTACCAGCGGCTTCTGTCGCCCCGGCCGAAGGCAACGCTCCCGAGGGAAACAACGAGGGCGGTCGTCGCCGTGGACGTCGTGGTGGACGCAATCGCGGTGAACGTCAGGTGGATGAAGTTGCCGCCGCAGTGGCTGCCATTTCCACGCCAGTCGCAGCGGAGAGCGCACCGACAATCGTAGAACCCGCAGCCATGCCGGAAACAGCCCCAGCAGTCGTGGAAACCAGTGCCGTCGCGCCAGCGCCGACTTTTGCCGCACCTGTCGTTGAGCCCGCTGTCGAGGTGGTTCCGGTCGCTGTTCAGGAAGCGGCGCCCGAACCCGTCGCCGAGGCTACTGCCGCTCCCGTTGCGGTCGCCAGCGCACCGGTCGCCGCCATCGAAGTTGCGCCGGAACCGGCACCCGTGCCGGCGCATATTCCTGCCGCCATCGCCGCACCAGCCGAGCCGATCGACCTGTCCTCAGAACTGCAGAAGGCCGGATTGCAACTGATCGAGACATCAGGAAAAACCGGCGCTCCTGTCGTCGAAGCGCCGGCGCAACCGCTGGGCCGCAAGCCCAAGCCCGTTGCGGTCGTCAGCAACGAACCGTTGCAGATGGTGGAAACCCAGTCGCGCCAGTAACCACGGCCTGCAACTGAACAAGGGGCACCTGCGGGTGCCCCTTATTTTTTGGAAAACTGAGCAATCAGGCCGTCGGCAGCATCCTCGATCATGTCGAGCACCCGCTCGAAACCTTCGGGACCGCCGTAGTAGGGATCAGGCACTTCGACGCTGGCGCTTTGCGCAGCGTATTCGAGAAACAGACCCAGCTTCGCGTGATGCTCCTGCGGGCAAGCCTGACGCAACAGCTTCAGATTGTCGTGATCCATCGCCAGAATTCGATCGAAGCGTATGAAATCGAACTCATTGACCTGCCGCGCCTTCAATTGCGACAAGTCGTAGCCGCGCTTTGCCGCCGCAGCGCGCGCGCGCGCATCCGGCGGATTGCCGATGTGATAGCCATGCGTGCCGGCCGAATCGAACTCGAACATGGCAGCCACGCCCTTCTTCTCGGCAATCGCACGCGTCACACCTTCTGCAGTCGGCGATCTGCAGATGTTGCCCATGCAAACGAAGAGAACGCGCCGGGGGATCATGCGGACGACTCAGAACGGCAGCTTCATGCCCGGCGGCAACGGCAGGCCAGCCGTCAGCGAGCCCATGCGCTCCTGCGAGGTCGCCTCGGCGCGGCGGTTCGCATCGTTGAGCGCAGCGGCGATGAGGTCTTCGAGCATCTCCTTGTCGTCCATCACGGAAGGGTCGATGGTGACGCGCTTGACGTCGTGCTTGCAGGTCATGACGATCTTCACCGCCCCTGCGCCGGACTGGCCTTCGACTTCAATATTGGCCAGTTCATCCTGCGCCTTCTGCATGTTTTCCTGCATCTTCTGCGCCTGTTTCATCAGATTGGCGATACCGCCTTTGTTAAGCATGTGCTCTTCCTCAGATGGGTTTGATGGTGGATTCGTCGATGCTGGCGTCGAACATGTCGCAGGCCTCGCGCACGAAGGGATCGCTCTCGATCGATGCGATGGCGCGCTCCTGCCTTTCGCGCTTGAGGTTGTCCGATCGCGACTTGGGCGTCTCGCCCGCCGGTTCGTCCAGCCGGATTTCCAGTGTCAGCGGTTTGTCGAATAGTTTGACCAATTCCGCGCGCAGCTTGTCCTGATGTACCTGCAGGTGCTTGTGCGCCGGCGCGAGGCGCAACACGAGCTTGCCGGCACTGCGCTCGACCTGCTCGCAATGCTGCGCCAGCTGGCGCGCCATGCCGGTCAGTTGGCCGCTATCGGCCAGCGCATGCCATTCGTCCGTTGGCGCGAGTTGTACGCGCGCGGGTGCTGGCTGTGGCGCAGGCGCTGGTGACGCAATGGGGGCAGCAGGTATTTTGTCGGGTGCGGAAGATGCCATCCTGCCAGCGCCGACTTTCGCCGTTTCATTACTGCTGGCCGGGCGGAAAGCATGCATGCGCAGCAGCGCCATGCTGAAGCCGGCCGCCTCGTCAGGCGCCAGCGACAGTTCGTCGCGCGCGTGGATGGCGATCTGGTAGCAGAGCTGCAAAAACTCCGGATCGAGGCGCTCGGCATAGATGGCGAGCCTTGCGCGCTCGGCTTCGTCGAGCACCGCGCTGGGCGCGAATTGCACCAGCGCGATACGGTGGAACAGTGTCGCCAGTTCCTGCAGGGCCGAATCGAAGCTGAGGCTGCGCTCCTCCATCGCGGCGGCGACCGCCAGCATGGCATGGATGTCGTTGGCCGCCAGTCCGTCGAGCACGGCGAACAGGTGATCGTCGCCGACCGTGCCGAGCATGGCCCGAACACCCCCTGCGCCCTCCTCCTCGATGCGGCCCGCGCCATGGGCGATAGCCTGATCGAGCAGCGACAGCGCGTCGCGCATCGAACCGGCCGCCGCCTTGGCGATCTGGCGCAACGCGCCAACCTCGAAGGCCACGCCTTCGGCTTCCAGCACGCGCGACAGGTGATCGACAATATGCCCCGGCGGCATCTGCTTGAGGTTGAACTGCAGGCAGCGTGACAACACCGTCACCGGAATCTTCTGCGGGTCGGTCGTCGCCAGGATGAATTTCACATGCTCCGGCGGCTCCTCCAGCGTCTTCAGCATCGCGTTGAAAGCATGGCCGGAAAGCTGGTGCACTTCGTCGATCATGTACACCTTGTAACGGCCGCTGTTCGGCGCATAAGCCGCCTTTTCAAGCAGCGCCGCCATGTCCTCGACGCCGCGGTTCGAGGCGGCATCCATCTCGACATAATCGATGAAGCGGCCGGAGTCGATCTCCTGACAAGCCGAACAGACGCCGCAGGGCGTCGCGGTGATGCCTTTTTCGCAGTTCAGCGCCTTGGCGAGAATGCGTGCGATCGTTGTCTTGCCGACACCGCGCGTGCCTGTGAACAGGTAGGCGTGGTGCAAACGTTGCTGTTCGAGTGCATGCGTCAGGGCACGCACGACGTGTTCCTGCCCGACCAGCGTGTCGAAGGACTTGGGACGCCACTTGCGGGCAAGAACCTGATAGCTCATGCCCGCGATTTTAGCTTGGAACGCCTTACGTGCCGACCTCAACCGTTGGCGTTACGTTGTCCGTGCGTGGCCCGAGGTCGGCGATACGGCGTTAAGTCATTCAGCCTTGCGGTGCCATGCGGCCCGGACCATAACCGGCGGGGCCCATGCGGCCACCACCCATGCCGCCCTTGCCACCGGGACCCATCTGCGCGGCATGCAGGTCGGCAATCTTCTTCTGTTCCGGCGTCAGCGCTCCGTACAGACGATTGAAGCTGTCATGCACGCCCGCCATGGCATCGACGCGCTCCTGCATCAGTTTCTGCATCTTCGCCATGCGCTCCGGCGCGGTCAGGTTCGCATCAGCCGACTGGTCGCGCATCGCCTTGAAGCCCTTGCCGGCCTCGGATTTTGCCTTCTCGGCAAAGGCTTGCCACAGCGTTTCCTGCTCGGGCGTCAGTTTGAGTTCACCCTTGAAGAATTCCAGCCGACGTTCGGCGCGCAACGCGGGGTCCATGCGCATGCCGGCGCGCATGCCCCTGGGTCCCATTTGTCCCATCTGGCCAGCCATCGGACCCATCCCCATCGGCCCCATGCCGTTGCAGCCCCAGCCGCCCTGGGCTTGCGGGCCAGCTTGCGCGATGGCGAAACCGCTGATACTGGTGGCAGCGATCAGGGTCAGACTGGCGAGAATCTTGTGTGTGCGTTTCATGGTGCTCTCCTTGTGAGTGGTGTGTTCGCAGGAGAGATTAGGCGCCCCAGATGTAAGCGCGCGATGTCGGCTTTGTAACCGATTGTGAAACCGTCACAAGCGAAAAAACAAGAGGGGAAAGGTGGCGAGCCTGACCCCCGGCACTTGCAGTAAATGGCTGTGGCTGCTGCCTTCCGGCCCTGACCAGGTTCACCACCCCGCAATGCGGGGAGACCCGCCACGGCGAATTCTATCTCACTCTGCCATGGCTGCGCGGTGCCCGCGCTCCACATCCACACCGGCGAGGATGATCAGGCCAATCACGAAATAGCCGCCCGTGACGAGTATCGCCAGCCGATGATCGCCAGCCGTAAGCCAGGTCACGGCACCGTAGGTCAACGGCCCGAGAATCGCCGACAGCTTGACCGCCAATCCCCACAGGCCGAAGAACTCCCCATGGCGGTCCGCCGGTGCAAGCAGGCCGATCAGCGCGCGGCCGGCCGACTGGCTGGCGCCAAGGCACAGGCCCGCGAGGTTCGCGGCCAGCCAGAACATTCCCTCAGTTTGTGCCGACCAGGCGATCAGCGTCATCGCGATCCAGCCGACAAGCGTCAGGGAAAGTGCGCGCACATGGCCGACGCGATCCTGCAGATGGCCGAAAAAGAAAGCGCCCAGCGCGGCGGTAACATTGACGACGAAGACCAGCTGGATCGTCTGCTGCATCGAGAAGCCCATCGCCTGCTGCGCGTAGATCGCCGCCAGCGTGATCACCGTCTGGATGCCCGCCTGATAGAACACGATGCAGAGCATGAAGCGCCGCATGTCGCGATAACGCGCGGCATGCCGCACGGTGGCGAGGATGCGCTGCCATGCGGAAGCGACTGTTACAACCGCCGGGGCCGTCGTCCGTTCGCGCAGAAACAGGAAAGTCGGCGCTGACGCGACGGCAAACAGCGCCGCCGTGATCAGCAGGCAGATCGGCACGAAATCCGCCGCCGTCTGGCCCAGCGACTGCGCATGACCGATCCAGCCGAGACAGGCCGCGAGGCTCGCCAGACCGCCGAGATAGCCGCGCCCCCAGCCCCAGCCCGAGCCCCGGCCGCGACTGTCCTTGCGCGCCAG